>Ga0182008_10000033_pt1 | contig 153579 bp, 131 predicted proteins | sample Sormic07211129_1_FD_120482 | JGI IMG/M metagenome (GOLD analysis project Ga0182008, IMG submission 120482) | Rhizosphere microbial communities from Sorghum bicolor, Mead, Nebraska, USA - 072115-129_1 metaG | ecosystem: Host-associated > Plants > Roots > Rhizosphere | place: USA: Nebraska... | reverse complement strand
AGAGTCTTTCAATGCGAAAATAAAAAACTTCAGATTGCAATTAAGAGGTGTGCGGGATAAAGCATTTTTTCTGTTCAGGTTGTCTAAACTTTTTGCCTAGCCCCCAAGTTTTGAGATTGATCCCGTTTTAGTTATCCTGCAAGAGTAGAGGTTAATTTATAAAAATATAATTATTAGCCACCCTTTTCAAACACCCTAAAATCAAAAACCTCTGAAAATCAAATGATTTCAGAGGTTTTTTGTACCCAGGACCGGGATCGAACCGGTACTCCTAAGAACTGGTGTTTGAGACCAGCGCGTCTACCAATTCCGCCACCTGGGCTTGATGTTTACTTCAAACGTTACTGTTTGTTTCAAATTGGTGTGCAAATATAAAAACTTTTTTTCAATGTTCAAAGGCTTTTATTGAACTTTCTTTAAAAATTTATTTCTAAACCATCATACGCAAGGTGTATTCCTTGGGGAAGTAACTTATCCTCAATATCATGCAGTCCGAAATGGTGACTGATGTGGGTTAAAAATAATTTTTTAGGTTTTAATTCATCAAATAATTTAATAACATCTGCTAATACGAAATGGGCAGGATGAGGATCAAATTTTCGAATACAGTTTAAAATAAGTACATCCAAATTTCTTAACTTTTCTTTTTCCAAATCAGAAATAAAGTTGGCATCAGTAATGTAGGCAAGCTTTTTAAACTTATATCCTAAAATTGAAATTTTGTAATGTGTTACTTCGATAGGAGTAATTTCTGTATCTAAAACGGTAAACTTTTCGGGATCGATTTCATGTAAATCAAAAGCTGGTGCTCCGGGATAGCGAATATCTGCGAAAGCATAAGGAAATCGGTTTTTCACTTCCTGTCCAACCCTTGAGAGGCAATAAATCGGCATGTTTTTACCACTTTTAAAAATAAGCGGACGCATATCATCCAAACCAATCACATGGTCATTATGCTCATGGGTAAGAAGCGTAATGTCGATGTGGTTTTCTTTGTTGATAAGCATTTGCTGACGAAAATCTGGTCCGCAGTCGATCAGTATTTTCCTGTTTTCATCGGTGGTAATCATCGCTGAAGCCCGAAAACGAGTATCTTTTGGATTTTGAGAAGTACATACCTCACAAGTGCAACCGATAACGGGGACACCTTGGGAAGTTCCGGTTCCTAAAAATTTCAACTTCATTTTGTTTTGAGGTTGGTTTAATTTTGGTAAATTTACGAAAAATTTAATGTCCTAATGTATCAGAAACTAACTCCTAAACAAAAAGCATTAACAATTAATCTAGATCCTACTATTTATGGTACTTTCGCAGAAATTGGAGCAGGACAGGAAACTGTACGACACTTTTTTAGAGCAGGGGGGGCTTCCGGTACAATTGCTAAGGCAATGTCAGCTTATGACAAAGATTTTAGTGATGCGATCTACGGAAAAGAAGTAAAAAACAGGTATGTTACGCAAAACAGACTTAGAAAAATGCTTCGCTACGAAGTATCACTGATTGAAGAAAGAATTTCCAGAGACAGTAATCCCGGGAGAAAATATTTTTCTTATGCAAACACGGTAACGACGATCAATTTCGATAAAACCGTAAAAGGTCACGGTTGGGTCGGAATTCGTTTCCAGGTGAAAGAAAATGAAGATTACAACGAAATTGTAATCCACGTAAAATTCAAAGAAAACGATGCCACTTTGCAACAGGAAACACTTGGGAATCTTGGTGTAAATCTTATTTACGGGGCATATAATTATTATGATAATCCAAGAAGGTTGATAGAATCTCTTTATGATGAGGTTTCTACAGACAATCTTGAGATCGATATGATAGATTTCAGCGGTCCGGCTTTTGCTTATGTTGACAACAGATTGATGTCTTTGCAGCTGGTAAAAAATAATATGACCGATGCTGTGATCTTCAATTCTCAAGGAAACAACATGCTTCCTGCGGATATTCTGTATAAGAAAAACATTTTTGCGGTAAGAGGAAGTTTCAGACCGGTTACGAAAGTAAATATAGATATGCTTCGAAACGGAATGGATATGTTCCTGAAAGACGCAATCTGTACACAGGAAGAAACTGAGATTCTTATCGAAATTACCATTTCAAACCTTCGGGCAGATGGAGATATTGATGAGAGAGATTTTCTTGATAGAGTAGATGTTTTGGGTAAATTAGGCTATACAGTTATTATTTCAAATTTCTCAGAATATTACAGATTGATAGATTATTTCTCACATTATACTAATGGTGATATTGGCGTAACGATGGGCGTTAATAATATGTTGATGGTGTTTGACGAGAAATATTATAAAGATCTTTCAGGTGGTATTTTGGAAGCTTTTGGTAAGTTTTTCAGAAACGGAATGAGAGTGTATTTATATCCTTACAAAGATCCTGAAACTCATGAATTGTTGGATTCTTCAAACTTAAAAGTAGAAGAAAACCTAAAAGAACTGTACAAATATTTCAAACACAACAATCGTATTGTAGATATTACCAGCTACAATCCTGAGTTTTTGGAAATATATTCAAGAGAAATTCTAAGAAAAATTGCTTGTAATATCGGCGGTTGGGAAAACCAGGTTCCGGAAGGTGTTGCAGAAATGATAAAAGAAAGAGGGATGTTCGGGTTTAAAAACGAGCTTTCTTTAAAACAATTTTCATAAAAAAATATTACAATGTCTGAAATAAAAAAAAGACTTTCTTCTATTCTTGAAAGTCCAAAACATAATACTGATGAGAAGCTTGAGAAAGTTTGTCATTTATTAGACCAGGAAATATCTTATTTCAACTGGACCGGTTTTTACTTTAAAAACGGTGATAAAGACGAACTGAAATTAGGTCCTTACGTAGGAGCTGAAACCGATCATATCATTATTCCTTACGGAAAAGGTATTTGCGGGCAGGTGGCTGTTTCCAACGAAACATTTATTGTTCCCGATGTACATTTACAGGATAATTATTTGAGCTGTTCGATTGATACAAAAGCTGAAATTGTAGTTCCTATTTTTAAAAATGGTGAAAATATTGGTCAGATTGACATCGATTCTCATACGATCGATCCTTTTACAAAAGAAGATTTAGAATTATTGGAATGGCTTTGTAATGAAGTTTCAAAGATTTTGTAATCTTATCTAAATATTAAAATATAAGCTCCGATTTTTTTAAGTCGGAGTTTTTTTATTTAAAACTTCGTCAATATAATTTAAAACAAAAAGTTTGTCATTCCGTAGGAATCTCGATATAGAAGAGTACTGCAACTTAGATTCCTACAGAATGACAAACTCTTATTTTATTTAATCATTAAATTCTGCAATCAGTTCTTTAAAATAATTTTCACACTTTGCAATATGTGTTCCGTACCACGAAAATGCTTCTCCATCTACGATCATTATTTTTTTTTCAGGATAAACTTCTTTCAATTCAGCAATATGTTTTTCTTTAAAAGGAAAAGGTTCCGAAGATAGCATGATGACATCGGCTTTCGCTAAATCTTCAGTCTTTATTATTGGATAGCGGGTTTGATTTTTAAATATACTTTCAAAACCAATTTCATTTAAAATATGATTTATAAATGTATCTGAACCCACCGTCATATAAGGATTATTCCAAATAAGATAGGCAACTTTTACTTTTGTGTCTATTTTGGTTTGATTAAGGATTTCGTAGATTTTTAGATTGAAAGCCTGCGCTCTTTCTTCTTTATTAAAAAGCAATCCCAAATTTTTCAACAAGTAATAATTATCTTCAACCGTCTCTGTGTTGTAAACAATTACTTTGAAATCTTTCATCAAAATTTCAACCTGTTCTTTAACGTTTTCTTCTTTGTTGGCTAAAATTAAATCTGGTTTAAGGCTTTTAATTTTCTCAATATTAAGATTTTTTGTACCGCCGATAATTTCTATATTTTTTACTTTTTCTGAAGGGTGAATGCAGAATTTTGTTCTTCCGATAATTTCGTTTTCTGTTAAATCTAAATCAAATAAAGCTTCTGTAATCGAAGGAACAAGAGAAATTACTTTCATATGTAGATTTTGTTGTCTTTTAAAGGTCATATGCAATCGCACCATTCTTATCAGAATTTAGGTTTCCAAATCATGGCGGTTTCATAAAGATTTTAGACTTTGCCTAAAATTACAAAAGTTTTCCGGTTAAGAAAAGGCCGGCAACAGAGAAGTAAATAATTAATCCGGTAACATCTACCAAAGTTGCTACGAATGGAGCAGAAGATGTAGCGGGGTCTAGCTTTAATTTTTTAAGAATAAATGGAACCATAGAACCTGAAAGTGTTCCCCATAAAACGATCATCACTAAAGAAAATCCGACACTTAAGCCGATGTATGCCCAATGAATTCCGTAATCAAAAAATCCTGCTTTATGCCAGATCATAATTCTCAGAAATCCGATAATTCCTAAAATTCCACCTAAAAATAATCCGGTGAAAATTTCTTTTTTCATTACGTACCACCAGTCTTTTAAACCGATTTCCTGTAATGCCATTGCACGAATAATCAAAGTTGCGGCTTGTGAACCTGAATTTCCTCCACTTGAAATAATTAATGGTACAAATAATGCCAAAACAACGGCTTTCTGAATTTCGTCTTCAAAAAATCCCATCGCAGAAGCGGTCAACATTTCAGAGAAAAATAAAATTATCAACCACATTCCTCTCTTTTTGATCATTTCCATCAAAGAGGTTTGCGTATATGGTAAATCTAAAGCTTCAAGTCCCCCGAATTTTTGAATATCTTCGGTATTTTGTGATTCAATTTGATCTAAAATATCATCAATCGTTACAATTCCTACCAAAACTCCGGCTTCGGTAATAATAGGAAGCGCTGTTCTGTCATATTTTTCAAAATAAGTAACGGCATCTTCTTTGGATGTTGTTGTTTTAATAGCAACAAACTGATTATCTGTTAATTCTGAAACTAAAGTGTCTTCTTCCACTAACAATAAACTTCCTAAAGCTAAATCGTCAATAAGATGATTTCTTTCATCCACAACATACAGATGATTGATGGTTTCTACTCTTTTTCCTACTTTTTTGATCTGCTGTAGACATCTTTTTACCGTCCATTCTTTTCGGATCTGAATGTAATAAGGTGTCATCAGACGCGCAATAGAATCAGAATTGTAACCGAGAAGTTTCAGAGCAATTCTTCTTTCCTGCGGATTAAGATGATTGATAGAATATTTTATCAGTTCATCCGGAAAATCCTCAAACAGAGCTGTTCTGTCATCGGGAGTCATCGCATTAAGAATGTCTGAAACGTCATCACTTCCAATGCTTCGGATGGTTTCTTCCTGGAAATCAGGATCTAAGTGCGAAAAAACATCGGCTTTGTATTCTTTCGGAACCTTCAAAAAAGCGAGTAGCCTTTCATCAGCGGGTAGTTCACTGAGTCTTTCGGCAATATCGGCGGGGTTAAAAGTAAGTTCGTGTGTAGAATTCAAAACCTGAAATTTTTGATATGCAAAAATAACTCAAATTTTTAGAATAGGAGAATGATGAACCAAATTTAAGGTTTATTTAAAGTTTAAAAACCAGCTTCTGCAGAAGGTTTTATCTTTCTTAATTCTTTAAGGATATTTTTCATGGCACCGTTGGTTCCTATTTTTATTGAATTTTCTGTGGAACCCAAAAGGCGCATGTTTTTTCGGTAAGTGTCATACTCTGAAGAGGTAACGAGATTACCTTCCGCATCAAAAAGTTTCATGCTTACGACAACCTGATTAGAGAAAACGTATTTTCCTAATCCTACTTTGAAATATTTTACTTTAGGAACAATGACAAAGTCGGCATCATTATTTTTACTGTATTCGGTAATGGTTTTAGAATCGATGCTGTCAAAAGAAACCTGAATTTCAGATCTCAGCATTTTATTTTTGCGAAAAGCGCTGATATTATCCGAAACTGCACTGAAAAATGCATGATTGGTAGGTTCTTTTATTTCTTCAATATCAGGTTCAACTTCTGGATTGAAATATAAAACTTTCTTTATTTTATCATGAGCTGATGTTTTCTGCGCTTTCACAGAAGAAACACTGATGATAAATACAGAAGAAATAAGCGTATAAAATAAAAATTTTTTCATCTTTTTGTCGGCTGTAAAATTACTGTCTTTTAACGGGATGGCATAATTTATTTAAGAATTTGTTAACATATTTTTCTATCAATTTTAATATATGGAATCAATAATGTCTCCAAACTATGGTGGATCGCTTAAATTATTATTAAAAAATGCTGATACTGTATTATTTAGAAAAATTGCATGCTTCAATATTATTTTATTTCTGAATTTAAATTACTGTTTTGGTAATTAAAAAAATAGTCGTACTTTTGCAGCCGTTACATAATAATCATTAAACAATATTGGAATGTACTTAACAACAGAAAAAAAAGCAGAAATTTTCGCAAAACATGGAAAATCTGCACAAGACACAGGAACTGCTGAAGGGCAAGTAGCTCTTTTCACGTTCAGAATTAACCACTTATCTCAGCACTTGAAGGCAAATCGTCACGATTTCAATACTGAAAGATCTTTGGTGAAATTAGTAGGTAAGAGAAAAAGCTTATTAGATTATCTTAAGAAGAAAGATATCACAAGATATAGAGCAATTATTGCTGAACTTGGTTTAAGAAAATAATCTATCCGATTTCCAAAATAAAGAAGCAACTTCGAAAGAGGTTGCTTTTTTTATTGCTGTTTTTTGGAATTCTGAAAAATTGAACATTAAAATTTACAGATCTTTAAAGAAATCGTTTAAATTTGCTCGTTTTTAAAATTAAACTACAGATTTGAAATATTTTTATCTCTTTTTCTTTCTTTTGACGTCAGCTTTTTACAATTCTCAGGAAATGGATAGTGTTCGAAGATCAAATTTGCAAGGTTCTGTAAGTATGCAGTTTGGAAAATTTTTAGGAACCAATGATTATCTAAAAGAACTTAAGCATAGAGAATTTATCGGAGCTTCTGCAGAACTTACCGTGCAAACCGATGGAAGTCAGGAGTGGCACAAAAGATTTGGAAGACCTTATTACGGTGGAGGGATTGTCGCTTTTGATTTCTTGAAAAACAGTGATATGGGAAGACCTTTCGCTATTTACGGAACTTTCGGTGGAGCCATCAAAGAAACACCCACCCATTCCTGGAATTACAACACAAGCGGTGGTTTTGCTTTCAACTGGACGCCTTTTGATCAGGAAAAAGGGTATCTTAATCAAACTTTCGGATCTTCAGTAAGTGTTTACATTAGCTTTGGAGCCAATTATAAATATTATCTTTCTAAACATTTAGATCTCGGATTGGGTTTAAATTTTACCCACTTTTCAAATGGTGCCTTGAAACTTCCCAATAAAGGAATGAATACATTCAATTCACAGCTTTCTCTCACGTATCATTTTGATGAAAGGCAATTTGCTCCGAAAGATACTTTGTCGGTATTTGACAAATATTCTACTTTGGATGTAAATGTTTTTGGAGGCGTAAGACATTCTATTTTTTATGGAAAAGATGAAGGTTTTAGTTATGATGATGTTGATTTGATAGATAAATTTAAAGGAAGGTATTATGAGAATTGGGGAATAGAAACGGTTTACCACAGACAGGTTACTTATAAATCTTCTTTGGGATTAGGAATAGGTCTTATGTATGACGAAGATTACAATCATAAATTTTATCAGGATGAAAACGGTAAAATTCAGACCACGAAAAGATTTCAAAATGATCAACTTTTGCTGAATATTTTCCCTTCCTATCGACTTTCAATTTCAAAATTTGCAATTCAGATTCAGCCTGGGTTTTATTTATTTAAAAAGCCAATCGATAAGCGTTATGATAAAACAATTTTCTATCAGAGAGTTGGTTTTCAATACACAATCGGAAAAAATTTATTGATTGGAATTGGTCTTCGTTCATTTATTTTTCATAAAGCAGATTATATAGAATGGAGGCTCGGTTACAGGATTTTTAATAAGAAAAATCCGTAATTGATATGAATGGAATGACTGAAATTGAGTCTCAAGAAGTTTCAACATTCTATTTAAAACAAAAACACTAAATTTGCATCACATTTTAGACGAAAATATCAATAATTAAAGTGCTCAATACGGAGCGCAACACAAAACAATTTATGAGTATACCTCAAGCAATTACAGAGTTGATTACTCTTGCAGACGGCAGAGAAATCACATTAGAAACAGGGAAACTGGCAAAACAAGCTGACGGATCTGTAGTAGTAAAAATGGGCGGAACAATGCTTTTAGCAACCGTAGTAGCAAGTAAAGAAGCTAAAGACGGTGTAGATTTCTTACCATTAACAGTAGATTACAGAGAAAAATTCTACGCTGGTGGAAAGATCCCCGGAAACTTTTTCAGAAGAGAGGCCAGACCTTCAGATCAGGAAATCCTGACGATGCGTTTGGTAGATAGAGTTTTGAGACCATTATTCCCGGAAGATTTCCACGCAGAAGTTCAGGTGATGATTTCATTGATTTCTTATGACGGAGAATCTATTCCTGATGATTTAGCGGGTCTTGCAGCATCTGCAGCAATCGCTATCACAGATATTCCTTTCAACGGACCAATGTCTGAAGTAAGAGTAGTAAGAATCAACGGTGAACTTTCTGTTAATCCTAAATTTGAAGATCTTAAAATTGCTGACCTTGATATCATGGTGGGAGCAACTAAAGATTCTATCGTAATGGTAGAAGGGGAGATGAAGGAAATCTCTGAAGCAGAAATGCTTGAAGCAATCCAATTCGCTCACGTTGAAATTAAAAAACAAGTTGAAGCTCAGGAAAGATTAGCTGAAAAAGTAGGCAAATCTTTACCAAAAAGAGAATACAGCCACGAAAATCACGACGAAGCAATTCGTGAAAAAGTGTGGAAAGAAACTTACGATAAAGTATATGAAGTAGCAAAAACTCCTTCAGGAAAAGAAGAAAGAGGTGAGAAATTCAAAGCTGTTTTAGCTGAATTTTTAGCTCAATATGTAGAAGATGCTGAAGAGCTGGAAAGAGTAACTCCTTTCGCAAAAGTATACTACCACGATGTTGAAAAAGAGGCGATGCGTCAGATGATTATCAATGACAAAATCCGTCTTGATGGTCGTGATCCTGAAACAATTCGTCCAATCTGGTCTGAAATCGACTATTTACCGGGAGCTCACGGTTCTGCAATCTTTACAAGAGGTGAAACTCAATCTTTAACAGCTGTAACTTTAGGTTCAGTAAAAGATGCGAACATGGTAGACAGCGTAATGGTAAATTATGACGAAAGATTCTTCTTACACTATAACTTCCCTCCATTCTCAACTGGTGAAGCTCGTCCTTTAAGAGGAACTTCAAGAAGAGAAGTTGGTCATGGAAACTTAGCTCAAAGAGCTTTGGCAAATATGATCCCTGAAGAAAATCCTTATACTATCCGTATCGTTTCTGATATTTTAGAATCAAACGGTTCGTCTTCTATGGCGACAGTTTGTGCAGGAACATTGGCTTTGATGGATGCAGGTATTCAAATTACAAAACCGGTTTCCGGGATTGCAATGGGATTGGTAACTGACGTGAAAACCGGAAAATTCACAGTGCTTTCTGATATCTTAGGAGACGAAGATCACTTAGGTGATATGGACTTTAAAGTAACAGGAACTGCAGACGGAATCACCGCTTGTCAGATGGATATCAAAATCCAGGGACTTTCTATGGATATTATGGAGAAAGCGCTTCTACAAGCTAGAAACGGAAGACTTCATATTCTTGATAAATTAAATGAAACTATTTCTGCTCCTAGAGAAGATGTGAAACCTCACGCTCCGAAAATGGTAATGATGGAAATCTCTAAAGATTTCATCGGTGCTGTAATAGGACCTGGTGGAAAAATCATTCAGCAAATGCAGAAAGATACGGATACCGTTATCGCAATTGAAGAAGTTGGTGAGATCGGAAGAATCGAAATTTCTGGTGTTAGCAGAGAAAAGATCAACGATGCGATTGCAAGAATCAACGAGATTACTTTTGTACCTGTTGTAGGTGAAGTTTACCAAGGTAAAGTAGTGAAAGTAATGGATTTCGGAGCTTTCGTAGCGATTGCAAAAGGAACTGAAGGATTACTTCACATTTCTGAAATCGAATGGGCTCGTCTTGATAAAGTTCCTTACAAAGAAGGTGATGAAGTTGAGGTGAAATTTATGGGGTATGATGACCGTAAGAAAATGAAACTTTCTAGAAAAGTTTTGTTGCCAAGACCACCAAGACCTGAGCAAAAACCAAGAGAAGAAGGGCAAGGAAGACCAGAAGGACAAAACAGACCTGAAAGACCTGCGAGACCTGAAAGTAAAGTAAACCCAGAAGGAAGAGACCAGCCGGGAGAGCACAAGCCTTTGAACGAAGCTTAATAAAAGTCCTTAAGAGACGATTTAATACAGCATAGGATGTAAATTCTATGATCATAAAAGTAAACCACCGAATTTTTCGGTGGTTTTTTATTGTTAAAGTGAGAATCCTTCGAGAACTTCAGGATGACATTGCTAATGCTAAATGGAATAAGATAAATGATGAAAAATAGAATCTACAGAAGGAAGAAAATAACTTTATGATGCAAAAATAAAAATCAATATCACTAAAATATAGAGTCAGATCGTGTCAATATAAAATAATATTGCAAAAAGATAAAGTTATATCGCGAGGATGTAGCTTAACACTGAAAAGAATAGTGAATATTCTTAATCTAACTTATTTTTAGGATGTAATCATATTATTTTTTGTTCGTAAATGTAATGGATGAAACCGTTGTATATTCTGGTGAGGTGGCTCCGTAGAGGCTTTTGACGTATTTTTTTACGTTTTGGGCTATAGAGTAGAGTCCTGTCTCTTCTGCGTATAAAACTTGGTCTCTTTCAATAAGTTTGATGTTAAACTCGGCTTCGGTTTGATCTATGACCTGAGTGGTGTTGACTAAAGACTCTTGGTAAGGTTTGAGATTAACCAGCTTTACTTCATCTTCTTCCGGGCTATAGTTTGGGATTGTTTCCAATAACTGCAGAAGAATCCCGAAATTCTCAGCTTGTTGGTTGAATGACTGTCTGGAAGTAGAAATTGGGTTGCTGATTGATGATTGATCGTCCTCCGAATTTTTGGGTGCTGTTTTCTTTTTATTTCCACCCTGAATGGCGTGGTTTAAGGATTTGGCCTGGTCTAATGTGTCGGGAAGCAATCCTAATATTTCTAATCGATTGATAATGCCGGTGCAGATGGGCTTCAGATTTTCGAAAGCGATTTTACGCATAGTGATAGCATTTTTTTTGGCATTTCGTTTATCTTCGACCTCGCTTAATTTTGCAGTTGCTGTGCTGTACAAAGATTGTAAATTTGCGACTGTTAGATTTGGTACAGGTGGATTGTAAAGGGTGTAAACAGTAACCTGTTCGGTCAGTTTTTGTAGGTTTGCCACATTTCGGGAGTGTCCCACTTCAGATGTTGAATGCATAATCATTTGTGTTTAAATTGTTTATTCAAATATAAAATTATTTTGAAATGAAATGATTTTTTGGTGAAATGTTTTGAGAGTGAGGGGATTATGTTGAGTTTTGGGAATGAGAAAACCCTAGCGGAATATTGTGATTTTTTAGCTGTTTCTTAAGAAAAGATGAGATTCTTATTTATGTTGAGATAACTAAATATATAATTTATATTTTTATGATTGTTGTATGAATGGATTTTTATTATTATTTTACAGACGTAATAACCGTACTAACTTAAGTTATAAGTGAAACATCATTTAATCAGTGAGCTCAAAACACAAATATTAGTTTTGCCAGCACACCACGGCGACTCTATCATTATTAAAACATTCGATTTCAATGGAAATGAGTTTAATATTTTGGTTGATGGAGGAACAGCCAAAACCTTTGAAGAAGTATTAAAAAAAGAGCTGAAAAAAATTTCTCTGCTTAATATAGTTATTCTCACTCATATTGACTCTGATCATATTGGTGGATTGATAAAATTTGTAAAAAATACTTTATTTGATCCAAAAAAAATAGAGAAATATTGGTTTAACTCGAAGAATATCAGATTTCTAAATCTAGGTGATAACATTAGCAGTGGACAAGCAAAAACTTTTGAAGAGCTACTGATTGATAAAGGAGATATAAAAGATAAATGGGCTGATGAAATAATTATCGGGAATGAGCCAATATTACCCAGTGGTATCAATATAGAAATTATTTCGCCTTCAAAAGAAATACTTGAGAAACTTTATAAAAAATGGCCAGATTTAAGTGAAGAGTATAATAAAAAATTACAAGATGTAGCTATTTCCACTATAGCATCATCTCAAATAAATCGAGGATTACTGGTAGATTTAGCGTTAGTGGATGATAGACCGGATAAGAGTATTATAGATGATATAGTAAATAGTTCTTCTATAGCATTTATTTTTAACACTTTCGATATTAGTGTTCTATTTCTTAGTGATGCTCATCCATATTTAATTCAGCAGGCACTCTCATCAAAAGGATATTCGAAAGAGAATAAATTAAAAATAGATTTTTTAAAGGTTTCTCATCATGGCAGCAAGAATAATACAACGAATGATCTTTTAGATATGATAGAGTGTGATAAGTTTATAATTTCAACAAATGGTGGCAATTCAGGACATACTCATCCGGATAGAGAAACAATTGCTAGAATAATACATCATCCTGAAAGGAAGAAAGAAGGATATCAAGTGAAAAGAAAGATTTATCTAAATTATTCCATAGAAAACATTCAAAGAAAAGCTGGTGAGTTTATAAATGATGCTGACTTGAAAACTGGAAATTGGGAGGTGATTGATAATACACAATTTTTTGAAAATGAATGAAGATGTAATAAATAGACCTTGCGTAAGGATTACAATCATCATTGATGAAAAAGAGGTAATCTATGGGACGGGGACACTAATAAGAGGGCGAGATGATTTTTTTGTTATTACTGCTCATCATTGCGTATATGGTGACAAAAACATATATAAAGATGTTCAATTGCATGAAATAAAAATAGAGAGTCAATCTGCCTTCAATGCACCCTTTATTCCCATAGAAGTTGAGGAAATAACAGATTCCAATATGAATGATGATTGGGTTATAATGAAGGTGAAATTTGAAGACCACGATGGAATCCACCCGAATATTTTTATGACTAATAGTTTTAAAGTTGAGGATTCAGTATTATTTACAGGATTCCAAGCTGTAAACAGAAATGAGTTTAGAACTTTTAAGAGTAGAATACTTAATGGATTATCTGCTAAAGAATTTCGTATTACATTAAAAAAAGATGATACTTTTAAAGGGGGGGCTGATGATGCAAAAGGATTATCTGGAAGTGGTGCTTTTATCTTGCATGACAATAAATTGTATCTTATTGGAATTCTTAAGAATGTAAAAGGAGATGAAGCTTTTAATAACGATATTAAATGTTGTGGAATAACTGACATTGCTAATACAATTGGACTGAAAATTTCTGAGATAATATTAAATGTTAATAATGTCAAAGTAGTAGGACAAAATTATGATCCTAAAATTGTACTTTTTAATAATTTTTCTATTAAAGCAGCTCCTTATTATTTTGATCGTAAAATTGATGAAGAATTCAATAATAACTTATTGATAAATAATATATGGATTTATGGGGATTCAGGTTGTGGTAAAACGGCATTTGTTAATAAAAATCTCATTATTAATAATATTAAATTCTGTTATTGTGATTTAAGTCCTGTAACAATAAAATGTGCTGATAATGTCCTTGAAGAAATAATTTGCACAATAGAAATTAAGTTTGATACTGACAGAAATAATAAAATAACAAATAAAGTAAAACAAATTTCAGATTTGCTTACCCGAATATCTGTACATAATATGGTCATTGTTATTGACGAGCTTTCAATAAGAGATTCTTCATTAATGAAAGATATTTTCGACCATTTACTGAAGATTGTTATTAATTATAATAATAGCAATCCTTTAGCTAGTTTAAAATTCATTATATCGACAATCAAAAACCCAAACTTGATTGAGGAATATCCAAAGGCTACAAGTTATTTTCATTTTGTAGATTGTAATGATTGGGAAAATGATATAATAGGTTTATTTGATATAATAAATAGTGCTTTAAATATTGATATAGAGAGTTATAAGGTTATGATTCTTGAATCATGTGCAGGTTCACCTCGAATATTGAAGTCAATTTTTAGAAAATTATTATTATATCAACATATAAATGAAGATGAAGTTAAATCTATAATTGATACTGTTAAAAAAGAGATTATTTGCTAATGAAAAGGATTTTAAAAAAATATACAACAATTCCGCAACATTTATATATTGAAAGAAATGCTGATTTTCAATTAAAAAGCATAATTGAAGATATGCAGAGACCTGGTTATGTATTGGTTGCTAGACAAATGGGTAAAACTAATCTATTGGTTAATGCGAAAAGGACTATGGAAAATGAAACTAGGTTATTTGTCTATGTTGATTTATCAAACCCTTACAAAGATGAGCAAGAATGTTTCAGAAGTATTATTAATAATATTATTGAAGTTAATTTTGACATTTTTGAACAGATCTATGGTAAAATACAAGATATTCGAGCTAAAAATTTACCAGCACATAATGAATACCTTCGGTCTTTAGTTCTTATCTTAAAACACTATTTAGGAGATTTAATAATTATATTAGATGAAATAGATGCCCTTAAAAGTGCCGAATATTCAGATAATATTTTTGCTCAAATTAGGAGTAATTATTTTTCTCGTACAAATTTTACTGAATTAGAAAGGTTAACTTATATTCTATCTGGTGTTATTGAGCCTACTGAATTAATTAAGGATAAAAATAAATCTCCTTTCAATATTGGTGATAAAATATACTTAGATGATTTTACTTATGAAGAGCATAATACATTTATTTATAAATCAAAATTATCAGTATCTAAAGAAATTTCAGAAGAATTATTTGAATGGACTAATGGAAATCCTAGACTAACATTTGATATATGTTCTGAGTTAGAGAGTATTATATTAGAAGGTAAAGAAATAGATAGTGAAATTTTATCAGAAGTCATACGAAAAAAATATTTAATTGCTTTTGATCTTGCACCGATAGATCATATACGGGAACTTGTAAAAGAAAATAAATTTATTAGAGATGCAATAAAAAATATTTACTCCAATAAATCTGATTTATTAAATTCTGACATTAAAAGTAGACTATATTTATATGGAATTATTAATTCAAAATTTTCAGAAAAAACAGTAATTAAAAATAAAATTATTCAAGAAGCATTGAATGAGGATTGGATTAGATCTTTAGACAATGAAAAAACATTTTTTCAAGCTCTTACAAAATTCTCTGAAGGATCTTATGAAGAGGTTGTAGATATCTTAGAGCACACAATCTATAAATCACATGATGATAGTGAGATTGAGCAATCGAATTATTATTTGGGTTTATCTTACTATAATATTGGTGATTTTAAAAATGCAACTAAATATCTATGCTTTGATTTTCAAAAAGCCTCTTTAAAGAGTGGGGCTCTTGCGTATTATGGAGCTAGTTTAATAAAATTAGAAGATGGTCGAGGCTTAGAAATTTTAGAAGAAGTAGTTTTAAATGAAACTCATGATTCTCCATACCATTTTGCTTTATTGAATTTAGGTATCAATACAGAGGATAAAGAGAAAGCTTTAACATTACTATTTAAATTAATAGATTCTACTTACAAATCAAATAATAGTTGCGATATATTGGATGATTTGAGAGCACTATCTTATTTTTATATTTCTAATATTTATGAATTTCAAAATAATATAGGCAAGGCAATTGAGATGCTTGACAAATCTTTGGAATTTACAATAATTGAGGATAAACCTATATTATTATATTATAATTTATTGCTGAAATCTAAAGAAATGAACAGTACGATTGAATATAAAAATATTTTAGTAAACTCTATTGTTGATGAAAAATAAGATTTTCTAATAAAAAAACTTATCCTATAGGTTTAGATAAGGATGGATTTGTAGAAATTTTGAATTCAGTTTTTGATAATGATAATACATATCCTTTTCTTAAATTAGTTAATTATATCTCAAGCGAATTAGTTAAAAGTAATAAAAAATGTATCGATATCATAATTAGTTCTGCTCAAGTTTCCAACAGTAATTCAACAAAAATTTTAGAATTTGCTAAAAAAATATTTTTTGAAAAATTAGATGTGTCTCAATCAATTGAAATAGAAAGGCTATTAGTCAATTTTGAGAAAGATGTTAATAAGTATATCTCAAGTTTTAATCAATATTTCGATTTAATAAAGAAGCATGATAACTATGAATTGTCTGAAACTGATGTTGATACTTTGATTGGAACAATACAAAGATTTTTTACATCTAAAATGTTTAAACAATGTAAAGAAATTTGTGAATTTTTAGAAAGTAGAATTATTAAATCTGATAATAAAGAGATAACACCTTTTTTAAGCATTACATACTTTTGGAAAGCTAACTTAGCCTTTATAGCAGGTAACAAATTTGATAGTATTAAATTTGCAAATGATACCCTCTCCTTTATTGAAAAACTTGAAAATACGAATAACAATATAATTGATCCATCTTCTTTAACGACAATGAAGCAGCTGTCTAAAGATATAATTCTTAGAGTTAGCCCTTTAGTTCCTAATATAAATAATACCAAATCAATAAAAAATCATATTGTAACAGTTCGATATAAAAATGGAAAAGTGAGGAACGGAAGACTTAAACACTTCGAAAACGATTTGTTTAATGGAAAGTGTATCATTGTAGATAACAATTAAAAATTTTTTAATAAGTTTATTAAAAATCTGCACAAAATAATCTTAATAAAAAAAGATTACGAAAAACCGTAATCTTTTTTATCTGTTCTTATAAGAGATTGCTTTATTTCGATAAACTCATTATAAGCTTATCACGTTTAATTACCCGTTCCCAATTCTCTGTTTCAAAATCATCTGCACCACCGCTTTTTCTTGGCTGTTCGTTTTTGGATGAACCAAAATTATAGGTGTAAGAAAGTGTTGTAACACGGGTTTCTCTGCGAACCACAAAGTTTTCGATGTAATTGGAGTAGACATTTCTTACTTCAGGATTGCTGGTGAAGAAAATGTCGTTAAATGAAAACTTCAACGTGCTGTTGTTTTTAAATTTCTTCTAAGCACCGATATTAAGATACCAGTTCGGTTTCAGATCCATATAAGCATAGACCTCTCTTGTTCTGTAATTTCCTGTAAGCTCGGCTGTAAAGCCGTTTCCAAGCTTAAAAGAATTGATGCTGTTGACATTGAATGTAAAATTTCCCTGTTTTTAATGTAGGTATCAGCAATACTTCCGGTGTAACTTCCGTAATAGAAATTGGCGCTGTTGTTCATATCCCACCATTTTGTCACTTTTACAGGCGCAATAAGATACAGCCCTAAATAAGATGCCGAACTTAAATTATCATTGGTCTGCACCACCACAATATTGCCATTTTCTACAGTTGGTTTCAGAACATCGGTGATATTATCGGACGTTTTGCTGTAGCTGAATGTTGCAAAATATTTGTTTTGTAAACTGTACGTCAATTCATAATTCATTGTTGTTTGTGGATTCAGATCAGGGTTTCCGGCTTTGTACGTTGTTGGATCGAGATAGAATTTAAAAAGGATTCAACTGATTATAACTTGGTCTTGTAATTCTTCTGCTGAAATTCAGTTCGATATTATTTTTTCACTCAAATCATAAGAAAAAACGGCACTCGGAAACAATTGGGTATAATTCTTTTTGTTGACCTGATTGGTTATAATCTGATTTCCGGTAACGTTGGTGTTCCATATAAAGCATTGATGTTTTCTTAACTACAAAAAACGGTGCAGAACTGGAATCGTTTTACATTCAGGCATTGCGTTCAATCGGTACAGAAAAAGGAATGTTGGGGCAAATCTACGTGAAGAGCCAAAACAAAATACAGGATCCGTCCAATCTTCAACGCATCATCACCATGATTGGCAAAGAAGACTGGAGCTTGATGGGCGCCGATGTAAAAGGAACGATTTACGAAGGTTTGCTGGAAAAGAATGCAGAAGATACCAAATCGGGAGCAGGGCAATATTTTACACCAAGAGCGTTAATCAAAACAATGGTAGCCTGTGTACAGCCTAAACCCATGAAAACTGTTATTGACCCGGCTTGTGGTTCGGGCGGTTTCTTTTTGGCAGCCTACGACTGGTTGACAGAAAACAATAAATTAGATAAAGACGAAAAGATGTTCTTAAAGAACAGTACTTTTCACGGTAACGAAATTGTAGCCAGTACACGTAGAATGTGTCTGATGAATTTGTATCTCCACGGTATTGGTGAGATAGATGCAGCGCCATTGGTAAAATCAAATGATGCACTGATAGCAGCCGAAAGTCAGACTTACGATTATATTTTAGCTAATCCGCCATTTGGAAAAAAAAGCGGAATGACGGTTACCAATGAAGATGGAGATATCGAGAAAGAAGATATCAGCTACAACCGTCAGGATTTTTGGGAAACGACCAGCAATAAGCAGCTGAACTTCTTACAGCACATTAAATCCTTAATGAAAATTGATGGCGAAGCAGCAGTTGTGTTACCAGACAATGTTTTGTTCGAAGGCGGAGCCGGAGAGGAAATCAGAAAGCAATTATTAAAAACAACCGAACTGCACACCATTTTGCGTTTACCAACAGGAATTTTTTATGCCAATGGTGTAAAGGCAAATGTGTTGTTCTTTAATAATAAACCAGCTAACAAAGATACCTGGACGAAAGAAGTTTGGTTTTATGATTACAGAACAAACGTTCACCATACATTAAAGAAAAAGCCATTAACAGAATCAGATTTGTTAGACTTTGTTGAATGTTATAATGCTGTAAACATCAATAAAAGAAAAGAAACCTGGAGTGAAGAAAATCCCGATGGTCGCTGGAGAAAATATAGTTATGATGAAATTATCGCAAGAGATAAAACCAGTTTGGATATCTTTTGGGTAAAAGATCAAAGCTTAACTGATCTGGATAATTTGCCCGACCCTGATGTTTTAGCATTAGAGATTATTGATAATATTGAAGCGGGATTGGCAAGCTTCAGAGAAATTGTGAGTGAATTTAATGAAGAATAAATAGTCTAATGAATTCCAGCTTTATGAACACCTGCTCTTGGAGAGATTGCTTTGCTTCGACAAGCTCAGTATAAAGTTGCTTTATTTGCTTTAGGAATTGCTGTTGTGGAAGTATTAAAAAAAATAAGGATATTGCAGTTTTTAGAAGCATTAAAATAGATTGAATTTCAAATAATTATATGCTAGACAGGTGAAGTTACAATCTTTTGTTGTATATTTGCATTTAATTAATAAGAAGGTTTCTATCTTTGCTTTAGCGGTAATAGTTTAGAATATTCATTTTTCCTCTCAGTTTTCACTTTCTTAATGTCTTAGATGGATCTTTATTCCGATAATATTTTCTTAAGACAATCTGAATCATCATTACTGAAAAACAATTAAGATACCTTTTTTACTTCACAGAAGAAGTATTATTGGTTATTGGGGTTATATAATACATCCCAAAAAAAGTCAGTTTAAACAAATAAATTTTATACAATATATGGCGGATTCTTTCTCTAAAAAAGAAAATTTCAAGAAAAAAGTTCAAAAAGCAAAGGAAAAAGCTCAAAAAAGAGAAGAGCGTAAAACCAGCAACAACAAAGGTAAAGGTCTAGACGACATGATCATGTACGTGGATGCCAATGGGCAGTTGACTTCTACACCACCGGATAACAGCAACGTTGAAGATTTTGATATCAACAACATTCAGCTGGGTGCAGCTCCTATCGAAGCTGAAGAATTGATTAAGACAGGAATTGTAACATTTTTCAGTGAAAAAGGTTACGGTTTTATTACAGAAGACGGTTCGAAAGAAAATGTTTTCTTCCACAGTAACAACTGTATGGAACCTATCAAAAAAGGAAACAAAGTATCTTTTGAAAAAGAGAAATCTCCAAAAGGTTTTGTTGCAGTAGAAATCAGAATGGTTAAATAATTATTCGATTTTTGGTACTGAAACCCAATAGATCATATTATATAAAAGGCTCCAATAGGAGCCTTTTTGTTTTTAGTTAGTGAAAGATTTTTATTCAGAAATTTGTAAATATTGTTCTGTGATGCAAGAGTTGAAGTTTGCATCACAAGAATGTAATTTTGCAACGTAAGAATATAGTTTTACAATGCAAGAATATGATTTCTCAACGTAAAAATATAAGTTCACAATGCAAGAATGTAATTCTGCATCGTGCCAATTTTAAATAACATCGCAAAAAAATAAAGCTACATTACAAGAATGTAACTTTACATTGCAAGAATATTGAGTTACTATGCTTCAACATTCTTTTGAACACAAAAAATATTATTTTCTATTCGTAAATTCTATTGCTGAAACGTTTGTATACTCGGGAGATGTTGCACCGTAGAGGCTTTTCACATATTTTTTGATGTTCTGAGCGATGGTGTACAAGCCCGCACCCTCTGCATATAAAATTTTATCTCTTTCTATCAATTTGGTATTGAGCTCGGCTTCCGTCTGGTCGACAGCCTGGGTACTACTCATTAATGATGCGTGATAGGTGGTGAGGTTGTTTAATTTTAAATCTTCTTCATTCGGTGTGTAGCCCGGAATGGTTGCCAATAGCTGTAGTAGAATCCCGAAATTCTCAGCCTGCTGGGTGAAAGACTGGCGGGAAGTGGAAGCTGTTTTGGAAGCTTCTTTACCTTCCTCGGGTGGAGTGGTGGTTTTCTTTGAGCTGCCCTGAATTGCACGGTTCATTGATCTTGCCTGATCTAATGTTCCTTGTGGCAATCCTAAAATTTCGAGCAGATTAACGATTTTGGTACATGTTGATTTTAGATTTTCGAAAGCGGTCTGACGGATGATGATTGCGTTTTTGTTGGCGTTTCGTTTGTCTTCCACCTCAGCTAATTTTGCAGTAGCTGTGGTGTACAATGTCTGAAGATTGGCTAATGCAATGTTTTCAATTGGTGGATTGTAAAGGCTGTAGGTGGTAACTTGCTGTGTGATTTTTTGAAGGTTCGCTACATTTTTAGCGTGCCCAACTTCTGAAGTACTTGACATAATATTTGTGTTTTTAAATTTGTAATTCAAATATAAATATTATTTTGAATAGAATTGGTTTTGAAGTGAAGTATTTTGATAATCAGGATATTATGTTAAATGGGTAGTGGAAAACCCTGGCGTGGAGGCTAGGTTTTTTATATTGGAAGCACGGATTGCAAATCCGCGCTATCGGGCTTCGGGATAAGAGATTCTGACCATAGTTTTTAAATTATTAAACGCAAAGATTTTATCATTAAATTTTCTATTTTAGAAAGCAAAGGCTAATAATTTGCTTCGCAAAGCTTAAGCAAAAGCATGATAAAATCAACTTGTTGATTCTTCTTTGCTTACTTTATTACAAAAGAATAAAATTCACCTTCGAATTAAATATATAATGGACTCAAAGTTAAGTGAAGCACGGATTAGAAATCCGCGCTATCGAATCATATAAAAGGCTCCAATCGGAGCCTTTTATATTTTTTAATTACTGTAAAGTGAATTTCTTATTTCCACTAAAAGTCTGGTTGTTTTTTCTACATCAGGAAATTCAGGAAGTGTAGACTTTGAATGATGATATTCAATAGATGTAATCAGTTGTTCTGCTTTCTTCATCACATTATCGTACGACCAGTTTCCGGCTTTGATGTCTAATAATTCATCCCGATTTTTGACCCGAATCTGTAACGAACCGGTTTTAAAAATATGTTCACAAGACTGTAACAAACGAATCGTGTGCATCATATTTTTGCTGTCGTAGTTTTGTCCGTGGTTCTGGTTGACGTTGTAGCGGTCTTCATTTCTTTCTGAAACCCACTTCCAATATTCGCGGTAATCTTTACAATAGGTGGAGTACGCGTCTAGATTACAAAACATAAAAGCCAACGATTGTTCACCTTTCGGAACAGATGAAACAGAAACCTGATTGGCTTCTTCATTCTGAATAATTCCTTTGTAACCTAAGTCTCCCGATTCATCGTAGAAAAGCGCAAACATTCCTTTGGTATTGTCGATGCTGACCAATCCGCATTTTTCCTGAATTAAACCACCCCGTCCTTCGGACGCCCCTCCAGAGGAGGGGAATTCTCTCAACCATTTTTTCAACGGAACAGAGCTATTATTTTCTAAAATATAACAGAAATCAAGAATTGATTTTCTTTCTTTATCGATAGGATTTAAAATCTTTTTGTTCAGTCCTTTTGCTTTTTTGATTTGTGAAATCGCATAACCTGCAAATGTATCTTTGCATAATTTGGAAAGGAAATCTTCAGGCTTCAGCAAATCCATCAACGGGTTTTTATGTTGAATACAGTCTTCCGGACTCACCAAAACTTCCAGAATATTCGGATTGTTTTTCTGCAATAATTCTACAAATCTCCCGATTTCGTAATACGTAATATCATTCGTCTCATTTGAGATCTGCGGAATATAGTTGAGTCCGAAAAAATCTTCTTTTGGTAAATAATATACTCCACGAATATCTGTATCTGAGTTTTCGGTTGCGAGCCCGAAAGAGCGGCTTCCGGAGATGGATTGGAAGAGGATAAGGTTGTGGGATTTAAGAAAATCTATTGTCATTTATTTTCTTTTTAAAATCTTTTGTTCGAAAAATTCTCTCTGTTCTTTATGTAGTATATAAAGTGCTGCTTCATTTTTATTAAGAACAACTTCTCTATAAATAGTTGTATATGTTTCTAATACATTAAGCTCTGGGATTTTTTCTGAATTTCTTTGAATAAAACTCTTTAATGAGGTTAAATCTGAAAATGTTATGTCTTTTGAGTTTATTAGTATATTAGTAATCCAATTAATGATAATAATATTTAGATTCCCCGTTTCATTATCTTTTTCAATATTCTTTGAAAGTGATATAAAAAGGTTGAAAAAGGAAGCTTTTGATAATCTTACATAAAATTCAGTCCTTTTTTCGATAGTTAGGGAATCAAAGTAATTTAAATATTTTGTAGTAAATTCATTTTCTTGACCATGCCATAAATAAGAAACCAGTTCCAGAATTAAATGTTTATATTGATGTGGGTAACTATTGAATTCTATTTTAATTATCTGATTAACTAAGGATTTAGCTTTATTAAGATTTTCTTTTTCAATTAGACTGTTTGCTTTTAGTATTCTAGATGTTATGTATTCATCTATTATTGTGCCTTTATTTTGATATAAGCTTGTTGTCAATTCAATAGCTTTTTCTAGGAACAAATCATTATCATTAGTAATAGAAAGATTTATTAATGAGTTGGAATAACTTTTATAATAGCTGTTTTGACTTGCTTCAATTTTGATTGCATCATCTTTGTTTATATCAATTTTTTTGAAATAGTCAATTGCATTTTCATATTTTTTTAAATCATAAAGTCCTAGCGCGATTAAAAGATAGACTTCATTTTTGCTTTCAGAAATATTAGAAAAATAAATTTCTTGTGCTTTTTGGTAATTTTCTTCTTGTATTGAGTCCAGAAATAGTTGGTTTACTTGTGTTACTTTTTCTTTTTTTATATTCAAAGCTTTATTGATAGCTTCAATTTCATACATTATATTTTTTTGTTCTTTCTCATTACAGCTATTCAAAAGTTCAGCGAACTTGTTATTTCTTATTACTAGTTCTTCAATATTGTAATAATATGCCAAAAAATCAATGAATAAAGCTGTAATTCCCTCTTTATGTTCTCCAACTTCAATACTGATTCTTAAAAGAGGCTCACTAATATCATAAAATTTATTTCTCTTATCACTTGGATCTGGAATAATGTCAATTAAACGCTTTCTATTAAGTTCGCTCAATTGTTTGCTTAGAGATTTTTGTTCTATAAAACAGTTTTTTGAGATTTCTGTTCCTAACTGAGGTTTGCGGGATAAAGCTATATATCTTAATATTTTTTGTTGCTGAGCTGGCAAATAGCGAATATAAGTTTCATAGTATGGTTTTAAATCATTAATGGTTTTAATGAAATTTTCAGAGACCTTTGCCAACATATCTGTTTTTAAGAAATTATAAAATGTTACTAAAAGTCTATGATTTCCTTTTACTAAATCAAAAATAGCTCTAACTTGTGGCTTCCCTTTTGTTTTTAAATGTTCAACAAGTTTGTCATTTTTTTCAATTTCAGCTATAGAGATTAAAAAATAGTAAGATTCTTCAAATGACAGGCTTTTTAAATAATACGGTGTGAAAAATCCATAAAACGGACGGTCTTCTCTGTCAAAATTATCACTTACAGATTGACTGCTTGCAATTATGCTCACGTTATTATTTTCATATAACCAAGCTCTTAATCTACCTTGCTCCTCTTGGCCCATTTGTTCTAATATATCTCCAAAATTCTCTGTGATGATTAGAAGAGGTTTGTTGTTTGTGTAATTCTTTATTATCTTTTCAAGATAATTTAATTGATTTGCAAAAGATGTTTCTTGTAATTTTTCTAATTCCTTTTTAAGGGTTTCTTCATCCTTTTCGTACCATTTTATGAATGAGTTTAAAACGCGCAAAAGAAAATCAAAAAAATTCGCAACACCATATTCTTCTTCAGCAAAGTATGCAATTGTTAATTTGTCCTCTAAAGAATAATGCCATATTCTAGAATGCAGTACTTTTAGAAGATGTGTTTTGCCCATTCCTCTTTGTCCGATAACAAGTATGAATTGATTATCTCCATTTTCGACAACAGTTTGTACTTTCCTTTCTAAAAAATCTGCTGTTTTATCCCTGCCTGTTAATAGGCTTTCTAATATTTCAGGATTGACGCTTTTTGCACCAAATGACAATATTGTATTTATGCTATGTTTATTCTCCACCATTCTTTAAAAATTTGGTATTTGAAACTGTATATTCTTTTTCCATCTTCTAATCTTCTTCCTAAATAGTGGTCTTCAACTAATGCGTATAAAATTTCTTTAGCTATATTGTCCTCGTCTTCAATTTGAGAGATTATTTCAGACTCTTCTGTTTCATTTGTTGTGTTTGAAATAACTGACAATATTTTCATCATCAGTTGAGCTTTTTTTGGATAATATGTTTCCAATCTTTCCTTTAATTGGTTAAACGCTTTTTGGTACTTAGGATCATTAAGGATTAAATTGTAAGACTCTTCGATGCTTTCCTTTGTTATATTGTTATCAAATTCATTTTGAATAATAATGAATAGATTTGCAATGTAAAATGGAAGTCCATTGCATAAAGTATTTATCTTTTCTAGTAAAATGGTCTTTTCATTTTGATAAATTTGAAAGCCTGATAAAATGTAGCACTCCATCAAAAAATTGGATTCATCAACTGAAAAAGGCTTTAGGTTATATTCAGTCATATCATTGGTAGGTTCACCTGTATAAGCTAATTCTTCTCTGAGAGTTTGGAGTATTACTTTAATTCCAATTGAACCGCAATAAATAAATCTTAATCCCTTTTGTTCTAACTCTTGTCTTCTTTCTCTTAGTATATCGAGTAGTTCAATTGCTTCGTCGTATCTTTCTGCCTTATACCAGTCCCAAAGCATTATTGGAAGTTCATCTAAAATCAAAATTAATTTTTGATCATTTTCTTCAAGCGTATTGCTAATATCTTCTAATAATTTGAAAAATATTTCTTTCCAGCTTGTTTTTAATTCAGGTAAATTTATTGACACATCTACTGATCCTGCGGTGGCTTTCACTGCTCCCGTAATTTTTCGTACAAGATCATATGTTTTTGAAAAATCAATTTGATACCATTTTTTAAACTCACTTAATTTCTTGATTAAAAGTTCAATTACCTCTCCAAGATTTTTTTTACCTTGAAGTGATAAGTAGACTGCTCTAAAATTATCTTTTGAAAACTCAGGAATTAAATCATTGTTACATTGATATTCTAGTTTTCTTAGAAGTAGTGTTTTACCCATTCTTCTGATTTCTTCTACTGTAATACTTTGAGCTCTTAAAGATTTTAAAATATTTATAATATCTTTATCTCTGCCGATGATTTTCTCATCTTTTATTGTTCCGGTTGTTGGTGTTAAAGGAAACGGTATATTCATATGTTGTATTTTAAGCAAATCTAAGATAATTTTATCGTACGACAAAATTGTCGTACGATAATTTCATCTTCTTATTTATACTATCTGTTTAAAAGCCCTCTCCATCTCACTCTTATCCGCTTTTCCTCCAGGCAAACTCTTCGCTTTTTCCTCATTATCCTTCACCATCTCCTCCAGAAAACCAAAAAGTTCCCAATCATTCGGATGATAATAAGATTCTCCTTTGGTAGCTTTTAAGGCAACTAAATTTTCTATTTTGGCTCTTGTAAAATCATCGATTAAAACCAGCAATTCACTGAACAAAACTGGCGGAACAGTTCCTTTTTCTAATATCCATTTTCCTGTCAGAGCTGTTCGGAGGCAGTAAAAATAAGATTTCAGTTTTACTTCATCGGTTCTGCAGGCTTCCAGATATTTCTTGCTCATGCTCAGATAATGGTAAGAAACCGCTATTGGCGAAAAAGCAGAATCTGCTAAAGGTTTAAATAAGTCGTAAAATTTTTCATTTTTTACATAAACGATAGGAGAGTAGAACCAACTCAATAAAGCTGCATTCGATTTTAATAAGAGATGAAAAGTCTTTCTCAAATCCCATCCGGAACCGTCTAGATCGTCTTCGGTCATAAATTCTATTGTCTCGTCTTTATCCCACGGTGAAAGATACCAGTCTTTTTCGTGGCGGTATATAAAACGTATGTCATAATCGCTGTCAGGTGAAGCAAAACCCCAGGCCCGGCTTCCTGATTCTACGGCAAGAAGTATTTCTATGTTTCTTGTTGCCTCTATTTCTTTTAATTTATCTAGTATTTTTGGTGTCATTGTTTTTTTTTGTTTTAAACGCAAAGGCGCAAATATTTTAAATTAGTTATGTTTTTAAGGCGCAAGACACTTCGACAAGCTCAGTGTGACAATATGTATTTCAAAAGTCTACACTAAGTTGAAAGTTGTAATTTTAATTGAGATAAAATCCTTGCGCCTTAAAAAGTATATTTGTTAAAGAAATTGCGCCTTTGCGTTTATCCAACAACAAACTACGCTTTTCTAAACTTCTTCTTTTTCTTCCACGGTGCATTTTTCTGTACATCTCCCGCCATAATACATCCGTAAGGCATCACTTCATCCAAGACTTCACACAATCCGTATTCTTCAATCTGCGCTCTTACATTTTTTGCACTTTTATACGCAGTAGGAAGTTCAGAAATATCAATATCATTTGTGAAGAATCTGATATCCAAACCTTTTGTTTCTTCTTCAAAAACCTCTTCAATCGTTTTATGAGCCAAAGATTTTTTATGAAAAGTTCTGCTGAAATTTCTTCCTGCGCCGTGTGGTGCAAAACCTAAATTTCTCTCATTCGTTGTTCCCTGAACAATCAATACAGGTTCTGCCATATTCAACGGAATCAATCTTGGGCCTGTAATATCCGGCAAAAATTTATCGTCCAGCGGAGTTGCTCCTTTTGCATGGTAGAATAAATCTCCATCTCTGAATACAAAATTATGTTCGTTCCAGTACCTGTTTTGCTTTTCGATGTTTAGCTTTTCTAACGTTGCATTATGAATTGATTCATGGTTTTCTTTCGTCCAGTTTCTTATCAATTGCAAAGCTTCCCAATATGATTTTCCTTCTTCTGTTTCAAACGGAATCCATGCATTTTCTTTTAAAGTTTCTGGCGAAATTTCCTGTCTGAATCTATTTGCGACTTTCATTCCTTTATCGTACAGCATTGCTCCGGGAGCTCTTGATCCGTGATGAGTGACCAACATTGTATGTCCAGTATTTTTAGAAATTCCGACAAATAAAAAATGGTTTCCATCACCTTGAGTTCCCATATGAGAACGGGCGATGCTGATTAATTTTTCATCATTCAAAAACTCATTTTCTCTGAAAGCATCCATCAATTCCTGAGACATTTCCATTTGCTCACCTCTGGGTCTTCCTCCGTATCCGAAATGGGTGATTGAGTGGGCTGCATCCAAAACTTCTTTAGGATTAACTTTCCCAAAATCGGTTAACATAACGGAACAGCAGATATCTGCGCTATGAAATCCTGGATGAATCGCATTTTTCGCGACAACAACTCCGCCTACCGGAATATGTCCTTCCGGTCCTGTCGGACAAGCATCGGGCATAATGGCGCCGTCAATCAACGTTGGCGTTTTCATCAAAACTTTCATTGTATTGATTACTTTTTCTACGTTATCAACTTCATTTTCGTGTTCCGCTCTGATGTTGATGATGAAATCTTTCGGTTCAGAATGTAACGGAATTGGTTCCGGAAATTTGAATTGCTCCAAATATTCAGAGATTTGCTTTTCATCCAATTGATTTTCGTTGATATATTCTAATGCTTCTGCAAACCATTTTCCCGGTCTGTATCCTAAAGCGATCAATTCATTTCCTGTAATTGTATTCATATTCTTGTTTTTTTATTTTGGCAGCTTAACCGCTTTCCGCTCCCGCTTGTCACTCTGAGCTTGTCGAAGAGTCCACTCAGGTACGGGCTGCGAAAGATTAGACTTTTTATTGCTGCTTTGTCATTTTGTTGATGCAAAGTAAAAGTACAAGTGTGCAATCTTTTTGCGCAGATCAATTTATTTTAATTATTTTTGAGAAAAATTGTGTTATGCTATTCCCAATTTTGATATTCATTTTATTTTTTGGCTTTGTTGTATTGGTTTTTTGGCAAAAGTCAGATTCTATCAAAAAGCTGAACAGACAACTTTTAGAAAGTAAGGTGATAATAACGAAAGAACTAAAAGATATCCGTTGTTTTTGTTTTGCTACTGGAAAAAGAAATCACGATTTCAGGTTTAATAAAGCCGATGTTTACATTTTAGAGGATGCTCTTTTCATTTTTGGCTACTCAGAATTTCAAAATTTGAAATGGTATAAATGTTTGGTTATTTTGACCCATCGCGAAGATATTTATAAAGAACAGTTTCCTACGGCGCAAATTCCTAAATTATATAAGCTCAATTTGCATTCATTTAATCAGGATGTTTTTATAGAATTTCAAACTACGCCTGGTATTTATAGCAATATAGAAATTAGGTTAGAAAATCTAAGCTTAGAAGATAAACAATTAATAAAAATATAAAATAAAAAATATGTTATTCGAACAATTAGAAAAATCAGCGGAGGAAATTCAATTTAAAGATGTTATTGCATTTATTGACGAGCATTACGATTTTACGCCAACAAAATTTACCAATGGAAATACGGTAAATGAAGCGGATCAGAACAACGGTTCTTGCAAAGTTTTCAGTTTTGCAAAAATAAATGACCTTTCTAAAGAAGAAACATTAAATCTTTTCGGAGAGTTTTACAGAAAAGATGTCTTACAAAATCCTGAAGGAACAGATCATCAGAATATCAGAAACTTTATAGAATTCGGCTGGGAAGGGATTTCTTTTGAAGGGAAAGCTTTGACGAGAAAATAGATTTGTTTATTCATATAGTTTGTCATTCCGTAGGAATCTCTGCAAAATTTTTATAAGTAGTTGCTTAGATTCCTACGGAATGACAAATTGGATGTTTATTTTAAACCACCCCGTCAAAAACTCTACGAACTTTCGCCACCCCTCCAAATGAGAGGAATTCTAATTAATCTAGTCTTAAACTTAATCTTAGCCTCAACCTAATATATGTCATCCAACAAAAACGCTCTGATTCGCTATAAAACTTTAGACAAATGTTTGAAGAATAAATACAAACAATACACTTTGGAAGATTTGATTGACCAATGTTCTGAAGCGTTATTTGAGTTTGAAGGAAAAGAATCTTTTGTAAGCAAAAGAACCGTGCAGCTCGATCTTCAAAATATGCGAAGTGAAAAGTTTGGCTATGAAGCGCCAATTGAGGTTTATGAAAAAAAATATTACCGTTACAGCGATCCCGATTATAGTATTCACAATATTTCGGTGAACGAAAATGATCTGAAAGCGATGAATAATGCGATACAGATTTTAAAGCAGTTTAAGGATTTTTCGATGTTCAAGGAAATGAATGGTGTTATCCAGAAGTTGGAGGATTCTATCCATTCGACCAGTCAAAAATCGATTATTCATTTAGATAAAAATGAGCAACTGAAAGGTTTGGAGCACATCGATGTTTTGTATGAAAATATTTTAAATAAAAAGGTTTTAAAGATTTGCTATAAAAGTTTTAAGGCAAGAGAAGAGAATTTTTTGACGGTTCATCCTCAATTGTTGAAAGAATATAACAACCGCTGGTTTTTGATTTGTTGGCATAAAAAAGCGATTTACAATTTGGCTTTAGACCGAATAATTTCCATTGAAACAGATGATGATACGGAATACATTGACAAAGATTTTGATGCAGACCGCTATTTTGGCGAAGTGATCGGAGCAACCGTTTCTGAAACACAGCGACCTCAAAATGTAGTGTTTATAGTCAATTCACAACATGCACCTTATGTAAAAACGAAGCCCTTTCATCATTCGCAGGAAATTATTGAAGAAGATGAAAACGGAACGACCTTTAAAATTTGCGTACAGCTCAACTTTGAACTGGAGCGCATGATTTTGGGAATGGGAGAGTTTCTAACGGTTTTAGCTCCGAGAAAACTGAAACAGAGAATCGCTAAAAGTATTAAAACTGCTCATTTAAATTATCAGGCTCGAAATACGACGGCTGAAGAATTGTAAATTTAGAAATAGAAATTGGCTTGAAACTTGTAATTGTTTCCGAAAATAAATTATTATGAAATCCAGAATATTAAAAGCCGTTGTGGCACTCGTTGTGCCGATTGTTATAGAATTTATCATCAAGAAAGTTACCGAAAAGCTCGATAAAAACAAAGACGTGAAAGATGTAAAATCTATTCCTTCGCCTCATTAAAATCATAAAACCTTCCTAATTGGGAGGTTTTTATTTTTCAATCCATTCTCTGAAATCTGCTGTCTGACTTTGACTTGTGATAAGTGGATTTCCCCAACCTTTCATCTCTAAGGCTAAAGCATTTTTCGAGTATCGCTCCAATTTTATAATACTTTTTTTATTGACAAGTTCGCTCCGAGTGATCTTGAAAAATTCGTTAGGATTCAACTGCGATTCTATTTCTTTAAGCACGGTTTGATTGAGTAAATGTTTTTTACCGTAATCATCAAACGCAAAAATAACTCCTTCTTCAGCTTTAAAAAATGTAATACGCTCAGTTTCTAAAAAATAAATCCCTTTATTGCTGATCACGCTGAATCGTTCTTTGAAACTTTTGGGCTGAATTTCTTTTTGAATCTGACTTATTTTTAATAAAATTTCATCGGAAGCATGAGACTTATTTAATACTAAAAATTTATTCCAGGCTTTTTGAAAACGTTCTAAGGTAAAAGGTTTCAGAAGGTATTCAATTCCATTTGTTTCGAAAGCATTCATCCAAAATTGGTCGTAAGCGGTCGTAAAAATAATAGGACAGGAAATTTTCACCTGATCATAAATTTCAAATGCATTTCCGTCTAACAATTCGATATCCGAAATAATAAGATCAATAGATTTTTCTGTTTTGAAAAATTCTACAGCTTCTTCCACGTTATCAATTTCTGCAATGATTTCGGTATTTTCTTTTAACTCATTAATAAATCTGATGAGTTTTTTTCTTGCCGGAATTTCATCTTCAATAATGACTATTCTTATCATGCTTCTGGAATTATAGGTAAGGTTACGGAAAACTGATCATTGGTATTTTGAATTTTTATCTGACTTTCAGTGAGCAAAAAATACTGTTCGTTGAGGTTTTTCAATGCTTTTCCTGAGGGAGATTTTGTGTTTCTCTTTTGAATAATATTATTTGAAACTCTAAGATTTTCATTAATTCTAACTGTAATAAAAATAGGTTTTGTTTCTGTTCCGAAATTATGCTGAATGGCATTTTCTAATAATAATTGAAGACTTAACGGAACTATAAAACCTTTGGATTGATGACTTTGTATGTCTAGTTGATAAGATTTTCCATATTTATGCTGAATCAGTTTAAAATATTTTTTAACGAAAGCTAATTCTTCATCAATTTCTACTAATTTTTTATCTGAAACCTGTAAAACATAGCGGTAAATATCTGCAAATTCGTTGAGGAAATCTGAGGCTTGTGTCTTGTCTTCTTCAATAAGCTGGTCGAGAATATTGAGATTATTAAATAAAAAATGGGGGTTGAGCTGGTTTTTAAGCTGATTGATTTTGGTCTCGGAAAGCATTTCATTAAAAGCTGCAATCTGTTTCTGGTTTTTCTGATTTTTTTGGTAATAATAAAAAGCAAGAAAAAAACTTCCGTAAATAAAAGCATTCAAAAAATCTGAAATAACATTGTTGAGAAATGTTTGCGAATTAAAGTTCCTTTCAAAAGTATCAAAAATAAAAGCGATAATAAGTTTAAAAATATTAAGTATAATCAAATACAAAAGAAGGGAAGTTCCAAAAATTTTAAAAATTTCTTTAAAATTGAAATTGTCCGATTTTTGCCAATAGATCATCAGGAAACGCATAATCAGAAATAGAATACCGGCATTTACAAAATATAAAACAGGAGCTTCCGGTGTGAAAGTGTACCAGTTGATCTCTCTTTCTGTCTGAAAACGGGTTTCTATGGTTTGCACATAAGAAAAAAGAAAAATAAAGAGTAAAAAGTATTTGTTCTGCTGTATTTCGTTTAAAATTTTCTTCATGGTTTTTGTTACAACAAAATAGTTCTATAAAAATACAGAACTATTTATAAATTTTATAATTGAAAATGTGTTTACGGTTATTTTGAAGATTCTTCGGGAAATGAAGCGGTAATATTTCCTTTGTCATCATAAAAATTGAGCTTTGCTTTGTTTTCTTTATCTACATAAAACATGGCTTTAGGCAATCCTTTTGCATCAAAAAGAAACAAGCCATCTCTTTGTCCGCGAGATTTTCCGAGCATAATTCTTGGCGTTCCTTGTCCGAAATTTTTAGTTCTCTGAGATTCATTTTTAGAACGATCGTTGAATGTAAGGCTGCTTCCTACAAACCTTTCATTGCCTTTCTGATAATCTTCAGATAACAATTGCATGATTTGGTCACCGTCATACTGATCATGTGTGAATGAAAGTCCTGAAGAATGACCATCTGTGTTTTTCTTACTGTCATAGATAAAGCCACCACATTCAAGGCCTTCTTCATTGAAAAATAACATTCCGGAACGTTTTTTACGCTTTTCGTTGGTGTAAACACCGTTGATTTTTATTTTTCCGTTTGGAAAACGATCTACATTGGTAATTACCATTTTAACAGTACCATCTTTTTCAACGATATTAATTCTTTCCACATCGATTTCTGAAAACTTTTGATTTCCATTACTTTTAAAAGCTGAATTGACTAAAAAGAAAATTACAATGGCCATAGAAAGGGCAAAAGCTCTTAAAAATACAAGTTCTCTGTTGATACGTTTTGATGTCATAATTGTTGATTTTATGGCGTAAAAGTATCATGAATATGGGGTTTGAATCAACAACTATTTTTTGAACTAAGGAAATAAAGCGATGAACTAAGAATAATATAATAGGAGTGAATTTTTAGCTTAATTAAATAAAATCATAAATGCCGTTTTTCCAGCCCAAAACTTTTGACGAATCTGCATTCAGCCAGTTTTTGAGAATTGTTGCGTAGATTTTTCGGAAATCTTCGGTATAAATCAAATCTCCTTCATTTAGATTTTGTAAATCGGGAAGGGCATTTAGAATTCCTTTCTTTTTTAATCCGCCACTGATAAAAAACATTTGATTCGCCGTTCCGTGGTCGGTTCCTTTGCTTGCATTTTGGGCAACACGTCTCCCGAATTCTGAAAAAGTCATGAGTAAAATATCATTAAATAATCCGTTTGCTTTCATGTCAGCAACGAAAGATTTTACTGCATCATTAATTTCACCAAACAACTTTTGCTGTCTTTCATTTTGATTGACGTGCGTATCAAAACTTCCGATAGAAAGATAATAAACCTGTGTATTAATATCAGATTTAATCAATGAAGCAACAGTTTTAAAGTCTTTTCCGAGTTTAGAATTCGGATATTCCTGAGTCGATTTTTTTGCTTTGCTTTTTTCGAAAATATAATCAGCATTATTAATCGTAGAGCCTAAAGTTTTGTATAAATAAGAAACCGTTTCATCATCATGATGATGTTCGTTGTTATAAAGTGATTTGAAATATTTTTCCTGACTGGTTTGATACAGTTTTTTTGGATCTTTAAAGGCAAAAGCTTTGTTGTTTTCTCCTTTTAAAGCCAGACTCAGCATGTCATCAACTTCCAAAGCCTGCGTTGGATGTTCACATTTATAACATTCTTCATCCAAAAATCTTCCGAGCCATCCTGTTTCCAGAAACTCATCGCTTTTACTTGCAGAATGCCAAATATCCATGCTTCTGAAATGCGATTTATCAGGATTCGGATAACCTACATTATTCATCAGAGAGAGTTCGCCGCTGTCAAATAATTCTTTAAAATAGGGCAATGCAGGATTAATTCCTGTTTCATCGTTTAACGCTAAAGAATCATTAATGGCAATATTGTTTCTTTCTTTAAAATAAATATCATTTTTTGTAGGAATGATCGTGTTTAAACCATCATTTCCTCCTGTAAACTGAAGCACAATTAAAATTTTCTGATTCGGATTCAGTGCATTATCCAAAGTCATTGACTGTAGAAAATTTGGAACAAACAATGAAGCCGTTGCCAATGAACTGATCTTTAAAAATTCTCTTCTTTTGATTAACATAAGGTTAGGTTTTAGGTTGGGGATTTTAGGTGGCAGTCTATGAAGATTATTAGATTTAACTAAAACCTAAAACCTGCAAACTGTAACCTTTAAACTACATTAACTGATATTCCGGTGTGGACATCAGATTGATCACATTCATTTTAAGACTCTTATCCGAAAACTGATTAACAATATTCATATCCAATGATTCTGAATTGACGATTAGATAATCTTCTGCTTTTTTCTGCGCTAAAGCCTGGTCAACTTTCGTCCAGTCGATAATTATATTAGGGTTTTTGAAGCTTTTATTTAAAGCTTCCCGTGATTTCATTCCCATTTCCATATCATCATCTTCTTTTGCTGAATATTCCATGGGGCGCAAACCCGACCAGATTTGGGGGATCTGAAGTCTCAACATCAAAGTAGAGCTGTCGATCCAGGATTTTCCATTCGGCCAACCGGCAACATTGGGCGGATAAAGTAGCATTTGACCTAAAAGTTTTTGGTACACTGTAATGTTTTCAGGATTTTGAATATTCATCGGGAGAATTCTCATCATTCCGACAAGTAATTCTGTTGGCGATTTTATACGGTTGCCAATATTTTTTTTATCATAAAACCAAGAGCTTGAAAAAATTTCGTTCATCAGTTTTTTGATATCATATCCGGATTGGTAAAAGCTCTGGCTTAGGTTTTCAATTCTATTAGAATCCGGATTTTCGTTGACAAAAAAGGTATAGATTTTTGTAGTAATAAATTCTGCAGTAGATTTCTGTTCGAGAATAATATTTAAAATATCATCACCGGTAAAGTTTCCGGTTTTTCCAAGAAAAGTCTTTGTGCCGGTATCGTGAAGCTTTTTTCTTTCATTAAAATTTCCTTCTTTATCATAACCCCATCCTGTAAAAGCTCTTGCGGCTTCCCGGATATCTTTTTCGGTGTAATTTCCACGACCCATGGTGAATAGTTCCATGACTTCGCGGGCAAAATTTTCATTGGGATGATCTTTTTTATTCTGTTGATTGTTCAAAAAACTGAGCATTGCGGGAGAACGGCTCACTTCAAACAAAAGATCTTTGAAATTTCCCAAAGATTTTTCCCTCATTATATTAAGTAACTGCTGATTGAACTTTGGATTATTGATTCTCGTCGCAAAATGTCCGTGCCAGAAAAAAGCCATTTTCTCACGTAGCTGTTCTTTGCTGGCGGTCATTTTTTGTAGAAAATTAAGATTCAGTTCGTTATTTTGTTTCTGATTAACTCTTTGAATTTCTCTTTTCTGTTCGGCTGTAGCTTTTGGATCTGTATATTCAATGGGTTCAATATCGGGAGTTTCATAAACAATAGGAGAGAAGCTTTCTTCCTTGAAAACTTCCTTTAATATGGTCTTGATGTTTTTATTTTTCAAATCATCTACCTGCTCAATTCCCGGTCCAAAACCTGCACGCCAAAGAAGATGTTTGTTATTGATGAATGAAGCAGCCATAGTCCTGATTTTATTTTTTTTGATGATTAAATAAAGATGAGGTTAAACTGTATAAACAAATATTAATGTCTATTTATTGTTTGCCTGTATGTAAAGTTAAACAACTATTTAAATATTTTAAATTTTAATGATTTGATTTTCATTGTGTATGGGATGTTGCGGGCTTTAGGATGAGGAAGTGTGAATAATTTTGGCATGATTTTTACATCTCTCCTTTTTAGTAAAATTTAAAAATCAGAGTTATGAAAATGTTTAAGCAAACCATTTTGGCAGCTGGAATTTTAACAGCCGGTTTAGTAAGTGCGCAAAGTGCTCAGATGAATAATATGATCAAAGTAGGAGCAACTGCAGGTATTGCAGTTCCTTCAGATAACGTTTCTGCGGCAGTGGGTGTAGATGTAGCGTATCAAAATCTTATCACTCCAGGTTTTGGATTAGGTATCGCAACAGGTTATACTCATTATTTTGGAAAAGATAACAATGGATATAATAATAATGATGTAGGAGTTGTTCCTGTGGCAGCACTTTTCAGAGTGTATCCTAAACAGACAGGATTTTATTTCGGAGCCGATTTAGGATATGGATTTTTGGTAGGTGATGATAAAGTAGCAACCAATTCAACAGTAAACAGACCAGATGGCGGTTTCTATCTTAAACCTGAAATCGGGTACCACAACAGAGACTGGAATTTCTATGTACAATACCAAAAAGTATTTGCAGGTAGCAACGGAGATATCGCATCACCAGCTTCTCAGGACTATAATGTGGGAAGCATCGGAGTAGGATTTTCTTACAATATTGCTTTAGGGAAATAATCAGACAGAATATAATTAGTTATTAGCCAAACCTTTTCGAGTTTTTGAAAAGGTTTTCTGTTCCAATACACGAAATACCAAAACAATTATTATATTTGATAAAATTTGCGATTATGAACTTGAATCCAAAATTTCCTCTCTATTTACCAGGGGTAAAGAACACCAATAATGATAATGTTTCTATTATCGGAGCCAACTTGAGAGAAGATGTGACTAGTATTGCATATTACACTTCAGGAAATTCCGGGATAGAACTTAAATTTAAAAATAATTATCCTACCAAAGAATATGCATCTTTTACTGATGTGCTTTCAAAGTTTATGCAGGATTCTCAGCTGGAAAATGTACAACGCCTTGGGATCTCGGTTCCGGGACCTGTACTTGATGGTAAAAGTCATCCGGCACGTTTAAACTGGAGCTTAGATGTAGAAGAGTATCAAAGCAAATTTGCTTTTGAAAAAGTCGACATGCTGAATGACCAGGAAGCCGCTGCTTATGGAATTGCTCTTTTGGATGATTCTGAATTGGATGCAATCTATACAAACGGTCAACGTGAAAAGGGAAATGTTGCTATTCTGGCACCAGGAAATGGTTTGGGAGAAGCAGGATATTTCTTTGACGGAAAATACCTAAGACCTTTTGCAACGGAAGGAGGACATTCAGAATTCTCACCGAGAACGAATGTTGAAGTAGAATTTTATCAGTTTTTAAATAATATCTATGGAATTGTAAGCTGGGAAAATGTGCTTTCTAAAACAGGTTTATTTAACATCTACCGATTTTTGAGAGATGTAAAAAGACATCCTGAGCCTGAATGGCTTTCAGAACGCTTAGCACATGGAAACTTTACTGAAGAAATTTATAAAGCATCCATGAATGATGATGCGTTGATCTGCAGAATAGCTTTAGATACCTTCATCGAATTTTTGGCAAGAGAAGCAAACAACCTTACTTTAAAGCTTAAAGCTACGGGAGGTTTATTGATTGCAGGAGATATCCCACAAATCATCAGAGAATATATCGACAAAGATAAATTCTACGAGAAATTCAAGATCAGTGACAAAATGGAAGATATGTTGAAGAATATTCCTATCCATTTGGTGAATACAGACAGTACAAGTATCAACGGTGCGGCACTCTACACCGCCTATTTTACAGAATAACATAAGCTCCGAAGAAATTCGGAGTTTTTTTATGCCTGATTTTATTCATATCGAAACAGCTTTTTTATTGATGTACATCAAGATGGATTATTAAATAAGATAATTACATTTGCAGCTTTAATAAACTATTTAAAAATTTACAATGAAAAAAATATTCATATTAGCAGTTTTGGCTAGTGGATTAGCTTTCGGGCAGGCAAAAAAAGTAGTAAGCTCTGATGTTCACTGGTGGGGTTATAAAGTTGCTAAATCTCAGGCGAGTTCTCACGACGGTACTATTACTGTAAAATCAGGAAGTATCGTAATGAAAGGTAATGAAATTGCAGGCGGCTCTTTCGTTTTGGATATGAATTCTATCAACGCAACTGATGTTTCGGGAGAAACGCAGGGGAAATTGAACGGTCATCTTAAAAACGGAGATTTCTTTGAGGTTGAAAAATTCCCTACCGCTACATTCAAAATTACATCAGTAAAGAAAAACAACGATAAAATGTACAATCGTACCATTAGCGGTGATCTTACGGTAAAAGGTAAAACAAACCCTGTTTCTTTCCCTGCAAACGTTACGGTGAAGGGTGGAGTGGTAACTTTAACGTCAGATAAGTTCTCTTTCGACAGACAAAAATTTGATGTTGCGTACAAATCTTCTATGAAAGATGTTTTTGTGAAAGATGAGATAGAAATGACCGTTAAGGTGAGTGCGAAATAATTTATTTAAAAAAATATTATTAAAAGTGTAGAAGTTCTACACTTTTTTTTATTTTTGTTGAATTGTAAATAAAATATAATGAAAAGATTACTATTGTTTGTTATGATGTGTGCAAGCATATCATTTGTTTTTGCTCAGAAAAAAGGAGATAAAGTTTCGAAAGTGATAACATCCGAGATTAAATGGTGGGGACATAAAGTGGTAAAAACTAAAGCTTCGTCTCACTACGGAAGTCTGAAACTGAAAAGCGGTAAATTTAATTTCGATAAAACGGTTTTGGTAGACGGTGAGTTTGTAATCGATATGAGAAGTCTTATGGTTGCAGATGTTTCTGGTGATGATCAGGTAAAACTGACTAACGAATTGAAAGGAACCAATTTCTTCGAAGTTAAAAAATTTCCAACCGCTAAATTTCATTTAAAGAAAATCATCCCGCTTGCAAACAGCGAGTACAATTCTACCATTGTAGGTGATATCACGATCAAGAATATCAGAAAAACAATTTCTTTCCCTGCAAACGCCCATATTACGCAGTTTACAGTAGAAATTGAGTCTTCAAAATTCTCTTTAAACAGAAAAGATTTCAGAATTTTCTATCAGAATTCTTTGAAAGATTATTTCATCAAAGACGAAATGGATATTCAGTTTAAGGTCTCTACTCAAAAAGTTGATAACGAAAGACCTTTGTAAGGTTAAAATTATTATAAATAAAAAAGGACTGCTGTAAATAAGCGGTCCTTTTTTTATTTTAGCATGATGAAAATCTACGTAATAAGCGGTCTTGGTGCAGATTTTAAAGTTTTGGAACGTTTGCAGTTTCCAAAAGAGCATGACGTTGTATTTATTGATTGGCTGATTCCCGAGAATAATGAATCTTTTGGTTCTTATATCGAGAGAATGGCTGAAAAGATTGATGATTCGGAGCCGTTTTATCTTTTGGGATATTCTTTTGGCGGTATTATAGTTCAGGAAATTGATAAAATAAAACCCGCTCAAAAAGTTGTTATTCTTGGAAGTATAAAATCTGACAAAGAAAAATCAAGGTTAATCAGGATGGGAGAATTTACAAGAATCCCGAAATATCTTCCTGTGGGTTTCTTTAGTGACCGTACTTCTCAGCTTTACGCTAAGTTCAGGCAAATGATCGATTCAAAAAATCCAAAAGTGATTGAGTATTTTCAGGTTCGTGATCCATATTATCTTAAATGGTCTGTAGAAAGAATTTCGGAATGGAAATTTGATGAAAATCCTCATGTGATCCAGATTTTGGGCGACCTTGATATTGTTTTTCCATTAAAAAATTCAAAACCGGATTATATCATTAAAGGTGGAACCCATCTTTTTCCGGCAACAAAATACAAAGAGGTTTCTTTACTTTTAAATAAAATATTTATTTAAATTTTAAAATGGTATTAAATTTATAGGGGTTTACAATTTATTTTTATGTTTATATCATATTTATTTTTAATTTTGAAGGGTTTAAAATCACCAAAAAAAATAATTATATTTATTTTTTTTGGTGATTTTAAACAGTTAAAAATATAGAACTCTTATGAAAGTTGGATTAAAATGGAAAGTTTCATTTGTTGTCATTTGCATTGTAGCGATAGGTGGTTTATTCTTTAGACCAGATGTCGATATTCCCAATACCGGAAATTTTCTGAGTGAAAAAGAAATTGTCGGTTCAGATGTAGCATGGATTCTTGCTGCAGCAGGTTTAGTTTTGCTGATGACTCCCGGTTTATCATTTTTTTATGGTGGAATGGTCGGGAAGAAAAATGTAATTTCCACAATGCTTCAAAGTTTTATTGCTCTTGGAGTAATTTCTATTTTATGGATTGTTGTTGGTTTTTCCCTTTCCTTTGGTGAATCTATAGGTTTTGAAATCGATGGCGTTCATTACGGGATTATCGGAAATCCTTTCACGTATCCGTTTTTTAATCACGTAAGTATTTATCCTCACAAAGCGATGGCTTCAACCATTCCGTTTGTTTTGTTTGCGCTTTTTCAGATGAAATTCGCGGTAATTACTCCGGCTTTAATTACGGGGTCGTTTGCGGAGCGCGTTCGATTTATTTCGTATCTGGTTTTCATGGTATTATTCAGTCTTTTTATTTACACACCGCTTTGTCATATGGTTTGGCATCCGGAGGGGCTTTTAAATAAATTTTTCGGAGTTAAAGATTTTGCAGGCGGTACCGTTGTTCATATGAGTGCAGGTTTTGCGGCTTTGGCAGGTGCCATTGTTTTAGGACGAAGAAAAAATCCGCATCATGAGCCGTCAAATATTCCTTACGTTATTCTCGGAACAGGAATGCTGTGGTTCGGATGGTTTGGTTTTAATGCAGGTTCGGCATTAAGTGCTAATGCAACTGCTGCGATTGCTTTTGGTACAACAACAATTGCTTCAGCTTCAGCAATGATGACCTGGATTTTCTTTGATAGAATTAATGGAAGAAAAGTTTCTGCTTTGGGAGCATGTATCGGTGCGGTTGTAGGTTTAGTGGCCATTACTCCGGGTTGTGGTTTTGTTTCTATTCAGGAAAGTATTTTTATAGGTTTTATCTCTGCAATTGTTTCTAATTTGATGGTTAATTGGAAAGCTTTAAAAAAGATAGATGATACGCTTGATGTTTTTGCCTGTCATGGAGTAGGAGGAATTATGGGAATGATTCTTACCGCAATTTTTGCTCACGGTGAAAATGCGAGCCTTCTTCATGGAGGATTCGGAGTTTTTGCACATCACATGATAGCGCTGATTTTAGTTTCGCTTTTTGCATTTTTCGGATCGATACTTTTATACAAAATTACGGATAGAATTATTACGTTGAGAGTAAGAGAAGATTCAGAAGAGCAAGGGCTTGATATGTCGCAGCATAGCGAAAGCTTGAAATGGTAAATGCGTTTTAAATCTATATAATTTTCTCTCTCTGATGTAGAAATAGCGTTGATTTGTTTTGATATTTTAAATCTGCTCAACGCTAATGTCATTCAAAACGATTCTTTACAAAGTACACTTCCATGGAATGGTGACTGGTTACATTATGATTAATTGTTTCCATTCTAAGGTATTTTCAATGTATATTTGCTTTTCATGAAAATGGAATTCATTTATGGAATCAATATCAGTTTTTGAAATTATTAAAGTAGGAATTGGCCCTTCTAGTTCGCACACGATGGGACCTTGGAATGCAGCAGCTGCATTTATCAGGATTATAAAAAGAGAAAGATCAATTGCTGAGGTAAAAGAAGTTTTTCTTGAATTTTTTGGTTCACTGGCAAAAACGGGGATTGGTCACGGAACCGATATTGCCGGAATGTTGGGTCTGAATGGTGAAGATTTTAAGATAATTGACACTACAAAGATTGATGACATTGTTAATCATATCAAAGAATCTCAGATTATTAATTTGGGTGGAGAAAAAGAAATTCCTTTCATTTACGGGCATCATTTGGTTTTGAATATGTCTCAGACTCTAGATTATCATCCAAACGGAATGATTTTTAAAGCAATTTTTGAAGACGGAACCGAGCTTGTACAGGATTTTTATTCTGTAGGTGGAGGTTTTATAATGAGCCAGGAGAAAAAGTCTATTGAAAAAGAATGCGTACGTACTTTATATCCCTGTCATAAATCTTCTGATATTGTAAAATACTGTGACAAATTAAGTTTTAATAAAATTTCAGATTTAATTCTTATTAATGAAGAAAGCTGGAGAACGCAGGAGGAAACAAGAAAAGAGGCACTTTATATCTGGGAGCAGATCAAGGAATGTATTTATAAAGGAGTCAATAAAGAAGGTATTTTACCGGGCGGACTAAACGTTACGCGCCGTGCTGCCGGAATCAACAGGAAACTTTTAGGAGATAAAATCTACAAAAATAAAAATGAATGGTTTCAGCAGGTTGTAGATGCTGAAGAAAATTTCACCAATATCAATAAGTGGATTTCATGTTTTGCTTTGGCGGTAAACGAAGAGAACGCCAGTTTTGGAAGGATTATCACCGCGCCAACGAATGGGGCGAGTGGTGTAATTCCGGCGGTTTTAATGTATGCTCAGGCTTTTACAGATGCGGTAAGTGAAGATGATATTGCCAGATTTATTTTGGTTGCGGGAGAAATTGGAACTTTATTTAAGAAAAATGCTACCATTTCTGCGGCAATGGGTGGTTGTCAGGCGGAAGTCGGTGTTTCTTCGGCGATGGCTGCAGCTGGCTTAACGGAAATTTTAGGCGGAAGTGTCGGTCAGGTTTTAATGGCAGCGGAAATTGCAATGGAACATCATTTAGGCTTAACGTGTGACCCTATTAAAGGTTTGGTGCAGATTCCATGTATCGAGAGAAATACAATGGGGGCTATTAAAGCAATTACGGCAGCAAATATTGCCTTAGAAAGTGATCCTGCAAAAGCTAAAGTCAGCTTAGACCAGGTAATTCAGACCATGTGGGAAACTGCTCTATCAATGAATGATCGATTTAAAGAAACATCAGAAGGAGGTTTGGCAATTGCGGTGAACGTTCCGGAATGTTAAAATAAAACATCAGTAAAATCTTATAAAAACGTGCGCACCATTTTAGTAAAAGGTGCGCACGTTTTTGTTATAAGATGCGCACGTTTTAGATAAAACATACGCATCATTGTTTAAAGTAAAATGTATGCTTTTACTTAATTTTTGGATATTTGTAGTCAACCCCATATAAGAAGCTTAATATAGCAACAGCAAACTCATTACCTGCGATGCCGAGACGATCAGCATTTAGAGAATAAGAAATAGAGAGATTATCTTCACCATTATAAACCATCAAAGAATTTGTTCCATAAGTTCCGCCGCTGTGACCTACAAATATTTTACTGTGGAAGGGTACAATTGCCAATCCTCTCCCAAATCTGTTTTCGTCAGGAATCATCATTTTTAATGATTCTTCCGAAACCAATTTACGGTCGAAAATAGAATTGATGATGATATTTAAATTATTCGGAGTTGTCGCAATGTCACCCACACCAACAACGTTATTGAAATCGAAATCGTTTATTAAATTCCATTTTGTATCATAAGAATAAGGTTTGTAAACATTCGCAGGTTTTTGACCAGCCGTGTGAAATTGTTTTAATTGTAAAGGCTTGATAATAGATTCGTTCAAATTTTCTGCGTAAGATTCCTTTGAAATTTTCTCAAGAATTTTCGATAGTAAATAATATCCGGAATTTGAATATTGCTGATTAGAACCTGGATCAAATAACAATCCCTGCTCAATTATTCTTTCGATAATCTGTTGTTCTGTTGCTTTTTTTGTAAGCCATCTCGCATCGTTCTTGCCTTGCACATAATCTCCAAGACCGGCGCTGTGACTAAGTAACTGAGAAATTGTAATCTTATCTGAACCTGGAATCTGAGGAAAAAATAGTGAAAGTTTATCCGTAAGGTTTAATTGTTTTTTTTCGATAAGTTTAAAAATCATAATTGCAGTCATGGTTTTAGAAATAGATCCAATCTGAAATAGTTCATTCGTATTTTTAAAATCCGGAAGATTTTTCTCTCCAAAATTCTTTGCATAAATTTCTTTTCCATCTTTAAATATGGAAATTTCTCCTGCTAAGGCATTATTTTTCTCTAAATAAGAAATAAAATCGTCAATTTTTTTTAAGCTTTCAGCCATATTCGAAAGTTTAATGACCTCAAGAGTTTTGTCTTTATTTTTTGTTTTATCGAAAGGTTTTAGTGTTAGTGGTAAAACCATTGCGTTTTGTGTAAAAGTTCCGATGATTTCAGAGCTTTTCATTGTTCCTTTGAATTTTGCATTCATTGCGGTATGTTCAAAACTCAATTCGTTATTAACAAAAGATGTTTTATCGATGGGAATTCCTTCCGCACCTTGCAAAGGGCTATCGAGAGTAGATTTATATCCATCTTTTTCTTTTTGGATATTGATAATCAGAGGAAGTTTATTGCCTTGAATTTCAAGTTCGCCCATCCATGAGCCTACAATTTGTTGAGCAAAAACCGAATTAAAAATCAAGAAGCAGAAGAAAAGTAAAAATTTATTTTTCATATTTTTTAATTTATAAAAGTTGCATTGTAAGCATGGTTGTTAATAGTAATACTGCAAAAATTACGATGTGACGCCAGTCTTTCATATTGGTAGCAGTTCTAAAACCATTGAAGAGAATCGCTATTCCATAAGCTGTGATTGCAAGTGATACGAAAGAATAGATGGTAATGATTACAACAGAAATCGTATCGATTTCATAGGATTGATTTTCCACAGAAGCCATAATTTGTTTCTGCGCATTTTTAATCAAAGGTATTTCTGATATGAGTAATAATAAAATTACGATAAATTGGGAAATGAAAATAGGATTTACGACATCAATTAAGCGCGTTCTTTTATTAATTATTTTTCCATAAACAAAGAAAATAACAATACTTATCGCATAAACAACTAATGTTGATAATATAATTTTTAATAATGAATCTTCGGAGTCTATCGACCTGAAATGAAACAAACTGTCTGTTTGAAGACCAACAGAATAACCGAATGAAAATACTGCGGTAATTGATACCAACCCCGCAATAAGCAAAGTTTTTTCATCAAACTTCAAAAAAGGATTAAAAATAGTTTTCCAGTTCATAGATATTATTTTTTTAGTTGATCAATTTTTTTCATAAGATCATCCATTTTATTTCTCATCGTAGGGTAAGAAAGTTCTGCCTGTTTGGCCATTTCCTTGATGCTTCCACTGGAGAGAAAAAAGTTTAAGATAAAATCCTGCTCATCTCTGTTGAGTTTTAAAAAAACCGGAAGTTCATAATCACCATTTACATTGGTTCCACAATCGGGACATTTCATCTGGCTCACATTGAGTGTATGATCGCAACTCGGACAAATTATAGGAAGTTTCATTAACTTTTGTTTTTACAAATGTAATATTATTTTGAATAAAGTTAAAATAATTTTTAATAAAGTTAAATGTTGGTTTCGATTTAAAATAAAAAAAACTTCCCAAGTAAGGAAGTTTAATTTGTATGAAAAGTCTTATTTATCGAGTATTCCACGGATTTTATTGGCATTCGTAATTAATTCTTCGAGATATTCAAAATTATCTTTTTCTAAAGCAGATTTGAATTTTCTGAGTTGGGAAATATGTTCGTTTAAAACATCAAGCACATTTTCTTTGTTTTGTTTAAAAATAGGAACCCACATTTCAGGATGCGATTTTGCCAAACGAACCGTGCTCGAAAAACCTGAACTCGCCAATTGAAATATAGTGTCTTCTTCTTTTTCTTTTTCCAAAACAGTATTGGCCAGAGCATAAGAAGTAATATGTGAAATATGCGAAATATATGCGGTGTGAATGTCGTGATCATCGGCATTCATGTAAATTAAATGCATATCGAGACTCTTTACGACATTTTCTACGATGGCCAAAGCGTCTTCTGCAGATTCTTCAAGGTTGCATATCACTCCGGCTTTTCCTGAAAAACTTTCGGCAACTGCGGATTTTGGACCGTGATTTTCGGTTCCCCACATTGGGTGAAACGCGACAAACCGTGATCTTTTCGGATGGTTTTTTACCGCATATACAATTCCTGATTTTGTAGAGCCTACATCCATCACAGTTTGCTGATCTGAAATTAAATCTAAAACTTCAGGAAGAATTTTCCTTGCCGAATCTACAGGAATGGCAATGATAACCAAATCTGAGTTTTGAATTCCCGTTTTTAAATCTGCTTTTTCATTAATGATATTTAAGGCTAAAGCTTCATCAAGATTTTCGGTATTATTGTCGATTCCGTAAATGAAATCTGCTGTTTTTTTCTGTTTTAATTTTAAGGCGATTGATCCACCGATTAATCCTACACCAATGATACTTATTTTCATTTGTTTAAATTTTAAAAATAAAAAACCTCGCCAAAGGACGAGGTTTTAGTTATATATACAAGAAATCCTTATCCCAGATCTGAGTTAAAAATTCCGTAATAATATGTCTTGTTTGTAATCACAAGGCGAATTTATGAATTTTTTTGAAAATATTGTTGTTTTTATAGTCATTTTTGTTTTGACCTAGGAAGCCGTAGCGTTAAGAAAAATAAATCTAATCCATTAAAAATTTCCACTGTTTGAGTGCGACACAATATTGAGGCGAATAATAATCTTGAATTCGTACGAGTTCTGAGGATTTTAGGAACAAATTTTATTTTTAGCGGAAGATTCCAGTCTTGACCTTTGGTACTTTTACCTTAAGGTATAAGTACTTTATTGAAAAACTAAAAGTAAACTTCATTTTTCTTCATTGGTCTTTATCTTTGACCACTCATCCCGATTTCATATATTTGTTCATTATTCAAAATATGGAGGCAACACAAGATAAAAGGCTATTTCTCATCGATGCTTATGCGATGATTTTCAGAGGATATTATGCATTGATCAGAAGTCCGAGAATTACAAGTACAGGAATTGACACATCTGCAATTTTTGGCTTTACCAATTCTTTGATTGAACTGATCAGAAGGGATAGACCTACCCATTTGGCTGTTGTTTTTGACGTCGGTCAGGCAAGTATAAGAACGGTTGATTATACCGAATATAAAGCCAACCGAAGCGAAACTCCTGAAGCTATAAAAATTGCGATTCCATATCTTCACAGGATTTTAAATGCAATGCATATTCCGCATTTGGGAGTAGAAGGTTATGAAGCCGATGATATTATAGGAACCATTGCTTGCAAGGCTGAAAAAGAAGGGTACACTACTTTTATGGTAACGCCCGACAAAGATTTTGCGCAGTTGGTTACCGATAAAATTAAAATATATAAACCAGGTCTGAAAGGTGGTGATATTGAGATTTTGGGAGTAGAAGAAGTTAAAGCTAAATATGAAATTGAAGACCCAAAACAGGTGATCGATTACCTGGCAATGATGGGCGATGCAGTAGACAATATCCCTGGATTGGATGGTGTTGGCGAAAAAACAGCGATGAAATTCCTGAAAGAATTCGGAAGCATTGAAAATCTCTTAGCCAATACCGATAAGCTGAAAGGTAAGCTGAAAGAAAAAGTGGAAGCTTCTGCCGAACGTGGAATTTTATCTAAAAAATTAGCAACAATAATTTGTGATGCTCCTGTAGAATTTCATCAGGAACAGTATGACCTTGAAACTCCCGATTTTGAAAAGGTAAAAGAAGTTTTTGACGAGATAGAATTCAGAAGATTATACGAAAATCTGTATCGTGCTTTTGCGCCTGTAGAAACGGTTACGGTAAAAACTACCGTTATTTCTCAGGATGGTATAACGGTGACAGAAGTTGAAACGCAGGTTACAGAAACTCCACAGCAAAAAGTGGCTAAAAATGTTGGCCAGCTCGATCTTTTCGCAACTTATGAAGAGCTCGATCAGGCAACTTCTACAAAATCTACGATTACAGAAAACGATCATTTATATCAGTTTGTAGACAATCCGAAAGCGCAGAAAATATTAGTTCAAAATCTATTGCAGCAGAAAGCTGTTTGTTTCGATACAGAAACCACTTCGTTAAATGAACTGGAAGCCGAATTGGTAGGAATGAGCTTTTCTTATAAGAAAGGTTTAGCGTATTATATTCCGCTTTCTGAAGATCAGGGTGAGGTTTTGCAGACGTTAGAAATTTTCAGACCTTTCTTTGAAAAGGAAGATATAGTAAAGATCGCTCATAATCTAAAATTTGATTATAAGGTCTTGCAGCAATATAACATGACGGTAAAAGGAGCAATGTTCGACACTATGATTGCGCATTACCTTTTAAATCCTGACGGAAGACATGGGATGGATTATCTTTCAGAAGTTTATTTAAATTATAAACCTGTTTCCATAGAAACGATCATCGGTAAAAAAGGAAAAAATCAGGGCAATTTCAGAGATGCAGATTTGCGTACGCAGACCGATTACGCAGCAGAAGATGCAGATATTACTTTCCAGTTGTACGAATTATTTGCGCCACAATTAAAGAAAGAAAATTTAGAAGATCTCTTTTTTAATATCGAAATGCCTTTGATGGAAGTTTTGGCAAAAATGGAATTGGCCGGAATCTCTTTAGATGAAAAATGGCTGGCTCAGGAAAGTATTGATCTTGAGAATGATTTAAGACAATTAGAATCTAAAATATTTGAAATTTCGGGAGAAGAATTTAATATGAATTCACCGAAGCAATTGGGAGAAGTATTATTTGAAAAAATGCAGCTCGACCCAAAAGCCAAGAAAACAAAAACCGGACAATACGCAACTTCAGAAGATGTTTTACAGAAATTATCTTCAAAACATGAAATTATTCAGCATATTTTAGAATACAGAACGTATCAGAAACTGAAATCGACTTATGTGGATGCATTGCCATCGCAGATTGATAAAGACGATAATCGTGTGCATACCAATTTCTCACAAACTACGGCTGCGACAGGTCGTTTGGCAAGTGTAAATCCTAATTTGCAGAATATTCCGATTCGTACGTTGAGAGGTCAGCAAATCCGTGGAGCGTTTGTTTCAGGAGAAGGTAAAAAGATTATTTCTGCCGATTATTCTCAGATCGAATTGCGTTTGATTGCCGAAATTTCCGGTGAAGACAATATGATCAAAGCGTTTCAGGATGGTGAAGATATTCACGCTTCTACAGCAGCAAAATTATTTAATATTCCATTGGAAGAAGTTTCAAAAACCCAGAGAGGACAAGCAAAAACGGTCAACTTCGGAATCTTATACGGTCAGGGAGCTTTTGCTTTAGCAGAACAAACCGGATTATCGAGATCAGAAGCCAAGCAAATGATAGAGGCGTATTACGAAACCTACCCAAAATTGAAAGAATATATGGCAGAGCAAGTGAAAAGAGCTCGTGATATTGGCTATGTAGAAACGATTTTAGGAAGAAAACGTCACTTGAAAGATATTAATTCGGGAAATTTTGTGGTGCGTGCTCATGCCGAAAGAAATGCCGTTAATGCTCCTATTCAGGGAAGTGCGGCTGATGTTGTGAAAGTGGCAATGATTAAAATTCAAAAAGAATTAGAAAAGGAGAAACTACACACAAAAATGCTTCTTCAGGTACATGACGAATTGGTTTTCGAATCTCCGATCGATGAGGTAGAAGTGGCTACAAATATCATTAAAACAGAAATGGAAAATGCTATAGAAACACAGGTTCCTTTATTAGTTGAGGTTGGAGTAGGGAATAACTGGCTGGAAGCGCATTAAGAAATAACTAAAAAACTTCTGTCGAAAGGCAGAAGTTTTTTTACAATTTTCTATAAATGCTTACATTTTTATCACCAAATTTTTCAATATATCCTTTTTCCAATGCTGTTTTCAAGTCACGACTTGCAGTAGCAGAAGAGATTTCTGAAAACTTTTTCATGTAATCTTTTCTAGAAAACTCTTTTTCTATACTTTCTAAGAAAATAGAAATCCGATCATTTTGGGTAAGTTTTCGAATGGTATTGGCTAGAAGTTCTGATAGGGATTTATCAATGATTTCTAACATATATTCTATGAATTTTGTGGAGTGTCCTTCTTTATCAGACTGAGAAAGTGCATGATAATATTGAGGCTGATTTTTAGAAATCAATGTTTCAAAAGGCAAGAATTCAAATACAGGAAATTCATTCATCAAAATTAACGTTTGCCAAAGTCTACCCATTCTGCCATTTCCATCCATAAAGGGATGAATAAATTCCATTTCATAATGAAACACACAACTTTTTATCAGACTTAATTCTGAATTATCTTTTAAATAAGAAAAAAGTTCCTTCATCAAATATGGTATATTTTCTGATGGTGGAGCGATATGTTCTACTTTCGAACCTTTTAAAATTCCAACTCCTTTTGTTCTGTATTTTCCTGGATTTTCAACGAGACCATTCATTAAAGTTTTATGAGCTTTTAAATAATCCTTCTCAATATTAAATTTTAATCTATCTAATTCTTGATAAACTTTCAAAGCATTTAAAACTTCTTTAATATCTTTTTCAGGTCCTAAAACTCTTTTGTTTTCTAAAATTGATGTAATTTGATCTTCTGAAAGAGTATTTCCCTCAATACTTAATGAGGAATGAATGGTTTTAATTTGGTTTTGTTTTCTTAACTGAGGATTGTTTTTAATTAAATAATTAGCATTTACCTCACCTATTTTTTGAGAAATATTTGAAATTAAATGTAAAATTTTAGAAGTAATCTGATATGGTGGTTTCATAAGTGATAGTATCATTTGATACTATCAAAGATAATGAAATTAATATTCAAACTCAATTCCACCTAAATAAACCAAAGAAAACTCATCGTTTTCCACAGATTTTGGTTGCGGAATCTGTCCCTGGCTTACAAAAACCAGAGAGTTGATATCAAACTTAAGATTCATTTCGTTGATTCTGTTGTATAAAACCGGAAGCCACTGTTCGGCAAAAGAATATTCAGAAAAATGCTGAATGCTTTGTTCAAAGCCGTATTCCATCAAATCCTGATCAAACCAAACGGTTTCCTGCGATTCTGCAAATTTTGAAATATAAGTGTCGTCAGATTCTTCTTCGATGTAGTAATTCTCATCTTCCTCTACAAACTGGAAAAAATCTTCTTCCGTTCTGAAATTTCCTACCCAAAAATCTAAAATCTGTCTGTCCATAGTATTTATTCAAAGCTCAAAGGTAAGAATATAGTTTTTGGATTCAAAAATTTAGATAAGTTTTGTAATTGTTTTTTCCGTCACTTCGAGTAGCGCAGCGTATCGAGAAGTTATTTATCAATTTAGTTCTCGATACAAAATTCTTGCAGAATTTCACTCGAACTGACGAATATTAATAAGAATATCAAACCTTCAAAACCCCTCTGAAAGCTCTTGCCGCATAATAAGAATCGGCTCCGTTGTGATACACAAAAACGGTATTGTAGCGGCGGTCACAGAATAAAGCGCCACCCAATTCTCTGATTTCTTTCGGAGTTTTAATCCAGCTTGAAGTTTTCAGATCAAATTTTCCTACACTTTGTAAATAACGATATTGTTCTTCGAAAAGAATTTCTACGCCCATTTCTTTGGCAGCCGTAATTACGTCATTTTGTGGCTTATGTTCTTTTCTGGAATCTAAAGCTTCGCGGTCATAGCAAAAACTTCTTCTGCCTTTTGGACTTTCTGAAGAACAATCGAAGAAAATATATTCATCCGTTTTTTCATCGTAATCGACAATGTCGGGCTCTCCGCCAGAAATTTCCATTTGGTGTAGCGACCATAATTTTGATGGATTTAAATTTAATTTCGCCTCAACTTTTGACCAGTCCAGATTTTCATGACGGCTTTTATTTTTCTCAAAACGCTGTTGCAGGATATCAAGAAGTTCTATGGCTTCTTTTTCAGATAATTGTTTTTTTTGTGGCATTTTCTTCAGATTTTTTTAGATTTAAAACTAAGGAAACTCAATCAGTTTATCGTTTGGCAAATCGTATTCGTAGATTATATCAGTTTCAGGATCGATATATAGCCATTGAAAAGGACTTACTCGATGCTCAAATTCTGTATAAATTCCCAAAACATAATAATCTTTCTCATTCTTCATTTGCTTTTCAACAGAATATCCGAGCTGCTCTTTATTTTTGAGAGAAATTTTTATCAAATCTTTCTTTGAATTTGCGATATAATATTCTGCAAGCTTGTATAAATGATCTAAATAACTGCTGGAAAGTTCATTTTCTTTTGAGTAATGATACTTAATTGGCATATTATATTCTTTTCTGAATTTTGAAACTTTTCCGTCTTTTATTTTTTTCGCAGAAACAATCCATTCTGCATTTTGAGGCGTTTCTCCATCTCCTGCAATGTAGATCGAATCGTTTTTATATTCAATGGCGATCAGATCACCTCTCAAAAAACTGCGGTCGTTATTTTGGTCATTTACATAGCTGAGTTCTTCCGTCCCTTTTTTACCGTTGAGTTGTGAATAATCAAAATCGTCATTATAGGAAACAAATTCGATGGTGTCCTGTTTTAAAGAATCTTTTTTTACGGCAATTCGCTGAATCTCTTTTTTTCGTTCGGCCTTTTTATCTTTATTCTTTTCCGGACTTGGACTGCAGGAAATACAATAGATTAAGATTGAAAATGCAACAATTTTCTTCATATTATTTTGACTTGGATTTCAAAAATATTAAAATTTGTTTATTGTGTGATAATTTTTAAACCGCAAAAGTTACAAAAGATTTCAGTAGGTATAAGCTATTCAAAAGCAAGCAAAAATAATAATGAAAAAAGGTTATTACCTTTTACGTCCTTTTGAAATTTCTTTTTTTCAATGATTTCTTTTGTTGCTTTTGCGATAAAATTTAAACATTATCTTCTTATCTTGAACTGAAGATTTTAAGAAATTCTTTTTCCATTTTCACTTTCTGAAATTGTTTTTTCTAATCGTGAAATCTGTGTTTTCTCTTGTTTTGCACTCATAATCCAATGTATCATAACCTTTTTATAAGATGGAGCTTGCTTTCCAAAAAATTCCCAGGCTTTTTTATTTGCTTTAAACTGTTTTTCGTAATTTGATGTAAGTTTTGCAGGCTCTTTTTCGTGAGAATAAATACCGGATTTTTCTTCTTTTCTGAGTTTGAACGCTTCTAAACCTTCTTCCTGCATCAATCCTGCTTTGGTAAGCTCTTCGATTTTTTTAATATTCACAACGCTCCAAATACTTATTGGTTTTCTTGGTGTAAATCGGATGCTGTAACTTTCTTCATCAATCGATTTTCTCACGCCGTCAATCCAGCCAAAACATAAAGCCTGATCCACAGATTCAGACCATGTTATTGATGGTTTTTTAGTGCCGACTTTATAGAAACCTACCAATAATTCTTGTTCGGTTTTATGGTTTTTCTTGAGCCAGTTTCTGAAATCTTGCGGTGTTGGAAAGAAGGTTGCAGACATATTATTTGCAATTAGTTTTATGTAAATCTAATAATTTTTATTTTTTTTGATTTCCTCAAAAAATGAAATCTGCTCAGTTGTAAGATTTTGTAAACGAATGATACGCCCTTTTGACTGTAAGTAGTTGGGATAATATATTAAGTCAGCACTTTGATTACTTATCTTCATTTCTCTCAGTAATATTGTAGATCGGGTAAGCTTTTTATCAGAATTTGAAAAGTTTAAATTTATTTTTCGCATCGGAATAACATAAAAGCTTTTAGGAAAAATAAAAATTGTATTGTCATTGATTAGTAAATCGAAACTACAGAGTTGGATCTTTTTTTTCAAATATCCTCCATCTGAAATAATAAGTCCGCTGATATTTTTTAAGTATTTTGAGTTTGATACGGAATAATTTTTAATAATTTTTCTCTTTTCAAAAAAGAAATAAATGACAGAAATAATCAACGATAAGATGATTGCTGGAAAAAAATAGGATAAAATAGAATCAAACATTTTTCATGATTTAAGAATAGTTTTCAGGTTTAATTACGACTAAATATAAAGAATTAAATTAAAATAAATAAACCTTTTTACTATTTCCATTTAATGAAATTAAAAATAAATCGTTGCAATAGATTTAATATAAAATAATAGTAGCAGGTCTTATTTTCTGAATCCGTAAATTTGTATGATGTTCTAAAATTTTAGAACCGTAAAAAGAGAATATGATAGACAAAACGTATAGAGAAACACATTATACCGATAAAAACAACTACGATTATATTACCATTACCAACGACGAAAACAAAGTAAGAATTTATACCCTGAAAAATGGTTTGAAGGTTTTTCTTGCCCAAAATTTCGATGCTCCAAGAATTCAGACTTATATTCCGGTAAGAACGGGGAGTAACAACGACCCTTCCGATAATACCGGTTTAGCGCATTATTTAGAACACATGATGTTTAAAGGTACATCAAGAATAGGAACCCACAACTGGGAAAAAGAAAAAGTTTTAATAGAAAAAATATCAGACTTATACGAAGAGCATAAAGCTGAACAAAACCTAGAAAGGAAAAAAGAAATTTATCAGAAAATTGACGAGATTTCTCAGGAAGCAAGTCAATACGCTATTGCCAATGAATATGACAAGGCGATTTCTTCTTTAGGCGCTACCGGAACCAATGCACATACCTGGTTTGACGAGACCGTTTACAAAAATAATATCCCCAGCAACGAGCTCAAAAAATGGCTGAAAGTAGAGAAAGAACGTTTTTCGGAAATCGTTTTGCGTCTTTTCCATACCGAGCTGGAGTCTGTCTATGAAGAATTCAACCGTGCACAGGATAATGATTCTCGTCTGGTAAATTATGAATTGATGGATGCTCTTTTTCCTACGCATCCCAATGGTCAGCAAACGACTTTAGGAGATCCTGAACATTTGAAAAACCCTTCCATGAAGGCGATTCACAAATATTTTGATGAATATTATGTTCCCAATAATTATGCAATCGTTTTAGTTGGTGATTTAGATTTTGAAGAAACAGTTATGCTGGTTGATGAATATTTTGGTAAAATCCCATACAGAGAATTACCGAAGAAAGATTTAATAATAGAAAAACCACTTACAGGGATTGTTGAAAGAACTGTAAAAAGCCCGACAACACCAAGACTTCAGATAGCCTGGAGAACCGACAGCTACGGAAGCAGAGAAGCGATGCTTGCTGATATTACTGCTAATATTATGAGTAACAGGGGAGAAGCGGGAATATTGGATCTAAATATCAATCAGACCCAAAAAATGCTGTTTGCCCAAGCGTATTCTTTAGGCCTAAAACATTATGGTTATTTTTCAATAGTCGCTGTTCCAAAAGAAAATCAGACTTTATCTGAAGCAAAAGAAATGATGCTGGAACAAATTGAGTTACTGAAAAAAGGAGATTTCCCCGATTGGATGCTTCCTGCGATCATCAATGATTTTAAACTGCAAAGATTAAAAGGTCTTGAGACCGCAGATGGTCTTGCCACAAATCTCTACGATACGTACATTAAAGGAAAAACCTGGCAGGAAGAGCTTGGCGAAATGGATGAATACGCTTCTTTTACCAAACAAGATATTATTGATTTTGCGAATACGTTTTTTAAAGATAATTATGTGGTTATCAATAAAGAAAAAGGAGTGAATGATCAGCTTTTAAGAGTTGATAATCCGGGAATTACACCGATTAAAATCAATCGCGAAGCAAAATCAGAATTTTTACATGAAATTTTGGCTGATCAAACAGAAGATGTAAAGCCTGAATTTATTGATTATCAAAAAGAAATTAAAACTGAAACCGTTCAAAATAAAAAAGTAAGTTTCGTTGAAAATAAATATAACGAAATTGCCCAGGTATATTTTATCTTTCCTTTTGGTAGCGACCACGATAGAGATCTGGGGATTTCTACACAGATTTTGCAGTACTTGGGAACAGAAAGATTTTCGTCTGAAGATTTAAAGAAAGAATTCTTTAAAATCGGAGTTAGTAATGATTTTAAAACCAGTGCAGATCAGCTTACGATTTCTTTAAGCGGATTAGAATCTAATCTTGAAGAAGGTATTTCGTTATTGCAGCATTGGATGCATGATGTAAAGCCAGACCAGGAAATTTATAATCAGTTTGTGGAAACCATTCTCGAAAACCGTGAAGCTTTGAAAAAAGACAAAAACCGTATCATGACGGCTTTAACGAATTACACGAAGCTTGGGAAAAATTCAAGATTTTTGGATATAATTTCGAAAGAAGAACTTGAGCAGGCAAAAGTGGAAGAATTTACAGATCGAATGAAAAAGCTGTTTGGTTTTCCTTACCAGATTTTCTTCTATGGAAAAGATTTTGAAAGCTTTAAGAATTATATTCCAAATTATATGGTGAATGAAGTCTTTACGATTCCTGAACCTAAAAAATATCCCGAACAGGAAACAACAGGAAGAGTATATTTCACCGATTATGATATGGTGCAGATGGAAATGAGTAGGATTGGAAGAAGCCAGAATGTAAACCCTGAAAACTTTGGGAAAATAAATGTCTTTAATGAATATTTCGGTCGCGGATTATCATCAATTGTCTTCCAGGAAATTCGTGAAAGTAAGAGTTTGGCCTATTCTGCGTATGTTTCTTATTCACCAAATTCACAACTGAATCATCCGGATTATATCACAACATACATCGGAACTCAACCAGACAAATTACAGATTGCGGTGGATACAATGAGCGATTTGATGAATAAACTACCTGAAGTTCCGGTTCAGTTTGAAAATGCAAAAAATTCTGCATTAAAACAGATTGCTTCTGCCAGAATTACCAGAACCAATATTTTCTTTAATACTTTGAGGTTGAAGAAACTGGGAATTAATTATGATTTCAGAAAAGATATTTATCATCAAATTGAAAATCTGAAATTTAGTGATCTGAAAGAATTTTATCAGACCGAAATAAAACCAATACAATTTAACACAGCCATCATTGGAAAAAAAGAAAATCTGAATATGGATGCGGTGAACGAAATGGGAAGTTTCGAAGAAGTAAGCCGGGAAGATATTTTCGGGTATTAAAAAAAAGTAAGCGGCGAAATCAAAGATTTCGCCGCTTACTTTTTACTTTACATTATTTTACAATTTTCATCTCATCAATTAGCCATTTCGAATCGGCAAATTTATCAATGATGAAAAGAATGTATTTGGTATCTACCATAATGTTTCTGCTGAAACGGGGATCGTAATTGATGTCACTCATCGTTCCTTCCCACTGTCTGTCAAAATTCAAACCAACAAGATTTCCGTGTGCATCCAAAGCAGGGCTTCCGGAATTTCCGCCAGTTGTGTGATTGGTTGCTGTAAATCCTACAGGAACATCTCCACTTTTATCTTTGTAATTTCCGTAATCTTTTTTGTTGTAAAGATCAATCAGCTTTTGCGGAACATCAAATTCATAATCTCCGGGAACATATTTCTCCATAACTCCGGCTAAATGTGTTTGGTAATCATAAGTTACGGCATCTTTTGGAGTAGATCCTTTTACTTTTCCGTAAGTTACACGAAGCGTAGAATTGGCATCCGGGAAAAATTTTCTGTCTTTATCGGTAGCCATTTGCTGCGCCATATAAGTCTTTTGCAAAGCATCGATCTTAGTCTGTAAACTGGTAAATTGCGGATCGGCAGTTTTCATATAAGTATCTTTAATGCTCATAAATAACTGATAAACCGGATCTTTTTTAATAGTCTTAATCAGTTTATCCTGATTTGAAAAAGCTTTTTCGATATCTCCGTTAAGAGCAGCACCATTCACCTGGCTTCTTCCTGTGATAACAGAATTTTTTGATAATTCTTCAAAATTTGCAATATTCTGAGCTTCATTTTTATATTTATCAAAACCGGTTGGCAAAAACTGTGCATCCGTTTTATTAGCATATAATGCCAAAAGTTTAGCGGTAACTTTAGCATCCAGTTCAGCGCTGTAATCTTTATAGAATGATGTCAGTTTGTTCTTAAAAGCAGTAATTCCTTTTTCATCCATTCTTCCGGCTTCTACAGAAGTAATATAATTTGAATACATATTTGCTAATGCAAACGTTTCTGCATTTCTTACAACTTCGCTGTAATACGCATTGTTTAAGGCATAAGGCGCCTGGTCGTTATACAGTTTATTCAGTTGGTCTAAAGTTGCTTTTACTTCATGATTTTTAGCAACTAAAGAACCTTCATACATTACTTTTTTCTGTACGGCATTAGACTTTTTCAGACCTTCTACCTCACCGATCCATTTTTTCCAATAGTTGGCTACAGATGCGAATTTAGAAGCATATTTAATTCTTGTGGCGTCGTCAGCACGCATTTTTTCGTCTAATGTTTTCAATGCAACGTCTCGTACGGCAATTCTTGCAGGATCAATCTCTTTCATGATTTTTTCTACTGCAATTGCCGGAAGATATTCTGTCGTTCTTCCCGGAAATCCGAATACAAACGTGAAGTCATTCTCTGCCTTATCTTTGATTGAAACAGGAAGGTAATGTTTCGGAACGTAAGGAATGTTGTCTTTAGAATATTCTGCCGGCTTGTTGTTTTTATCAGCATAAATTCTGAACATCGAGAAGTCTCCCGTATGTCTCGGCCAAACCCAGTTATCTGTATCACTTCCGAATTTTCCGATGCTTTGAGGCGGTGCACCCACCAAACGTACATCTTTATACGTTTCTATTACATAAGCATAAAACTTATTTCCGTAATACATTGGTTTTACAGAAATAGACTGATAATTCTCTATTTTCTGAGAATTTTTATAAATCTCAATATTTTTGGCGATTTGTTTTGCCAGTTCCGGCTCCTGAAGGTTCTCGGTATCTTCTAAAATCTGAGCAGAAACATCTTTAATATCAACAATGAAATCAACGGTTACTCCCGGATTTGGAAGTTCTGTAGACATATTTTTTGCCCAGAATCCGTTTGAAAGAAGATCGTTCTGCACTGTAGAATGTGCCTGAATCTGTCCGTAACCACAGTGATGATTGGTAAGTAATAATCCTTTTGGTGAGATGATTTCGGCTGTACAGCCACCGTTGAACTGTACCACAGCATCTTTGATACTTGGTTTCTGTGTATTAAAAATATCTTTAGCAGAAATTTTCATCCCAAGATCTTTCATTTCCTTTTCATTGAGTTCCGTAGGAATCCACATTCCGCCGTATTGCTGAGCAATTCCCCAAGAGAAACTGAAGAAAGCAGAAGCAATAAGAATATTACGTTTTATCATTATTTAAAAATTTTGTCTAAAATACACATTTTAATTTTTTTAAGAAAAGAAAAACCCTTCCTAAAATTAAAATTTAGGAAGGGTTTTCGGGATATATTTTTTTTCAGCTGACGAACTCTATGAAATAAATTTCAAAAGATCTTTTTACACTGTGATATACTTTTTATTGTATTGTTTCTGAGAAAGAAAATTTCATCACTTGTGTTTTCTTGCTAGCTGCAAAATAACTGATTATTTTTGAGTAAAAAAATGAACCTATGTTCATAAATTCTGTTTTCTGATACGGCTTAATGCTTGTGGAGTGATCCCGATGTAAGATGCAATGTGCTTCAAAGGAATTTCCCTGATAAAATGCGGATATGCCTTCTCCAAATTCTTGTAACGCTCTTCTGCGCTGTGTGTAAGTAATGATATTTCGCGCTGAGTTTTTCGCACATACAGACTCTCGGCAGAGATTCTCCCTAAATAATTTCCGACTTTACTTCTTTCATAAAGCTCCTGAATATCATCAAAGTGAATTCTGTATACAACTGTTTCCTGTACTGTTTCCACATTATACGCACAAGGATTTCTGGTAATAAATGAATCATAAGCGCTGCAGAACATATTTTCTGCAATAAAAGAAAATGTAACTTCTTTTGACGGCTCGGTTGGATGCACCTTATTCACAAAAAAACGAATAATTCCTTTGTCGATAAAATACAGATAATCTTCTACCATTCCTTCTTTCAAAATCATTGTCTTTTTTGCAAAAACAATCTTCTCAAATTTGTTGACGTGATACAAAGCTTCTTCCTCAGATAGACCTTCTATACTCGTGTAAATGTTCAGCAGTTTTTCCATGAAATCCTTATGGATATTAGGTTTTGTAATGTAAAAATACTGTTTAATTTCTTAAACCTAATCCTTAATGAAGTTAAATTATTTACTGTTAAATAATAAAAAACAGTTAAAATAGATTTGAAATCGAAGGTGATCTGAAAAATTTGAATTTTAGTGAAAAGCCAATTTTAAAATTGAAAAGAATCAATCTTAGAATCATGCATCATCTGCTGTATAAGATCTTCATGACGGCTGTTTTTCCCGGTAAGAAGCCAGGTTGTGCTGGATGATTCTTTTGAAAACTGCTGTTTGACTACAATGAATTTTAAATTGTGAATTGTAAATAATTCCCGGCAATAATCAAGATTTTCCTTGTTGGAGACTACAATTTTATATTCCCGGATCTTATGATTATGATCAATATAGTTTTGAAAATAGGTGAGTGAACTTAAAATTAGCAAAACCAGTAAAGTGCCCAACAACGATAAATAAACGTATCCTGAACCGACAGCCATACCGATGGATGCAGTCGCCCAAATCGTCGTGGCAGTGGTGATACCGTCGATTTTATTATCTCCTTTAAAAATAACTCCTGCCCCTAAAAAACCGATACCGGTAATGATGTTTGCGGCCAAACGATCAGGATCTTTAATTCCGATTTTAACGGAAAGAATGGTGAAAAGACAAGATCCGAAACAAACCAATATAAAAGTTCTCAATCCTGCAGATTTATTTCTGTATTCTCGCTCAGCACCTATGCAAAGACCGAGGAATACGGAAATAAAAATCAAAAGCAATTCGTTTTGAATGGAGTGGTCTCTTAGAAAATCCATTGTATAATTTTAGTGAAATAAAGTTACAATAAAATATATATTCTAGATCCATTTTAATCGTGATGCCATTGCACAGGCTTCTGTGGTATTTGAAACCCGCATTTTTTCAATAATATTTTGGCGATGGCGATTTACCGTATTAATACTAATGAACAAAACTTCTGCAATTTCTTTGCTTTTTTTGCCTTGCTGAGTCATTTTTAAAATTTCCTTTTCACGTACGGAAAGAAATGCGGAATTTTCAACTTCAGCTTGATATATTATTGCTCCGTTTGCGGTATTGATAATCATTCCTGTATATGAATCCGTTTGAAAGAAGTCGAAATTATAAAGGCAAAGTGAGAGTTCTGTATTGCAATTATCAGAATTAGAAAAATAAAACATTTTATGAATTAATGATTTCTGATTTTGCTTTTCAGAAATTCTTAACCTGCTGATTACACAATAATCTTTGCGTTGCTCAAAAGGAATGGTTTTGATAAACTGAAAAAATTGGAGTTCTAAAACATGCTTTTGCAAAACATCTTCAGCATTTAGCTGATCAAAAAGTTCTTTTTCCCAGATGCTTTCGATTTCCTGGATATTTTTATCTTTAAAAATATTAAGCTCATCAGCGAATTTTCCGGCATAAATATAACTTTTGTCGTTTCTTAAGTCACTTAAAACGGCAATTCCATTTTCTAGTTCGACAAAATTTTTCGCTTTTTCCTGACAGTCTTCCAATTGTCGTTTTTCTTTTTCTTCAGAAGACGTGAAGTTCTGGCGGAGAAGTTGATCGTTTAAGTCAGATTGAATATTCGTCATCAAAATGGTTATTAATCAGTATTGATATTAAAACTCTGAGATTTTAATTTTGCTCTATTATTTAGTGTAAAAATACAATGAATTATTGGGAAAATTAACCATCAGAAAATGAATTGTATGGATGCAGATTATTAATTTAAATATAAACAGAGTACATATGAAGAAGATTTTAATACGTTTAAGTTTGGTTTTTGCTTTTTTTCAAGGTTTAAAAGCTCAATCTCTTGAAAAAATGACTTGGTTTAATGAGCCACAGGAATGGGAAGTCAAAGATAAAAAACTGACAATGAATGTTACGCCCCAAAGTGATTACTGGAGGATTTCGCATTATGGTTTTACAGTAGATGATGCACCGTTTTATTATTCAACATACGGTGGTGAATTTGAGACGAAAGTGAAAATTACCGGAAATTATAAAACACGTTTTGATCAGATGGGTTTAATGTTAAGAATCGATGAGCAGAATTATATTAAAGCTGGAGTAGAATTTGTGGATGGAAAATTTAATTTAAGTACCGTTGTTACTCATAAAACAAGCGATTGGAGCGTTATTGTTTTAGAAAAAACGCCACCTTTTGTCTGGATAAAAGCAGTGAGAAGATTGGATGCCGTTGAGATTTTTTATTCGTTTGATGATAAAGAATATGTGATGATGCGAAATGCCTATCTACAGGATAATACGCCTGTGAAAGTCGGTTTTATGGCAGCAAGCCCAGATGGAAACGGCTTCAAAGCTACTTTTGAAAATTTTTCTGTGAAACACCTACCGGATCAGCGACGTTTAGAATGGCTGAAGAATAATCAGTAAAAAGTATAAACTCCAAAGGCAAAGCTTTTGGAGTTTTTATTGAAAAAGAAATTATAGCTAATTCTTAATAAATTTATGTACTGACGTTTTATCTTTTGAGGATAATTTAATAATATAATTACCTTTCGAAAGTTCGGAAACATTTATAGAATTACCTTTTAAGGAAGCAGAAATCAAGATCCTTCCATTTGTATCATAAATTTCGGCTTTTACAATTTGGTTTTTCGATTGAATATTTAAAACTTCTTTTACCGGATTCGGATAAATAGTAAGTTCAGCTTTATCATTGCTGATCTCTGAAGTACCTAAAACGTTCTGAACCGTAGTTACATAAGTGTTGGTAACAATCGGATGATTGTAATCAAAATAAATTTTTGCCAGATTGCTGAAACTGTCGCCTACTGTTAAATCGGCTTTTGTTTTGATCTTAAATGAAACATATCCATCATTTGTAGCATTATCAAAAGGGAGTTGAATGTTTTCAAAAATAAATTCTACAACATTTCCTGTAATTCTCGTTACGAAATTGTGACTTGCATTAAGTGCAACCAAACTAGATACATCGTATTTTGATATATCAATTTCATCTTTTACAACAATGTTTTGAGCATTTGCTGTTCCTGTATTTTCAAAACGAATTAAATAATGTACATAATCTCCAACCTGTGCAGATTCGATTGTTGCACCCTGTAAACAGGTTTTGTCATTCGGATCAAAAGAGTTTACAATGGTTTGATTTAATGTAAACATATTATCCGCAGGAGTTTCATCAGTAGTTCCGTTGATTTGTGCTGTATAATGAAGAACATCCCCTCCGTTTAGAGCAGGAATTTGCGTAGGAGTATTTAAATTAAAAGTTAGTATTATTTCTTTAGTTTCAAATGGAAGAAGATTGGTGAAATTCCAGTTTATAACTCCAGCAGTCTGTGAATTTGGAACAAGTGTAGCGTTCAGGAAATTCATCAGATTATCATTATAGTTAAATACTAAAGTTCCAGATTGCGTTGTTGTTCCTTTATTTTTATAGACAATTTTGTACTTTGCATCAAAACCTGGTGAAGCTACTGTTATTGGCAGAATTACAACTTCAAGATCATTGTGATTTCCGTTTGCTGTTAAGCAGAAATTTTGGGTTAAAGGACTTGTTTGTGCTGGGAAATTTGCGATAAAGCTCGTTGGAGAAATATTAAAGTAAGAAGGATTTTCCAGAATAGGAGTGATTGTATGGGAACCCGCATTTACCGGAATTGAATAACTTCCCGAAGCGCTCGCTATCATATTTCCGGAATTAAGGCTATTTGTTATTGAGAATTTTTGAAAAGCTTTTGCAGGATCATTGATGTCACAACCATTGTTACTTGTATCATATTTTGTAGTTCCTTGTATTGTGTGAAAGTTTCCTCCGGGAGTAAAAGAACAGTATGAGTTTAATACTACATTAGATTGGTTATAATAATTTACAAGTGAATATATTATTCCAAGCTCAAAATCATCAACACAGATGTATTTTAAATTTGGTGTATTTGAAAAAATAGGTATTGCATTTTGAGTGTAATTATGTTTGCCATTCTTAATATTAAAGCTTATTAGATTAGGGTTATTAGAAAAATTAAAATTTCCAAGCTGCGTGAGTTGACCAACATCAATTGTAGTGAAGAGATTGTTATTAATATATAGATTACTCAAATTAGGAGCCTCCCCAAAAGGAATTGTTGTAAGCTGATTATTTGAAGCAGAAATATTTGCCAAATTATTATTGTTATTTAAAGCTAATGTTGCAATTAAATTATTATTACATTCTAAGGTTAGCAGATTTGGAAAATTAGAAATATCAACTGATATTAATTGATTCCCACTACAAGAGAGAGTTTGCAGATTTGGGGTATTGGTAATTGATAAATTAGTAAGTTGATTATTAGTGACGGTTAAATTCTGTAGACTGTTTAAATTGTTAACAGAAAGAGTTGTAAGATTATTATTGGCTACATGTATAACTTGAAGATTAGATAATCCGGATATTTGGAGATTAGTCAAAGCATTATTAAAAGCAGATAAAGACGTAAGATTAGTAAACTGATTAATACCTGTAAGATCAGCAATCATATTACCAGCTTGACCAGGAATAAATAGTTTTGATACATTCAATGCTTCTGAAATCTGAATTTCGTTATCTCCATTTGTATCAATTACAATATTTTGGTTGGCACCATTGGATGCGATCCCATTAGTAGTGTTTGCAGATAAAAGTTTAGCTTTAAAATTTGCATCAGGAATATTCACAATTTGTGCATTACACACAGTGAACATAACCAAAAAGATGATTAGGTAGATTTTTTTCATAAATTATTAGTTGCTTTTTTGTCAATGGTAAAAGTAAGCCATTGAAAATAAATTTCAATGGCTTACAATGTTAAATATTATTTTTGAATTCTAATGTTTCTCAATCAGATCCAAAAACTGCTGCTCATCAAGAATTGTAATCGTTCCAATATCCTGGGCTTTCTTTAATTTACTTCCCGCCTTTTCTCCAACAACAAGATAATTTAGGTTTTTAGAAACTGCGGAAATGTTTTTTCCGTTGTGCTTTTCTACCATTTCTTCCGCTGATTCTCTGGTGAAAAGAGAGAGTTTCCCAGTGAATAAGAAGGTTTTTCCTTCCAAAACATTTGATAAAACTTCATTTGTATTTGCTCCCTTTTCAAGCTGAACACCGTAAGATTTTAATCTTTCAAGCATCAGAATGTTTTCAGAATTATTAAAGAAATCAACGATGCTTATTGCGATTTTCATTCCGATATCTTCTACCTGACACAGTTCTTCGGCGGTTGCATTTTTTAAATCTTCAATCGTGTTGAAGTTTTTCACCAATTTCTTAGCAACGGTTTCTCCGACGTGTTTAATTCCTATTCCGTACAAAACTTTTTCAAAAGCGATATCTTTCGATTTTTCAATTCCGGTAATAATATTTTGAGCTGATTTTTCAGCCATTCTTTCCAAAGGAAGAAGCTTTTCTTTGGTTAAGGTATAAAAATCGGCAGGATTTTCAACCAGTTTTTCTTTATAAAGCTGCTCAATTGTCTCACTTCCCAGATTATCAATATTCAAGGCTTTTCTTGAAACATAATGAATCATTCTTCCAACAACCTGCGGCGGACAATGTAAATCATTCGGACAGAAATGAATGGCTTGATCCACTATTTTTACAAGCTCAGTTCCGCATTCCGGGCAATTTTTGATATATTCAATTTCTTTGCTTTCAGATGTTCTTTTTTCAGTGTTAACGCCGACAATTTTAGGAATAATTTCGCCTCCTTTTTCTACGTACACAAAATCGTGCTCATGCAAATCAAGTTTTTTAATGATGTCTTCGTTATGCAGAGAAGCTCTTTTTACAATTGTTCCGGCTAATAAAACCGGTTTCAGGTTGGCGACAGGAGTGATGGCTCCGGTTCGTCCCACTTGATAAGAAACACTCTGCAATTCGGTTTCCACTTTTTCAGCCTTAAATTTATAGGCCATTGCCCAACGTGGCGATTTTGCGGTGTAGCCAAGCTGTCTTTGTTGTTTTATTGAGTTTACTTTCAGTACAATTCCATCAATTTCAAATGGAAGATTGTGCCTTTCGGTGTCCCAAAAATTGATAAATTCTTTAATCTCCTCTAAATTTTTGCAGAGTTTTGCTTGATCTGAAATTTTAAAACCCCATTTTTTTGCCTCATGAAGCAATTCCCAATGAGTTTCAGCAGGAATTTCATCCGAAACAAATTGATAAAGTACCGATGACAGCCTGCGTTTTCTCACTTCACCGCTGTCCTGCATTTTTAAGCTTCCACTTGCCGTATTTCTTGGATTCATAAATGGGTCTAATCCTTCTTCCTCACGCAGTTTATTGATTTTATCGAAATTTTTTCGGGTTAAATAGATTTCGCCACGCATAAAAAATCTCTCGGGAAAATCTCCGCTTAGTTTCAACGGAATATCTGAAATCGTTCGCACATTAGACGTGATTTCATCTCCCTGAAAACCGTCACCACGAGTTACAGCTTGTGATAATTTTCCATCTTCGTAAAGAATAGAAATTGAGGCACCGTCATATTTGAGCTCGGCAACAAATTCTACAGGTTCGTCGATGGTTTTTATGATTCGCTTTTCCCAGTCTGCCAAATCATCAAAATCGTAAGAATTGTCTAAAGAATACATTCTAAACTGATGCTGAATGGTCGGAAAAATTTTTGTGACGCCACCTCCCACACGAATGGTTGGTGAATTGTCATCATAGAATTCGGGATACTGCGCCTCCAGATCCTGAAGTTCTTTTAGTAATAAATCAAACTCAAGATCAGAAATACTCGGCTCATCCATCAGATAATAGTTTTCATTATGCTGATGAAGTTCTTTTCGGAGTTGCTCTATTTTTTGCTGAATGTTTTCGGACATGGGTTTCTATCTTTTCAACAAAAATAATGTAAATAATAATTTAAAAAAATAACACTATTAATTATTCTGGGAAAATTAAAACTTTGTAATCTATTCTAACGATTTGATAGTGTTTCTAATAATTTTATCGTTTACACTGATTTAACATCATATTTCAATTTAATTAAAAAAATGTTAAAACACCCGTAAACAGATGGCTTGCAAAGTCACTATACCTTTGTCCCCAGATAATCTATTATATGAAAAAAGCAAAGATTTTATTGGGACTTCTGTTTTTGGGTGTAGGAACTATTGCCTATGCACAAACTACACAGGCTTCTATTGTAGGGAAAATTACCGGCAAAAATGTTCAGGAGAAGGTAAAAGTTACCATTGTGAATGAGTCTACCGGTTTCCGTACAGTAACAGAAACTAATTCTAAAGGTGAATATATTTTCAAAGAAATACCTCTGGGAGGACCATATACGGTGATCGTAAATGATGAAAAAAAGGAGGGCTACAATGTGAATTTCGGAGATCAGGTTACTGTGAATCTTGATTTGGATGAAAGCGAAAAAATGATTGAAGAAGTAATCATTAATGGAAACCTTAAAAATAAAATAGGAAACTTAGGAGCAGCAACAGCAATATCAGCCAAAAATATCGGGATTTTACCCGTAAACGGAAGAAATTTTACCAGTCTTACGGAATTGTCTCCTTTGAGTGGGAAAGGTGGAAATTTATCAGGGCAATTGGGATCTTCTACCAATTTTACCATAGACGGAATGACTGCTAAAAATCCTACTTCTGCAGGATCTACAACCAGCCGAAGCGGTGCGCCATTTTCTATATCGATTGAGGCGGTACGAGAATTTAAAATCACAACCAATCAGTATGATGTGACGTTAGGTAGAAGTGGAGGCGGAACGGTAAGTGCAGTTACAAAATCCGGAACCAATAAATTTTCGGGAAGTGCATGGGAATATTTAAGAACAAATTGGCTATCGAGCCCGTACGATATCAGAGGAAATAAGAGAACAAACGATTTTTCGACTTCTCAGTTTGGATTCTCTTTGGGTGGACCGATTATTAAAAATAAGCTTCACTTTTTTGCAGCTTGGGATCACCAGCTAGATTCGAGACCGTTGATTATTGCCGATATTAAATCGAATGAGGATGAAGCGAGATTTAATATTACAAACCAGACTCTGAATCAGTTTGTAGATATTGCGAGAGCAAAATATGGCGTTGGAAATACGCCTCAGTTTGGAAGTTTCGATAAAGTGAGAAATTCTGACGCAGGATTTTTACGTCTTGACTGGCAGATTAATGATAAAAACTTATTGACGGTACGAAACAATTTCACGTACGATTTGAATAAAAACGGTTTGGGTGACAACACGGCTATTAATTTCTTTGAATCGTTTGCAAATGACAAGAATCTTGATAACAGTTTGTTGTTTACCTTGAGAACAAATGTAAAATCAAATTTAACCAACGAATTAAAAGCTCAATATTTATACACTTTTCAGGATAGTTATCAAAACGATCAGTTAGGACATCCGGTTCCGAGAGCAATTGTGGAGGGTGTGGCATCAACTCTTTTTGATGGAAGCAAAAAAACAACTAATATTCAGATTGGGGGGCACCGTTTCGCACAGGAAAGCTTTAGAAATAATGTTTTCCAGATCGTTGATAATTTATATTACAATACAGACAAAGTAAAATATACATTTGGAGCTGACTTGATGTACACAAAATCAAAATCGGTGTATGGAAGTGAGGTAAACGGCAGATTTCATTATCAGGGAATTGATGCTTTTAATAACCTTATTTCAAACAGATATTACAGAGAAGTTCCTTTGGTGGAAGACCCTTCAGTGAAATCGAGCATTTGGAATATTGGCGTGTACGGGCAGTTTCAGACAAAACTTGCGACTGGTCTTGATTTTATGGGAGGTTTGAGATTGGATTACGGAGGATATCCAAAAGCAGAATTTAACCAAAAACTGTATGACGAAATGGGAATACGTACAGATAATAAGATTAAATCTTTTGTAATTCAGCCGAGATTTCAGTTTGACTGGAATATAAATGAAGGCAATAAAGATTTCATAAAATTCGGAGCCGGTATTTTCTCTTCTGATATTAATAATTATATGGTAATCAATAATTTAGTATTTGATGGGAAACATTTGGCAACCGTTGATATCAATCCTTCCGAGATTGGCCTTACTCCAGACTTCATCAGCTACAGAAATGATTACGGAACTGTACCTACATTGTCTCAATACCAGCTGCCAACCATCAATTATACAGGAAAAGATGCTAAAATTCCTATCGTTTATAAAGCCAATTTCTCTTATACCCATTTCTTCAATGAAAGGTTCAGAGCCGGAGTTGCCGGTTATATGGCTTTAGGAAGAAACAACTACTTCTATTACGACAGAAATATGCAGGCAAATCCTTTCATTACTTTGGCAAATGAAGGCGGAAGAGGCGTGTTTGTTCCTATAAAAGCGATTACCAATAATGCAAACAATACCGTAACTCTGAATTGGAAAGATGGTAGAATTAACAACAACTTCGGAAGAGTACTCGAATTGGTAAGTGATGGTAAAGTGAATCAGTTTTCATTTGTGTTTGATACAAGCTACCGTTACTGGAAAGATGGTGAGATCACGGCAAGTTATACATGGTCAGATATCAGAGACAATACTTCTTACAACGGAAATGTAGCCAATTCTGCTACTTTATCTACTCTGGTTCAGGGTGATCCGAGAGATCTGAAAATGACGTATTCTGATAATCAATTCAGAAACAAAGTGGTTATTTACGGTAACTCACCTACAATTGCAGGATTTACCTTAGGATTAAGATATTCAGGAATTGGAGGAACACGTTTCTCGGTGACTGCAGGAGGAAATATCAATGGAGATTTTGTTGATTCTAATGATTTGGCGTATATTTTTCCTGAACTTACCCAATCTTTGATAAACGATCCTGAAGTTGGGAACGCTCTAAAAAATTATATCACAGATTACAACAATAAAATTGCAGAAAGAAATGGTGGAAAGAACGGTTTCTATGGAGTTTGGGATGTACGTTTAGCAAAAAAAATCAAGTTTGATAAAGTCGGTGCATTTGAACTTTCTGTTGATATTTTCAACTTTGCCAATTTGCTTAACAGAGAATGGGGTGTCAACAAATCTTACGGAAATATGGCATTATACAGAGCTTCGAAGTTCAATACCACCACTCAACAATTTGAGTATGTGAAAAATACAAATGGCTTGGCTCCATTGTCAGGAAATCCTTATCAGATACAGATCGGAGCAAAATATTCATTCTAAAAAATAAGTACTAAATTTATCTAAAAGTCTGAAAAAAGACTTTTAGATTTTAATGATCAATCGATATTATGAAAAAGTTTATCTTAGGGTTTGCAGTTTTAACCACAGCTTTTATGAACGCACAAACCCAAATCATTGCACACAGAGGTTATTTTCAAACGCAGCCTCCAACAACGGAAAATTCTATTACAGCATTACAAAATGCTCAAAAATTAAAAATCTACGGATCTGAGTTTGATGTAAGAATGTCAAAAGACGGTATCTTGGTCATTAATCATGATGAGCATCACGGTAAAATGGAAATTTCTGAAACCGATTTCAGAGAATTGGCAAAACTTAAACTATCAAACGGTGAAAAATATCCGACTTTAAAAGATTATCTTAAAGCTGGTAAAAAAGACAAAGCACTAAAGCTTATCGTAGAAATAAAGCCGGCAAAGACCGAAGAGTTGGAAAACGAATTGGTCGAAAAAACCATTGCCATGATCAAAGATATGAAGCTTGAGTCTCAATGTGAATACATTTCGTTCAGCTTAAATATCTGCAAACAGATCAAAAAAATTGCTCCAGATTTTAAAGTTCAGTATTTAAGAGGTGAACTTTCTCCACAGCAGATTAAAGAAGAAGGTTTAGACGGATTAGATTATCATTATTCAGTATTTCAGAAAAACCCGACATGGATTTCTGAAGCAAACGCTTTAGGATTAATCACCAATTCGTGGACGGTAAATGACGTTGAAATCTATAATGAATTGAAAAAAAAAGGAGTAAAATTTGTTACAACCAATATTCCGGATCAGTTGAAGAATAAGTAATATTCTGAATTTTTTCTATTATATAAAATCTGTCTCTTTCATGGCAGATTTTTTTGTTATTAATAATCTCAGTTCTTTGCTCCGTAGAAATAAACGTTTATAGCAAATTGCGTCAACAATCTTAAGCTCCGGAGGAGCGACACTCAATCTTTAAATTTCAATTCATAAAAATTGCATACATGCATAAAGCATTGAATTTAAACCCACCAACTGTCAACTAAACACTATCAACAAATTTTTTTATTTTCTCAGGAAAAGACAATAAAGGTAGGACAAAATAAGCCACTTTTTGTATTAAAAATGATTCATGTTTTTAATGCGCTGTTAACTAAAAGCTTATACATAATCGTTAATCATAAGTTAATATGGCGTTTAGAAATTGTTTAAAATATGTTAAAACCGTATTAAAGCTATGCTGGTCATAGCTTTCTAATTTTGCGCAAACAAAAAAGTGTATGCGTAAAGAGACTCAAAAATTACTTCTTTTATCTGTGTTAGGATTGGTGAGCGTCAATATGGCAGCCCAGCAGCAGGTGAAGAAAGATACGATCAAAAATATTGATGAAGTTGTAGTGACAGCTCTGGGTATCAAAAGACAAGATAAATCCTTAGGTTATGTAGCCGAGAAAGTAGATGCTGAGGTTTTTGAAAACATTCAGAATAACAATTGGGCTCAAGGTCTTGAAGGCAGGGTTTCGGGTCTTAAAGTACAAACTGCCGGAGCGGGACCTCTCGGTTCGGCGAGAATAACACTTAGAGGAGAAAAAACATTTGGTTTTGCTGGAAATTATGCATTAATTGTTGTTGACGGTGTTCCTTTAAGTAATTCAACTACAGGAACCGGAACCGCAGCGTATGGAGCAGGAACCGGAGGCGATTTACCAGTCGATTTGGGTGATGGTTTGAACAGTATTAATCCGGATGATATTGAGTCGGTAACTGTACTAAAAGGTGCTTCTGCAGCGGCATTATATGGATCGAGAGCTGCGAATGGAGCATTGATGATTACCACAAAGTCAGGAAAAGGTAAAAACGGTAAACTGACTGTTTCCTTTAATTCTACATTAAGCTATGACTCGGTTTTAAAATGGCCAGATTACCAGTATCAATACGGTCAGGGAACTTTAACTAAAAATACAGCAGGAGAGTTTTTCTATTCTTACGGAGCTTCTGCAGATGGGGTAAGTACAGGTGGAACGAGTAGTGCTTTCGGACCTAAGTTTAACGGGCAGTCTTATTTCCAGTACGACCCAAATTTGCTTGGACAAAGTGCCGAAAGACAATTGTGGAGACCGTATGAAGATAATATCAAAGGTTTTTGGGAAACGGGGGTAACGTCTTCTAATAATGTTTCAGTAGAAAGCAGTACAGATAAAACAAGCTTCAGAGCCTCATTAACTTATCTGGATAACAAATGGATGATGCCAAATACGGGTTTTAACCGTTTTAATGGGGCGATCTCATTAGATCATAAAGTAACAGATAAACTAAGAATTTCAACCAAATTCAACTACGCCAATACACAAAGTGATAATCTTCCTGCTACGGGATACAATAACCAGTCTATTTCTTATTTCATGATTTTCCAGAATCCGAATGTTGATTTGGCTTGGTATAAACCAATCTGGAAACCGGGTCAGGAAGAACTTGATCAGATTCATCCATTCAGTTCGTTTATTGATAACCCTTATCTGATTGCTTATAAAATGCTGAACGGTGTAGAAAAGAAATTAATTACCGGAAATATTTCTGCAACTTATGATTTCAACAAAAATTTCAGCTTGATGTTAAGATCAGGAATCGAAATGCTTGATGAAGAAAGAACAACAAAGAGACCTTACAGCTCTGCCAATTATCTGAAAGGTTTCTACAGAGAGCAATATATTAAGAATAATGAGTTCAATAATGACTTATTATTTACTTTCAAAAAAGATTATGGCAAATTTAATGTAAGCGCAAATGCCGGAGCAAGTATACGTTACAATCAATATGTAATGACAGACTTCCGTGCTGAAGGATTAAAGGTAGCCGGCGACTATAGTCTAAATAATGCCATAGCGCTTATCACAAAAGTTCCCAAACCCAATGATCAGCAGATGAACAGTGTATACGGGTTAGTAAGTGCTAATTATAATAATTTGGTATTCTTAGATGTTACTGCAAGAAATGACTGGAGCAGTACCTTAAATAAAGATAACCGATCATTTTTTTATCCTTCGGTAAGTTCAAGTTTTATTCTTTCAGATATATTTAAATTATCAAGCTCAAATTTTAATTACTGGAAATTAAGAGCGTCTTGGGCACAGGTCGGTCTTGGCGGATCACCTTATCAGATTGATAAATATTACACGCCAAGTGATTTTGTAGGATCTGTTTTAACGCCAAGTACGTATGTGACACCAAATATAAGACCTCAGGAAAACACCAATATCGAAGCGGGAATGGATCTTTCTGTTTTAAAAAATAGATTAAGCTACAATTTCACATTGTATCAAAATACAACAGTTGACGAAATTCTTGGGGTTTCCACTCCTGTAGAATCGGGGTATACAACTCGTATTATCAATGCAGGGGAAATAAGAAACAGAGGTATTGAAATGGGGCTGAATGCAATTCCGGTAAAATCTAAAAACTTTAGCTGGAATGTTTCTGCAAATTGGTCTATGAATAGAAATAAAGTAATGTCACTTCCTGAAGAATACACAGGTGATAATTATTACACAATTTCAACCGTAGCGGGAGTTCTATATTACAACGCAGTTGTTGGCGGTTCTTTGGGAGATCTTTACGGTTTCAAATTAGTAAGAAATGCTGACGGACAAGTTGTCTATGATGCAACAACAGGACTTCCTTCAAGACCTGATAGAGTAGAGAAAGTAGGAAATGCATTCCCGAAATGGAGAGCCGGTCTTCAAAATGATTTCAAAATTAAAAACTGGCAGATCAGCTTCTCTTTTGATGGTCAGTATGGTGGAATGGCTTATTCACAGACCCATCACAAAATGTCTGAGCAAGGTAAACTTGAGAATACTTTGATGGGAAGAGATAACCCAAGCGGAACGATTGTAGGACAAGGGGTCGTTTTGAATCCTGACGGAACTTATAGCCCTAATACAAAAGCAGTCGGTTTAGCAGCATATTACGGTGATTACTACAGAAGAGCCAATATTGAGACCAATACTTTTGACACTTCTTTCATTAAATTGAGAGATGCAAGAATCGCCTATTCATTTTCAAAAGATGTGATTGCTCCATTAAAACTTACTGAGCTTACTTTAGCAGTTTTTGGTAAAAACCTTTGGATGTGGACCAAATTTCCAATGTTTGATCCTGAAGTTGCTGCGCTTAATGACTCTACAATCACTCCAGGTGCTGAAATTGGTCAACTTCCATCGGCAAGAACTGTCGGTTTTCAAGTTAATTTAAAATTCTAAGATCAACCTCATGAAAAAAATATTTTTATCTACCGCAATTGCTCTTTCAGTTTTTAGTATAAATTCTTGTGAAAGGAGCTTTGAAGAGATCAATACAGATACAAGCAAAATAAAGCAGCCTTCTGTAGGCAGTTTTCTCGTTCCGATTCAGTACGAAATGGGATCTTACGGATACAACAGAGCAGATGATTTTACATTCGATATCATGCAGGTTGCTCTGGATTTTCCTAATGAAGGAAATACAGTAAGCCGTTATTATTTAACCGAAAGTACCGGAAACGGATATTGGAATACAAGCTACAAATGGCTGAAACAGGTAAAAGAGCTTAATGAAGCGGCAAAAAAAGAGCAAAACAATAATTATCTCGCAATTTCTAAAGTTTTAAATGCTTGGATTATGGCCAATCTTACCGATGCATTTGGAGATGTCCCGATGACGGAAGCTTTACGCCTTGAAGAGAATATTATGAAGCCAAAATATGATAAACAGAAAGACATCTATTTATCTCTTTTAAATGATCTTAAAGAAGCAAATACACTTTTTGATACCACAAAAACGTTGACTGAAGGTGATCTTTTCTTTCAGGCCAACGCAAGCACTGCCGGAATCATAAAGTGGAAAAAATTCTGTAATTCTCTTTCATTAAGACTATTAACAAGGATTTTAAATAAAAATGGCGAAGTAGATGTGCACGCCAGAATCAATGAGATTATTAGTAACCCAACAGTTTATCCGATTTTTCAGAGTAATGCAGATGGTGCTACTTTAGATATTTCAGGTGTTGCACCATTGATGCCGCCGATTGCAAGACCGCAGGATTTTACAGCATATAGAGCTTCAGGAGGTTTTTTCACTCAGACTTTAGTAGACAATAATGACCCAAGATTAAGCATGTTTTTCACCCAGGCCAAAAGTCTTCCGCCTGCAAATGCAAATATTGGTTATAAAGGTGTTCCTTCCGGATACGCGTTGGGATCTACATTCGATTATCAACCTTCAAATCTGAATCAGAATTTAGCAAAAGCACCGCTGAAAATTTTGGTAATGCCTTATGCAGAACTTCAGTTTATTCTTTCGGAGTTGGCTTTTAAAGGAATTATTCCGGGAAGTGCACAAACGTTCTACGAAAGTGGAGTGAAAGCGACTCTTGAACAGTGGGGAGCAACAATGCCTGCAAACTATTTTGCCAATCCGAAAGTAGCGTACAACGGAACTTTAGAAAGAATCATGCTTCAGAAATATGTAGGATTGTTCTTTGTAGATCATCAACAGTGGTATGAACAAAGAAGAACAGGTTTTCCTGTTTTGCCCAACAACGGAGGTTTGATGAATAACGCAAAAATGCCCCAGAGAATGCCTTATCCAACGGTTACAAAAGTTCAGAATTATGACAATTATGTAACGGCATCTCAAAATATGGGTGGTGACAATATCAATACAAAAATGTGGTGGAATCAGTAATTCCAAATTAATCAATAATCAATATTAAAATGAATATAAAATTTTTACTGCCATCAGTACTCGTTTCAGCAATGGCATTTTCTCAGGCATCGGTTTCAGGATATGTTTTTGAAGATATCAATAAAAATCAGCAGAAAGAAAAACGTGAAAAAGGAATAGAAAATGTAGCAGTTTCAAACGGAGCTCAGGTTGTATTAACCGATAAAAACGGAAAATATAGCTTACCAATTACTGAAGGTCAGACAGTTTTTGTTATTAAACCATCCGGATATATGATGGCTTTAAATCAAAATAATTTACCGCAATATTACTATCAATACAAGCCTAAAGGTTCGCCTGCAGATTTTAAGTATAAAGGATCTGCACCTACAGGAGAACTTCCAAAAGAATTAAATTTTGCTTTGCATAAACAGAACGAAAGCAAAAACTTCGATATTTTGGTTTTCGGAGATCCGCAGCCTTACACCGAAAAGCAGCTGGATTATTTTAAAAGAGCAATCGTTAACGAAGTAAAATCAACCAAGAAAAATGCAGTTTTCGGGATTAGTCTTGGAGATTTGGTAGGCGATGATTTGAGTCTTCAGAAACCTTATGCTGATGTAATGAAAGAAGTCGGTTTGCCTTGGTACAACGTGATGGGAAATCATGATATGAATTATGATGCTAAAGATGATCAGCTTTCAGATGAAACTTTTGAAGCCAATTTTGGTCCTGCCAATTATTCTTTTAATTACGGAAATGTACATTTTATTGTACTTGACGATATTCTTTACCCGGATCCGAGAGACGGAAAAGGATATTGGGGAGGTTTCAGAGAAGATCAGATTCAGTTTATCCAGAATGATTTAAAATTGGTAGACAAAAATAAACTGATCGTTGTTTCTTTTCACATTCCTTTAGATCATAACAATGAAGATAATTTCAGAAACGCAGATCGCCAGAAATTGTTTGATGCACTTTCTCCATTTGCAAATGCATTGATGTTATCGGCTCATACTCACATTCAGCAGCAGATTTTTTACGGAAAAGTTCAAGGCTGGGAAGGTACAAAAGATCTTCACGAATATAATGTAGGAACCACTTGCGGAGATTGGTGGTCAGGGACTTCTGATGAAATCGGTTTGCCGACTTCTACGATGAGAGATGGTACCGCAAAAGGATATTCTTTCATCAGTTTTAATGATAATCAGTACAAGGTGAAGTATAAAACTGCAGGAAAACCTGAAGATTATCAAATTCAATTGTATGTTCCGAAAGTGATCCCTCATCCATCAAAAACTTCGGCTAAAATTTTGGCAAACTTCTTTATGGGAAGCAAAAAAGATAAAGTTCAATACAGAATTGATGGCGGAAAATGGGAAGAAATGGAATACAACGAAACCATCGATCCCAACTTTGCAAACGCTGTTTTTAAATGGGATTCTACAGAAAAAATATTCCCTGGAAGAAGACCTTCAAATCCTGAACAATCAAAGCATATCTGGGCTGGAGGTTTTGGAAATAAATTATCACTCGGAAAGCACAAAGTTGAGGTCAAAGCTTTCGATATGTACGGAAATGAATTTTCGGCATCGGAAGAATTTGAAGTTCAAAACGCAGTGCTTATTCCTTAGAATCAGTTTTTACTTTTTATATATTACTTTCAGAAACCAGCTTATTCGTAAGCTGGTTTTGTTTGATATAGAATTTCCTGATAATTAATTTTCATTAAATCAAAAACATAAACGCTTGTTTAAAAAAAGGGTTTCGTAAATTTGCACCATTAAAATTTAAATAATGAATCTAAGCGGAAAAAACGCCATCATTACGGGTGGTGGTAGAGGTCTGGGAAAGGCTATAGCTTTACTTCTTGCCAATGAAGGCGTGAATATAGGAATCACTGGAAGAAACGAAGAAAACCTGAAAATGACTGTTGACGAAATCAGAAAATCTGGTGTCAATGCAGCATATGCGGTTTTTAGTATAGATAATGAAATCCATGTGAAAGCAGGAATAGAATCCATTGCAGAGCAATTGGGTGGCGTAGATATTCTGATCAACAATGCAGGAATCGGAGATTTTGGTTCTATCGAAGACATGCCTTCCGAAACTTGGGAGCAGGTAATAAAAACCAATCTTTTCGGAGTGTATTATGCGGCAAAGGCAGTGTATCCGTTCTTAAAAGAAAAAGGCGAAGGTGATATTGTAAATGTAGCTTCTACAGCAGGTTTGAAAGGTGGACCAAATATGTCAGCTTATGCAGCTTCAAAAGCAGCAGTGGTTTCTTTATCTCAATCAATGATGGCAGAATGGAGAAAGCAAAACATTCGTGTAATTACTTTAACGCCGAGTACCATTGCTTCAGATATGTCTATCCAAGGCGGTTTGACAGACGGAAATCCAGATAAAGTTCTTCAGCCTGAAGATTTTGCAGAATGGGTAAGAGATATTTTGAAAATGAACAGACGTGCTTTGATAGCGAATGGTTCTATTTTCTCTACAAATCCTTAATTTAGAAGTTAGAAACTAGATATTAGAAGTTAGTATTAGTAATGCTAAAATTTTCCTTCCTTGAAGGGATGGGTTTTTGTGAAACAGAAAGACTGAGTTAGTTATAAATAATAACTTAAGATAATAAAATCAATAGAAGCGGGCTTTAGTCCGCTTTTGCTTTGACGCGATACATGGCTTTAGCCAAAATATATTTTCTTTCAATTATAATCTTCATGGGTAAATCTCATCACCTTTTAAACTTTTAAATACTTATTTTTGCAACAAATTATTCACATGCAAAATTATTTAGAATTCGATTTCAAGATTTCTCCACTTCAACCTTGGAACGAAATATTAATGGCCGAACTTATCGAGATAGGTTTTGACAGTTTTACAGAAGAAATTCACGGTATTTTAGGATATATTCAGAAAGAACTTTTCAAAGAAGAAGAATTGAAAGCTTTGCCACTTTTCCAAAATGATGAGGTGAAAATAGAATATTCTTTCACCGAAATGCCCAATATCAATTGGAATGAAGAATGGGAAAAGAATTTTGAACCGATCAATATCGATGATAAAGTATTAATCAGAGCAGAATTTCATGAATCTGTAGAAGGAATGCATGAAATTATCATTCAGCCAAAAATGTCTTTCGGAACAGGTCATCATCCGACAACGCATTTGATGATCCAACAAATGATGGATATTGATTTTAAAGACAAGAAAGTTTTAGACATGGGTTGCGGAACTTCGGTTTTGGCGATTTATGCAAAACAAATCGGAGCCGGAGATACAAAAGCCATTGATATTGACGAATGGTCAGTTGAAAACTCAAAAGAAAATGCTGCAAGAAACGGTGTGGAATTGGATATCGAACTGGGAACTGCAGACAATTTACGAAAAGAAAATTACGATATAATTTTAGCAAATATCAACAGAAATATTTTGATTTCAGATATTCCAACTTACGTTTCTGTTTTAAATGAAGGTGGTAAATTATTGCTTTCAGGTTTGTGCTTCTTCGATGTTGATGATATTTTGGAAGTTTGTAAAGAAAACAATTTAGAACTGAAAAAGAAATTGCAGCGTGAAGAATGGGTAAGCTTATTGCTTGAAAAGTAAATCTGTTATTATAATATTTTAATTTCAAGCTCAGCCTCAACCTCAACCTCAACCAAAATAATATGAAACCATTCATCACCGTTTTATTTTTATGCATTATTCAGCTTTTTTCTGCGCAGGAAGAAGGTTACGAATATGCAAACGGAATTTTTCAGTTTGAAGAAAATAAAACGCAGAAAATTTTTACCAATTTTACGAGAATCAGACAATCACCAAATGTCAATGCCCAAATTTTGGATTCTCTACAAACGAATCAACAAATTTTGATTCTTAAACAAGATGAAACTATTCTGAAATTAGGCGAAAGAAGAGCCAATTGGTACAAAATATCTTACCAGAAAGGTGATAAAACTTCCGAAGGTTACGTTTGGGGCGGAAATCTTTGTGTAGGCTACAGAACTAAAAATGGATATGATTTCCTTTTTGGCTTAACGAAAACCATTAGTAAAAAAAATCCTGAGTTCAATGGAGCAATTCAACAAAATATTGCAGCCATCAAAATGGTTGAAGGAAACACACTGATTGATGAGATTTCTTTTGATACTGGTTCAGGCGAAAGTTTGAGTTACGGAACTTTCAATATTGAAAGCAATCATAAGCTGAAAAATGTAGAATTTACTTTAAAAGCTATGGTTTCGGGTGAAGCCTGTGGAATCGCAAGTTATGACCAGTATATTCTGGTAAAAGATAAAAAAATGATTGCGCTTCCTCAATTGATGAATGTCGGTGACGCAGATGTTTATTATCACAGCGAACAGTTTATTTTCCCTAACGATAAAGGCGGAATTCCCAATGCTTTTATCTTTAAGATGGAAGAGATGGAAAGAGATGAGAAAGACCGTGAAAAGAAGAAAAATGCATCAAAAACGTATCTTTGGAATGGTGATTCTTGCCGACTGAAATAATCTTGCCAATAAAATTTGAAAACCACTGTATATTTACGGTGGTTTTTGTTTTTATTAAACTTAAGATTATGAATTACTTTCTTTATGCACTTGAACATGTTTATATAGGTAAAACTCACCGTGACAGAAAGTTTTTAGGATATTTTGACGATCCCGATAAAGCTCAAAAAGAAAAGGAAAGGTTATTGCTTTTCCGTGGATTTTCAGATTATCCTAACGATTTCTATTTAAAAAAAGTTGAATTAAATAAAATAAATTGGCAAAACGGTTTTACAGAGGTTGTTGGTGAGATGGGAAGAGATTATTTAACTGAAGATGATTTCATTCATGATTACAGCACAATAATTAAGAAATTAAGTTTAAAAACAGTTTTTAAAGTAAGTCACGTTTATAGTATTCATACTTTCTTGGATGACGAAAGAGAAATAGGGGTGTTCTCTGATCAAAAAATGGCTAATGATGTTGTTGATTTCCTTAAACAAAAAGATGGGTTTAATAATTATCCAGATGATTTCATAGTGAGTGAAATTTTGTTAAATGATAAACAGTGGAACTCGGGATTTGGATAGTATTTGAAAGATGCTTTCTTAATCTTTCCTGTAATTCTTCACAGGAACTTCCGATATAATATTGTCAAGATATTTACAAAAGTATATAGCAAAAACACATGAAACTAATGTATACAAAAAAACTCACAATAGAAATTATGAGTTTTAAGTGAGCGCGTCAGGATTCGAACCTGAGACCGTCTGCTTAGAAGGCAGATGCTCTATCCAGCTGAGCTACGCACCCATTTGTAATTTTAAGAAATTACTAAAACTTTTAAGTGATTGTTTCAGCTTCGACCGTTCCGAGAATCGGAATGCTCTATCCAGCTGAGCTATGCACTCATTGAATAGTTTTGAGAAAACTACTAAAACAGTCGGGGCGGCAGGATTCGAACCTGCGACCTCCTGGTCCCAAACCAGGCGCGATGACCGGACTACGCTACGCCCCGATTAAAGGTCATCTTTAACAAGAATTACCTTGTTTTTTGTGGGTGCAAAGATAGGATATTTTTTTATAATTCAAAATAAAATCTACAATAATTTTTAATGAATATTGAATGTCTTCTTTTTTATTGTCCTTACAGTATTCATAACCATTAACTTATCTTAAAATATGAAATGAAAAATATTTTTATAATTTTTTATTAATTATATTAAAAAGGCTTTTAGCTGATTTGAATATTGAGCCTTAAGGAAGGTTTGCAAAATCGAGAAATAAGATTATTGCAAATTGAAATCTAAGAAAATGGTATTTCTTTTCTGAATTAATGATACAAAAGCAGACAATTTTTAGCTATAGTAACATTAAATTGTCTTCAAAAAATCACTCGGACTGTATTGCATTACAGATTTAAAACTGTTCGTGTAAGCCTGCAAACTTTTGTAACCTACTTTATAGGCGATCTCAGAGATTGTCCATTTATGGGCGCTTAGAAGTTCGAGGCTTTTAATAATACGGAGCATCTGTTGGTATTTACTCAAAGTAAGGCCTGTTTCTTTTTTAAAAATTCTTTCGATAGAACGGAGCGACAAAGCCGCTATTTCACTTAGTTCGTCCATTTTAAGATCTTTAGTATAATTATTGTTCAGATATTTATAGCCTTGCTCAGGCGTTTGTCGTCTGGAAGACTGATATGCAGCTGGATAGCGTCTGCTACGAAATTGGGGAGCTCATTATATAATGCTTTCAAAAATATATTTTCATCGGCACTTTCTTCTATATTTCTAGACCATTTTTCGGCATATTTTATCATTTCTTTGAGAACGGGAGGAACCGAAAATATATTGACTTCGTGATAAAACAAATCACTCTTACTTACTTCAAAAAAGATGATCATCAATTTGATGATTTCAGAATGTGAATTGGTTTTATGAATGGCATTAGGCGGAATCCAGGCGACATGATTTTGTGGCAAAAGATAAATTTTCCCATTCACTGTTAAATATTGAAAACCACTTTCTACATAAATTAATTGAGCTTTTTCGTGTTTATGCATCATATTATCATGTGTCCAGTTGTCTTCAAACCAAACAAAATTAGGTTTATGAATATCGTCAACAGTTAAGGTTTTTCCGGAAAGCATGTCGTTTTAGATTAATATTATGGCAAATGTATATAAAATAACAAAGCTACTTTTGTAATATTAATTGTTATAAAGTATTATGAAAAACAAAATAATAAGAAAATTCTCTTATACCGTATTGATTATAAATGTGTTGGTTTTGATTTTGGTATCCAGTAATCTTCGTTCTCCTATTACTTCTGTAGGGCCTGTTCTCAATCAGATTAGTAATTCGCTTCATTTAGACAATTTACAAAGCAGTATGCTTACATCGATCCCGCTTCTGATGTTTGCAAGCTGTTCTGTTTTGGTGAGTAGATTCTCGCATCGCTTCAGTATCAATAGGTTTTTGTTGTACGCTTTAATTATTCTGAGCTTCGGGCTTTTTATGCGAGTATTTGGGTCGGTCTGGACTTTATTTACAGGATCAATATTTATTGGTTTAGGAGTTTGCATCGGAAATGTAATCACACCTGGTTATATCAAAAATAATTTCCCGAAACAGATAGGTTTAATGACCGGTATTTTTGCTGTTTCAATGAATCTTACAGCTGCTTTGGCTTCAGGATATAGTGTGAGTCTTGGGGAATGGACGGGTTATGGATGGCGCGGTTCTTTGGGAGTTTGGCTTGTCATTGCATTATTGGCATTATTTGTAGTGATTTTAGAATTATTACTGAATAAATCCAGGCTAAAACAAACCGGAAATTCGCTTGTTAAGTCTGATTTTAATATGTTTAAATCTGCTCAGGCTTGGAATATCAGTATTTTTATGGGGCTTCAGTCTTTGGTGTATTATTCACTAATTTCGTGGTTGCCTGCTGTTCTTGGTGATTACGGAATGCAGGGTAATGAGCCTGGCTGGGTTTTGTTTATCATACAGATTTCGATGATACCGATTACTTTTGTAGGACCTGTTATCGCAAGTAAAATGAAAAATCAAAAAGCAATGATTGTTTTTATTTCTGTGTTGATGCTTGCAAGTATTCTGATGTTTGCCTGGCTGAAATCAGAATGGATTTATGCAACTGCGGTGTTATTAGGGTTATCAAATGGTTTGTCGTTTAGTTTGTCGATTCTGTTTTTCTCTTTGCGGACAAAATCCAGTGCCAATGCGATTAAAATTTCAGGAATGGCGCAATCTGTAGGGTATTTGATAGCTGCTTTCGGACCGGCTGTTTTCGGTAAACTGCATGATTACGATACTTCGTGGAAATTGTCATTTTACTTTTTAGGAATTTCTGCCATCGTGATGTTTTATTTTGGAATCAAAGCAGCAAGACGAAAGTTTGTAGAAGATTAAATGGAAAAATTTACTATCTAAATAATAAAAAGATTTAGAATAAAGTATGTAGCAAAAAACACATGAAACTAATGTAAACAAAAAAACTCACAATAAAAATTGTGAGTTTTAAGTGAGCGCGTCAGGATTCGAACCTGAGACCGTCCCGATAAATCGGGATGCTCTATCCAGCTGAACGCTTAATTAATTCAATCATTTTGATCTTACTTTTCCATGATTTGATTTCCAATTCTCTTTTGTATGCAGAGCATTTATCAAAGAATTTTTCAAAATACACAATAATCCAATCTTAAGTTTTTGAAGTATATCCTTTATGGTTTGAAAGATGCTTTCTTAATCTTTCCTGTAAATCTTCACAGGAACTTCCAATATAATATTTGTCAAGAGATTTAGAATAAAGTATGTAGGAAAAACACATGAAACTAATGTACACAAAAAAACTCACAATAAAAATTGTGAGTTTTGTGTGAGCGCGTCAGGATTCGAACCTGAGACCGTCCCGAGTAATCGGGATGCTCTATCTTGCTGAAAATCTTACTTTTGTTTTTCTAAAGATATGAAGTAAAGTATATAGTATGAAACTACTATAAACAAAAAAACTCACAATAGAAATTGTGAGTTTTAAGTGAGCGCGTCAGGATTCGAACCTGAGACCGTCTGCTTAGAAGGCAGATGCTCTATCCAGCTGAGCTACGCACCCATTGAATAGTTTTGAGAAAACTACTAAAACAGTCGGGGCGGCAGGATTCGAACCTGCGACCTCCTGGTCCCAAACCAGGCGCGATGACCGGACTACGCTACGCCCCGAGAATAATAAATGCGGAGAGTAAGGGATTCGAACCCTTGGTACCGTTTCCAGTACGCATGTTTAGCAAACATGTCCTTTCGGCCACTCAGGCAACTCTCCATTTATCATGTATTTTTAAAGATCTTTTGTTCTGTTATTGCGAGTGCAAATATAGAATAGATTTCTTTATTTACCAAATAAAATTCAGAAAAAAATTGTGTATTTTTACGCTGATAAATGATTAAAAATTTAAACTAATGCGTAAGACATTATATATCATCGGCTTAAGTATATTCGCTTTTTCGTGTACATCACAAAAAAATATTAAAAAAAATACTTACCGTCCCAAAACAGCAGTCACACAACCAAAAACTGTAACTAATTCTGCTTCTCAGGAAAAAAATAAACCACAAATTACAAAAGAAAGTGGAGCCGAGTTTTTCACAACCAATATTGCAGATATAACCAAAAATGATAACACAGCCAGTTACGGTTCTATTGTTTCTGCAAAACCTGCCGGATACAAAGTTGTAAAAACTTATTTCCCTGCGATTGCACAAAATTTCAGACAAAAATATCTGATTTTGCATTATACTGTTTTACCTGATGATAAATCGATAACGGTTCTTACTCAGCAAGGAGTGAGCGCACATTATCTTGTCAATAACTTAGGTGATAATGAGATCTATCAATTGGTAGATGAAAACAAACGTTCTTATCACGCCGGAGTAAGTGCGTGGCGCACAGATAAAAATCTGAACGATACTTCGATAGGAATTGAGATTGTAAATATGGGATACACCGCAGATGCGACAGGCGCAAAGATATTTCAGCCTTTTAGCGATGATCAGATCAAAAAAGTAGCTGCTTTAGCTAAAGATATTGTGAAAAGATATAATATTCCTGCAACCAATGTTTTGGCGCATTCAGATATTGCTCCGGCAAGAAAACAGGATCCGGGCCCACAGTTTCCATGGAAAAAACTATACGATGAATATCAGATCGGAATGTGGTATGATGAAGCTGCCAAACAAAATTTTCTTACTTCGGCGCAGACAGATGTTTCAATGAGATATAATGAGACTCCGTTTATCTTTTTGGTTCAGACTGCATTGCAGAAATTTGGTTACGAAGTTTTTCCTAACGGAAAATGGGATGATGTTACAAAAAAAACTATCGAAGCATTACAATATCATTTCAGGCCTCAGAATTACGACGGGATTATGGATGCCGAAACATGGGCAATTCTTCAGGCTTTAAATGAAAAATATCCTACAAAATAAATTTTAAAGCGCATCTTCACGGTGCGTTTTTTATGAATCAAATATTAAAACTATTAAATACTATTTAATGGAAAATTTCAGACAAGAAAGTGATTTACTCGGTGAACTAAATGTACCGCTAAATGCTTATTACGGAGTTCAGACTCAGCGAGCAATAGATAATTTCAAAATTTCAGGACAGCTGTTATCATCATATCCTGAATTTATCAAAGGTTTGGCTTATGTAAAAAAAGCAGCTGCAAAAACCAATTATGAATTGGGTCTTTTAGATCAGGATTTGTATTTTAAAATTTCAGAAACCTGTGATGAGTTAATCGGTGGATTGTTTCACAGTGAATTTCCGGTTGATATGATTCAGGGCGGGGCAGGTACTTCTATTAACATGAATGCTAATGAAGTGATTGCCAATCGTGTTTTAGAAAAATTAGGTAAAAATAAAGGTGAATACGAATTCTGTTCACCAAACGATCATATCAATCTTTCACAGTCTACCAATGATGCATATCCTACTGCAATAAAAATGGGGTTGTTGCAGATGAACGAAAAATTGGTGGAAAAATTGATAGGAATCGTTGACGCATTCCGTGAAAAAGGAAAAGAGTTTCATGATGTTATTAAAATGGGAAGAACGCAGCTTCAGGATGCTGTTCCGATGACGATGGGACAAGAATTTGAAGCTTTTGCGGCAACCTTAGAAGAAGATATCTCAAAACTGAATAATAATGCCAATCTGTTTGTTGAAGTCAATATGGGCGCAACGGCAATCGGAACAGGAATCAACGCTCCAATCGGTTATGCAACGCTTTGTGCTAAAAATTTAGCTGAATTGACAGGATATCCGGTTGTTTCAGCTCCAGATTTGGTAGAAGCAACTCCAGACACAGGTTCTTACGTGATTTATTCTTCAGCAATTAAGCGCCTTGCTGTGAAACTTTCTAAGATCTGTAATGATTTAAGATTGCTTTCTTCAGGACCTAGAGCGGGATTATCTGAGATCAATCTTCCTCCGATGCAACCCGGTTCATCTATTATGCCTGGAAAAGTAAATCCTGTAATTCCGGAAGTGGTTAATCAGGTTTGTTTTAAGGTAATTGGAAATGATTTGACAGTGACTTTTGCTGCTGAAGCCGGACAATTACAATTAAATGTAATGGAACCTGTTCTTTCGCATGCGATCATGGAAAATATTCACTTCTTGTGCAACGCTTTAGAAACGCTTCGTGAAAAATGTGTAATCGGGATTACTGCCAATAAAGATGTTTGTCTGAATATGGTAAAACACAGCATCGGAATTGTTACGGCTTTAAATCCTTATATCGGATATAAACAATCTACAAAAATTGCAAAAGAAGCTTTAGAAACCGGTAAAAGTGTTTATAATTTAGTTTTGGAGCAGAACTTACTTTCGCAGGAAAAATTAGATGAAATTCTGGATCCTAAAAATATGCTGAAACCGCACAATAAATAATATTAACGATAATCGGTAAATGATAATTGATGCAAGCTAATTGTTGAATATTATCATTTACCAATTATTATTCATCTGATAATTTTACATTGAAATTTTTAATCATAATTCCTGCACACAACGAGGAAAATAATCTTCCGTTTACTTTAGATTCTTTACAACAGCAAAGTTTTAAAGATTTTAGAGTAGTGGTGGTGAATGATGGCTCGACTGATAAAACTTCAGAAGTCATTAAAAAGTATACGGATCAGGATTCCCGATTTGAGACGATTAATCTGGAAAAGTCGTTGCACCAGCCGGGTTCAAAAGTTGTTGCGGCTTTTAAAAAAGGATTACAGACTCAGGATCTGAATCAATTTGATATTATTTGCAAGTTTGATTCAGATATTATTCTGGCTGAAAATTATTTAAAAACTGTCGCAGATTCTTTTATGAAAAATCCTGATTACGGTCTGGTCGGCGGACTTTTGTATGTCGAAAAAAACGGAGAATGGGTGTATGAAGGAAATTCCAACAAACATCATGTTCGTGGCCCGATGAAAGCTTACAGAAAGGAATGTTTTCTTCAAATGGATGGCTTACGAGAAACGTTGGGTTGGGATAATATTGATGCAATTTTGCTTCAAAATTTAGGCTGGAAAGAAATTGTCCTTCCTAATTTACATGTAAGATTAATTAAAGTAAAAGGAGCAGATTATACCATAAAACCAGCAGATTATTACGGCAGATATTTTTATTTTTTAGGCTTAAACCGTTTCCTGACGTATGTTGCGGCAGCTAAGGAAGCTGCAAAAATAAAATCGCCTTCGTTTTTGTTTCAGATTATCAGTTCGTACGAAAAATGCAAATCTCAAAATCTTGAATTGAAAATTTCAAAAGATGAACAAAAAGTGATTAATGAGCAGCGTTGGAATCAGTTTAAAAAGAAATGGTTTAAAATGTGACTCATTTTAAATTTCAATAGGAATGGGCTTTAGCCCATTTAAAAAAATAGAATGATTTCATTGGCTTTAGCCTAAACTTAACATCTAAATTTTAAATTTTCATTTTGAAAAAAATAGCTTACATAGAAATCGATACTCATGCAGAAATTGCAACCGACTTTATGGATCTAATGAAGGATTCAAAAGAATTTTCTGTGGACTATTATTTTTCTGAACGAATTAGAAATCAGATTGATACTCATGGTTTGCCTTTCTTTTTGTCGGATAATTCAATGATTTTAGATCAGCTTAAATCTAAAAAATATGATTTAATAATTATAGGAACGGTTCATCGATATTTCAATACTTTTCTGAGTATTACCAATAAATATAAAACCGCTGTCATTGTTCATAATCTCAATTTTTCAAAGACTTCCAAATTAGATTTAATTAAAAATGTTTTCAAGGAAGATGCTATTTACCGACTGAAATTGTGGTGGAAGGAAGGTTTATTCAATGCTTCAAAAGTGTACAGAAAATCAAAGCATCTTTTAGTTTTGGATAAAGAATTTTCTTCGCAGAAATATCAGTTTTTACCACTTTTTTACACCAAAGAATTTGCTCAAAATAAAAATGAAAGATTCATTGTTGTAATTCCGGGTGGAGTTTCTCAGAAAAGAAGAGATTATAAAAGCGTAATTAAGACTATTTTTGATTTAGAAAACAGAATTAAGGGAGGTTATAAACTGAAAAATCCACTTATTGAATTTGTATTCCTTGGAAAAGCTAAAGGTGATGAATTGAAGGAGCTTGTCGATTTGGAACGTTCTCTTGAGCACGTCAATATAAAATATTTTACAGAAAGAGTTTCGCAGGAAGATTTTGAAGTGTGGATGAAAAAAGCAGATGTTTTATGGTGTCCGATTCAACAGCAAACCGAATTTTTCAGCCAAAATGAAGTGTATGGAAAAACAAAAATGACCGGAAATATTGGTGATGCAATAAAATTTGGTAAAATCGCAGTTTTCCCCGCAAATTATGCTTCAGATCTTGATTTTATTGTTACCGAAAAAGAAAATGTTATTGAGCAGTTTTATGAATTGCAGAATTTTAACTATGATTTTCAGAAAAAATACAGCAAGCAAACTGTTCTCGAAAATTTAGAAAACCTTCTTCACAAGCTTACTTAAATTTCAAAATACTTTTAATAAATCTCATATTCAGATAATCTTCAATTGGGAATATTTTGGTGAAATGATTTCCAATAAATATTAAGATTAAAACAACTGCAGGTTTATAGACTAAATTGATGAAATTATTATCAAAAACCGGCAAAACAATTGCCACCGTAATAGCCAAAGTACAGATAATCGACACAAAAATCATTTCAATAGAAAAAGGGGAAACCTTAAACACGAAATAATTGAAAATAACTTTAATAAGGTTATAAATAGTCACTGAAATTGCGGTTGAAAGAGCAATGCCAATCAGCGAAAGATCAGTGTGGTTGATGAAATACCAGTTTAAGCTAATCGTTAAACCAGCCAATAAAAGCATTACAATAATATTGAATTTGTAATATTTTGAAAGCGAGATAATATTGCCATTAAAACCGGTCGCTAAATCCATTAAAACAGCAGAACCCCAAATCCAGATTACAGGTTCGTACATCCTTAATAAATCTCCTTTGTTCGGCATAAAATGCGTCAAGTATGGGAATCCAACCATAATGCAACCAAACAAAACAGCTCCAAGGAAATAAATAGTTAACGATGTTTTTTTATGGAATCTGTCGAGATCTTCCATATCTCCATCTGCTAAATTTTTTCGGATGATAGGTGCAGAAATATTAAATAATCCCAATTGCGGAATTGAAATCAAAGAAATAAGTGCCAATAAAATACTGTAAACGGCAATCTCTTCTTCACCAATAAACTCACCAATCATATAATTGTTGATCGCCATATGATTTCCGAAAGTTCCTAAAAATCCAAAGAAACTATAAGCCGCAAATTCCTTGTAAAAATTGTCTTTCTTAAAGTAATCTCTGCTGAAATCAAGGTTTATTTTTTCAAGTTTGTTGGTGTAATAGATGTATCCTGAAAGCATTAAGGCAAACATTCCGAAGAAAAAGGCCAATGCAATCTGCTCTGAAAACTGAAAATAAAAGAAAAGGCAGAAAGATCCTAAATTTGCTAATTTGGGCAAAAGATTATCGAAGATATTAGAAACAACAATTCTCTTGTAATTGGAGATGTATCTGTTGAAAATTGCGCATAAAGAGAGAGTTAAAACAAGCGGAAGAATGTACTTTTTGCTTTCCCAGATTTTCATTTTGGTGAATTCAGGAAAAACAGTCGGAATAAGAAAGAAAATAATAAGAAATACTAAGAAATTAATACCGACCAATCCCAAAGAAAGCGATAGCATATTTTGGTGCTTATCATCTTCGTGAGCTTTGCCAAAAAATTTCACATTCGAATACGAAATTCCTAATACGACAAAAGGAACCAGCATTTCGGCAGCAGACATAATGTATCTTAGTTTTCCGTAAAAAAAGAGGTCGTTGGTGAAAATAAAAATAGAAAACATCCCGATCAATGTCGCGACGTATCCGATGATGGAATACTTAAAACCCTGCCTTGCAACTACACTCATACTTAGATTTTAATGATTTTTAGCAATGAAAATGATGTTGTTGATGTACTCTGTTTTATTTTTTTCGTCACTGATGTTTTTTAATAGGATTTCTTCCGTCAGTTTTTCGAGGGTAAATGTTTTCCTGTTTAAATAATGCGCTTCAAAGCCCCAGTTTTCAACCTCAGAAATCTCGTTCCAAATTAGCTGCTCGTGGTGTCTTTGTTCCATTTCAACCATTAAAGTCGGCTTGAATTTTTGTATTGTTTCTTTTCCGCCAAAAAGGGTTTTCATTTCGTTTCCTTCTACGTCGATCTTGATGAAATCTATTTTTTTGATATTTTTAGATTTTGCCCAGTCATCCAGTTTTACAACTTCTACGGTTTCTGTATAGCTGTTTTCTTCGTCTTTCTCTTTGTAAGAAGTATTGAGCGTGCCTCTCGAAGCAACCATTTTTCCTTTGATAATCGGAACTTTAAACTGTGCTGTCGTATTTTCATCAGAAAGTGCCACAGAAGAAATATTCATCGACGGAAAAAGTCTTTTTAGTCTGATGTTGAGTTTTTTATTAGGCTCGAAAGCGTAAATGTTCTTGTGATTCAGCTTGTTTTCAAACTGATAAAGGAAAGTGCCTACATTGGCTCCGATGTCAAAAATTACAGCGTCGTTTTGCAGATATTCTTTAATCCAAACAAGTTCAGGTTCTACATTCCGGCTTGAAAAATTTTCTTTTGTAAGATTTTTTAAACTTTTAAAATATCTCTTTTTATAAAAACTTGGGCTTATGTACTGTAGTTTTTCTGCGAGTTGCTGGTATAAAGACATTGTATGGAAATTTGACGACCAGCAAAGGTAATGAAAAATGTTAAATTGTTGTTAAAAATTCTTAATTGTAATTGTTTGATTATCAGTATTTATTTTGCTGTTATCTAATTCTGAGCATTTGAAATTGAGGTATCTAGAAAATCGTTTAAAGGTTTCGCAGCTTCAAATATCTTAGAAATGTTTTTTATTGCATTTTTATCAGAAAGATCTTTGTTGGTGATATTATAAACCCCGATGAAGCTTTTCAGTTTTAAATATTCTGCCATCGGGTCTTCCTTTTCAAATCCCTGCGGAACATTCTTCAACTTGTGTTCCGGGTCTAGTTCGCCGTACACTTTTTTGAAGTCCTTATCTTCTAGGGCTTTCAGGAAATCATCTTTAAATAGAGAAATTTCCTTTCTGATTGCTTTTAAAATAGGAGCTTCAGGTAAGTAAATTCCACTTGCTAAAAAAGATTTTCCAGATTCTACATGAAGATAAAAACCTGCTTTGGTATTCATTTTTCCCATTCCGAGTGATGCGCCGAAGTAGGTTTTGTAGGGTGTCTTGTCTTTTGAGAATCTGGTATCACGATAGATTCTTAATAATGATTTTTTAGCATCAAGCTTTAAAATATTTTCATCGAATTTTCCCATTTCGGCAATCAGTTCTTCAGTGAAATCCTGAAAATCTGATTGGGCTTCAAGAAAAATATTTTTGTGATCATTGAACCATTCACGGTTGTTATTTTTCTCGATGAGTTTTAAAAAATCGAATATTTTAGGGGATATCTGCGATGCCATATTTTAAATTTTTATCAAATTTAAATAATAAAATTTAAAATAATTAAGAAGAATATTTTCATTATTTCATAATTATTAATCTGTAAAATGTATTATTCAGCAATTGTAATTATTGTTGAAAAATTTTTAAATTAAAAATAAAAAAGCTGTTGTTTTTTTGTCTAAATATAAAAATGATTGTGGTTTTCTAAAATAAAATTATCAATTCGTTAATATTGTATAATTCAATATCCAAATAAAAGCTGTATCTTTGCAAAAATTTTATAATATTTAATGAATTTATTTACGGAGACCAATTTAAGTCCTGATATCCTTAAGGCCATTGGCGAACTGGGTTACGAAAGCCCGACAGAAATCCAAAAACAGACTATCCCTTTTATTCTTTCAGATATTCGCGATCTAATCGCACTTGCGCAGACAGGGACAGGCAAAACAGCAGCGTTTTCGCTTCCGATTTTGGATATGATTGACGATACGAGTCGCAAAATCCAATTTTTGGTGCTTTGTCCGACACGAGAATTATGTCTTCAGATTACAAAAGACATCAAAAATTATTCAAAGTACATGCAGAACATCAAAACTACAGCAGTTTACGGTGGAAGCAGTATTGTGGATCAGATTCGTTCTTTGAAGGAGAAGCCGCAGATTATTGTGGGAACTCCGGGAAGGGTGATCGATTTGATTAACAGAAAGGCATTAGACTTTTCAGAAATTCACTGGTTGGTTTTAGACGAAGCAGATGAAATGCTTTCAATGGGTTTCAAAGACGAGTTGGAAACCATTATGAGAGAAACTCCTGAAACAAAACAAACTTTCTTGTTCTCGGCAACGATGAGTAAAGAAGTGGAGAGAATTTCAAAAAATTATTTGACAAAACCTCACCGTATTTCTGTGGGTTCTATTAACGAAGTTAAGAAGAACATTAAGCACGAATATTATGTGGCTGGTTACCGTCATAAAAAGGAGGCTTTGAAGAGATTGATCGATTCAAACCCGAACCAATATTCAATTATTTTCTGTAGAACAAGAATGGAAACTCAGGAAGTTGCCGATTTCTTGATGCAGAATGGTTATGCAGCAGATGCTCTTCATGGTGATCTTTCTCAGGCGCAGAGAGATACGGTAATGAAGAAATTCAGACTGAAAAATATTGATATTTTGGTAGCAACTGATGTTGCAGCAAGAGGATTAGATGTAGATTCTTTAACTCACGTTGTACATTATTCTTTACCTGATGATCCTGAAGTATTCGTTCACAGAAGTGGTAGAACGGGTAGAGCCGGAAAAGATGGTATCTCTATTTCTTTGATTAAACCTGAAGAAAGCAGAAAATTGAAGCAGATAAAATCTGTTACGAAGATTGATATCGCTGAAGCTAGAATTCCTACAGGTGAAGATATTGTAAAAGCTCAGGTTGCAGGTGTTTTCGAAAACTTACTTGAAGTACAGAAAGATTTCTTTGAATTTGATGATTCATTGATTCCTGATCTTTCAGAATTTACAAAAGAAGAATTGGTGCACAAATTACTTCAGTTCCAACTTAAAGATCTTGCTTTGTATTACAAAGACAAGCATGATATTCTGGAGCAGAAAATGAGCAGCAGAGATGATGACAGAGGTGGAAGAGACCGTGACAGAGGAAGAGATCGTGACAGAGGAAGAGATAGAGATCGCGACAGAGGTCCTAGAGGAGATCGTGACGGAAGAAGCGACAGAGGAGAAAGAAGAGGTGATCGTGGTGGTAAACCAAGACAAAAAGATGAGAACATGACGAGATTTTTCTTCAATCTTGGTAAAAAAGATCAGTTGAAAAAACTAGATGTTTTAGAAATCATCAATAAAGCTACTTCTAGCAAAGGAAACAAGAGAGCAGAAATCGGTAATATTGAAATTCTTGAAAAATTCTCATTCTTTGAGATTGAAAAATCTTATAAAAACGAACTTTTAGGAAATATCCAATCGATGAAGTTTAAAGGAAAAGACATGAGAGCTGAAGAAGCTAACTAATCTTATTCTTACCATATAATTTGAGCCGGCATTTTTGTCGGCTCTTTTTTTGTAAACACTTGTTTAAGTTGTTGATTCCAAAGTTTATAGAAAAATGCTGATTGTGAGTCATTTTTTAAGCTGATAAATATTACCTCAATGTGAACAAAAATTAACGCTGGATGCTTTTTGGTAACATGGTTTTTTAAGAAATTTGCACACGAATTTATAAATACTATAAAATGGGCATTGGTAATATTTTCCACGCTTTTCAACCAAAAGATAAAATCTTTTTTGTGCTTTTCGAAAAAGTTACAGATAATCTGGTTGCTATGTCAAACGATTTTAATCATGGAATCAAAGATTTTGATCTGAATGATGATTCTATGCTAAAATTGATGAGCGACTACGAGCACAAAAATGATGAGCTTACTCACGAGATCTTTGTTGAATTGGGGAAAAACTTCATTACACCTTTCGATCGTGAAGACATTCACACGTTAGCTACCGGTTTAGATGATATCGCAGATTATATCTATGCGTCTGCAAAATATATTTTTCTTTACAAATCTCCTTTAATGAAGGCTTATGCAGATTTTTCATTATTGATTCACAAGGCTTGTCTTGAGATTCAGAACGCAATGAAAAACCTTAAAGGGTTCAAAAATATGGAGCAGGTGAAAGAAGCTTGTATCAAAGTAAACTCTATAGAAAATATTGCAGATGATCTTCTTTCAAATTCTATGGTAGAATTGTTTGAGACCAATGATGCGATTAATATTATCAAAATTTCATCAGTATTAAATTACCTTGAAGTAGTAACCGATAAAGCAGAAGATGTTGCCAATACAATTGAAAACATCATGATTAAATACGCTTAAAACAATATAACAGAAATGGATTTTCCTATTTTACTTACGGTTATTATTGCTTTAGCTTTAATCTTCGATTACATCAACGGTTTTCATGATGCGGCAAACTCTATTGCAACCATTGTTTCTACTAAAGTTCTTACACCGTTTCAGGCGGTTCTTTGGGCGGCAGTTTGGAACTTTGCAGCTTTCTTCATCGCAGTTTATATTATCGGGGAATTTAAAATTGGTAATACAATTGCAAAAACCGTCAACGAAAACTTTATTACGCTGGAAGTAATTTTTTCAGGTCTTATTGCGGCAATTGCCTGGAATCTTTTAACTTGGTGGTTTGGTATTCCTTCATCATCATCACATACACTAATTGGTGGGTTTTTAGGAGCAGCATTAATGCATGCTTTCCTGATGGATTACAACGAAGTGGTAGCAACTCAACCAGATTTGGGAATGTTTGCTACGCTAAAAGAAGCCATGATGAAAGTAACAACCCAAGATGTTGTGAAATTTAGCAAAGTAATTCCTATTTTCTTATTCATATTCCTGGCACCGGTTATCGGGATGATTATCTCAATTATCATCACTTTAATTATTGTTCATTTATACAAAAAATCAAATCCGCACAAAGCAGACAAATCATTCAAGAGACTTCAGTTGGCGTCTTCAGCTTTGTTTAGTTTGGGTCACGGTTTGAATGATGCTCAGAAAGTAATGGGGATCATTGGTGCAGCTTTAATTTACTATCATGTAAATATGTTGCAAGATCCTGTTTATTTAAATATTGCTCCCGCAGACCGTTTCAACTATTTCTCCCAACACTATATGTGGGTTCCTCTGGTTTCTTTCATTGCTATTGCATTAGGAACGATGAGTGGTGGATGGAAAATTATCAAAACAATGGGTACGAAAATTACAAAAGTAACACCATTGGAAGGAGTAAGTGCTGAAACAGCTGGAGCAATCACGCTTTTCATCACCGATCACTTTGGTATTCCGGTTTCTACAACGCATACCATTACAGGTTCTATCATTGGTGTAGGTCTTACCAAAAGAATCTCTGCAGTACGTTGGGGAATCACGGTAAGCTTACTTTGGGCTTGGGTGTTAACAATTCCTATCTCGGCGATTGTTGCAGGAATTACTTATTTGGTAATTACGTATTTCTCGTAAACAAAAAATTTTATCACAATACAAAACTTTGTCCGTTTGGGCAAAGTTTTTTGTTTTAAACTGATTGATTTATTAGTTGGAAAATTAAATTATTTTGTAGTTCAACAAGTTTATTGATATGTTCTGGGTTTTTTTTGATCCTAACCAAAATGTTTTCATAACTTACGTTTTCTTTTGTTGAGTCAATATTTTTTTCTTTCAAAAAATATTGTAAATCTATTTGAAAAAAAGAATTATTTTTTGAATTAGAATAAAGTCTATTTTTTCGATAAATCCGTTTTCTATTTTACTAAGATAACTTTGTGAGATTTCTAGATTGAAGGCTAAATCTTCTTGTGATATTTTTTGTTGTTCTCTTAAGTTTTTGACTTTAAGAACTATAATTTTTTTCATAATTGTGTTATATAAAACAAATATATTTATTTAGATTAATTTTTATTCTAAATAAAATAAATTATATTCTTTTTGGAATTGTTGAATTCAAAAAAAATATCCACTTTTAATAAAAGTTTTTTCGCGAAATACTTTGATGTACCAAAAAAATATTAATTTTAAATTTCAAATTTAAGTGAAAAATCACTTAAATTAGGCTTACCATCTTTAGTATTGGTTTTAACTTTTGGCTTTATATTAGCCCCATCCAAAATGGAAGCAAAGGTTGGTCTTGACTCAAGTCTCGGTCCTTGCTTGGAAACTTCTCCAGGACACCGTGAGTGAGTAGTTTATGAGGATGTATATGTGTTTTGGATTAAAATATAACATGAACCAACTGGAGAATGGGTTTCTTGTTAAAGAATAATTCACATAATTATAAAATAAAAGGGCTGTTTTACTGTGTGTAAAGCAGCCTATTTCAGTATATTGTATGAAACAAATAATAAAATTATTCTTCTTCTTATTTTTGTCATTATTATGTTATGGGCAAGAAATAAGAATTATTAATAGTATTGACGATAAACCTATTCCTTACGGTAAAATATATTTAGAAAATAGGTTGCTAATATCATATTCTTTAGGTAAGTATTTTTTTGATCAGAGACCGGTTGGATTTATTATCCGGGCAAATGGTTATGAGGATAAAAGTATTGTATCACTTAATAGTAATATTATAAAGTTAAAACCAATTTTTAACAATATAGAGAGAGTGGAATTAGGTGAAAATAATTTTAATGTTAGCGATTTGCTTGGTTATAAAAAAGGTAAGAATACTATAATTATTGATAGTAATAAAGAGTTCGCGATTAAAATTATAAATCCTTTTAATTTGTGTCAATTAGAGGATGTTAAAATTCCATTTAAAAAATCTTTGCACAAGAAAGGATATCTAATTTTAGATATTTATGAAGAGAAAAATAATAGGATAGGAGATAAATTGAACTCAAATAATTATGTAATTTCTTTAGATAATTTGAAGAGTGGTAATTCTGTTAAAATCAACGAAAAAATTATAATTGAAGGATCGTTTTATGTATCAGTTATTTGGGTAGAGAATTTATATACTAAAAGTAATATGTTTACAAACAAAGTTTATTTAAATGTAAAAGATAAAAGCAGCTCAGGAAAAATGTTTGTGAGAAAATCTACATATAATTCATGGGATATAAAACCATTTGAAGAAGATTCATCATCTAAAAATTCAATTATTCCAGCATTTTCTGTTTCTGTTAAGTGTAAAAAAGAATAATAATTGTCTTTATAGTAATAAAAGCTTTGTCTTATTAGGCAAAGTTTTTTGTTTTAAACTGATTGATTTATTAGTTGGAAAATTAAATTATTTTGTAGTTCAACAAGTTTATTGATTTGTTCTTGGTTTTTTTTGATCCTGAACCAAAATGTTTTCATAACTTGTGTTTTCTTTTGTAGAATCATTATTTTTTTCTTTCAAAAAATATTGTAAATCTATTTGAAAAAAAAGAATTATTTTTTGAATTAGAATAAAGTCTATTTTTTCGATAAACCCGTTTTCTATTTTACTAAGATAACTTTGTGAGATTTCTAGATTGAAGGCTAAATCTTCTTGTGATATTTTTTGTTGTTCTCTTAAGTTTTTGATTTTAAGACCTATAATTTTTTTCATAATTGTGTTATATAAAACAAATATATTTATTTAGATTAATTTTTATTCTAAATAAAATAAATTATATTCTTTTTGGAATTGTTGAATTCAAAAAAAATATTCACTTTTAATAAAAGTTTTTTCGCGAAATACTTTGATGTACAAAAAAAATATTAATTTTAAATTTCAATTAACATGAAAAAAATTATTTTATTAGCAGCTTTCGGAGTTGCTGGATTAGTAAGCGCAAAAACATCTGAGATTGTAGAGAAAGTCGAAATTGTAAATACAGATAATTCTACAAAAGAAACTGTCATAGACAATTGTTATACTGTGACATACGTTTTATCTTGCGGAGAGAGAATATTGGATTCTTATTGTGATAGCTATGATGATATTGAATGTGATCTTATGGTCATTTGGGATGCTTGGGATAATGAACTTTGTTAATTAATATGAAAGAATTAATATCTATGATGTTTTTACTTTCATGCTTTTTAATTAAGGCACAAAACAATGTTGGTGGAGCAACCACCAACATTGTTTGCAGATATCAGGTTCAGTTTCTAAAAGACACTCTGAATGTAGAAAGTAAAACAAATGAAATTATGGCCTTGCAAATTGGAGGGAATATTTCATTATATAAAAGTGAACAAAAAAGGAAAACAGACTCTTTACGGCATGAATCTATAAAAAATAGTATGCAAAATGCGCAAGATAAAAAATCTGTAGTCATAGACTTTTCGAAAATACCAAAAGTTAATTTGGTTCATGAAGTATATAAAAATGGCGATGACTTAGTTATTTTCGATAATATTATTAAAGATCAGTATTTCTATCCAGCTAATAAAAAAATTGATTGGAAAATAAATGTAGAAACTAAACAAATTGCAGGTTATACTTGTCAAAAAGCTACAGGACAATACAATAATAGATTTTATACTGCATGGTTTACAAAAGAAATTCCGATTTCAGAGGGTCCGTATACCTTTAAAGGGTTACCGGGTTTAATTTTGGAAGTATATGACACCAATAAGTATTTTTTTATTTCCCTTATCTCCATACAAAGATTAAATGAAGAAATTATCCCAATGAATAGGGCGATTAAGACAACTTATAATGATTTTAAAAAGAAAAGAAGAGAGGTAAATGATAATCCTATTGCTGAATTGCAAAAATTGTCAAATAATCCAATAAGCAAAGAAGTTAAAGATAAGGTTATAGAAAATAGGAAACGTAAAAATAATTATTTAGATTAATTGTTTAAGATTTGCAATACATCCGCCTCAGTTATAAGGCGGATTTTTCTTTTACAAAACGCTCAGAAAATCGTATTTTTGTTCAAATTAAAATCTTTTATGGAATTCTTAGACACCTACCAACAGATTGTTGCTGATGCTATTACTAAATATACGTTTAAAGACAAACCTACAGAACTGTATGAGCCGATGAATTATATCATCTCGCACGGTGGAAAACGTCTCCGTCCGATTATGGTTTTAATGGCTTGCGACTTATTTGGTGGTGATCAGAAAGAAGCGATAAAGCCGGCTCTGGCGATTGAGTTTTTTCATAATTTCACGTTGATTCATGACGATATTATGGATGAAGCTCCGTTAAGAAGAAACAAACCGACTATTCATACCATTCACGGTCTTAATACAGGGATTCTTTCAGGAGATGGTCTAATGTTGAAAGCATACAAGTTTTTTGAAGATTTGGAGCCGGAAATTTTTAAAGCTTGCGTCAGAATTTTCACACATACAGGTTTACTTCTATGTGAAGGTCAGCAATATGATATTAATTTTGAAACTCAGGAGAATGTAACGTTTGATGATTATATCAGAATGATTACTTACAAGACCGGAGTTTTGAGCGCTTCATCTTTTGAGATCGGAGCAATGATCGCTAAAGCACAGTTTAAAGATGCTAAAGCAATTTTCAATTTCGGAAAACACATCGGTATTGCATTCCAGATTATGGATGATTATTTGGATGTTTTCGGTGATCAGGCTCAGTTCGGAAAAAAACATGCTGGAGATATTTATGAAAATAAAAAAACGGTACTTTATCTTCTGGCAAGAGAGCACGGAACTGAAGAAGAACGTAAAGAGCTAGACTACTGGTATTCTAAAAAGACCGATAACATTGATAAAGTATATGGTGTTGAAAAGATTTTCAGAAGAACAAGAGTTGATGAGAAAGCATTACGTCTGATCGAAAAACATAATGAAATCGGACAAAGTTATTTAGCAAAAATAAATGTTCCCGAAGAAAAGAAAAGACCATTCTCTGAACTTGCAAACTATTTGTTAAGAAGAGAAAGCTAAATTAGGTAAGAGGTTTTAGGAATTAGGGCTTAGTTTGTAAACTGCCTTTTACTAATTCCTAAAACCTAAATCCTACTCCAAAAAATATGAAATTCCGTACAGAAGTTGACATACAATCGTCGCAACAAAAAATTGAAATTGAAGATAAAATATTTTCGATAGGTTCTTGTTTTGCCTCAGAAATGTCAGATTTGTTTCAGAAAGGTCAGCTTCAGACGGTAAACAATCCTTTTGGGACGATTTTTAATCCTTTTTCGATTAATAATTCGATTAAAAGACTTCATGATTCAGAGTTTTATCACGAAGATGATCTGATTTCGTATCATGACGAATTTATTTCTTTGGATCATCACACCAATTTTGATACAAGATACGTTCACCAGACTTTAGAGAAAATCAATTCGAAAATAGAAGAAGGAAATCGCTTTTTGCAGGAATCCAATTGGGTAATTATTACTTACGGAACTTCATTTATCTATGAATTTGAACCCAAAAAAAAGCTGGTTGCCAATTGTCATAAAATTCCACAAAAATTCTTTGAAAAAAGACTTTTAACGCATCAGGAACTTACAGATTCCATTTACGATACGATTATTAATCTTCATGATATTTGTCCGGAAAATGTTCAGATTCTTTTTACGGTTTCACCCGTTCGTCACACAAAAGACGGAATGATTGAAAATCAACTGAGTAAATCAAAATTGATTACGGCAATTCATGAAGTGAGTTCACAGTTTGAAAACTGCCATTATTTGCCGGTTTACGAAATCTTAATGGATGATTTGCGGGATTATCGATTTTATAAAGAAGATTTGATACATCCTAATTCACAAGCCGTTAATTATATTTTTGAGAAATTTGGTGAAGCTTACTTTTCATCTGAAACTAAAGATTTTATTAAAGAAAATTTTAAAATTAATAGAGCTTTAGAACACCGAACAGACGATGAAAAAGATCCAAAATTTATTGACTTTAAAGAAAAATTAAATCAGAGAATTGAAGTTCAGAGGCAAAAAGTAAAACACAACATATTCAAGGTTTAAAGTTCAATGTTTAATGTTAAAACCTCCTGTAATGATTGATTTTACGAAACTCGATTATCTGAAGATAGGAACTGAAAGACAGAAAAGAGCTTATGAAGTTCTAACAAAATATAGAATCTTCGAGATTTTAGAACATTATTCGCCAATTTTAGCAGGAACAATTCCTATTGAGATTGATATTGAAGGAAGTGATTTGGATATAATTTGTGAAGTTGAGGATAAAATCGAGTTTGAGAAATTTTTAGTTAAAAATTTTTCGGAGTTTGATTTGAAAATTGAAAAAATTACGATTAAAGAAGAAAATTCTATCATTTGTAATTTTCAACTGGAAGAATTTCCTATCGAAATTTTTGCACAAAATATGCCAACTATTGAGCAAAATGCTTATCGCCACATGATCGTCGAATATAAAATTTTGCAGGAAAATGGAGAGGAGTTTAAACAAAAAATAATCGATCTTAAGAAAAAAGGAATCAAAACCGAGCCGGCTTTCGGAGTGCTTTTATGCTTAAAAAATCCTTACGAAGATCTTTTGAAAATCTAAAAATAATGATTGATACACATACGCATTTATATGCTGAAGAATTTGATGAAGACAGAAAAGAAACGATTCAAAGAGCTTTAAATAAAGGGATTACAGAGTTTTATCTTCCTGCTATCGATTCAGAATCACACGAAAAAATGCTTCAATTAGAAAGTGAATATCCAAACCAGATTTTTTCGATGATGGGATTGCATCCTTGTTATGTAAAACCTGAATCTTGGGAAAGAGAACTTGAATTAGTCAAAAAATATCTTGATCAAAGAAATTTTCCTGCCATTGGAGAGATCGGAATTGATCTGTACTGGGATAAATCAACTTTAGATATTCAGGTAAAAGCTTTTGAACAGCAAATTGATTGGGCGATAGAAAAAGATTTGCCCATCGTTATCCACACCAGAGAAAGTTTTGACGAGACTTTTGAAGTTTTAGAAAGAAAAAAACATCCCAAACTTCGCGGGATTTTTCATTGTTTTTCAGGAAATTTAGAACAGGCAAAACATGCTTTGGATCTTAATTTTATTTTGGGAATTGGTGGAGTAGTAACTTTTAAAAATGGAAAAATCGATCAGTTTTTAAAGGAAATTCCATTAGAAAAAATTGTTTTGGAAACAGATTCACCTTATCTTGCTCCCGTTCCGTTTAGAGGAAAAAGAAATGAAAGTTCTTACTTAGATTTGGTTACCGGAAAATTGGTTGATATTTATCAGAAAGATTTTGCTGAGATCGATAAAATTACAACTGAGAATGCGAGGAAAATGTTCCAAAAAAATTAAATGAATGATTAATGAAGAGTAGTTTATTTAAATTTTTAGAAGATTCAAAACTGATGAAAGTGATTATTTTTATCATTTACTTCATTATCAATTTTTTATTTTTAGTAAAATATGGTGCTCGTCAGGAAAAAGTACACATCTTATTTTTAGCTATAATTTTCATTTTTATCCATGCAATATTCTATTTTAGCTATCATTCGATTATTAATAAATTAAAACTAAACTCAAAAATTATCTATGGTTTAGTTGTAGTCACAGGAATTATCTACTTATTTTTATCACATCTTACCAAAGATCCATACGCACTGAAAATTGACCGATGGCAGACTGCAGAATATTCGCTGGATTATTGGCTTCACGGAAAATATATTTACAGTACCAAAAATTTTATGGGTAATATTCCTTCATATTTACCTGGACAGCTTTTGTTTTTGTTAGGCTTCTATCTCATTGGTAATGTTGGCTATTTACAGGTTGTAAGTTTGGTACTTTTTAGTTTTGCTGTAATAAAAGAATTTAAAGCCAATAACATCCGTTTATTAGGAATTTTGATGATGTTTTTTTCGCTCTCTTTTATTTATGAAGCTGTTTGTAAGAGCGATTTTATTTCTTCTTTTATTATAGTTTCATTTTTTATTATTTATTGGAGTAAAAAATATCAAGACAATTATTTTCAGAAACCTTTGCTTTTAGGTGTTATTTTGGGGGTATTGTGTCTGACTAGGAGTGTGGTAGTAGTGCCAATCATACTTTTCTTATGTAAACCGTTTTTTGAAGCGTCATGGGCAGAGAAAATTAAATTTTCTTCCATGTACATTATCACTATCGTTCTGTTGCTTTTATCAATACTTTTGCCGGCTGAAGATTTTGATTACATTTTAGCTTATAATCCTTTAGGAATGCAAGGTCAGTCTAATGTTTTTGTAATATTGATTTTCCTTTCGTTAGCGGTTTTTTTATCATTTGTTGTAAAAAAGATTCGACATATTTTTTATCTGTCTACAATAATTGTTTTTAGTTTAATGTGTGCTCATATAATCCAACAATTACTGAGAGAGACAACTTTTAATTATCTTAATATTACTTATCTCGCAGCAGCTCTTCCTTTTTGTGTTATTAGCTTTTGCTTTTTATCAGAAAGAAAATATAAGTAATAATCAATTAGAATAGATACAATAAAAAAGCCTTCCAAAATCGGAAGGCTTTTTTGTTTATTTATTTCTGGAAAAGTTATTTTTATTCTTTGGTTTTTTAAAACCTGTATCTTTTCTCTGTTGACCTGCATTTGCCGGTTTGGGTCTCGGTGTAAAAGGTTTATTGTTAGAATCTCTTTTCTCAACAACCAAATTATCGGTATGATAAGGATGATCTTTTACAACAGGGATTTTCATTCCAATCAGCTTTTCGGTATCTTTAAGATTAAGTAAATCTAAACCATCAACGAAAGATAAAGAACTTCCTTCAGCTCCTGCACGGCCTGTTCTTCCGATACGGTGAACGTAGGTTTCTGCAACATCAGAAAGTTCAAAGTTGATAACATATTTCAGTTCATCAATATCAATACCCCTTGCTGCAATATCTGTAGCTACTAAAACACGTGTTCTTCCTGATTTAAAATTATTTAAAGCATTTTGTCTCGCATTTTGAGATTTGTTACCGTGAATCGCTTCTGTTGCTATGTTTGCGGACTGAAGTTTTCTAGCAATTTTGTCAGCACCATGTTTTGTTCTTGAGAATACCAGAACAGATTCTTTGATGTTGTTTTCTAAAATGTGAGAAAGAAGATCCAGTTTTTTATCCTTATCAACAAAATAAACAGATTGTTTAATTGTTTCTGCAGTCGAAGAAATAGGTGTTACAGATACCTTTATTGGTGTATTCAGGATAGAATCTGCCAATTTTTGAATTTCAGTCGGCATTGTTGCAGAAAAGAAAAGAGTTTGCCTTCTTTGAGGCAAAAGTTTAATAATTCTTTTTACATCATGTACAAAACCCATATCTAGCATTCTGTCAGCTTCATCCAAAACAAAAATTTCAAGATTTTTAAGAGAAATAATTCCCTGTGCGATAAAATCTAACAATCTTCCCGGAGTCGCTACCAAAATATCAACACCTTTTCTCAATGCATTTTCCTGACTTCCTTGTTTCACACCACCAAAAACCACCAATTTTCTTAATGGTAAATTTCTTCCGTATGCGTTGAAACTTTCTTCGATTTGTATGGCTAACTCTCTTGTTGGAGTAAGAATCAATGCTTTTATATGATTGTTTTTCGGGCCTTTTCTTTCTGTAAGATTCTGTAGAATCGGGATGGCAAAAGCAGCAGTTTTACCGGTTCCTGTTTGCGCTGTACCCAGAACATCTCTGTGTTCTAAAATTGATGGAATTGCTTGTTCCTGAATAGGTGTTGGTTTTTCGTAACCTTCTTTTTGAAGCGCATCCAAGATGGGCTTAATAAGTTTTAAGTCTGTAAATAACAAAATATATATTGCGTATTAAAATAATGCGGTCGAAGCAGTATACTTCATCATTTTTTAGCAGATCTGCTAAAAAGATTAACAGAGTTTTTAAGTAATATTAATTACTATTTGGCTGAGAATGCCGCGAAATATACTGCAAATATAGCGTAAATAATTTTAAATACAATTATTGAACTTTTTCCCACTGCTGATTGTGCTTCAAATCTTCAAAAAATTGATACACAGTCTTCAGTTTTTCAGTTCCCCGTTTTCCGTAATCTTCAATGTTTTTAGATGATCCATCATTAAATTTTACTCTTAGATAAGATGTAGATAAATCGGTAATATTACGTGAGCCATATTTATCATTAAGACTTTTCAGGTCAAGACCATCAAGAAGTGTAACAAGTTTTTTGTAATCTGCTTCCTTAATAGTCGTTTTAAAAGTTCCTTCTCTGGGTTTATCAAATTCTCCTTTTGAAAATCCTTTAGAAAAATTAAAATGCTCGGCTTCCAAAACAGCTGTTCGGTCAGGGTTAATGGTCATTTTATAAATCGGGCAAGAACCAAAACATGCACCTGCTTCGTATTCTACAGTTGAGTATTTTGATGATGACATTTTTTGAGTAGTGCATGAGAAAAGAAAAATAATTGAAAAGAGACTTAATAGATATTTCATTGTTTTTTTATTTGAAATGATTGTTTCAATAAGTATTCCAAAATAGCGAATAAAAAAATAGAGAAACCCGAAAGCTTCTCTATAAATATTGATAAATATTATTTTCTATCCGTGCAATTGTTTCCAAATAGCATCTTTTAATTCGACTAAACCTTCTCCGGTAACACCCGAGAAAAATAGTGGTTTTTTGTTTTCCGGGAATTCTGCGGAAATTTCTTTTTTCAATTCATCGTCCAAAAGATCGGCTTTAGAAACAGAAATAATAAAATCTTTATCTAAAAGTTCAGGATTATACTCTTTCAGTTCATTCTCCAAAATTTTAAACTCCTGAAAATGATGTTCAGAATCTGCAGGTATTAAGAATAATAAGATCGAATTTCTTTCAATATGTCTTAAAAACCTATGGCCAAGACCTTTACCTTCAGCAGCACCTTCAATAATCCCCGGAATATCTGCCATTACAAAAGATTTGTAATTTCTGTAATCAACGATTCCTAAATTGGGCGTTAACGTTGTAAATGCGTAATTGGCAATTTTTGGTTTTGCTGCAGAAACAGATGCTAGTAGAGTAGATTTTCCGGCATTTGGGAAACCTACAAGACCGACATCGGCTAATATTTTAAGCTCGAAAATGATGTAACCTTCCTGGCCATCCATTCCCGGTTGTGCAAAACGTGGAGTTTGGTTGGTAGATGATTTGAAAAATTCATTTCCTTTACCACCTTTACCGCCTTCCATCAGAATGATCTCCTGGCCATCTTCCAAAATTTCGCCTACAATTTCTCCATCTTCATTTTTAGCAATAGTTCCGATCGGCACATTGATGTAAACATCTTCTCCATACGCTCCTGTTAACTGGTTTTTTGCTCCGTTTTGTCCACGCTCAGCTTTTATGTGACGGGTATAACGAAGCGGAAGTAAAGTCCATTCATGGGCATTTCCTTTCATGATCACGTGGCCACCTCGGCCTCCGTCTCCACCATCAGGACCACCTTTAGGAATATATTTTTCACGGCGAAGATGGGCAGAACCTGCGCCACCATGACCGCTTTTACAATGAATCTTTACGTAATCTACAAAATTTGACATATATTTTTAACTTAGGATTTAGGGCTTAGAGCTTAGGATTTAGCGTAAACAACTATTACCTAATTCCTAAACCCTAATTCCTTATTTTATTTTTTCTACTTCAGCGAAAAGTTTTTCAGAAATCTCGTTGATTTCTCCAACACCGTTGATCTCTACATATTTACCTTGTTGTTTGTAAAGCTCGGCTACTTCTGCTGTTTTTGTGTAGTATTCTTTTATTCTGTTTTCAATGATTTCTACATTGCTGTCGTCTGATCTTCCGCTAATTTCACCTCTTTTCAGTAATCTTTCAACCAAAATAGTGTCTTCGACAACTAAAGAAAGACAAACATCAATATTATCATTCAGTTCTTCTTTTACAATTTTTTCCAAAGCTTCTGTCTGCACTGCAGTTCTGGGATATCCGTCGAAAATAAATCCTGCCGCATCGCTTGGTTTTCTTATTTCGTCAATCAGCATATCTGTCGTTACCTGATCCGGAACCAATTCTCCTTTATCGATATATGATTTTGCCAATTTTCCCAATTCGGTATCATTTTTCATGTTGAATCTGAAAAGATCACCTGTTGAGATTTGCTTTAAATTGAATTTCTCGATTAAGTTTTGCGCTTGAGTACCTTTTCCACTTCCTGGAGGGCCGAACAGAACAATGTTTATCATAATGTTGTTTTGCTTTGGGCAATTGGCAACTGCTTTTGGCGGTTTGCAACTTTGCTTTCAGCTTTTTTAGTTATTATTAAATTTATTTCTTTATTTTACTTTTTTAAGCTAAAAGCTGTGAGCTCCTAGCCTACAGCGTTTAATGGTTGATTTGTCCGTCTTCCAATTGGTATAGATTCGATAGGTTTCTGCCTAGTTCATCATAATCCAATCCATAACCCAAAACAAATTTGTTTGGAATTTCTTTTCCAATATAATCCAGTTTAAAATCCTTTTTATAAACTTCCGGTTTCAATAAGAAAGAAGCAATTTTTACAGACTTAGGACGTTGGGTTTCATTAAAATATTTAAAAAGACTTTCAACAGTATTTCCTGTATCTACGATGTCTTCTACAAGAATGATGTGACGATCTCTTACATCTTTCGTCAATTCCATTTTCTGATAAACAATACCTGTAGATTCTGTTCCTGCATAAGAACTCATCTGAATAAAAGCGATTTCGCAAGGCCCGGGATAATGTTTAAGAAGATCAGAGAAAAACATGATAACACCGTTTAAAACACCGATGAAAACAGGTACTTCATCTTTATAATCTTCATAGATTTTCAGAGCGGTTGCCTTTACAATTTCCTGAATTTCGGCATCCTTTAAATAGGGAACAAAAGTTTTGTCGTGAACTTGAATACTTTCCATAAAATTTTTCGTAGAGCGCAAAGTTACGGATTTTTGATTAAAATATTTTGTAGTTTTTGCAAGGTGTTGTTATCGGTAATATTTTTATGCAGATTGATAAGTTTTAAATCTTATCTTTATTACTTTTTTAATTCATAATTTCCTCAGGAATGAATCATTAAATTTGATGCTGTGAAAAATCATCGAAGACGAAATAGAACTGTCTAAAAGTATTGCAGAATATCTTTCGGGAGGAATCTATTTGTGCGAATTTGCCACTACTTTTACGCAGGCAATGAATAAAATAGAAATGTTCCAGTACGACTGTATTGTTTTAGACATCATGCTTCCCGACGGAAACGGGCTTGCTATTTTGGAAGAATTAAAAAAACAGAACAAACAAGACGGCGTCATTATTGTTTCTGCGAAAAATGCTTTGGAAGATAAAATAGAAGGTTTGCAATTGGGAGCTGATGATTATCTGACGAAGCCTTTTCATCTTTCTGAACTCATGGCGAGAATTTACTCGATCATCAGGAGAAAACAATTTAATAATTCTAATATTATCATTCAGAACGAGCTTCAGATTAATCTTTTGGCCAAGACGGTGATGATTAACGATAAAAATATTAATCTTACAAAAAAAGAATTTGACCTGCTTCTTTACTTTATAGGAAATAAAAATAAGGTAATTTCTAAAAGTACTCTGGCAGAGCACCTTTCAGGAGATTTGGCAGACATGCTCGACAGTCATGATTTTGTCTACGCCCATGTGAAAAACCTCAAGAAAAAATTATATGATGCAGGTTGCGAACATTACCTTAAAACAGTCTACGGAACCGGTTATAAATGGGGCGATAATTAGTTATGAGTTATAAATGATGGGTTATGAATGATAAAAAGAATATTTTGAAAGATAAGAGCTTTTTTTTGCAATAAGAATTGTGAAACTCTATAAACACATTGTTATACATTAAAAATATTAAAAATGATTAGTAGCGCCATTATAATAACAAAATCGAAAAATTTATAATTTATAATTCATAACTTATAATTTTTAATGAAACCCCTTTTAAGTAAAACCACCAAACCGTTTATTATCTATGTACTCGTAATTTTATTAATGAGTATTCCTGTCTATTATTTTATTGTAGATACGATTTGGCAGAATGAGCTTGATGAGCATAACAAAACTATTGCAGAAAAAACAGCTTATGAATTTAATCATCTGAAGCTTTCTAATGAAATGTTGCACGAAAGTATTAAACTTTGGAACAGCATTCAGCCGGAGACAAATATTGAAAACATAAAAGCAAAAGTTCCGCAAAATGACGAATATTTTACCGTAGAAAAAGCAGAAACTTTTGCTGCCGAACCTGAAATAGAACGGTATCGTTGTCTGAAAAAAGTAGTTTACATCAACAACAAACCCTTTCTTTTTACGGTACAGACCAATATCGAAGAATCTCGTGAAACCATTGCTGCTATTGCGCTCAATACGGCATTTTTCTTTGCAATTATTGTTGTAGGACTTCTCTTTCTGAATAGAAGGCTGTCGGTAGTGGTTTGGAATCCGTTCAGAAATACATTGGAAAAACTAAAAAACTTCAACCTGAACCATCAAAGTAAAATAGAATTTGAAAAAACCGATACTACAGAGTTTGAGGAGCTTCACCAGTCATTATCTAAATTGATAGAACACAGTATCTCGGTCTATAAAACCCAAAAGGAATTTACTGAAAATGCTTCTCACGAATTGCAGACTCCTTTGGCAATTATTAAACATAAATTGGATATTCTTCTTCAAAATGAAGATTTAACTTCAAAACAATATGAAATTGTAGAAGATATCAACAAGGCTTTGACCAGAAGTTCCAGAATCAATAAAAATCTTTTGCTGCTTGCCAAAATTGAAAACAGTCAGTTTGATATATCTGAAAATATTCTTTTGAATAAGGTAATCGGGCAAAGCTGTGAAATGCTGGAAGAGCATTTTCATCAAAAAAATATTAAAGTACATTCTTCTCTTGACGTGGAAGTTTTGGTAAATGGAAACGTGAGTTTAACGGAAGTTTTGATCAATAATTTAATAGTTAATGCAATACGGCATACTACACAAAATGGATTTATCGATATGAACTTGGTAGACTCTTCTTTTCAAATTACAAATTCAGGAACGGAAAAGCTTAATGAAGATTTTTTGTTTAAAAGATTCTCCAGACTTTCAACAGACAGTGCCGGAAGTGGTTTGGGGCTTGCCATTATCTATGAAATCTGCAAATTTCAGAACTGGGAAATTATTTACACATTTGAAAATGATAAACATATTTTTACAGTGAATTTTTAAAATTCTAAATTAATTCTAAATTGAGAAACATCTTTACGTTTTAAAAAAGTAAAGCATGTTCTCAAAAAAACTTTCAAACCTTACAGGAAAGGCATTTAACAGTAGATTTTCTGCATTTTTCAGTATTCTAAGTTTATATATTTTATTGTCATTTTTAATACGATTAGTATTTTTTTTCTGGTCATCAAAAGATGTAGATTTTAATTTTGTTTATATTCTGAGAATATTTTTCACAGGCTTTCTTTATGATTTTATTTCGGGGTCATTATTCTTATTTCTTTACCTTCTTTACCTGTTGATTTTTCCAAAAAAATGGATAGGCTCTTTATTTGACAAAGCTTTTACTTACTTTTATTTAGCGGTTATTCTCTTGGTCATTTATTTCAGTCTTCTTGCGGAAATTCCTTTTTGGGACGAGTTTGAGGTTAGATTTAATTTTATTGCAGTTGATTATTTAATTTACACTTACGAAGTTGTAGAAAACATCAATCAGTCTTATCCGTTACCTTTGCTTATCGCCGTATTGTTCGGGTTGGTCGCTTTGACGTTTTTTCTGATGACAAAATTCAAAATATTCAGAAAGACTTTTTCAGATCATATAGAATTAAAAAAACGTTCATTTTTTGTGAGTCCCGTCTTGGTTTTGACAATTGTTTTGGGATTTTTCATGAAAAACAAATATGCAGATTTCAGTAATAATCTTGTAGACAATGAACTTGGAAAAAACGGTGCGTTTTCATTTATAGCAGCTTTCAGATCAAATGAACTGGATTATGAAACCTTTTATCCTAAAATTTCAGATAAAAAAGCATATTCAATTTTAAAGCAGAATCTTTTACAGGAAAATCAAAGCTATTCCTCAGCGAAATTTGATGACATTTCGAGACTTACAAAAGGTAATGGAGAGCAAAAACCAAATATCGTAGTAATCGCTATTGAAAGCTTTAGCGCAGAATTTCTAAGTGCATTCGGGAATAAAGATCATCTTACTCCCAATTACGATCAATTGGCAAAAGAAAGTATTTTCTTTACCAATCTTTATGCAACAGGAACCAGAACCGTGCGTGGTATGGAGGCTCTCACTTTGTGCGTTCCGCCAACTCCGGGAAACAGTATCGTAAGACGACCGAATAACCAGAATTTGTTTTCTGTAGCAACCATTTTAAAAGATAAAAAATATCAGCCTTATTTCATTTATGGTGGTGACGGTTATTTTGATAATATGAACAACTTTTTTGGTGGACAAGGATTTACGATTGTAGACAGAAATCGAGGAAATCCTTTATCGGAGAGTATAAAGACCGAACGTTTTCAGATAAAAGATGACGAAGTGAGTTTTGAAAATGCATGGGGAATTTGTGATGGAGATCTATACAAGCAGGCAATAAAATATGCAGATAAAGAAAGTAATTCAAATAAACCGTTTTTTGAGTTTCTAATGACTACCTCTAATCATAAACCCTATACATTTCCAAAAGGAAAAATTGATCTTCCGCAAGGTGACAGAGATGCAGCGGTAAAATATACAGATTATGCATTAGGAAAATTCATCAGCGATGCAAAGAAAAAACCTTGGTTTAAAAACACAGTCTTTGTAGTGGTTGCAGATCATTGTGCAAGCAGCGCGGGCAAATGGGAAATCAATATTGCGAAACATCATATTCCTGCGATTATCTATAATCTTCAACAAAAACCTGAAGAAATCAACAGACTTACTTCTCAGATTGATCTTATGCCTTCGCTGTTTGGGTATCTGAATTGGACATACGACACCAGTTGGTACGGAAAAGACATTAATAAAACCAAAATAGGAGAGGAGAGGGCTTTTATAGGGAATTACCGCACTCTGGGCTTACTTCGGAATGATCTTTTTACTCAAATTGACGACAGAAAAAGAGTAAAGCAGTTTACCGTTTCCCAAACCGACAAATCTTTGCAGGAAGTTAACTTTAAAAATAAAGATCTTGTTTCTGAAACAATCTCTTATTATCAAACTGCAAGCGAGAGATTTAAAAATGGTAAAATGAAAACTAAATAAGTTTTATCAATATTTACAATTTCTAAATTTCTTCTAAAAAGTCATAATAAAAGATGTCATGTAAATAAAAAAAGAATTGTCTGAAATTTTAAGATTTAAAATAGAAAACCAGTCCATTTATTTGATAGAAACCGAGGTTCCAAATACTATGTAATAAAATGTCTATTTAACAAAGTAACTCTGATATTAGAGAATTTTATTTATTAAGAGTTGTATTTCGTTTTTATATGTGTTGAGTAATGACTTTAATCTGGTAAATATCATAATTTTAGTATTGAAAATAATCATCAAAAATTCCAAAAGTAAAAAATTCATACTATAATCATCTTTATTTTGTCGAATATTCATTAGGTTAATCGATTGATTATCAGATTTAAATTTTTAGGTGTGTGGTAAGTAGGTGGTTTGCTTTGTAAAGTGAGTGCTGTTGATGTAGCTATAAATTTGCGCTGTTTTTTCCTAAGCTGTATTGTTGTTTGAAATAATCAACAGGTATATGAAAAAATCTCTCTTTTTTTTAGCGCTTTTAGCAGCAGTTGCAAGTAAAGCACAGTGGACAAACAATTATGCAGTAAATACAATTGCTTCGGATGCATCGGTATTGGCTTCAAATTCACAAACGACTTCGGACGGTAAAACTTATTTGTCATATTGGGTTTCAAAACCTGCTCCCGAGTATTTTAAATTGTATGTGCAGTTATTGGATGAAAATGGAAATAAACTATTTGGACCTACGGGAATGGAAGTTCATGCCGGTGGAGATTTCCCACTCAATATGTCATCCTATACTTCAATGTATAATACGGCGATCGATAGCAATAATAATTTTTATATTGCTTTTATAGAAACCGGTGGAAACCAAAGAGGATTTGTACACAAAATCTCACCTGCAGGTACAGAATTGTGGGGTTCGGATGGATTACCGTTAGGAAATGCAGCTTATTTTCCTAAAGTTTTTACGGATAAGAATTCATCTAACGTGTATGTAAGTTCTTTTCAGAACGGATTGGGAGTTTTGGGTAAATATGACGCAAGTAAAACTTTATTGTGGCCTGCCACTCAGACTATTTCAGCTCCGGTAAGCTACAACGTAACCAGCCTTGGTGAAGGTGCAGTGCTTTCTGACGGTAGTTTTTTGGCACTTTTTCATGCAAAAACAGCAATAACAACTGCCAATTCTAATTTTTTTGCACAAAGATATAACAGTACTACCGGAGCTCCAATGCTAGCAGCTCCAACAAAGATTTCTGACAGAACGACCTTTTCTAATACCAATTATACTTGTGTGCAGGATAATGATGTATTATATTTAGGATATTCCGGGGCAAACAGTTCCAGAACAGATTCTTTTCTGCAAAAAATTACTGCTGACGGAAGCATCCCATGGGGAATCAACGGTGTTGATTTTGCGACTACAAACCAATATTTTGAGTTTAATACCTCTATTGCGATGAATTCCGGTTCTAATTATATTTGGGCTTTATCTCGACTCACGTCAAGTGGACAAGGCTCCATTGGTTCATTTGTTCAGAAATTCGATAAAAATACAGGTGCCAGACTTTTATCTGATAGTGCGCAGGAAATTTATCCGGTAACACCTACTTCAAAGCAACCGACGAGTACTTTGAAAATGCTTGGAGAAAAACCTGTTTTTGCCACAATTGACAGTAATTATAATGGCGCTAATGCTACAACTATTTCTTTAACCATCTTAAACGAAAATACACCTTCTACATTTATTATTCCCGGAGGTAGTGTAGGGGTAGGAACATCAGCTTTTGCAAAAGGAAATATTTATCTTAACAAAGGCTTAAACAATCAGTTTATTGTAACTTGGACTGAGAACAGAACGGGGATTACCAGTCCGTATGCACAGAATTATGACTTCTCATCTTTCCTTTCTACAAACGATTCGGTAAAAAATGATAAAAATGATTTGTCTGTTTACCCTAATCCTGTACGATCTGTTTTACACATTCAATCTAAAGAAGATATTTCATCGTTAACTATATATAATGCAGCAGGACAGTTGATCAATGCTTCTAAGGAAACACGTCAGCTTGATTTTTCTTCATTTGAAAAAGGAGTTTATTGGGTTCGTATTTTAGACAAAAAAGGAAACGAATCGACAAAAAAAGTAATTAAAAACTAATAAACGATGAGAAAATACATACTTTTATTTCTACTGTTAACCTGTAATTTATACTTTTCGCAGGCTGGTAATATAGATGCTACATTTAATACTGCAGATTCGGGTAATGGTGCTGGTGATGGTGCCAACGGAAATATTTCGAAGTCTTTAAAATTATCTAGCGGTAAGCTATTGCTGGTGGGTAATTTCACTTCATACAATGATGGTATTTTAGGAAGAATAGTAAGAATTAATACCGATGGAAACATTGATGCAACCTTTAACAGCGGAACAGGAGCAAATGCTTATGTATATTCAGCCGCTGAGCAGCCTGATGGTAAAATAATTATTGGTGGAAGCTTTACCAGCTACAACGGAGTTACAGTTAACAGAATCATAAGACTAAATTCTGACGGAACTTTAGACAGTACATTTTCAGGTGTAGGAGCAGGACCGAGCGGCAATAGTTTAGTTGATAATATTGTTATTTTACCTACCGGAAAAATCTTGATAGGTGGAAGCTTCAGTGCTTATAACAATATTACTGCAGTTAAAATTGCAAGGCTTAATGCTGACGGCTCTTTAGATGCCACATTTGTCTCAAGTCAGGGAGTGGGAAATTCAAGCGCATCAATCAATAAAATGGAGTATGATGCTGTAAATCAGAAGATTTATGTTGGAGGGAGCTTCACTTCAATTAATGGTACTACAGTAAATAGAATTGCAAGATTAAACAGTGATGGCACCGTAGACACTTCTTTTATTATCGGAAGCGGAACGTCACAAGGCTTTAACAATACGGTTTATGAAATTGTACTCCTAAGTACAGGTAAGCTTCTTGTTGGTGGAACTTTTGGGTCTTACAATGGCAATGTTACCCTCAAAAATATTTGTAGGCTGAATAGCGATGGTACTTTAGATGGTACTTTCAATTTTAATAATGCTGCAAATACAGGTGTGTATGCTATAAAAACGATAGGAAATAAACTTTTTGTAGGAGGAAACTTTACTTCTTACGCCGGAGTGCCAGTAAGCAGATTGGTAAAGTTAGATGCAGACGGTAATCTTGATACCACTTATAATACAGGAAATTCAGGTGCAAATTCTTCTGTAACTAATATTATAGACAATTTAGACGGTACAATCTTTATTACAGGTTCATTTAATGTGTATAATGGTGTGACAAAAAACTACTGTGCTCATATTCTCGCAGACGGAACGCCAGACACCAACTATAATTTAGGTACAGGTGCAGATGGTAATGTGAGTTCCATTGTTTTTCAACCCGATAATAAAATGATTATAGGCGGCGAATTTACAAGCTATAATGGAATGATAAAAAATAAAATAGCAAGACTCAATACCGACGGAACATTAGATACATCATTTAATATGAATGGGGCAGGTGCAAACGGAACCGTTTCTGCCGTAGCTTTACAAAACAACGGAAAAATTATTGCCGGAGGTACTTTTACAAAATATAATGGAAATGATATAACTAATCTGGTAAGAATAAATGCTGACGGATCTTATAGTAACGACCTTACTTTAGGAACAAGTTTCAATAATTCTGTTACCGCAGTTGCTGTACAAAATGACGGAAAGATTATTGTAGGAGGCAGCTTTACCAATTACAACGGAACAGCAATTAACAGACTCGCTAGACTGAATACCGATGGTACAATAGATGCTACTTTTTCAGTCGGAACAGGCGCTAATTCCGGTTCTATTTCTTCTATTATTCTTCTTGCAGACGGGAAAATGATTATAACAGGCTTATTTACCTCTTTCAATGGAACTACAGGAAGGATTTTCAGACTGAATACCGACGGAACAATAGATACATCTTTCAGCACCGGAGGAACGGGAACTAATTTACCGATATATACAGTAGCAGTTCAGCAGGATGGAAAAATATTGATTGGAGGAAACTTCTCAACATTTAACGGGATTGCCAATGCAAGAGTTGCAAGGTTAAATTCTAACGGAAGTCTGGATACTACATTCGCTCCGGGAACAAATATTGACGGTTCTGTGCAAACCCTTGTTGTACAACCAGACAATAAAGTTATTATAGCAGGCGCCTTTACCAAATACGGGACTACATTGTCTAATAAAATCATGAGGCTGAATGCAGATGCTACGCTGAATACAACATTTGATGTTGGTAGCGGTACAAATAACAATATCAATAAAATGGTTTTAGACCCAAATAATAATGTATTAATAGGCGGGGTGTTTACCAATTACAAAGGCAGCGGAAAAAATAGAATTGCAAGAATTTTAAATGTTGTAAGCTCTTTGGCTACTGCTGAAATTAGAAATAAAACGGGTGTAGATTTGTATCCAAATCCGTTTACTAATGACATTCATATCAATACTACTGAAAAACTAAGCAATGTATCTGTATACGATATGTCTGGTAAAATAGTGTACGTGTCAGATAAGAAAGATTTAAATTTATCTCATCTCCCAAAAGGTACCTATATATTAAAAGCTATGTCAGCTGGAAATAAAACAATTACTGTAAAAAAGATTATTAAAAAATAATTATTTCGATCAAAATCAAACGAAAGCTGTCTCTGAGAGACGGCTTTTTTTGTTCTAAAATAAGTTTAGAATCTCATATTTGTCTTACGTTGTTTCATTATTTTTGCATAAAGTTAAACGACCATACAATTATTTAATATATGCACAATACATCTTCTGAAAACCATCAAATTGGAGTAGTTTCTTCTTTTTCCGAACTGGTAGATACAAGCTTTCATGGAGTTATGAATGCAATCTGTTGGAGCAGAAAATTAAATGGTGATTTTGCAGAAATTGTATCTAAACTAAAACTAAAAGAAAGCATTACAGAAGTTTCTATTGAAGATCTTTTGGCTTTAGAATTATCAGAAAATGGTATTTTAGCAAGAGAAATTATTTTAAATGACCTAAATTTATTAAGTGATTTTGGAGCATCGCCTTCACTAAATTTACTTAAAAATTACGAACGAGATGAGGAGTTCGATTTCATTTCGACAGATGTATATTCTTTTCATGTAGATCGCTCGCCAGTTGGCATAGATACTTTTTTATGCACTTATTATGGTGCTGCAAGCGATATTATACCTAATGATGAGGTTGAACAAAAAATATTAATTCCCGAAATCAGAGCAAAGCTTAAACAATTGCACGACGGTCCGGAAGAAGAATTTGAAGACTTTCTAAAAGGAAACTTTTTCGATCTTCATTATGAGGCCAGACCTGGTGCAAGTCCAACAAATTTAGGCATAGGACATCTTTGGCGTTTGGCGGTAGATCATCCTTCGCAAAAGGTTTTGCCTTGTGTTCACAGAGCTCCTGTGGAAAATGATGATGAATATCGGTTGTTGTTGATTTGTTGATTTATAGAATGACCACACTTTTTTAAGCGTGGTATTGTAATTTAATTTGGAATGTCTTTTATTTCCCGATACAAAACTTAGAAAAAATATTTCCCAACACTTCATCATTCGTTACTTCGCCTGAAATTTCGCCAAGATGCTCCAAAGCATTTCTTAGTTCGTAAGCTAAAAGTTCTGTTGAAATTTGAAAAGTAATGGCTTCCTTTACTTTGTTTACGGCGTCTAGGGATTTTCCTAAGGCTTCAAAGTGTCGTTGGTTAGTGATTACCACATTACTTTCTTCCGATTTTAGCTGCTCTACATAAGAAGATAATTCATTTTTTAAATCTTGCATATTTTGATTTTCAACAGCCGAAATGGTGATGAAATCGAAATCTTGCGAAATTTCTTTTCTGAAAATATTTTCCACCAGCTCATATTGGGCAGGAGAAACTTCATCTATTTTCGTGGCGCAGATGATGAGTTTTAAATCATCTCTTTGTAAAGATTTTATCATTACAATGTCTTCAGAAAAATTTTCTGTGGCAGCATCGGCGAGGTACACCAGAATATTTGCGTTTTCTACTTTCTCTTTTGCTTTTTTTACACCGATAGCTTCGATTTCATCAACTGTTTCACGCAGGCCGGCAGTGTCAATTAATCTGAATGCATGACCTTTTATGTGAAGAATTTCTTCAATCGTATCTCTCGTCGTTCCTGCAATATTACTTACAATTGCTCTTTCCTCTTTCAGTAAAGCGTTCAGAAGCGTTGATTTCCCTGCATTTGGTTTTCCGATGATGGCAACGGCGGTTCCGTTTTTTATAGCATTTCCGTATTGGAAGCTTTCAATAAGAGAATTTAACTTGGCTTCTATTTTATCAAGTAATTGATTCAATGCGGTTCTATCTGCAAATTCAACGTCTTCTTCAGCAAAATCGAGTTCCAATTCAATTAAAGAAACAAAATTTAATAAATCGGTTCTTAGAAACGAAATTTCGTTGGTAATTCCGCCTTTTAGCTGGTTTAAGGCTACTTTTCTTGATGCCTCATTTTCTGACGCAATCAAATCGGCAATCGATTCAGCCTGGCTTAGATCAATTCTTCCGTTCATGAAAGCACGCATGGTAAATTCACCGGCTTTAGCCATTCTTGCTCCGTTTTTGATGAGAACTTCCAAAATTTTCTTAGCAATATGTGGCGAACCGTGAAATGAAATTTCTACAGAATCTTCGGCGGTAAAAGTTTTTGGAGCTTTAAAAACAGAGATCATCACTTCATCAATTACCTCATCACCATCTTTTATAAAACCGTAATGAACAGTGTGCGATTGTGCTTTTTCAAGGTTTTTACCGTCAAAAATTTTAGCTGAAACAGGAATTGCATCATCACCAGAAATTCTGATAATTCCGATGGCTCCAATTCCGTTGGCTGTGGCAAGTGCGCAGATAGTGTCATGATTCATTTTGCAAATTTACGGTTTTATATGAAAATTTTTAATGCTAATCTGAAAACAGATTTTTTACCTCAATTATTTAAGTTTCTGGCCTAAAGAATACACTTTTTCAATCCACTTTTGACGTTGCTCTTCTTTTGAGTTTTTAATAATTCCTATATAAGTAACTTTTACAGGCTTTACACCGCAAAATTCTAAGGTAGATTTTTTGAGCTGATTGATACTTGGTCTTCCATAAAATATTCTGTAGTACCAACCAGGTTGATCTATTGTTGTGATGATATGTGCAGTTTTGCCTTTTAGAAATTTATCCCACCAAACCGAATTTTCACGATATTTAAATGCTAAACCGGGAAGAAAAAGACGGTCGATAAAACCTTTTGTAATGGCAGGAAGTCCGCCCCACCAAACCGGATGTACCCAAACCAGATGATCTGCCCATTGTATAATTTCCCATGCTTTCAGTAGATCAGGTTCCAAATCCATTCTTTTTTGGTAGCCAAACTGTAGATTAGGATTAAAATCAAGATCTCGGATAATAATTTCTTTTATTTCAGCTCCTGAATTTTCGGCTCCCTTTTTATAAGCTTCAGCTAAAACGAAATTGAACGATTCATGATTTGGGTGTCCGTTGATTAGTGCAATTTTTTTCATGATGTACTGTATTTGAATACCTTTATTCTTTGGTACAAAACTATACATGATGCATATCAATGAATAGGACAAATGTCTAAAAAGAAATTTCTTTCCTGATGCGGCTCAGATGTCTTTGGGTAATGCCTAGATAAGAAGCTAAATGTTGCAAGGGAATTTGCTGAATATAATTCGGCTGATTTTCAATTAAAAAATCATATCTCTGTGCGGCGGTGTCCCGTTGAAGCTGGAAAAAACGTTTTTCAAGTTCTAGATATTCCTGTTCGGCAATCATTCTGAGAAATTCGCTCCATTTCGGATTTTCAGAGGCAAGTTCCTGAATTTTTTCTTTCTTAATAACCAATAGAGTAGCATCTGAAATGGCCTGCATGTTTTCTATGCTTGGTTTGTCTGAAATAAATGAAGAATAAGAAGCCATCAAATCATTGGGGAATCTAAAACAATACGTATTGTCTTTTCCCTCATCTGAAGTATAAAAAGATCTGAATATTCCTGATTGTATAAAAGCAATTTCTTTACATTTCTCACCTTCTTTTACAAAAAAATCATTTTTTGATAATTTTATTTCACTAAAAAGAGTCGAAAGATGCTCTATTTCATTTTTTGAAAACAGATTAAAATTTTGAAAAAACTGCTGAATCATTTTGTAAATAAATTTGTTTTTAGTTGTAACAAAATTACTTAAATATTTTGCAGTAAAATAAAAACATCACCCCTATAAAATAGAGATGATGTTAAAGGATATTAGTTTTTATATATAAATGTGATTGGTTTTGCTTTCCTTTTGCTTGCACAAAAATAGAGGATAAGAATTAATTGTTTTTCAGGATATACCTCATAAAAAAAACCGTAAAAATACGGTTGTATAAAACAAAATCATCCTGCAAAATCTGTTGCAGGATGACTATTTATATTAATTAAAAAATATTAAATCTTATATTAACAATTAACAATTAACAATTAACAATTAACAATTAACAATTAACAATTAACAATTAACAATTAAAATATTATTAATAACCTTAAATTGGGCTTACAAGTGATAAAAACCAATCTTTTACTTCCCCTTCCAAATGAGGAGCCAGTTTTTCTTCACATGTTTTATGATAAGCATTCAGCCAAGTGATTTCTTCCTCAGAAAGAATTTCTTTTACGATGGTATCTTTAAAGAACGGACAGAACGTCAATGTTTCAAACTCATAAAAAGTCCCGGATCCTGTGGTTTCTGATTCTTTTACGGCAATAAGATTTTCATGACGGATTCCGTATTCTCCTTCTACATAATATCCAGGTTCGTTTGAAACAACCATTCCAACCAAAAGTTCCTGCGGATTCATATCTTTTCTGATATTTTGCGGACCTTCATGTACATTCATAAAGCTTCCAACTCCGTGGCCTGTTCCGTGATTGTAGTCTTTTCCGTTCATCCATAAAGGAAGTCTTGCGATCGCATCAAGCTGAACTCCTCTTGTTCCTTTTGGAAACTTCACCATCGATAAACGGATCATTCCCTGTAAAACTAAAGTAGAATTGGTTTTGAACTCTTCAGAAACCGCTCCTAAAGCTAAAGTTCTTGTAATATCTGTTGTTCCTTCTAAGTATTGACCTCCTGAATCAACCAAAATACTTGCGTCATTGGTCACTTCTTTGCTTCCTTCACTTTTTGCAGAATAGTGCATCATGGCACCGTTGTCTTTGTACCCAACGATACTTCCGAAACTTTCACCCACAAAATTTTCACCTGCAGCACGAAATTCTCTCAGCTTTTTACCAATAGAATATTCGTTCATGGTTTCTTTACCGGCATTATGCGTTAACCAGTAAAGGAATTTTACCATCGCAACACCATCTCTTACCATTACTTTTCTGAAACCTTCAAGCTCAGTTTCATTTTTCTGAGCCTTCATAATATTTCCGGGAACAGCAGCTTTTACAAATTCATTATCAATTTTTAAAGCTTCAAAAATAGATTGGTTGCTGTTTGGTGAAACTAAAATTTTTTCGTTTTTGATGGTTCTTAAATGATTGTTGAATTCTTCGTAAGGCATCATTTTTACGAATGATTCATCCATTTGTTTTCTGGCTTCAACCTCCATTTTTTCAAGGTCGGTAAACAGAATTGCATCATTTTTAGTAATTAAAATATATCCTAAAAATACAGGATTGCTTTCTACGTCGCTTCCTCTTAAGTTTAATGTCCAGGCAACGTCATCAAGACTCGAAATCACATGAACGGTAACTTCCTGTTCTTCCATTTTTTGACGGATTGCAGAGATTTTATCTGTCACAGATTTTCCTGCTCTGTCTAATGGATGCACGAAAATCGGGTTTTTTGAAGGAGTTCCTCTTTCTTTCCAAACTGTTTTTAATAAAGGAGAATCAACCAGGGTTAAATTTTTGGCGTTCAGTTTCTGGTATAAAAGTTCCCAGTTTGAATGTGAAGTTGCCAATGCATTAACTGCCACTTTTCCGTTTGCAGGAATTTCAGAGATAATCCAGTCAATATAATTTGGCGTTCCTTCCATTCCGTCTTTGAAAAGATCTATTCCTGAGCCTGCCAATTCGATTGGAGCTTGCGTGAAATATCTTCCGTCCGTCCAAAGTCCGGCTTTATCTTTAGTAATTACCACAAAACCTGCGGAACCAAGAAAACCTGAAAGCCAGGCTCTTTCCTGCCATTCTTCAGGCAAATATTCGCTCATGTGAGGATCTGCAGAATATACTATAAATGCATCAACATTATTTTTCTGCATTTCTTCACGAAGCGCAGCTACTTTTTCCTTTGAAGTCATTTTTTATCAATTTTAAAGACGTGAAGTTACAAAAAAATGCAGTTTTGAAGCGTTTTAATCAAAAATATTCTTGATTGTTGACTATAATTTAAAATCATATTTAATGAATGTTTTTAATGAGTTACGGTAAAAACAACAGTATTCAGATACCACATCAAACTCAAATCATAAAAAAATTAACTTTTTGGAAAGATTATTGCAGTATCGGCAACATGGGAACGCAAAACTATAATAACCACAGAAAATTTTATCCACCGCATCACTTCATTTATTTGCCATTGTTGTTGATAGCTGAAATTTTTGGAATTTATAAAATATTTAATGACTCAGTGAATCAACTTGTGTGGGTGCTGTTTTCAGTTCTTATATTTTTAATTCTCTATTTAGCTTTAATGGTGCGTCAACATTATGCATTGGGACTACAAAACCGCATTGTGAGACTGGAATTTAAGCAAAGATATTTTGAACTGTTCAACACAAGATCAGATGAAGTGGAAGAAAAACTGAATTTCGGACAGATTGCTGCTTTAAGATTTGCTTATGATGATGAATTTAAAGAACTTTTATATAAAGCTTTAAACGAAAAAATGTCAGGTGATCAGATCAAAAAGTCAATTAAAAAATGGCGAGCAGATTACCATCGGATTTAAAATAACTAACCTAAATTATATTACTATGAAAAAGTGGACTTTATACAGCATGGCTATTTTTAGCTTGATGCTTCTTACAAGCTGCGAGGCAGTAGAAACAATCTTTAAAGCAGGAATGTGGTGGGGGATAATTCTGGTTGTCGGAGTCGTTGCACTTCTGTTATGGCTTTTTTCGCGGGGTAGAAACTCTTAACCAACTTTTATGGAACAATCAGACTTAGATATTATTTCTCATCTTAAGCCATCGAAGATTGTAAAAATTATGAAAGATCCGGTAGCTTCTGCAAAGGCGGTGAATCTTATTTACACCACAGATGCAGAAACTGCCGGAATTATTCGTAGAAAAAGAGGCAAAAAATACCTTTACTTTAAAGATGGTGAAAAAATTAAAGATAAAGAAGAGATTACGCGTATTAATAGTTTAGTCATTCCTCCGGCTTGGGAGAATGTCTGGATCTGCGCTTTAGATAACGGTCATCTTCAGGCTACAGGATTTGATGCAAGAAAAAGAAAGCAATACAGATATCATGCACTTTGGAGTGCTTTGCGAAATCAGACCAAATTTTACAGAATGCTGCAGTTTGGCTATGCATTACCGGAAATTCGACTGCAACTTGAAAAAGATCTTGCTTTAAGAAATTTTGAAAAGCGAAAAATTATGGCTTTGATTGTCAGTTTAATGCAGCGTACGAATATCAGAATTGGTAATAGCATTTATGAAAAGCTATATGGCTCTTTCGGATTGACCACATTGAAGGGAAAACATGTAAAGGTAGAAGGGCAGAAAATCAATTTTTCATTTAAAGGTAAAAAAGGAGTAATGCATAACGTCAATCTTAAAAGCAAAAGATTGGCAAAATTAATTATGAAATGCAAAGAAATTCCCGGAAAGGAGCTGTTTCAGTATATTGATGACGACGGAAAAAGACATTCTGTAGATTCGGGAATGGTAAATGATTACATCAAAGAAATCAGCGGTGAGGATTTTACAGCCAAAGATTTCAGGACTTGGTCGGGAACGGTAAATGCCTTAATTGCATTTAAAGAAATAGGCTATGCCGAAAATAATTCTCAATATAAAAAGAAAGTGAAAGCTGCATTAGATATTGTTGCTGAGCATCTTGGAAATACAAATACAGTGTGCCGGAAATACTATGTACACCCACTGGTAATTAATTTGTACGAAAATAATACCATCAAAAAATACCTTGATGAGCTAGAAGTTATCGAAGAAAATGACGGAAAAGCTGGCTTAACTCACGAGGAAAAATTAGTTTTAAAAATTCTGGAGAACGAAAAGATGTGAGAAAGTGAATTGTGAAAGGACAATTTGCTTTTCCTTGTCTATTTTTTTACTAAAATTTAAGCTTAAATCATTTAAAATCCACACTTCATTTGCAAAGAAAAATTCACCTTTGACAATTATTCAAAATAAATTTTAAATGTTGTAAATTTGTAACAAAGCAAAAATTAAACAATACAACTCATATGTCAAAAGCAATTTCGCAAGTACCATTTGCAGTAAATGAGCCGGTAACTTCTTATGTACCGGGATCAGCAGAAGTAAAATCTCTTCTTGCAACTTACAAAAAAATGTGGGCAGAAAAGATAGAAATCCCAATGATCATCAATGGTAAAGAAGTGAAAACAGGCGATACTGTTCAGCTTCAGTCTCCGCAGGATCACGCACACGATTTCGGTTTTTATCATAAAGGAACGATGCAGCATGTAGATGATGCGATCAACTCTGCTTTAGCAGCAAAAAAACAGTGGAATGAGCTAGGATGGGAGCACCGTGCAGCGATTTTCTTAAAAGCAGCTGATCTTTTGGCGGGACCTTATAGAGACGTTATTAATGCAGCGACAATGATCGGGCAGTCTAAAAATGTTCATCAGACTGAAATTGATGCAGCTTGTGAATTCATCGATTTCTTAAGATTCAACGTAGAATTTATGACAGAAATGTATTCTGAGCAGCCGGTTTCTGACGCAGGAATCTGGAACAGAGTAGAGTACAGACCATTGGAAGGATTCTGTTTTGCAGTAACCCCTTTCAACTTTACAGCAATTTCAGGAAACTTGCCGACTTGTATGGCAATGCTTGGAAACGTAGTGGTTTGGAAGCCTTCTGACAAGCAAATCTATTCTGCAAAAGTAATTATGGATGTTTTGATCGAAGCGGGTCTTCCTGCAGGAGTTATCAACATGATTTTTACAGACGGAAAAGAAACGGCTGATAAAGTTCTGGCTCACAGAGATTTTGCAGGACTTCACTTTACAGGATCTACAAAAGTTTTTCAGGGAATGTGGAAAATGATCGGTGACAATATTCATAACTACAGAACATATCCAAGAATTGTTGGGGAAACAGGTGGAAAAGATTTCGTGATCGCTCACCCTTCAGCAAACGTAGAAGCTGTTGCAACGGCTTTGGTAAGAGGTTCTTTCGAATATCAGGGACAAAAATGTTCTGCGGCTTCAAGAGCTTATATTCCTCAATCTCTTTGGGCTGATGTGAAAAAAGTAATGGAAACTCAGATCGCTTCAATTAAAGTAGGTTCTCCTGAAGATCCTTCAAACTTTGTGAATGCGGTAATCGATAAAAATTCATTCGAAAAATGTAAAGGTTATATCGACAGAGCAGGAATTTCAAGCGTTGCCAATGTAGTAATTGGTGGTAAAACTGATGATTCTAAAGGCTGGTTTGTACATCCAACAGTTATAGAAACTACAGATCCTCAATACGAAAGTATGGTTGAAGAGATTTTCGGACCGATCTTATCTGTTTTTGTTTACGAAGATAAAGACTGGGCAGAAACTTTAAAAGTAGTTGATTCTTCTTCTCCTTATTCATTGACGGGTTCTGTGTTTGCACAAGATCGTTACGCTGTAAACGAGGCTTTCAAAGCGTTAGAAAATGCTTCAGGAAACTTCTACATCAATGATAAACCAACCGGTGCAGTTGTTGGTCAGCAACCTTTCGGTGGAGGTAGAGCTTCAGGAACAAATGATAAAGCGGGTTCTAAAATGAACTTACTTAGATGGACATCTGTAAGATCTATTAAAGAGACTTTTGTTTCTCCTAAAGATTATAAATACCCATATCTTGGTTAATAAATGATAAGTAATGGGCAATGAGTAATTGTTGTTCATTAATAATATAGCCTCGGAATTTCGATTTCGGGGCTTTTTTATTTTAAGATTAAATTAATAAGATTAAATATTTTGAATGAAAGAGTCCTGAAAGGACGATTTATCAAAGCATCGGGTAAAGCCCGATGAAAAAAATTAGTAAAACAAAAAAAAGTGATTCAAACGAACCACTTTTAATTTTGAATAGATGTAGATGAATATTACCAGTCTCTTTTTTTCAGAATCAAATAAGATCCGAAAATAAATAAAACACACCAAATCAGGCAAGCAATAAGGCTTTCTGTCGGGTAAGTAAACTCATATTTTAAACCAAGTGCTTTTGCCATATTTAGCCTCAACATCGGGTTAGGAATTAAATTGGACATACTTTCCAGAGGGAAAATTTTGCTGAAGAAAAAGTCATTTTGCAATACTTCATTTCTTTGAGCCGCTTTTAGGCCTGCTAATTTAGAATAAGATTCGATTCCTCCGATAATAGATTCTCCTACCCAAATTACAAAGAATGCAAGGAAAACAAAAACAGATTTTCTTAGTAGAATTGATAAAAACATTAAGAAACAAAAGAATGCAAACAGCTTTAAAAAGTAATTTCCAATAAAAAACATCTCCTTGTAAACCAATGATGATTCTGTGGAGGTTGAGTACTGTAAGCCTAAAAATAAAGTAATAGCAAATACAATAATTGTTGAAATTAAAGTAAAAATAGTGATCGTCAATAATTTTGAACCAATAAATTCTTCTCTGCTCAACCCATCAATCGTATTCTGCTTAAACATTCTGTTGCTGAATTCCTGACAGATCGAAAAGACGATAATTAGCCCTAAAAATATTTTAAGTAAAGCGACAGTCCAGGTCGTAAAATTCCATATTTCAGGAAAGTTATACATCCCTTGTTCTTTCAAATTGATGGTGTCACCAAAAAGTTTAAGATCAATCAAACCGATGCAAAGAAAGATCACCAAAATAGCAAAGTAAAGAATGGTAAAAACCTTGAACGGTGTATAATTCAGATTTTTATAATATTCTAATTTTAATAATTTCATCATGATTAATTAGTGTTTTTTACAAGTTCAAGGAATTGGTTTTCAAGCGATTGTTTTTTCTTAGCCAAATGTGACAAGAAAATACCTTTTTCTGCAAGTTTCTGGTTTAATGTTGATGCAGAAATCGATGCATCATCACGCACCTGTGCTTTAATAAGTTCACCTTCTGACGAAACTGAGGTAAACCACTGAAGTTCTTCCAAAGCACTCAAAAGAGCAGAATTATTATCAGCTTTTAATTCAAAAAAGCCTTGGTTACTGGTTATTTCATCTACTCGTCCGGAATAAATGGCGTTTCCTTCTTTTAAAACAATTACATGACTGCAGATCTTTTCGATTTCATCTAAAAGGTGACTTGCAATAATGATGGTAATACCTTGTTTTGCAATAGCTCCGATAATTTCTCTGATCTGAATAATTCCTTCAGGATCTAAGCCGTTGGTCGGTTCATCCAAGATCAAAACTTCAGGATTGTTGAGCAAAGCCGACGCAATTGCCAAACGTTGCTTCATCCCTAAAGAAAAGGTTTTGAATGTATCTTTTTTTCTTTCTAAAAGCTTAACTGTATTTAAAACTTCATCAATTCTCGCAAAAGGAGTTCCTTTAATTTCCGCAACAATTTTCAGGTTGGTTTCCGCACTTAGATATGGATAGAAGTTGGGTTGTTCGATAATAGCTCCGATTTTTTTCAGCGTTTCGGGAGTTGTTCCTTTTTGCCCAAACCAAAACCAGTCGCCGCTTGTAGGATTGATCGTTGAAAGAAGCATCCCGAAGGTAGTAGATTTTCCGCTTCCGTTGGGACCTAGAAGACCGTAAACATTACCTCTTTCTACATCGAAAGAAATATTGTTGACTACGACTCTCTTGAATTTTTTCGTCAGATTCTTTACTGATAAAATTTTTTCCATGTAGTATATTGTATGTACTATAAGTTTCTCTTTTTTGTGAAATGTTACAAGCGAAGTGATTTTTTTAATTATGAATTATGAATTATGAATTATGAATTATGAATTATGAATTAACTTTGCCTAACTCCTAACTCCTAACTCCTAACTCCTAACTCCTAACTCCTAACTTTGTTCCCGCTTTCAAAAAAATCATTAAATTTGATTTAAAAGATGTTTGTATGAAGTTAATTGAACTTGCAAAAGAATTAAATGTTTCCGCAGAATCCATCAAGCAGTTTATTCAGGATTTTGATCTTGACCTGGTTGATTGTATTTCGACCCAGTTTGAAGTAAAAGAAGATTTTGAAAAATTTGCCCGTGAAAATGTAGATTTTTTGAAACTATATGAAACAGATTTAGACAAAAATAAAACCGTCGACCAAATTGCAGAAACAATCAATCAGCCTAAAGATAAAATTGAAAAAGCTATTGAAGAAAATCCTTCAAATATTTTTGATAACGGATTGTTTAGATCTTCGATTTCAAGTTATGGGATTGATCAAAAGTTAGGTGGAAATTACAAATTCGTTTATAATTACTTTGGAAATAAAACCAAACTTCAGCAAAGAGATTTCATAGGTTACAGAGATCTTTTCTTTTATATTTCAGATATTCTGGAGCCGTTTTTAAATCCTCAGCAAACCAAAGACTGGGGAATTCATAAACCTGCAGGAATCATTTTGTACGGACCTCCCGGAAGCGGAAAGATATTTTGGGCCAATAAAATTGCCGAAATCATTAATTATAAGTTTAAAGAAGTTAAAAAACATTATCTCGGTACTTCATTCATTGACGGAAATCAAACCAATTTCAATGATTTTTTGGTGACGATGATGAAGGAAGATAAAGTGTTGCTTTTCTTGGATGATTTTGATGAAATTATGATGGAAAGGAATGCTGAAAATAATGTGGCTTCGTGCAATCTCGAAACCCAGGAGATTATTCTGCATCACGTTTCAAAATTTGAAAGTGAAGGAGTATTGATGGTCGGGTCTGCCAATTCCGTTGCAGACATTGATGAAGAAATTCTGGCACCCGGAAGATTTGATGTTGTTATTCCTGTTTTCCCGCCGAATGCGGCTGAAAGATCAGAGATTATTCTCTATTCAATGACCAAAAATCTGGATAAAGATTCTCTGCTTTTCAAAATTCTAAAAAACAACAAAGCAGATAAAATTCCTTTCTGGAGCGAAACTGTTAAGAAAATGAAGGTTTTCAGTAATACCATGCTGATTGATTTTACTCAAAGTTTAAAAAAGAGGATTAAAAACCGCTACCAAAGAACGAAAGACGAAAAGTTGAAAATTGATGAAACCCTTCTGAATGGTGCTTTGCGTGATGCTGCTGCAAAATTAACTGAAGAATACCTTAACCAAATTGCTCAGTTTTTAAATGATGTAATTATCAATAACCTTGATGATTTTCAAATGAGAATTCATGCGCTAAAATCTGAACTGGAAACGTATCAGTCTGTAGAAGCTCCGAGAAGAGAAATCGGTTTTATGCATAATGACGAAGATAAAGTTTAATGTAAGTATTGTAAAGATTTAGTTTTAGTAATACTTACGAGCAATACCAAAACTCATGATTTTATCCGTAAATTTGCTATTCAAATTTTTTAGTTTTGATTAATAACGACCAGATAAAAGAAATTCAATCCAGAATTGAAGACCTTCATAAATATCTTCAGATTGATAAAAAGAAGATAGAGATTTCTAATGACGATGAAAAAACAGCAGCTCCGGAATTTTGGGATAACCCTAAAACAGCTGAGGTTTTTCTGAAGCAGCTTCGTTCCAAGAAAAAATGGGTAGAAGAGTATGAAGAAATCAATACTCAGTTTGAGGATCTTCAGGTTTTACTGGAGTTTGCGAAAGAAGATGCTGATTCTGAAAAAGAATTGGATGAAGCTTTTCCTCAATTATTAGAGAAAATAGAGAATCTAGAGTTTAAAAATATGCTTTCCAACGAAGGTGACGAGCTTTCGGCAGTTCTTCAAATCACGGCAGGAGCGGGTGGAACAGAAAGTTGTGACTGGGCTGCAATGTTGATGAGGATGTATAATATGTGGGCAGAAAAACAGGGCTATAAAATAAAAGAACTGAACTTCCAGGAAGGTGAAGTTGCCGGTGTGAAAACCGTAACCTTAGAAATCGACGGCGAATATGCTTTTGGTTATCTTAAAGGTGAAAATGGCGTGCACAGACTGGTAAGAATTTCTCCTTTCGATTCTAACGCAAAACGTCATACCAGCTTTGTTTCGGTGTATGTTTATCCTTTGGTGGATGATACGATTGAAATCAACATTAATCCGGCAGATATTTCATTTGAAACGATGCGAAGTTCGGGAGCGGGTGGACAAAACGTAAACAAGGTAGAAACGGCTGTTCGTCTTCGTCACGCACCAACAGGAATTATTATTGAAAACTCAGAATCTCGTTCTCAGCTTCAGAATAAAGAAAAGGCGATGCAGCTTTTGAAATCCAGATTATATGAAATGGAATTGGAGGAACGTCTGAAAGCCCGAACTGAAATAGAAGCCAACAAAATGAAAATAGAGTGGGGAAGTCAGATCCGAAATTATGTGATGCACCCTTACAAACTGGTAAAAGATGTGCGGTCTGGTCATGAGACATCAGATGTAGATGCCGTGATGAACGGAAATCTTACGCCTTTCCTTAAAGCGTTTCTGATGGCTGATGGAACGGCAGTTTCATACGATGATTTTGATCTATAAAAAATCATGTTTACATTTTTGTTAAAATATGCTAATATATTTTCAGCATAATTTTATTAAGCTTATTTTTGTTCATCATCATTACATATGGAAGAATTCAATAGCTGGAGAGATTTATTAAACCCCGAGTTTTATATAAACATGGGTGGGTTTTGGGTTATATTATTTATAATATTTGCCGAAACAGGATTGTTTGTAGGGTTTTTCCTTCCGGGAGATTCACTGCTATTTGTGTCCGGAATTTATGCGGTAGACATTATTTCTCAAACATTCGGATCTACGGGAAGTGACTTTTTAGATACCACGATTTTGGCGGGTGCTGTAGCTTTTGCGGCGATTGTAGGTAATCAGGTAGGGTATTGGTTCGGAAGCAAAACCGGTCCGGCTTTATACAAGAAAAAAGATACGATGCTTTTCAAGAAAAAATACCTTTATCAGGCACATGATTTTTTTGAAAAAAACGGAGCTTTAGCAATTATTATGGCTAGATTTTTACCCGTAGTAAGAACTTTTATGCCCATCGTAGCCGGAATCGTAAAGATGGACAAAAAATCTTTCCTTCGTGATAATATTATCGGAGGTGTTCTTTGGTCTTTCAGTTTAATTTTTGCTGGACATTACTTAGACAAATTATTCCTTGATCAATTCGGAATCAATCTGAAAGAAAAACTAGAATTTATCATTATCGTAATTGTTTTAATTACGACTGTTCCTGTGGTTCTGAAATTTATGTTTGGAGCGCCAAAAGGAAATCCGAAACTGGAAGACGAAGTTTTGGATGATTTGATTGACAAAGAAAAATAATCAATTTAAAATATAGAAAATAACCTGCAACAAAATTGCAGGTTATTTTTTTGCTTCTAAAAACTTACTATAATTTTAGTGTAAAGATTCTATAGATTGGGCAGATTTTTAGCAAAATTATCTGCGAAATCTGCATAATCAGCGAGAGAAAAAGAAAAAATTATATACGATTTTGGTACGTTATATTTTATTTTAACCGCAAAAGAATCAAAAGATTTTACTAAGCTAATCAGAAGTTCGCAAAACAATTGACAACTCAGGTTTTTCATATTTTGTCACCTTTTGAATTTCTACTTTTCTAATCATTTCTTTTGATTCTTTTGCGGTTAAATATTTTTGTAACGTATTAAAAGAAAGGCTTAAATGACTGGAAAAAAGAATTGAATTTTAATTCCTAATCCATTCCAGAATATTCGGATAGATGATGCTGTCTCTTTTTTTCTTATTGAAAAACCTCGGTGCATGACCGGTTTTATCCATAAACACCAATTTATGCGGAATATTCATTTTCGTTAATGCTGAATCTAAAGCTAAACCTTGCTTCTGGTTCACCAAAAAATCCTGGTTTCCCTGAAATAAAAGCGTCGGAACATTCGTCACATTGGCTACCGGACTCGCTTTTTGGAAATCCTCAGACAAATTTTTACGGTCAAATTTAGTTCCCACCACTTTTTGAATAGTTCCCGAAGTATATTTTGAATAAAATGATTTTAGATATTCATGAGAATAAAAATCTGTCGGTCCACTGAGAGAAATAATCTTCTTAATTTTATCAGGATTTTGATAACCGTATAGCAGTGCTAAATGACCACCTGCACTTTCGCCCAATATGATATAATTGTTCGGAAGAAGTTCTGCTTTTTCAGAAAGTGCATTGAATTTTTCAATCACAGAATTGATGTCTTCTAACTGATCTTTGTACGTGAAATGTTTTGAAACCAAGCGATAATTCATATTAATACTCGGAATATTATTTTCAAAAAGCATCTTCTGAATTTGTATCATGTGCTCCTTTCTTCCATACTTCCAAGCGCCACCGTGAACAATTAAAATAACTGGAGAATTTTGCGGATAATCTGCGGGAAGAAAGACGTCCATTTTCTGGCGTTTGTGTTCGCCATAATTAAGATTGTAGATTTTCTGACTGTCTTTTCCCATCCAAACTTTAAACTTAGAATTAGTGCATGAATTTAATACCAAACCAATCAATCCTAAAACAAAAAAATGGTAATTGAGAATCAGTTTTTTCATAGAGTAAAGGTAAGGAGAATTTGATTTTTTTGATTATCAATACAGAGGATTTTTTATATCTGTTTAATTTTTTAATACTAAATTTTAAATAATAATTGAGACGGATACATGACGAAGAGATGACGTAGAAACCTCGTAAGAAAAACAACATCAAAAACCAATAATATATTCTGACTGTTTAAATTTTACTATGAACAATTATTCGGATAAATGAGATTTAAAAGTTCTTTGAAACCAATAAAAATCTATATTTTTGTAAGACTTAACACTTATTAAAAAAATATTAAAATACTATGGCGTCTGGTTTTTTTGCGATTTTAGATGATATCGCTGCTTTGATGGATGATGTTGCTGTAACAAGTAAAATTGCAACCCAAAAAACAGCAGGTATCTTGGGCGACGATCTGGCGGTAAACGCAGAAAAAGCCACAGGTTTCCTTTCTTCAAGAGAAATACCTGTATTGATGAAGATTATGAAAGGCTCATTTGTCAATAAGCTGATTATTGTTCCTTTTGTCTTCCTTTTGGAGTGGCTGTATTCACCTGCAATTAAAATTATCTTAATCATTGGTGGATTTTATCTGGCTTATGAAGGTGTCGAAAAAATTGTTGAATTTTTATTTCACAGAGATAAAAAAGGACATGAAGTAATCGAAGAAGCACAGGAAGTTGAACAAGACGGTGAGGCGGTAGAAAAAGCTAAAGTAAAATCTGCAGTTACCACTGATTTTATTTTATCTCTTGAGATCGTTATTATCGCATTAGCTGCAGCAAAAGATGGCTATATAGCGCTTAAATCTCAGTTTAATCCTTTCCTTGTAGAAATAGTTACTGTTTCTGTGGTTTCCATTATTGCAACGGTAGGTGTTTACGGAATTGTAGCATTAATCGTTAGAATGGATGATGCAGGTTTCAAATTAATTAAAAAAAGTAACGATAAAGGTTTTTTTGGTAAATTGGGACACCTTCTTGTGAAAGCGCTTCCTTTTGTGATAAAAGCTTTGGGAATTATCGGAACTATTGCGTTGATTTTGGTAGCAGGTGGAATTTTTGATCACAATATTGATTATCTTCATCATTCACTCCCGACATGGCATGAGACACTAAAACAAGTATTATTTGGTATCGTTGGAGGATTAATTGCCTTGTTTTTAATAACCGGTGGAAAGAAAATTTATGCATTAGCGACTAAAAAATAATTGTTAGATCTTAATACAAAATCCTGCTTCAATTTTTTTTGAGCAGGATTTTTAATTTTATTAATGTTTACTTTCCTCAAGCCATTTTTCGATTTCTGCGAAACTTTGTGTTGCATTTTACCTAACATTTCCATTACATTGAAAAAATAGTCTAATGAATAATTTGCCTTATTAATCAATTTTAAATATTTACTTTTGCAAAAATATGGATCTTCAAAAGGTTTGATTCTAATTAATTATGGGTAGAAATTTATCAATTGATGTTTTAAAAATAATACTGGCATTTTTTGTTGTGTTTCTGCACATGAATTTTCTGAAAGAGACGTATCCTTTGCTGAGCTATATTTTAGTAAACGGACTTTTTAGAATTGCAGTTCCCGTTTTTTTAGTTATCACAGGATTTTATTTTTTCCATATCGACAGCGTAAAAAAGCTTAAAAAATGGCTTTTCAGAACGTTTCTGCTGTATGCAATCTGGATGCTGATTTACGTTTCTTATTGGAAAGATAATGATGAAATTTTACTGACAATCGTTTTCGGATACCATCATTTATGGTATTTGATAGGAACCTTTTTTTCAGGATTTCTTCTGTATTTTCTTAGAAACCAAAGTTCGAGATTGTTACTTACTTTGGCGATTTTTTTATTCTTGTTCGGCTATGTCGTTCAGGTTTTAGGAAATCTACATTACTTAAATACTGAATCAGATTCACTTTTGAATGATTATCTGCTTTACCGGAATTTCCTTTTTGTCTGCTTCCCGTTTTTAGCGATTGGTTTTTTAATTAACAAGCACCGAATTGATATTTCAACATACAAAAACTCATCTTTGCTGGTTATTTTATCAATTTTAGGTGTTATTGCCGAGGCTTTTTTTAATTATAATTATATCAGCAGCGAAAGTACAGATATTTTATTTTCTTTGATTTTTGCGAGCCCATTGTTGTTTTTATACTGCCAGAAAATATACATTAAAACAACCTCGAAAGTTTTAGCCAGCCTTTCTACAGCAATATATGTTGTACATCCGCTGATCATGAAATCTGAATTTTATAAGGAAATTCAGTCGTTTAAAATCTTGATCTTTTTAGCAATTTTAATTCCTGTAAGTTTTGGCTTGGTTTATCTCAACAGAAAATTGAAGTATTTGCTTTGAATTAATCCTGACCATTCATTGACAGAATCATTCCGTTTTGATCATATTTCAGTTCTCTTACTTTCAAACTTCTAAGATAACTTTTACCACCAGAATTTTTGGAATCGTGATAGAAAAGATACCATGTTTTGTTGATCTCAACGATGCTGTGATGGGTTGTCCAGCCTACAACGGGTGTCAGAATTTCTCCTTTAAAAGTAAATGGCCCATACGAGTTATCTCCAATTGCATAAACCAGTTTGTGTGTTTCTCCGGTAGAGTAGGAAAGGTAATATTTGTTGTTGTACTGATGAATCCAAACACCTTCAAAAAAACGTCTGTGCTGATCTCCGGATTTTAGTTGATCTCCGTTTTCATCGACAATTAAAACATCTTTCGGTTCTTCAGCCAATTCTTTCATATTGCTTTTGAGCAAAGCAATTTTTGGCAATAAAGCATTTTCGCCTTTTTGCAAGTCAGGATAATCTTTAGAATGTTTGTTGTTTCTGTATTCCTGAAGTTGACCGCCCTTTAACCCTCCAAAATAAATATAATAAGTACCGTTATCATTCAAAACCGTAGGATCAATGCTGTATGTTCCTGAAATAGGATCTTTTTCAGCTTTAAATGGTCCTGTCGGAGATTTGCTGGAAGCTACGCCAATTTTAAACAAATCATTTTTATCCTTCGCAGGAAAATAAAGGTAATATTTGTTTCCTTTTTTGGCAACATCTGGCGCCCAAAGCTGTTGTTTTGCCCACTGAATATCTTCAAGCTGTAAAGCAATGCCATTATCTTTTGCTTTTTGGTTTACGTCATTCAAAGTGAGAACATGGTAATCTTTCATATTAAAATGAGCACCATTGGCAGCATCTTTCACATCAGTCTGAATGTCGTGAGAAGGATAAATATAAATTTTTCCATCAAAAACATGAACAGAAGGATCTGCAAAATATAAATCGTTAAACAAATATCTCGGACTTTCTTGGGCGTAAACGATTGCGCCAAATAATGAAAGTATCAATAGTTTTCTCATTATATTGAATAATTATTCGGTAAGGTTTACGAAATAATGAAAATTACTGATCTTAATAATTTTAATATTATGATTCAGAAAAACGTTTGAAATTATTAAAATTAAAAAAGACAGCGAAATATCATCGTTGTCTAGTTTATATTAATTCATTTCGTAATTGATAATCACCATTCTCAAAATAAAATGTACGAAATCCTGTTCTGCATCTCTTCTGCTGATCAATCGGTTCTTATAATCGTAAGATTTGAAAACTTTTATTAATCTCTGATAGGTTTCAAGCTCTTCATCTTTAATTCTGATTTTTACGTGCCCGTCTTTTCTTTTGATAATTTGGTCATCCAGAGTTCTTACTCTGAATAAAACATCGCATAATATTGGTTTTACTCCACCATATCTCTCCACAATATTTACTTTGAACGCATCAAAAGTAATTGCATGGAAGATTAGTTTAGGTTGAGAATCAGGTGTGCGCAGTTCAAGCTTGTAGTTCATGAGGAGTTTTTTACAATATCCTTTTTAAGGAATATATCAAATTAAAAATTGATGTAAATTTAAAAATAAAAGAGACTTTAAAAAGCCTCTTTTTAAGTTTTTTTTAGTTGAATAGATCTTTTACTTTATCAAAGAAGGTTTTTTCCTTCCCGGAAGGCTCGGCAACCATTTCGCCGCTGCTCATCTGCTTCTCGAAAAAGTCTTTTTGATCTTTCGTAAGTCTTTGTGGAGTCCATACATTGATGTGAATAAACATATCACCTTTTCCATAACTGTCGATACTTGGTAAACCTTTTCCGGCTAATCTTAAAATTTTTCCGGATTGTGTTCCAGGATCAACGGTGATTTTTACTTTTCCGCCAACGGTAGGAATCTCTTTTTTCGTTCCCAAAGCAGCTTCGGCAAAAGAAACATACAATTCCTGATGTAGATTATCACCTTCTCTTTTGATTGTATTGTCTACTTCTTCTTCCACAATCACCAAAAGGTCTCCGGGAATACCGCCAAATGGTGCGTCATTTCCTTTTCCTCTTACATTCAATTGGATGCCGTCTCTTGCACCTGCAGGAATGTTAATGGTAATTTCTTCTTCATCTTTTATTAGACCTTGTGCATTGGCACCTGCAGGAATTTTATCGGCAACTTTACCAATTCCCTGACAAGTTCCACAAGTGGTCTGTGTTTGCATTTGTCCGAACATTGTGTTCATCACCTTCATCTGAACTCCGGCACCGTTACATGTAGGACAAGTTTTTGAAGTGGCACCTTCGGCCATCTTCATTTTTTTTACTTTAAGAGTTTTTTGGGTTCCGTTTACCATCTCTTCAAGATTCAGCTTGATTCTGATTCTTAAATTAGAACCTTTCACCTGCTGACGACCACCGCCGCCACCGCCAAATCCTCCGAAACCTCCGCCACCAAAAATATCTCCAAACTGGCTGAAGATATCTTCCATGTTCATGCCTCCACCGAAGCCACCGCCGCCAAAACCGCCTGCACCGCCTACGCCGGCGTGTCCGTATTGATCGTAGCGAGCTTTTTTGTTGTCGTCGCTTAAAACTTCGTAAGCTTCTGCAGCTTCTTTAAATTTTTCTTCAGCTTCTTTATCGCCCGGATTTTTATCGGGGTGATATTTGATCGCCATTTTTCGGTATGCTTTCTTTATTTCGTCGGTACTTGCAGATTTGCTTACCTCAAGAACCTCGTAATAATCTCTTTTTGACATGATATAGTATAATTGATGATTGATAAATAATAACTGATCTGAAATTCTAAGTGAAAAATTCAATCAATTATCACTCATCATTTATCATTAATAAATTTTTAGTTTCCTGTTACAACTTTTGCAAAACGAATCACTTTATCTCCCAGCGTATATCCTGTTTCGATAACATCTACAATTTTACCTTTCAGGTCTTCAGAAGGTGCAGGAATTTGTGTAATTGCTTCGTGGAAATCTACGTTGAAGCTGTCTCCCGCTCTTACTTCCATTATTTTTAAACCTTTCTCGGTCAGTTTATTTTTAAACTTGTTGTAAATCAGTTCAACACCTTGAAGATCGGCCTCATTTCCGTTTTTAGCAATTTCTTTTAGCGCTCTTTCAAAATCATCTAAAACACCCAACATAGAAACCATCATTTCCTGATTGGCGTAGGTGAAAAAATCCATCTTCTCCTTTGATGTTCTTTTTTTATAGTTTTCAAACTCAGCATACAGTCTTATGTAACGATCTTTTTCTGCTGCCAAAAGTTCTTCTGGAGTAGGCATTTCTGTCACATTTTCTTCAACCGTTTCTTCAGTCTGCGTAATGTTTTCTTCCTGATTATTGATATTTTCTTCGTTGATATCCTGATTTTCCATATTTCAATAACTTTTTACAATGTTGTTTCACAAACATTCTGCCAAAGAAAAAATAATGACATTTAGGCAGAATTTAGGTAGTAGTTGTTTGTTAATAGTTGATAGTGGAGACTTTTCTACATATTGTTTTAGTTATAATGGTGATGCATGAATTTCCCTCCTCTGGAAGAATGGTTATTTAGTTTCAAATTTTTTATAGTATAATTTGTTCAAAGAATCATATGATCTAAGCCAAGTTTAATAGCAGAAACTCACGTAGATATTTCTAAGGATGACAAAACTTGTATTTCTGATAGAACTTGAAATGGAAGACTGAAATCTTAGCCCCGATTGAAGCAATTGTTTGAGCTCGTTTTTTTGATCTTGTGTGCGGCGGCAAAGCCACACACAAGATCAAAAAAAACAGCGAGTGCGGAAAGCGGGAATTGCTTCAAAAGAAATCTAAGAAAGCCAAACAGTTCATGAAAAAAAGCAATTATTCCCCGAAAAATGTTTGATAGAGAAGGTAAAGATTAAGAATAATGATGACGATAGAAATAATCCAGACGCAAATTTTTAAGAATGGTTTGTTGACAAATTCGCCCATTTTTGCTTTATCATTGGTAAAAATTACCAAAGGAACTACCGCAAAACTCAGCTGCATCGACAAGATGACCTGACTTAAAACCAAAAGATCTGTCGTTCCCTGTTCTCCATAGATAATGGCCACAATTAATGCAGGAATTACGGCAATCAATCGGGTTATTAATCTTCTTAACCACGGTTTTAGTCTGATATTTAGGAATCCCTCCATTACAATTTGTCCGGCAAGGGTTCCCGTTAAAGTAGAGTTTTGTCCGGAAGCTAAAAGAGCAATTGCAAAGGCGATACTCGCCATAGAAGCTCCCAAAATAGGCGTCAACATTTTATAAGCATCATGAATATCGGCAATGTGTTCGTTTCCTGTGGTATGGAAAGTCGCAGCAGCTAAAATTAAAATCGCTGCATTAATGAAAAATGCCAATAACAAAGAAACTGTACTGTCTAAAGTCGCATATTTTATGGCTTCTTTTTTTCCTGCGCTGTCTCTGGTATAATCGCGGGTTTGTACAATACTGCTGTGAAGATATAGGTTGTGAGGCATTACGGTTGCACCCAAAATTCCTATTCCGATGTATAGCATTGCGGGATTGGTAATGATTTCTTTTTGCGGAATTAATCCTCCTAAAATAGCATTGATTTCGGGTTTAGAAATGATGATTTCATATCCAAAACAAACTAAAATAATAAACATTAATCCTGCGACAATACTTTCTATCCAGCGGAAGCCTTTTGCCTGAAGCAGTAAAATAATCAATACATCAATTGTGGTGATTACAATTCCCCAAGTCAGAGGGATTCCAAAAAGCAGGTTTAAAGCAATTGCCGAACCAATAACTTCAGCCAAATCACAGGCTGCGATGGCAATTTCACAAAATATCCAAAGTATAAAGTTCGTGGTCGGTTTAAAATGATCTCTACAAGCCTGCGCTAAATCTCTTTCGGCAACAATGCCTAATTTTACAGATAAATGCTGCAGAACCATTGCGAAAATATTTGAAATAAGAATTACAGAAAGTAGCGTATACCCAAATTGTGATCCTCCGGCAATATCAGTTGCCCAGTTTCCGGGATCCATATAACCTACTGCAACCATTAATCCCGGACCTGCAAAGGCAAGATATTTCCTCCAAAAACCTGATTTTTTAGGAATAGAAATAGAAGAGAATACCTCTGGTAATGAATGAGATGTTTTATCTTTTCGCCAAGCGTTTTTCATATTGAATTCAGTCATTGTTAGAAATGACTAACAAATTTAATTAAATAAATGAAATGGAAGTAAATTTCTCATGAAAAATCCCGAAAAATATTCTTTCGGGATTCATTTTATATTTTGAAGATCAACTATTTTGCGAATCTTACTGACATTTTTCTGTCGACCGCTCTTTCTTCATTAGAAGCTGAAGCATCAACTTTTGCGAACTCACTTCCGTATCCGTCAGCAGCAATAACCTGTGTTCCTACACCTTGTTTTCCTAACCAATCTTTAATGAAATTAGCTCTCTCTGCAGAAAGTTTTTTATTGTTAGCCTCATCGCCAGTTTTATCTGTATATCCACCGATTTTTATTTTTGCATCGGGATATGCTTTTAAAATCGCTACCAAATTTTGTAATTGTCCTTCAGAACCTGCTTCTAAAGTATTTGAACTTCCAATTGTGAAGTTTACATGGTCAAAATCGTACCATTTGTTTTTTAAGGCATCATCATTTGCTGCATTTTTGTAGCCATCAGATTTCAGGAAAGTAATCATTTGATCTTCCAATCCTCCTCTGTATCCTTTCAATGCCGTTCCATTTAAATCGATATCTTCATCAACTTTGGTTGTGGTCATTGTGGTTGTATCGTTTTGTGTTGAAAGCGTATCATTTACAGTATTTAAACTGTCTCCGGAAACGTTTGTTGTAGTAGTGGTTTCTTTTTTCTCACATTGTTTCCATAAAAAGTATCCTGCCGCAATTAAAAGTAATAATGGAAGAAGCCATTTCCAGATAGATCCGCCTTCAGAAGGAGTAGGGTTGTTTGGGAAAGTACCGTTTTCTGCTGTACTTCTGGTAACTTCTACTTTTGGTTCCTCGTGTGGAGTCGGTGCGATGGCGTCTTTGTCATTATCAAACTTATAGCCTTTTGCCCAGTCACCCACATTTAATGATGCTAATGAAAGTCCGGCTGGTAAAAGTGTAGAGACGACTCCTTTCTGATCATTTAATAATGATGAAATCCCGGATTTGTCCAGATTATTTTCTGCAGCATATTTTCCTACAGAACCTACCGTTGCTCCCGTTACTAAGTTTAATAACGAAGATGAAGAATTGTTGCTAATTCCTGCGTATGTAGCAATGGTATTGATAATTCCGCTGAGTTTATCACCAAAAATTGATGTTAGTAATCCCGAAATCATAGAATTGTTAGATGATGTATCTAATGAATTCCCCAAAACACCTTGCGAAGAAGCATTAGAAATAGAATCCAATACCGCAGGATTATCAGAATTGTTGGCTAATCCGCCTACAATGACCGGAAGTAAACCAGAAACGGCTTTCGAAATTCCGGCTTCACTTTCTCCAAGTTGCGATGCAGCCTGAGAAACAAGTGCAGAACCTAGCTGCCCTTTGATGAGATCAATGATGTTTAATGACATATTAAATAATTTTGAAATTAATGTTAGATAAATTTAAACAAAAATCTGTCCAAATATTAAGTTTCAAAAAAAATCTGCAAAAATTCTTAAAATTCTTGCAGATTTAATAATGATTATGGTAAATTTTAGTAAGCTTTCGCAAATAAAACTCTTCTTTTTGATGGTTTTCCTGAAAGTAAAGAAACTCCTTCTTCAATGTCATCATCCATAGGAATACATCTGATGGTTGCTTTGGTTTCTTCTTTGATCTGCTCTTCTTCTTCAGCAGTTCCGTCCCAATGTGCGTAGATAAATCCAGGTCTTTCCTCTAAAACTTTTTTAAATTCATCATAAGAATCTACTTTCGTGATATTGTCTTTTCTAAATTCAAAAGCTTTAGTGTACATATCCTTTTGGATGGTTTTCAACAAATCTTCGATATAAGAGTCAAGGCCTTCCAATGGGCGTGTTTCTTTTGTAAGATTATCTCTTCTTGCAATTTCTACAGATTTGTTTTCTAAATCTCTAGGTCCCATTGCAATTCTTAAAGGAACACCTTTCAATTCATATTCTGCGAATTTCCAACCTGGTTTGTTTTGAGTGTCATTATCAAATTTTACTGAAATTCCTTTCAGTTTTAATTTATTCTGAATTTCTAATGCTACCTCACTGATTTGATTTAATTGCTCTTCTCCCTTGAAAATAGGAACAATAACCACCTGAATCGGAGCTAAAGTAGGAGGAAGTACTAAACCGAAATCATCAGAGTGCGTCATAATCAAAGCACCCATTAAACGTGTAGAAGTTCCCCAAGAAGTTGCCCAAGCATGTTCTATTTTACCTTCTTTATTGGTGAATTTTACGTCAAATGCCTTTGCAAAGTTCTGTCCAAGAAAATGAGATGTTCCAGCCTGAAGAGCTTTTCCATCCTGCATTAATGCTTCTATACAATAGGTTTCATCAGCACCTGCAAATCTCTCTGAAGGTGTTTTCAAACCTTGTACAACCGGCATCGCCATAAAGTTTTCTGCAAAATCTGCATATACTTTATTCATTTTTTCTGCTTCTTCTACTGCTTCATCTTTCGTAGCATGAGCGGTATGACCTTCCTGCCACAAAAATTCTGAAGTTCTTAAAAATAAACGGGTTCTCATTTCCCAACGCACAACATTTGCCCACTGATTGATAAGAATTGGTAAATCTCTGTATGACTGAATCCAGCCTTTATAAGTATTCCAGATGATTGCTTCAGAAGTTGGTCTTACGATAAGCTCTTCTTCTAATTTGGCTTCCGGATCAACAATTAATTTTCCCGGATTATCTGGGTCATTTTTTAGTCTGTAATGAGTTACAACTGCACATTCTTTAGCAAAACCTTCAGCGTTTTTTTCTTCAGCTTCAAACAGGCTTTTGGGCACAAATAGGGGGAAGTAAGCATTAACGTGACCTGTTTCTTTGAACTTTTTGTCCATCTCGTCACGCATTTTTTCCCAGATCGCATATCCGTATGGTTTTATAACCATAGAGCCTCTTACGCCTGAATTTTCTGCCAAATCAGCTTTCACAACCAATTCATTATACCATTTGCTGTAATCTTCGCTTCTTGAAGTTAATTTTGCCATTAATTTTTTTTTAATATTTTAACTTTTCTAAAATTATGTAATCTAAAAATAAAAATCTATTTTTGATAGATTTTTGTTACCAATAAGTTGGTATATTTTTGGTACAGAATGCAAATATAATTTAAATTAAAAATTTTTACATTATCATGAAAAGAAATATACATAAAAATTTACTTGGAACGCTAAAATCAAAAGGTATTTTAGCAGTTGCAGGTGGATTGTTGTTAATGTCTTGTGGTGCGCAGATGGGTGGGTATAGCGAGACTGATGGGGTGTATTACGACCCAAATAAAGATACGTTGCCGGAAGGTGTCATCATCAATGGTAATGAAGGAAACAGAGTAGGAGAATATTATGATTATTATCAGGATGATTCTAATCTGGTTCAAAATGCGCAAATAAATGCTGCTCAACAAGATAACCGCTACAGCAACTGGAGTAATTCTGATTGGAACAGTAATGCTACCGATTCTGATTGGGGAATGTTCGCAGGTAACGAAACCAACTACTACGATAATTCGTGGGGAATGATGGGTTGGGGCTCGCCTTGGGGCTGGGGCGGAGGCTTCGGTTCTTATTGGGGTTCTGGCTGGGGCATGGGAATGTCTTTCGGTTGGGGTAACTCTTGGAGATGGGGAGGCTACAATCCTTATTGGGGAATGGGCTGGAATAATTACTGGGGATACAACCCTTACTGGGGCGGTTACTACGGAATTCCTTATTGGGGATACAATTCATATTGGGGTGGCTATAACAGACTTCCTTACGCAAGAAGCGGAGCAAACGGAAGATTCGGTACTTCTGGTCCAGGATCTTACAGAACAAATAATTCTGCTTTAAAAGGTAATTATAATAACGGTTCTGGTTTCAGAAATAATAATTCCGGAATGAGAGCCGGATCTTACAGATCTTCTAATATGAATAATAATGGAGGGTACAGAAGTAACAACGGAGGTTACCGTAATCCGAATAATGGAATGAGACCTAATATGAATAACGGTGTAAGACCTACAAGACCAAATTATAACTACAATCAACAACAATCTCAACCAAGATACAGAAATGAAAGTACCAGACCAAGTGATAATGGAGGTTTCAGATCAGGAGGTTTTAATTCTGGAAGTAGCGGTGGCGGCTTCAGAGGTGGCTCTTCAGGTGGTGGAGGCGGTATGAGATCAGGCGGCGGTGGCGGCGGTTTCAGATCTGGTGGTAGATAATTTTAAACTTAATAACTATTAAAAAAAATAATGTTAAAAAAATCTCTAGTATTAATAGGTGTAACTGCAGCATTTTATTTGCAGGCTCAGGATATATCGGTTATAAGAAATTCGATTGATGTTTACTCAAACACTCCAATGACTGGTTCTTCGAAGTTTAATGCAATGGCAGGATCAAACGGAGCTTTGGGTGGTGATGCTACATCATTGCTTACTAACCCTGCCGGTCTGGGTGTTGCAATTGCAGGTGATGTTTCTGCAACTTTATCAATTACGGGTAATAAAAATACAAGCACTTTAGCAGGCTCTGCAGTTAACTATAATATTACAAAAGGAAATATTGGAAATGCGGGAGGTGTTGCAACTTTTCAGCTGATGACAGAATCACCTTGGAAATTTATTAATTTGGGAGCAAGTATTTCTACACAGTCACTTGAAAACTATGTAGAAACTGGTGGTAATACCAATATTTCAATTCCAAAAAATCTTGTTGACGATTCAGGAAATGCTGTAGTTGGTAATCTTGCTTATTTAGGCCATGCTTATAACAGATATGGAACTCAGACCAAATTTAATCTTGGGGTTGGTGCCAATTATAATAACTCTCTATATCTTGGTGCAAGTATTAATATGCATTATGTAGATTTGGAGCAGTATGACAGCGCCAATTTCGGTTTAGATTTAGACAATACAATATATTCATTTGATAAACAATACACGCCGTTTTCTGAAAAATCGAATGGTTTCTCTGCAACTTTGGGGGTAATTGGTAAAATCACCAATCAATTGAGATTAGGGGCTTCAATCGAATCTCCTACGTGGTGGAGTATGGATAGAATCTACTCAGATTATTATACCGGAACTGACGGATTGATTTATTTTGATAATTTTGTAGAAGACAGATCTTTCAGATCGCCTATGAAAGCTACTTTAAGTGGTGCATTTGTTCCTACTAAGAATTTTGCGATTAACGTAGACTATACTTTAGGATTAACGAAGCCTAAATATAAAGTTCAGGGTGATGCAGAAAGTGAATTGAATTCTTTCTTTGGTGATTCCTACAAAAATTTATCAGAAATAAGAGTTGGAGCAGAATACAGAATTAAAGCTTTCAGATTGAGAGGTGGTTATTCTTACGCTTCAAGTCCGTTTGATGCAATGACGATCAGTTCGTTTTCAAACAGTGGAGTAGCGGGAGATAATAATTACAGCGACTTGATTTTAGGAGCAAGAAATACGATTGGTGCAGGTTTAGGATATGACTTCGGTAAATTCTATGTTGATGCAGCGTATCAGAATATAAGCTCAGAATACAAAAACCCTTTCTTAAGCGGAAATGAAGTCGTTAAAAATGGAACTGTAGTAAGTACAGGATATTACTCAGGTGATTTTGACGTTTTAACGAGTACTTCTGCAGTTTCAGACGTTAAGAATATCAGAAATAATTTCTTTCTAACTGTAGGTTGGAAATTCTAAAATACTATTTCTAAAATATAAAAAAGGCTTCGGGAAAAATTTTTCGAAGCCTTTTTAGTTATCTTAAAATTAGATTTAATGATGATGTCCTACATGAGAATGATCATGAAACAAATGCATCATTAAAGCTAACGAAACTCCCAAAATAACCAAGCCAATTTTAGACCAATCAATATTGTGGTTTTTGTTACTTTCAAATATAATAACAGAAGAAATATGCAAAAAGATTCCACCAACTATCGCTAGAAAGTAAGGTTGCCAAGCTGGATTGAAATAATTACCCAGAAGCATTCCGAATGGTGAAGCCAAAGCAAATAAAGCAACAATTAATATTGATGGATAAGATATTTTTGAATTGGTTCTGTTAAATAAAAATGCTCCCAAAATAAACGAAATTGGTAAATTATGAAACAAAATCCCCAACAGATAAGGTGAAAGCGGATTCGTTTCATTCGCTAAAGGAATTCCTTCAATAAAAGCATGAATAAAAAGCCCGACCATTAATGCCATCGGAAGAATATTGCTTTCTCCATGATGATGAAAATGTCCGTGCTCAAATCCTTTAGTCAAAGCTTCAAGAATCATCTGTAACAAAACTCCGCCAATGACGAAGATCCCAAGATTACCAATGTCTGAAGTATAAACCTGTGGAAAAACTTCATTTAAACAAATGGTAATTAAAAATCCGGCACTTAAAATCAATAAATTTTTGGAAAATTTTTCTTTTTGTCCAAAATACTTACCGAGTAAAACTCCGGCAACGACACTTAATATAAGGAGAATGAAAATCATATTAATTAAAAAGGGGTGATAAGCAATATAAAACAATAATTAGATTCACAATTGTAATGATGAGGTGTATCTTAAAATTAGTTCTATTTTTAAATAAAAATATTTTGAGAAAAATTAAAAATATTCCAAGAATTAGTAATAAACTGGAGATAACAAATGGCAATGGAGGAGTATGGCTATGAAAATATCCGAATTTAATTCCACTAAATATTGAGATTATTGTTAATATCGCAAATAATATATTAGTCACCATTCCAATTGCAATTTTTTAAATTATCGGTTTATTTTTTCTTAAATAAATTGATGCACCGTGGCGAAATATCTTTATTGAAATCATTCAATTGATAATCCCCCCAGATTTTAACGCTTTCAAAACCGCTTTCTTCAGCATAGTTTTTAATGGTTTCTAAAGTATGAAGCTTTACTTTTTCAAAAAAGTGATGAGATTTTCCGTCTGCTTCAAATCTTATGTTTTTTATGATATGTCGGTCTTCAATTTTTTTAGAAATTTTAAAATCAATTCCTTCTCTGCTGATAACTGTTTCAGGAACCAAATTTTTTCGAACGAACTCTTCATTCAGATAATCCAAAACAAAATAGCCGTCTTTTTTCAAAACATTGCAAACCGATTTAAAGACTTTTTTATCATCCTCTTCATTATCAAAATATCCGAAACTTGTAAAAAGATTAAAAACCGCATCTACAGGATCGTAATCAATAGGATTTCGCATATCGTGAACATCAAAAATCAATGTTTGGTTCTCAAACTGTCTATTATGCTCAATACTTTGACGGGAAAGATCAAGTCCCAATACATCATACCCTAATTTATTAAGAAAAACCGAGTGTCTTCCCTTTCCACAAGCGAGATCAATAATTTTTGCTGATTGAGAAAGCTCTAATTCTGAAGTAAGCTTTGTAATAAAATTTTCAGCTTCCGTGTAATCTCTGTTGCTGTATAATAAGTGATAATAAGGGGTATCAAACCACGATTCAAACCATTCCATGATGCAAAAATAGTGTTTTTGGTTGATGGTACATCGTTGTTGGTTGATGGTTTTTATAAGATAGAGCGATTTCTATCAACTATAAACTGACAACCAACAACTAAAATCACTATTTTTGCAAAATGGATACAGAAAATCTAAAAATTCAGATAAAAACTTTCTTCGGATTAGAGCCAATTCTTGCTGAGGAAGTTAAAAAATTAGGCGGAAAAAATGTAGAACTTAAAAACCGTGCAGTAAACTGTGAGGGAGATTTGGGTTTTTTATATAAAATCAATTATTCTGCAAGAACAGCCTTGAAAGTTCTTGTTCCGATTGACGAATTTAAGGCATATAACGAAACAAAATATTACGATAAACTTTTCAAATTTGAATGGGACGAATTCATGGATGTCGATCAGACATTTGCCATCGATTCTACAGTAAACTCAGAAAGATTCAGTCATTCTCAGTTTATGACTTTTAAAATGAAAGATGCCATTGTAGATTATTTCCAAAATAAATACGGTAAAAGACCGAGTATTGAAACAAAATCTCCGGATATCAAATTTCATTTGCATATTGACAGAGAATTGGTGACGATTTCGTTAGACTCTTCCGGTGATGCTTTGTTTAAAAGAGGATACAGAAAAGAGCAGGGCGAAGCGCCAATTAACGAAGTTCTGGCAAGCGGAATGCTGCAATTGGCAGGTTGGGACGGAAAAGGAAACTTCCTGGATCCTATGTGTGGCTCGGGAACGCTTCTAATTGAAGCTGCAATGATCGCTTTGGATCTTCCAGCACAGACTTTCAGAAGAAGATTTGGCTTTCAGAACTGGAAAAATTATGATGCCGATTTATTTTCAAAAATAAAAGAAGTAAGAATCAATCGTGTGAGAGAATTCACCGGTAAAATCGTAGGTTACGATATCGATGGAAGAATGTTGAATGCCGCTGAAGCCAACATAGAATCTGCAGAAATGGAAGATATTATCGAAGTAAGAAGAGAAAATTTCTTTGATACCAAGAAAGATTTATTCCCATTGTTGATGGTTTTCAATCCACCTTATGATGAGAGAATTTCTATTAATGATGACGATTTTTACAAGAAAATAGGAGATACTTTCAAAACGAATTATCCAAATACTTTGGCCTGGCTGATTTCTTCAGACTTAGAAGCGGTAAAGAAAATCGGTCTGCGACCTTCAAGAAAAATAAAACTTTTCAACGGAAAACTGGAAACAAGATTTTTACAGTATGAAATGTATGAAGGGACGAAAAAAGTTCATAAATTAGAAAACAAAGAAGAATAAAAAATGTCTTTTTAATATTTTTGATGGTTTAGATTTTCTTGCAGATTTACTGAGTTTGGAGTTTTCTTCAAAATCAGAATCAGTGAATTCTAAAAAGAATAAGAATTCTAAAAAATCAAAATATACAACAGCATTGTGGAATGGAAGTTTTCTTTTGATCGCTTCCATTCTTTATTTTATTGTTTTCAAAGATCCTTTACCGGAAGAGAATTACGTGCAAACTTTATTGATTTGCATTCTCATCGGTTTTCTTATTTCATTTGTCTTGTTTTTCTCGCTTTATCAGCTCGGGATTTTTTATTTTAAGAGTCTCTTAAAATTTATTTTCTTTAGTGGTTCGGTGATTTTACTGCTGATTTCTTTTGTACTGTTCATGTATTACAAATCAGGGATTTTCTTTTAGAAATACTTTTCATTTCTTTTAATCATGTGTACTTAGATAAAAAGTATCTGTCAGGATCAGAAATCCTTCTGGTTTGTTCAAAATGTTATCTATCGGTCTATAAATGTAAACTGTACATACAATAATGCAATCTGAACGGTTCGTAAAGCTATCTGCTTAATGCTAAATATGAATTGTATACCTCACAATCTGCTCTTTCAATAACAAAATACCATTTGTCTGCTTAGGAAAACTGCCTGTCCGTATATATTTAAGATGAAACAGTTAAATTTCTTCTTTTTTCTGCCAAGGAAACTTGCCTTCTACCTCAACCTGAATAGAAATGCTCAAAAAAGTACGGATGAGAACGATTAATCCTAAAGCTAAAAGTCGATCAATTGTAGGTTCTGTAACCACAGTAGCGATAATATCTCCTGCAACAAGAATCTCAAGACCCAATAAAATTGCTTTTCCCAATTCCTGTTTCAGTATTTTATAAGATCTCGGATTGGTACCCTGAATAGAAAATATAAATTTGACCAAAGCGATTACCGCTCCGGCAAAAATGGTGAGAACCCCGATGATTTCAATAATTCTCGCAACATAATCTATATAAATTTTAGCGTCTTCCATAACAGTCTACATTTTTTAAGAGAAAATTAAGATAGCAATTTTATTTAATTAAACTGTTGTAGATTTTACAAGTACCATCGCAATCTATACTTAAAGTAATTGTATTCTTTACAATGAAATGTCATAGTTTACCTTAAAAAATATTATTTACTTAAAAACATTGTCTCTCACTACGATTAAAACTAATTTATATTTTTGACTAACAATTCAATTCTACATTTGCAAGCTGAAGTACAAATGGTTATTTTTGAAAACGATTTTCTAAACAATATTACGACCCACAATTTGAAACCTACTATCTCCATCGTTGTTGCTATTTTTAACCGAAAAGAAGAGCTTTTTGAGCTTCTTAATTCACTGAATTCTCAAATTGATAAAGACTTTGAGGTGATTATCGTTGATGATGGTTCTTTGATTGATCTGAAACCTACGATTCATCAATTTGAAGAAATTTTAAACATAAAATATTTCAAAAAAACTAATTCAGGGCCTGGGTTGTCGAGAAATTACGGTGCAAAAAGAGCTTCAAATGACTGGTTGGTTTTTGTAGACAGTGATGTAATTGTAGAGAAAGATTATATTGAAAATATTAAAAACGATATTCTTACCATTCCTTGTGATGCTTTTGGAGGGGCAGATAAAGCGCATAAAGGTTTTAATCTGATGCAGAAAGCGATTTCGTATTCTATGACTTCTGTATTTACGACTGGTGGAATAAGGGGAAATAAAAAAGCAGTTTCAAAATTTCAGCCCAGAAGTTTCAATATGGGTGTGAAAAAAGAGGTTTTCGAGAAAGTAGGTGGTTTTTCTGAGATGAGAATAGGTGAAGATCCTGATCTTTCGATGACGCTTTGGGAAAACGGTTTTACGACTGCTTTTTTCGATGATATTGCAGTTTACCACAAAAGAAGAGTAGATTTTGGAAAGTTTTCAAAACAGGTGTATCAGTTTGGTTGTGCAAGACCGATTCTTAATCAAAGACATCCTAATTATGTGAAAATTTCTTTTGCATTTCCGACCTTATTTTTATTGGGCTATGTTTTGGGATTTATTGAATATTTTATTCTTGGGAAAGGCTTTGTTTTGTCTCTTTTCGGATTGTACACTTTCATGGTTATAATTCATGCTTTGATTGTTACAAAAAATATTGCAATTACCGGAATGGCAGTGATTTCGACTTATATTCAAATGTTTTCTTACGGGTATGGTTTCTTAAAGTCATGGATTTTATTAAATGTTCTAAAGATGAAACCTGAGGATGCTTTCCCGAAACATTTTCATAAGAATTAAATTTATTTTTGTTTTTTTAACGCAAAGATTTATTTATAAAACTCATGATTTTAAGAGGCAAAGGCAAATGAATTGCTT
>Ga0182008_10000032_pt1 | contig 162985 bp, 160 predicted proteins | sample Sormic07211129_1_FD_120482 | JGI IMG/M metagenome (GOLD analysis project Ga0182008, IMG submission 120482) | Rhizosphere microbial communities from Sorghum bicolor, Mead, Nebraska, USA - 072115-129_1 metaG | ecosystem: Host-associated > Plants > Roots > Rhizosphere | place: USA: Nebraska... | reverse complement strand
TCGAACCCAAGGGCAACGATGATGCTTTCGTCTCGCCGCTGGCCGGCAAGGACAACGTGATCCTGACCCCGCACGTGGGCGGCAGCACGCTGGAGGCGCAGGACAACATCGGCATCGAAGTGGCCGCCAAGCTGGTGCGCTACAGCGACAACGGCAGCACCCTGTCGGCGGTCAACTTCCCCGAAGCCACGCTGCCAGAGCACGCCGAAAGCCTGCGCCTGCTGCATATCCATCGCAATGTGCCCGGCGTGCTGTCGCAGATCAACGAGTTGTTCTCGCGCCACAACGTCAACATCGACGGCCAGTTCCTGCGCACCGACCCCAAGGTGGGCTACGTGGTGATCGACATCACCGCCAGCGAGGCACAGGCCGGCGCGGTGCGCGACGAACTGGCCGCGATCCCGGGCACGCTGCGGACGCGCGTGTTGTATTGACCCCCAGGCAGGTATCGACCGTTGGTCGATACGCCTTCGAACGGGAGCCGATTGCCCCACGCGACGACCAACGGTCGTCGCCTACCGGGCGAGCCAGCGCTTGGCCATACGCGGCAGCGAGTCGTCGTTGTCCGGGGCGTCGATCACTGCCGCGGCCACGTCACGGATCTCCCGCCACGCCAGCGCCAGCGACTCTTCGCTGATCGCAAACTGTTCGCTGCCCACCGCCCGCACCACGTAGCGGGCGTCGTAATGCCAATGGCCCGGCACGTCCCTGCGTTCGGGGATCCAGTGCTTGTCGATGTCGAACAGCGCGCCATCCTCCAGCACGAGCCCGCTCAGCCCGGACTCTTCCTCCGCTTCCTTGAGCGCAACCCGGGCCAGGTTGCGGTCGCCGTCGGCATGCCCGCCCAGCTGCAGCCAGCGGTCCAGCTTGCGGTGGTGGGTGAGCAGCACGCGCTCCCCGTCTGCACTGACCAGCCATGCACTGCCGGTGAAATGACCGGCCAGCCGTTCACGCAGGAAGGGGTTCTCCGGATCGTCCAATAGTGTGCTGAATTCGTCAGCCAAGGCGGCGTGGGCGGGCTGGCGCTGCGCATACGCAGCCAGTTGGGCACGCAGTTCAGCATCAGCAATGACAACGGATTCAGGGTTCAGCGACATGGTGGCGGGGGGTTCGGGCGGGATTTGTCGATTATCGCCGGGCCATGCTGCATTTGTGCTTGTGCGCGGGCTTCAGCTTTGGCTAAGGTACAGCGGGCCCGCACGCTGGGGCGCCCAGTTGCCATCAAGGTGCCCGGCAATGTACCGCGCACCTCACCTTTGTCCATTTAGGGAAGCACTGCATGCTGAAGTCTCTGTTGAGGGTCAAACCGGTTGAACCCGCCGGCCACGTCGACGCGGGTGAACCCATCGAAGGCAGCCTGGACGGCGAAGCCACACTGAAACGGACCCTCACAGCCAAACACCTCATCATGCTCGGGATCGGCGCGGTGATCGGTGCCGGCATCTTCGTGCTGACCGGCCAGGCCGCGGCCAACCATGCCGGCCCGGCAGTCATGCTGTCGTTCGTGTTCGCCGGCTTCGCCTGCGCGCTGGCCGGCCTGTGCTACGCCGAATTCGCGGCAATGATGCCGGTCTCCGGCAGCGCCTACTCCTACTCCTACGCCACCCTCGGCGAAGGCATGGCCTGGTTCATCGGCTGGTGCCTGGTGCTGGAGTACCTGTTCGCGTCAGCGTCGGTCGCGGTGGGCTGGTCGGCCTACCTGATCAGCTTCATCACCACCACGCTGCACATGCCGTTCCCGGACGCGCTGAGCGCCGCGCCGATTGCCTGGAACGGGCATGAGTTCGCCGCCTCCGGCAAGCTGTTCAACCTGCCGGCGATGCTGATCGTGGCGGCGGTGACCGGCCTGCTGTATGTGGGCGTGACCCAGTCTGCGTTCGTCAACGCGATCATCGTGGCCATCAAGGTCTTCGTGATCTGCCTGTTCGTCGGCATTGGCGCAGCTCATGTGGACCCGGCCAACTGGCACCCGTTCATCCCCGAAAACACCGGCGTGTCCGGCGAGTTCGGCTGGAGCGGCGTGTTCCGCGCGGCCACCATCGTGTTCTTCGCCTACATCGGCTTCGATGCGGTCTCCACCGCTGCCGGTGAAACCAAGGACCCGCAGCGCAACATGCCGATCGGCCTGCTCGGCTCGCTGGCGGTCTGCACGCTGGTCTACATCATCGTCTGCGCGGTGCTGACCGGCATGCTGCCGTACCACCTGCTGGGCACCGACAAGCCGGTGGCCACCGCGCTGGAAGCCTACCCGAGCCTGTCCTGGCTGAAGACCGCCGTGGAGATCGGCGCCATTGCCGGCCTGTCCTCGGTGGTGCTGGTGATGATGATGGGCCAGACCCGCATCGCCTACACCATTTCGCGCGACGGCCTGCTGCCGAAGGTGTTCGGCAAGGTCCACAAGCGCTTCCGCACGCCGTACTGGGCCACGATCGTGGTCGGCGTGATCGCCGCCGCACTGGCCGGCCTGGTGCCGCTGAACGTGCTTGGCGAACTGGTCTCGATGGGCACCCTGCTGGCCTTCGCCACGGTCTGCGTGGGCGTGCTGATCCTGCGCTACACCCGGCCGGAGCTGACGCGTCCGTTCCGCGTGCCGATGGTGTGGGTGATCTGCCCGCTGGGCGCGGCGTCGTGCCTGTTCCTGTTCTGGCAGGCGTTCGTGGTGCATTGGCACCTGTTCGTGGGCTGGACGGTCCTGGGCCTGCTGATCTACTTCGGTTACGGCATGCGCCACAGCAAGCTCAATACGCCGTCGGCCTGATGCACCTGACGGGCCGGCCCAGCGCCGGCCCGTTCCACATACGCTCCACCTACAAGAAACCACACCATGTTCAAGCAACTGTGGGCCACCAAGCACCCGCACGCCGCCCACGAAGACGCCAACGGCCTGAGCCTGCGCCGCACGCTCGGCCCCTGGGGGCTGACCGCGCTGGGTATCGGCGCGGTGATCGGCGGCGGCATCTTCGTGATCACCGGCCAGGCCGCGGCCAACCACGCCGGCCCGGCGATCATGCTGTCGTTCGTGCTCGCCGCGATCTGCTGCGCGTTCTGCGCGATGGCCTATGCCGAGTTCGCGGCGATGGTGCCGGTCTCCGGCAGCGCCTACACCTATACCTACGCCACCTTCGGCGAGCTGTCGGCCTGGTTCATCGGCTGGATGCTGGTGCTCGAATACGGCGTGTCGGCCTCGGCGGTGGCGGTCAGCTGGACCGGCTATTTCCTGAGCCTGCTCAGTCATTTCGACATCCACCTGCCGGCCGCGCTGGTCAGCGCACCGCTGGATGCGCAGCTGCGCCCGACCGGGGCGATCGCCAACATTCCGGCCGCGATCCTGGTGCTGCTGCTGACCTGGTTGTGTTACGTGGGGATCAGCAAATCCTCGGCCATGAACATGGCGATGGTGGTGCTCAAGACCGGGCTGATCATCCTGGTGATCATCGCGGGCTGGAAGTACGTGGATCCGGCCAACTGGACGCCGTTCATCCCGGAGAACGCGGGACCGGGCAAGTACGGCTTCGAGGGGGTGCTGCGCGGTGCGGCGATGGTGTTCTTCGCCTACATCGGGTTCGAGGCGGTGTCGGTGGCGGCGCAGGAGTCGCACAAGCCGCAGCGTGACATGCCGATCGGCATGCTGTTGTCGCTGGTGATCTGCACGGTGCTGTACATCGCGATGGCGGCGGTGATGACCGGGCTGGTGCCGTACCAGCTGCTGGGCACGGACGAGCCGGTGGTGACGGCGGTGGCCGCGCACCCGCAGTTGGGCTGGTTGCGGATCGTGGTGGAGATCGGGGCACTGATCGGGTTGTCGTCGGTGGTGCTGGTGATGATCATCGGGCAGCCGCGTATTTTCATGATCATGGGTCGCGACGGATTGTTGCCGCCGGTGTTCACGAAGATTCATCCGAAGTACCGGACGCCGCACATCAATACGGTGATCACGGGGATCGGGATCGCACTGCTGGCGGCGCTGTTTCCGCTGGATATCCTGGGCGAGCTGACGTCGATGGGCACGCTGATTGCGTTCGCGGCGGTGTGCGCGGGGGTGTTGATTCTGCGTCGGACGCAGCCAGACTTGCCGCGTCCGTTCCGGATGCCGATGGCGTGGTTGATCTGCAGTCTGGGGGTGCTGAGCTGTATCGCGCTGTTGACGGCGATGACGGCGCACAACTGGATGCTGATGGGGATCTGGACGGCGGTGGGCTTTGCGATCTACTTCGGGTACGGGTATCGGAATAGTCGGCTTGCCGGGAAGTAAGGGGGGGGTGCCGGGCCTGCGGCCCGGCTGCCCGCTTTTACTGCAAGTGCAACGGCAACGGCAACTGCGGCTCTGGGGTGCTGTGGGGATGGCGGGACGGGGTGAGGCCGCGGGGGACGCCGCAAGTACGTCCTTGTAGGCTTGGTCGCCGCATCCATGCGGCTCACACCCCCGCAACCTCACCCCGCCCCACCCTCGACAGGTTCCGTGTGACGGTGCCAGGAGCCAACGCGGCGTTTGGGCTGGGTGGCTGTTGCCTGGTTTCATTGCTTCGGGTGATCGGGGGCGCTGGGGAAGGATGAAAATTGATGAGGGGTGACTGTTGGTCGCCGCTTTTCGACAGCGTGGTCCTTGATGGCCGATGTTCGGTGTTCGGTGTTCGGTGATTGGCCACCAAAAATGCAATCGCGGTAGGTGACGACCGTTGGTCGTCACGCCTTGGAGCCGGCCACTGGCCGGCTTTGCTTTTTCTCCCCCCCACCCCACAACGCTGGCACGCGCCTCAGCGTGTGGGGGGCTGGGCGGGGTGGGGTTTGCGGGGGTGTGAGCCGCATGGGCCCGAGGCGTGCCTCGGGCGGGTTGGGCAGGACGCCCAACCCCGGTCTTGCCGTGTGCGCACGAGAGCGCACGCGCGCAAGCGGCGACCAACACTACAAGGACGTATTCACGGCGTCCCCCGCAAACCCCACCCCGCCCAGCCCAGCCCAGTCAGGAAAACGGATCTACGTAGTACCTGCTTTTACCGATCCACCCCGTTAAAATGCCAGCCATGAACACCTTCCCCTACGATACGGCGCGCCTGAGCGAGCTGGCCCAGGTGCTGATCGACAACGTGCGTGAGCTGGCCCAGGCGGGCTGGACGCCGGCGACCAGCAGCAACTTCTCCCATCGCCTGGATGATCGCCATGCGGCGATCACCGTGTCCGGCAAGGACAAGGGTCGGCTGGTGGAGGACGACATCATGGTGGTCGACTTCGACGGCAAGGCCGTGGGGCGTCCGCTGCGGCCGTCCGCCGAGACCCTGCTGCACACCCAGCTGTATCGCCGGTTCCCGGAAATCGGCTGCGTGCTGCACACCCACTCGCCCGTGCAGACCGTCGCCTCGCGCCTGTATGCGCCGCAGGGCCATATCCGCCTGGAAGGTTATGAGCTGCTCAAGGCCTTCCACGGCAACAGCACCCACGAAATGGCCATCGACGTGCCGGTGTTCGCCAACACCCAGGACATGGACGTGCTGTCGGCCCAGGTCGACGCGCTGCTCGACACCCAATGCCTGTGGGGCTACCTGATCGACGGCCACGGCCTGTACGCCTGGGGCCGCACCATGGCCGAAGCACGCCGCCACCTGGAAGCCTTCGAATTCCTGTTCCACTGCGAACTGGAACTGCGCAAACTGCGCGGCTGACCGGTCGGTACCGCCGCCGGGCTCCACGCGATCTCCGGGGCACAACGGTACCGCCGGCGGGCTCAACGAACCCTCCGGACCCGGTAGTGCCGGCCGCGCGGTGGCCACGGGCCCATGCAGACTCCTGAAGGGAATCTGTATTCCGCCCTTCACCATCAGCCTGCGGCCCCTTCCCCGGCGCTGCGCTGGTACCCTTTCCTTCCCCCTTTCTCCGCCTCACTGCCGCCGCCATGAGCCGACTCCGCATTTTTGACGACACCGCCCCGGACGCCCCGCTGTTCGACAGCCGCGATGGCGCGGCGATCGCCGCCGAACTCAAGCAGATCGGCGTGACCTTCGAGCGCTGGCAAGCCACCCAGGAGGTCGCGCCCGGCGCGAGCCAGGAGGAGGTGTTCGCCGCCTACAAGGCCGACATCGACCGGCTGGTGGCCGAGCATGGCTTCAAGAGCGTGGACGTGGCCTCGATTGCCCCGGACAACCCCAACCGCGCCGAGCTGCGCAAGAAGTTCCTCGACGAACACTTCCACAAGGAAGACGAGGTGCGCTTCTTCGTGGCCGGCTCCGGCCTGTTCACGCTGCACCTGGACGGCAAGGTCTACGAGATCGAGTGCGTCAAGGACGACCTGATCGCCGTGCCCGATGGCATCACCCACTGGTTCGACATGGGCGAAGAGCCCAGCTTCGTGGCGATCCGCTTCTTCACCGAAGCCGACGGCTGGGTGGGCCATTTCACCGGCAGCGACATCGCCCAGCAGTTCCCGCGTTACCACCCCGCACAGCACCAGGCCGACTGATCCATGCCGCATCCGACCGTCATCCTCACCGATATCGAGGGCACCACCAGCAGCATTTCGTTCGTCAAGAACGTGCTGTTCCCGTATGCGCGCAAGGCCCTGCCGGCGTTCGTCGCCGCCCATGGCCAGCAGCCGGAGGTGCGCCGCTGGCTGGACGCGGTGGCCGCGGAGATCGGCGGCGCCTGCCAGGACAGCCTGATCGTGGAGACGCTGCAGGGCTGGATCGACCAGGACCGCAAGCACACCGCGCTGAAGGCGCTGCAGGGCATGATCTGGGAAAGCGGCTACCGCAACGGCGACTACAAGGCGCACTTCTACCCGGAAGTGGCAGCGGTGCTGAAGGGCTGGCATGCCGAAGGCAAGCCGCTGTACGTGTACTCGTCCGGCTCGGTGCCGGCGCAGAAGCAGTTCTTCGGCTTCAGCGAGGCCGGTGACCTGACCGGGCTGGTGTCGGGCTGGTTCGACACCGAAGTGGGCGGCAAGCGTGACGCCGACAGCTACCGCCACATCGTCAAGGCGATCGGGGTACCGGCGGGCCAGATCGTGTTCCTGTCCGACGTGGTCGAAGAGCTGGATGCCGCACGCGAGGCCGGCCTGCAGACCCGTCTGCTCGACCGCCTGGACGACTACCCGCTGCCGCGCAGCGGCGAGGCGACCCACGGCCACGACCGCGTCGAGAATTTCCAACAGATTACGCTGTAGAGCGCACGGGCAGACCCGACCGGTAGACCTGACGGGTAGAGCCGACTGTTAGTCGGCTAACGCCATGCCGATCGAAGAAGAGCAGCCGACTAACAGTCGGCTCTACCGGTCGCCTCTACCGAATCGGCTCTACCGGTCGGCTGGCGCCATGCCGGGCGCCCGTCGCATTACATCCGCAAGCGAGGTAAAGCGCAGCGCATCACGCAGCGTGTCCAGGTCCGCCTCACTGCGCAGGCGGATGGTGACCGTCTCGCCCGGCACCAGGTCCAGCGCGTTGTCGTCCAGGGTGGCATCCAGGCCGTCGAAGTCGATCCACAGCGCACGCACCAGCTTCGGCGCACGCAGGGTCAGCACGGCACTCTCGCCGTCCGCGCGCAGCGCGCTGTCGATCTTCACCGGCGACAACGCCAGCGCCTTGGCCGCCACGAAGTAGACCACCTGCCGCGACGCCACCTGCGTGCCGTCGAGCAACTCGACCACCGCCACCGTGCCGGCGGGATCGGCCCCCTTCAACAGGTCCGCATCGGCGAACCGGCCCACCTCCAGCGCGGACAACGGCGGCACCGCAACGGTATGCCGCTGCTCGCTGCGCAGCGCTCCATCGAGATCCATCACGCGCAACCGCCAGGTCGCCTTCAGGCCCTGCTGGCGGTCGTTGAGCAGGCTTACCCGGGTCATGCCGTCGTCGCGCAATGCGGCCACGGCCTGGTCCGCGAAGAAGCGCTTGACATGGAAGTGCAGTGCCTTCCAGCGGCCCGCGTAGTCGATGCTGGACCACGACGCCCCCGGCCACACGTCGTTGAGCTGCCAGTACAGCGAGCCCATCGTGTACGGCCGCGACGCGCGGTGGTGCAGCGCGGCCAGCTGGATGCCGTCGGCCTGCATCACCTGGCTGAGGTACACGAACGCCGGGAAATCGCGTGGCGTGCCGTACTCCTCTTCGATGTACTTCATCAGGCGCTGGTTGCCCTCGCCCGCCATGAACTTCTGGTGGGCGCGTACCGTGGCGCTGTCCACCTGCTGCTCGGCGGCCGGAATGATGCCCTCCAGCGTGCGCAGCGACGGCCATGCCTGCAGCCCGTATTCGGACATGAAGCGCGGGGTCTCGCGCAGGTACGCGGTCACCGGCAGCGCCGGGTTGCCCCATACCTGCCAGTAGTGCTTGTCGCCACGGGTGGAATCGTTGGCCTTGTCGTCCAGATCGTTGCTGGGCGAGCTGGACCAATACGGCACGCCCAGACCTTCGTCGGCCACCACCTGGCGCAGGTCGTTGCCGAACAGGTCCACGTAGCCCTGCCATACCTTCGCCGCGAAGGCCGGGTCGGCCGCGGTCAGGTCACGGCCGTGGCCCCAGTCCTTCCAGGCGGTTTCTTCTTCGTTGTTGCCACACCACAGCACCACGCTGGGGTGGTGGCGCAGCCGGCGCACGTTGTCGCGTGCCTCCGCCACCACGTTGGCACGGAACGCCGGATCGTAGCCGGGCTGCATGCCGCCGCCGAACATGAAGTCCTGCCAGACCAGCAGGCCCAGTTCGTCGGCGATGTCGAAGAACACATCATCCTCGTAGTACCCACCGCCCCAGTTGCGCAGCATGTTCATGTCGGCGTCGCGCGCGGCGGTGAGTTCGCGGCGGATCCGCGCGGCGTCCACGCGGGCCGGGAACATGTCGAACGGAATCACGTTGGCGCCCTTGGCGAAGATCGGCACGCCGTTGATGACGAACGCAAAGCCCTGCCCGCCCTGGCGGTCCACCTCACGGCGCAGCTCCACGGTACGCAGGCCGATGCGCTGTTCGATGTGGCGCGCGTCCGCACCGCCCGGCCCCAGCGTGGCCCGCACGGTATAGCGTGCCTGCTCGCCCTGCCCGGCCGGCCACCAGCGGCGTGGCTGTTTCAACGCGACCGGCACGGTAATGGCGTTGTCGCCGGCCTGCAGTGGGGCGTCACGATCGATGCGGGCCACCGATACCCCGTCCGGATCCAGCACCTCCACGCGCACTGCGGCAGAGCCACGCGCGGCGCTGTCCACCTGCACCGTGATCGCCAGGTCGGCCTGCGCGGCGTCCAGCGCGCGGGTCTGCACGGCCACGTCGGTCAGGCGCTGCCCGTTCCAGCTGTCCAGCTGCACCGGGCGCCAGATACCGGCCGTCACGTAACGCGGGCCCCAGTCCCAGCCGAAGTGGTAGCCGGGCTTGCGCACGAAGTTGCCGACCATCGCGTCCTTGGGCTCGTCGCCGTACGGCGAGGGGTAGTTGCCGGCGATCTTGTGCGGCATCGCCTGGACGCCTGGCAGCAACGTGGTGATCGGGGACCGCAGCACGATGCGCAGCTCATTGCCGGTGGCACGCAACCGGCCGTCCACCCGCGCGCGCCAGGTGCGGTGGCTGTTGTTGGCCTGCAGCAGCGGCTGCCCGTTCAAACTCACCGTGGCGAACGTGTCCAGGCCGTCGAATGCCAGCTCGGCATGCGCGCGCGCCAGCGTGGCCGCGTCCACGTCGAAGCGGGCGCGGTATTCCCAATCGGCCAGCCCGATCCACTGCAGGCCTGCCTCCGGCGCGCCCACGTAGGGATCGGCGATCAGACCCTGCGCCAGCAGGTCGGTGTGCACCGCCCCGGGCACCTGTGCCGGGCGCCACTGCTGCAGGCCGGGGTGCGCGGCACCGCGCGCGTCACCGGGCAGCAGGCGGAATGACCAGTCCGCCGCCAACGGCGCGGCAGCCACGGGCAGCGCCCATGCTGCCAGCAGAACCAGCATCAGCCAGCAGGCCGGTGCAACGACATGGAAACGGCGGTGCGCGCGCATGGTGGCCTGCCTGGTTGTGGGAGCAGCCGACCAACGGTCGGCTCTACCGGGGTGTTGGAGCAGCCGACCAACGGTCGGCTCTACCGGGGTGTTGGAGCAGCCGACCGACGGTCGGCTCTACCGGGGTGTTGGAGCAGCCGACCAACGGTCGGCTCTACCGGGGTGTTGGAGCAGCCGACCAACGGTCGGCTCTGCCGATTCAGCGGACCACGTTGAGTACTTCGTAGCACGCGCCCATGGTGTGGTAATCGGTCTTGCCCGCCGGGCTTTTCTCGTCGCTGTAGGACCGGTTGTCCGCATCCAGGATGCGGTACCAGGCGCCGTAACGGTGGTCGATCATGTGCTGCCAGGCATAGCCCCACAGCCGGTCGTACCAGTCCCAGTACTGCGCCTCGCCGGTCCGCTTGGCCAGCAGCGCCGCGGTGGCCAGCGACTCGGCCTGCACCCAGAAGTACTTGTCGTCGTCGCACACAGTGCCGTCCGGCGCGAAGCCGTAGTACAGGCCACCGCGCTTGGCGTCCCAGCTGCGCGCCACGGCCACGTCGAACAGGTGGCGGGCGGTGGGCACCAGCCAGTCGGCCTGCACGTGGCGGTCCAGGATCAGCAGCAGCTTGGCCCACTCGGTCTGGTGGCCGGGCTGGAAGCCCCACGGGCGGAACAGGTGCTTGGGGTTGTCGCGGTTGTAGTCCCAGTCGATCTGCCACTGGCGGTCGTAGTGCTCCCACACCAGCCCATCGGCCTGGGCGGCCTGGCGGCGGGTCATGTGGTCGGCCAGCAGCAGCGCGCGTTCCAGGTAGCGCTGTTCGCCGCTGGCTTCGAAGGCGGCCAGCATCGCTTCGCACATGTGCATGTTGGCGTTCTGGCCGCGGTAGTCGCTGAAGGTCCAGTTCGCGTCTGCCTCGTCCTTGTACAGGCCGAACGACGGCTCCCAGAAGCGCAGCTCCAGCAGCTGCCAGGTTTCATCCATCCAGCCGCGCGCGTCACTGATGCCCGCCTTCAGCGCGCAGCTGTAGGCCAGCAACACGAACGCCACGCCGTAGCAGTGGTTGGTGGCGTCTTCGACCACGCCATCACGCAGGGTCCAGGCGTAGCCGCCGGTGGCCGGGTTGCGGTGCACCTGGCGCAGGTAGCGCAGGCCGTGCTCGACCGCCGCCAGATCCTCGGGCTTGCCGAATTCGCGGTAGGCCATCGCGTGGTTGAACACGAAGCGGGTGCTGCTTACCAGGTGGCGATGGCGGGTGTCGTACACGCTGCCATCGTCACGGTAGTAGTGGAAGAAGCCGCCGTCAGGGTCGATCTCATGCGGCTGGTAGAAGGCCATGGTCTGCGCGATATGGGCGCGCAGGAACGCAGGCGAACGGAAATCGGGGGTCGGCGGAACCGGCGTGGTCATGCGGCGTCTTCCTGTTGTTGCTGCAGCAGCTGGTGGACTTCATCAAGGCTGGGCATGGCGGCGAACGCGCCCTTGCGGGTCACGGCCAGTGCCCCCACCGCCGCACCGAAGCGGATGGCCCCGGTCAGGGCGGACGGGTCCTGGCAGAACGTGGCGAAGGCACTGCCGTCGCCACCGCGCTCGCCGATGCCGAACAGCAAACCGCCCACGAACGCGTCGCCTGCCGCGGTGGAATCCACCGTCTGCACGCGGAAGCCGGTGAGCACGCCCTCCGCATGGCGGGTGTGCCAGCGGATCGGGGCGGCGCCGTCGGTGATCACCACCGCCTGCGCCTGCGCGCCCAGCAGCCGTGCAATGACCGCGTCGCCGCCACCCGCGTGTGCGGCGGCCAGGTAATCCAGTTCCTCGCGCGACAGCTTGACCAGCTCGCCCAGCTGCAGGGCCTCCCACAGCCGCGGCAGCGGGTCCACGCCGGCCGGCCACAGCGCGGGGCGCAGGTTGAGGTCGATGCTGACCATGGCGCCGGCGGCGCGCGCGCGGCGCATGCCGTCCAGCGTGGCTTCGGCGATCTCCGCTTCGGTCAGGCTGTTGGAACACACATGGAAACTGCGCGTGCCGGCGAAGCAGTTGGGATGGAAGTGGCTGCTGCGGAACAGCAGGTCTGCCGCCGGCGGGCGGTAGAAGCTGAAGCTGCGCTCGCCGTGCGCGTCCAGGGCCACGAACGCCAGCGCGGTCTTGGCCGCGTCGGTGCGCACGATGCAGTCGGTGGCCACGCCCGCATCGGCCAAGCTCTCGGCGAGGAAGTCACCGAACATGTCCTGGCCGAGCATGCCGGCGAAATGGGTGTCGGCCCCCAACCGTGCCGCCGCGACGGCAACATTGGCCGGTGCACCACCGGCGTATTGCAGGAACGCACGCGGCGTGTCCGGCGTGGCCGGCGGTTGGGCAAGTAGATCGATCAAAATCTCGCCGAAACAGACAATCTTGCTCATTCGGGCCTCAGGCTCCCTGGCGGAATGCGGCGCTCGGGCGCGAACCCGACAGGCCATAGAAAATGATGTAGCCGTAGCAGACCAGCGGCAGGATGAAGGACGGCTGCAGCCCGATATGGTCGGCCAGCACGCCCTGCAGGTACGGCACCACGGCGCCGCCCACGATGGCCATGATCAACAGGCTGGACGCCTTGTTGGTCAGCGGTCCCAGGCGCTCGATGCTCAGCGCGAAGATGGTCGGGAACATGATCGAGTTGAACAGGCCGACCGCTACCACCGAGTACAGCGACACGTAACCCGAGCCGAGCATGGTCAGTGCCAGCAGCAGCACGTTGACGACCGCAAACAAGGTCAGCAGCAGGCGCGGCGAGAACCGCGTCATGATCGCCGAGCCGGCAAAACGCCCGATCATCGCCAGCGTCCAGTACGCCGACACGTAATGGGTGGCCTGCTGCTCGGTGAAGCCGCCGATGGACGGCATCGACAGGTAGTTCACCAGGAAGCTGCCGATCGACACTTCGGCGCCCACGTAGAAGAAGATCGCCAGCACGCCGAACAACACGTGCTTGTGGCGCAGCGCATCCATCAGAGTATGCGTGCCGCTGTCGGCCTGTTCGGTGGTTTCGGTCAGCGCCGGCAGACGGAACAGGTAAACGAAGATGGCCAGCAGCGCCAGCGCGATCGCCAGGCCCACGTACGGGCCCTGCACCGACTGCGCTTCCTGCACGCGGTACGCGATCTGCTCGGCCGAGGGCAGCGCGGCGATCTCATCGGCGCTCTTGACCGTGTTGCCGAGGATCAGCAGCCCGCCGAAGATCGGCGCGATCGCCGTGCCCAGCGAGTTCAACGCCTGGGCCAGCGTCAACCGGCTCGAAGCGGTCTGTTCCGGTCCCAGCAGCGCCACGTACGGGTTGGCCGCCACCTGCAGCACGGTGATGCCGGTGGCCAGCACGAACAGTGCGCCCAGGAAGGCTTCATACACGCGCAGTTCGGCGGCCGGCCAGAAGCCGAGTGCGCCGACGCCCGCGATGGCCAGGCCGGCCACGATGCCCTTCTTGTAGCCCAGGTGCGCCACCAGCCGCCCGGCCGGGAGCGACATCAGGAAGTAGGTGCCGAAGAAGGTGAACTGCACCAGCATCGCCTTGGCGTAGTTCAGTTCGAACACCGCCTTCAGGTGCGGGATCAGGATGTCGTTGAGGCAGGTCAGAAAGCCCCACATGAAGAAGATCGTGGTGGCCACGGCCAGGGCCATGCGCGTGTTGACCACGGGCGCGGACGATGACGAGGCAGGCAGTCGGGGCGTTGGAGAAATGGGCATTCAAGTACGCGCCTCGTTGCGCGGGCAGGTAAAGGGAAACGCCATCACGCGGCCACCGGGCCGCTGCTGGCGCGGATGCGCAGTTGTACGGGCGCCACGGTGCGTTGTGGCGCGGCGTCGGGATGGTCCAGGCGCTGCAGCAGCAGTTCGGCCGCCTGGCGGCCGCGCTCGCGCGGGTTCACGGTGAGCGTGGTCAGCGGCGGCAAGGCGACCGCCGCTTCGGAGATATCGTCGAAACCGGTGACGGCGAAGTCCACGCCGGGGCGCACCCCGCGCGAGGCCAGGCCCAGCATCAACCCGAGTGCAACGCTGTCGTTGTAGCAGACCGCCGCGGTCGGTGCCGGCACACGCGCGAACAGTTCTTCGCTGCGCGCCGCAGCTTCCAGGCGGCTGGGGGCCGACTCGATCAGCCAGTCCGGATGCAGCTCCCTGCCCGCTTCGGCCAGTGCCTGCGCGTAGCCCAACCGGCGCTGGTGGCAGGAGCTGGAATCGGCATGGCCACCGAAGAAGGCGATGCGCTCGTGCCCGCGCTCGATCAGGTGCCGGGTGGCCAGGTAGGCCCCCTGCTGGTTGTCCAGGGTCAGGAAATCCCAGTCGGCACCCGGCGGTTCGCGGTTGAACAGCAGGACGTTGGCGTTGAAGCCCAGCACCTGGCGCAGTTCGGCTGCATCGCTGCCTTCGGCCGGCGACAGGATCAATCCGGCCGGGGTGTGTTCCATCAACGTGGTCAGCACCGCCTGCTGCCGCTGCGGCGATTCGCCGGTGCTGCCCAGGAGGGTCACGAAACCCTTCGCACCCAGGGCCTCGTCCACCCCGGAGGCGAATTCGGCGAAGAACGGGTTGGACAGGTCGTTGATCACCAGGGCCACGCTGGACGAGGTGCGGCGGCGCAGGTTGGCCGCGCCCCGGTTGTAGACATAGCGCTGGCGGCGAAGCTCGGCCTCGACCTTGGCGCGGGTGTCGACATTGACCAACGGGCTGCCACGCAGCACCAGCGACACGGTCGCCCGCGACACGCCGATGGCTTCGGCGATATCGGTCACGGTGACGGCGCGCGCGCCCTTGCCCGCTGGTTTGACCTTGTCGTTCATGGTGTCTGCCCGGTCCTTGTCATCCGGCAAGCGTAAACGATCGCATCGGCCAGCGGACCGCGCCCCTGCAGGCAGCTGGATGGCGACCGCCGCCGATGCAACGCTTCATTCCAGCACCGCCCCCGGGGTAGCGCAGAACGAGCGCGGCAGCGCGTCGACCTGGGTGCCCCAGCCACGGGTGGGCGCCTGCGCAGCCAGCGCGAAGTCGATGCGACCGCCCTGCTGCAGCCGGGTCCAGTCCAGCCACACCGGGGCATGGTCTTTGCCGTCCACGCGCACGCCCTGCACATACTGCAGCGTGCGCCCATCGGCACCGTCGGCGGCCAGGGTCAGCGTGCGGCCGGTGCCCAGGTCCACCTCCACCTGGGTGAAGCGCGGGATATGCAGCAGGAACTGGCCACTGCCCGGCACCGCCGGGTACAGGCCGATCGCGCTGAACAGGTACCACGCCGACATCGTGCCCAGGTCATCGTTGCCGGTGACGCCGTTGGGGGCGTTGGTGAACAGCTGCTGCGCGGCACGTACCACCGTGGCGGTCTTCCACGGCTGGCCGATCAGCGTGTACATCCACGGCGCATGCAGGTCCGGTTCGTTGTTGGGGTTGTAGCGGTACTGGTTGTAGTAGCTGTACGGGCCCACCACCCATTCCTTGCGCGCGGCGGTCAGCGGCGACTGCACCAGCGCGTCGTAGGCGAAGAACGCATCCAGGCGCTTGCCGGCCTGTTCGCGGCCGTGCATGGCCTGCACCAGCCCCGGCACGTCCTGCTGCGCCAGCCACTGGTACTGCCACGCGGTGCCCTCATGGAAGCCATGGTGCGAGCGCGGGCTGTAGTGGCCGTCGGACGGCACGTACCACTTGCCGTCGTCCATGCGCGGACGCGGGAAGCCGCTCATGCCGGTCTCCTCATCGCGCACTTGCGGGTCCCACACCTTGTGCCAGTTGCCGCCCCGCGCGCGCAGCGTGCTGGCATCGTCGGCGTGGCCCAGGCCATCGGCCATCTGCGCCAGCGCGCAGTCGGCCAAGGCGTATTCCAGCGTGGCCGAGCCGCCGTGGTGCGGGTCCACGTCCATGCCCTTGGAGGGGAACGCGCGGTCGTAGGCGACATAGCCGTTGTCCACGTACCCGGGGTTGCCCGACCGGCCGGCATGCCGCGAGTTCAGCGGCGGCTGCTCGAAGGCGTTGCGACGCAGCGCGGTGTAGGCCTCGCCCTCGCGCCCGGCCAGCGCGCCGAAGCGCCACAGGTCGACCAGGAACGGGGTGACCGGGTCGCCGGTCATGATGTTGGTTTCAAAATTGGCGTAACCCCAGCGCGGCAGCCAGCCACCCTGTTCGTTGATGGCCAGCAGGCTGCGGCCGATGTCGCGCGCCACCTGCGGCCGGGTCAGGGCCAGCCACTGGTTCTGTGCGCGATAGGTATCCCACAGCGAGAAGTACTCGTAGTAGGTCCAGCCGTCGGCGCGATGGATCGCGTCGTCGTAGCCACGGTAGCGCCCGTCAGCATCGCTGCCGGTCAGCGGCTGCAGCAGCGCGTGGTACAGCGCCGAATAGAACACGGTGCGGTCGTCAGGGGTGCCGCCCTGCACGCGCGTCGTGGCCAGCTCGCGGCGCCACTGCTGCTGCGACTGGCTGCGCATCTGCTCGAAGCCGAGCAGCTTGCCGCCCTGCATGCCCTCGCTGCGCAGGTTGTTGCGCGCGCCTTCTGCGTCCACGTGCGAGATGGCGCTGATCGCGGTAACCGTGCGGTTCTTCCCGGTATCGAAACTCAACCAGGCGCCGCTGGGCTTCTGTTCGCCCTCCATGCGGTGGCGCGCGCCGGCCAGGCCGCCTTCTTCGCCCCAGGTCCCGAACGCCTTGAACGGGCGGTCGAACTCGAGACGGAACCAGGTGGTGTACTGGTGGCCGCCGCAGAAGCTCTTGGTAACCAGCTTGCCTTCCACCACGCGATCGCCCACCACGTCGATCACGCTGCCGATCACCGAATGGCGCTCGTTGGCCTGGCCCACGTTGACCAGCACGTGGCCGGTGCCGGCGTCGACCGGGAAGGTGTAGCGCTCGGCGGCGGCACGGGTACGCGCGGTGGCTTCAGCATCGATGCCGCCGTAGCCGGTCAGGCGCACCTTGTAGTAGCCGGCCTGGCCGATCTCACCATCGTGGGTGTACGGCGACGCGTAGCGCTTGTGGTCGAAGCTCTTGGCATCGTCGGTGTTGAAGTCGCCGCCCTTGCCGATGCTGCCGGTGACCGGCAGCACCGACACCTGGCCGCCCTGTTCCCAGCACCCGGCCCCGGACAGGAACGAATGGCCGAACCCGCGGATCTTCGGGTCGTCGTAGCGCCAGCCGGCGTAGTGCTTGCCGATCGGGCTGACCTGGATCAGGCCGAACGGTGCCGACGCCCCCGGGAAGGTATTGCCGTCATCCTTGCTGCCGATGAAGGTGTTGACCTCGCGCTCCAGCGCGACCGGGGCGGCGGCCTGCAGTACCGGCGCAAAGGCCAGCGCGAGCAGGCAAGCCAGGCGCGGCAGTGGGCGGCGCAAGGGGGTAACGGCGATGACGGACGGCAGTCGGCGCATGCGTGGATCCTGTGGGTCGATGTCGGTACGGCAGACGGAAAAAGGCACGGCGGATGCCCGCCATGGCGTGCCAGCCACTCCCCCGCTGGCACCGGTCCAGATTCACGTTGGCGTGAATTTAGATCGATTCAAGTAAAGCACGGAGATTTCGGCGGATGCATTCTGCGGCGCAACATGGCGAGCTGTTTTTTCGTCCAGGAGGGCGGCCAAGTCCGTCGTTGCGGAGCCTGGCGCCGAGAACCCGCCTCCACCGGCGCCTGCAGTTCCAGCAGGAGCGGTCTTTTACGTTGGGAGGATCGACCAGCGGCCCCGCCTCCGCCGTCCTGCGCAAGAAAACGTTTTCACTCCTTCGACCTCATCGGCCCGGTTCCCTGCCGGCCTTGGCCATATTGCGGAGCAGCATGCTTCCCTGCCGAACCCGTGCTAAAAATCCCCCGCCAATCGTTTAGATCGATCCAACTTCAAACGGTCACGATTGCCGGAGCGGTGGGTGGGGGCCCACCAGGCTGCATGCGGGACGCACGGGAGCTCAGCGCTGGCAACAGCTCTCCCAAAACATTAGATCGATTCAACAACGTATCGCCACCGTTTCAATCCAGGAGAGGGAGAGAGTGGAATGAACAAGATGTCCCGCATGCGCAACCGCGACACGCTGTCGGCCGCCATTACCGCCACGCTGTTCGCCGCCGCGATGGTGCCCGCCAGTGCCTTCGCACAGCAGGCCAGCCCCGCTTCGTCGCCGGAGGCCACCACGCTCGACAGCGTGAACGTCACCGGCTATCGCTACGCCATCGAAAAGAGTCTGCAGCAGAAGCGCGACGCCAACGCCGTTGTCGAAGTGATCACCGCCGAAGACGTCGGCAAGTTCCCCGACAAAAACGTGGCCGATGCTCTGCAGCGCGTGCCGGGCGTGATCATCGAGCGCAGCGGTGGCGAAGGCAAAAGCGTGAGCGTGCGCGGCCTGGATCCGGACCTGACCCTGACCCAGTTGAACGGCAACTACGTGGCCACGTCGGAGACCAACGACGAAGCCAGCCGTTCGTTCAACTACACCCTGCTGCCGGCCAACATGCTGTCCAGCGCCGAGCTGTTCAAATCGCCCGAGGCCCGCCTGGACGAAGGTGGCATCGGCGGCACGGTGATCCTGCACACGCGGCGGCCGCTGGACATGGAAGCCAACTCGGGCTACGTGAACCTGGAAGGCACCTCCTCGGACACCAGCCACGACGTGGATCCCCAGGCCTCGGCGCTGTACTCCTGGCACAGCCAGGACGAGCGCTTCGGCGTGCTGGTCGGCGCAACCAAGCAGAAGCGCACCAGCCGCACCATGCAGGCCAGTACCGAAGACTACCAGTGGTACGGCAATGGCACCGATGCGGTGAATGCGTATGGCACCCGGCAGTTGCAGGACGGCATCCACTACTGGTGGGGCCAGTCGGGCTTCAATGACCAGAGCGGGCGCAACTACAGCGAGTTCTTCATGCCCACCTCGGTGAACTTCGCGGTGAAGGAAGAAGACCGCCAGCGTACCGGCGGGCAGTTCACCTTCCAGTTCAAGCCGGTCGACAACCTCACCCTGACCGCGAACTACTTCCGCTTCGAGCTGGAAGGCAACTACACCCAGAACATGCTCAAGGTGCCCGAGTGGAACCTGGCCCGCTTCAACGGGGACGGCAACTGGGCCGGCGGGCGCCTGCTCAACGGGCTGACCTTCGATCCCAGCGGCAGCATCGTCACCGGTGCCGAGTATGAAAAGCTGGCCGGCAAAACCTATTACTGCAGCGAACAGCAGGCCGCGGCCGCCGGCCTGCCGCCGGGTGGCTGGGGACCGGATGACTGCACCATCCCCACCCCGCAGCTGACCGGTACCTACAGCAAGGAAAAAGCACTCTCGCAGACCGCCGACCTCAGCGTTGAGTGGGACATCAGCCCGCTGTGGAAGGCCTCCTTCACCGGCGGTCGTACCTGGTCCGAAGGCGGCCCGTCGATGAACTTCGGCATGTCGGCCAAGCCGCGCCGCCAGGTGGATGGCGTGTGGCAGTCCGGCAACCAGTACACCGCGTGGGATGTCAGTGGCACTCCGTCGGTGACCTTCTCGCCGGACCTGCAGCAGCAGCTGATGAACGGCGTGGCCGAGATCGATACCGGGTCCACCGGTTCGTCGTGGATGCAGACCGAGGTCAAACAGAGCTACTTCCAGGCCGATGTGACCAAGCTGTTTGAAAGCGGCTGGCTGGACTCCATCCAGTTCGGCGCCAAGTACCGCGATGGCGACGTGCACCGCAACACCGGCAACACCTACTGGGTGTGCCAGGGCAAGGATCCGGCCGACTACGACAACAACCGGTACCAGGCCGGCTGCGATGCCACCGCCGGTGTCGCCCAGCCGGGCTTCTTCCTGTCCAACCCGATCAGCAACATCACCGGCGGCTTCAATGCCAACGTGTTCCCGGGGATCAACTACCCGGCATACATCGATTACCTCAACGACAAGTACGGCGGCTCATACAGCCGCAAGGAAGACGACTTCGTCTACAACGTCAACGAGAAGGTCTTTGCCGGTTACTTCCAGGCCAACTTCCGCACCGAGCGCGTGCGCGGCAACGTCGGCGTGCGCGTGGTCAGGACCAGGCAGTTCGCAGAATCCAGCGATTCGGTGGAAAAGTTCAACGACTACTTCCAGGACAACGCAGCCGGCGCGCCGATGGACTGCAATGACCCGGCGGCTGGCGCGCTGATCGGCTCCAATACCGGGTATGTGTGCCAGAGCGGTTTCGTGCGCCTGCCCGATGGCCTGGCGCGCGAGAAGACCTACGCGTTCACCTCGCTGGAGAAGACCTACACCGACATCCTGCCGAGCTTCAACATCGCCTGGGACATCACCGACAACCTGGTGCTGCGTGGCGCGGCCTCCAAGGTGATCGCCCGCCCCAGCTACACCAGCATCGCCGCACCAGGTGCGCTGAACTACATCAGCGAGGAGTACAGCAACGACCGCCGCGTGGCCGGCGGCACCGACACCCCCGGCTGGTACGGCCATGGCAGCAACAAGAACCTGGAACCGTTCGAGGCCACCCAGGTCGACATCGGCCTGGAGTGGTACTTCAAGCCCGGCGCGGTGGCTGGCATCGGTCTGTTCCGCAAGAACGTCGACAACTTCACCGTGCCGGTGATCCGCGACCAGCAGATGACCGTGGGCGGCGAAACGGTCACCGTGCAGAAGTACGAAACGCAGGCCAATGGCCGAGACGGCGTCTCGCAGGGCGTGGAACTGTATGGCCAGTACACCTTCGACAGGGGCTTCGGCATCCAGGCCAACTACACCTACAACGACACCAACCTGGCCGCCATCGTGCTGGACGGCGAGAACATCGGCGAGTCGCCGCTGGTGGGCAGCGCCAAGAACCAGGCCAACATCACCGTGTTCTACGAGAACGAGACGTTCCTGGCACGCGCCTCCTACAACCGGCGCGGCGAAGTGGTGGGCGGTCCGGTCAACGGCATGAGTCAGTACTCCGAACCCTACGACCAGCTTGATCTCAACGTGGCCTACAACTTCACCGATGCGCTGACCTTCACCGCTTCGGTGCTCAATGCCACCAAGTCCGAGCAGCGCATCAACCTGGGCAACGACACCACCGCGCGCCTGATCTCCAACACCTACACCGGTCGCCAGTTGTACTTCGGCGTGAACTACAAGTTCTAAGCGTCACCCGCCCCCGCCTCCGGGCGGGGCAACGGTCCTCCACGGCAGCCGCGCTGGTACAGGTGGCTGCCGTTTTCTGTGGTGGCGCACAGTGCCGACTCCGTCCCGCGGTGGGCACGTTTACCGAGCAGCCACCCATGGGTGGCTGCACCCGTCACTTCGTCAGATCGCATCCAGCGCGGCGCGCAACGCGGCGACTTTGCCGGCTTCGGTAACGGTCCAATCCGGCGACAGACCCACCAGGGCCGGGTTGTGGTGGCGCATCGACGAACGTTGCGCGGCCTTGGCCGACGCGTGCAGTTCGACGCAACCCGTGCGTGCGGCCACCGCGGCGATGTTGCGTGCGTTGAGCCCTGCGCCGGCCATCACGCTGATGCGTGCGTTCGACTGCGCCACCAGCGCGGCCAATGTGTCCGCGCCCGCTTTCGCGCTGGCCTGGCCACCCGAGGTCAGCACCCGCTGGCAGCCCAGGGCGATCACCTGTTCCAACGCGGCCGGCAGGTCGCGCGCGGCATCGAAGGCGCGATGGAACGTCACCTGCAGCGGCCCGGCAGCCGACACCAGCATCTGGCACAGCACCGTATCCACGTTGCCGTCGGCGTCCAACGCGCCGATCACCACGCCATCGCAGCCCAGCTGCCGGCAGTGGGCGATATCGCGCAGCATGATTTCCGCCTCGAGCGCCCCGTAGTGGAAGTCACCAGGGCGCGCGCGGATCAATACGAACAACGGAATGCGCAGGCGCTCGCGGGCCACGGCGATGCTGCCGTACGACGGCGTGGTGCCGCCCTCGGCGAGGTTGTCGAACAACTCGATGCGATCGGCCCCACCGGCCTGCGCGGCCAACGCGGAGGCCACCGAATTGGAGGCGATTTCCAGCAGCCGGCGCACCATGCTCAGGTCTGCTCGCTGGAGTAGACCGAGGCGGAATCACGCAGGTCGTCCTGGCGATCGGTGTCGCAGACCGCATAGACGAAGCCGCGGTGCAACGCATACGCGCCGACCTGGCCCTGCTTGTCCAGCGCCAGGAAGCACACCTGCAGGGTCTTGCTGGCCTCGGGGCGTTTGCGTACCAGCCGGGCAATCGCCTCGCGGCAGGCCTCGGCGGGCGAGCGCCCCTGGCGCATCAGCTCCACCACCAGGAACGAGGCGGCGTTGCGCATCATCTCTTCGCCCACCCCCGACGCCGTCGCCCCGCCCACCTCGTTGTCCACGTACAGGCCAGCGCCGATGATCGGGCTGTCGCCCACGCGGCCGTGCAGCTTCCAGGCCATGCCACTGGTGGTGCAGGCACCGGCCAGACGGCCGTTGGCGTCGATGGCCAGCATGCCCAGGGTGTCGTGGTTGCTGCTGTCGCCCGGACGCCCGCGGCGCTCGACGTTGATCTCCGGCGTGTACTGCGCGGTCCTCAACCAGTCGCGCCATGCCTTCTCGGCGGCGGGCGTGAGCAGCTTCTGGCGCTCGAAGCCCTGCGCCACCGCGAACTGCTGCGCTCCCTCCCCGACCAGCATCACGTGCGGGGTGTTTTCCATGACTTTGCGTGCCACTGACACCGGATGCAGGATGTCGGTCAGCGCCGCCACCGATCCACAGCGGCCATCGCCGTCCATGATGCTGGCATCGAGGCTGAGCACACCGTCGCGATCGGGATTGCCGCAGCGGCCCACGGTGGGGTTGCACAACTCGCTTTCAGCCCAGCGCGCGCCAGCTTCCACCGCGTCCAGTGCGCTGCCGCCGCCCGCCAAGACCTTCCACGCCGCCTGGTTGGCGCCCACGCCAAAGTCCCAGGTGGACACCACCCGCGCGCCACTGGCCGCCCGTGCGCCCGCACGCGGCAAGGCCAGCGCGCCTGCGGCCAGCACACCGGCCTGGAGGAACTGTCTGCGATCGGTCATCCCACCCACTCCCTGCAAGATCGGTCATCGAGCCGCCCGCCAACCGGGCGGAAGCGTCATGCCACGGCGCGTCCGTGGCGCGCGGCGTGCCAGACCGCCGCACCCAGCATGCCCAGTTCGCCATGTTCCACCCGCCACACCGGCACCTGGGCCAGCACCCGGCCCATCACCCCCTTGGCCAGGAACCGCGCCTGGAAGCCGCCCGCGTGCAGGAAGTGCGCGATGCGCGGCGGAATGCCGCCCACCAGGTACACCGAACGCGCACCGAAGGTAATGGCGAGGTCGCCGGCGAGGCTGCCCAGCCACGCGCTGAACACCTCCAGCGTTTCCACCGCCACCGGGTCGTCGCCCAGGTGCGCCGCGGCGATCAGCTGTTCGGGCGTGTTCCATTGGGGTGCCACGCCACGAAGGCCGCACAGACACGGATACAGATTCATCAGGCCGCTGCCGGACAGGATGCGCTCCTGGTCCACGTGCGCCCAGCGCTGCTGCATCTGCCGCAGGATCTCCAGTTCCAGTTCCGTGCCGGCCGTAAGCGCGGCATGGCCCGCTTCGCTGGCCAGCACCGGTTGATGCCCGCCCTGGAAACGCAGTGCCGCGCCCAGTCCGGTGCCCGGGCCCAGCACCAGCGCCGGCCAACGCGAGCCGCCCCCGGGCTCGCCGTTGAGCGGCACCAGGGTATCGGCCTGCACATGCGGGATCGCGTAGGCGACCGCTTCGAAATCATTGATCAGCGCCAGCGAACGCAGGCCGGCCTGGGTGCGCGTGTCGGCCACCGACACCGGCCACGGCAGGTTGGTGTTGACCAGGTGGTCGCCTTCCAGCAGCCCGGCGATCGCCACCACGGCGTTGTCCAGCGGCTGCCCGGCGCTGGCGATGAAATCGGCCAGGATAGCGGCCAGGCTGGCAAACGCGGCGCAGCTGTAACGGCGCAGGCCAACCAGCTGCGGCGGCTGACCGGCACGCAGTTCGGCCACGGCCAGGCGCGCGAACGTTCCCCCGACGTCGGCGACAAGCAGCGTTTCAACAGACGATGCCCGACCGGGTGTCAGCAGGGACACATCGGACGGGGCCGGAGGATGCTCCGGAAACGGTACCGCAACGCTCACTCGCAGGCCTTGGCTGGGGTCGAATAACCCGGTGCGATTTTCGGTGATCGCCCGGGGTTTGCAAAGCATGTAGCGCCGTACAGCAGCGTATGCAGCTGCTGCACGGTGCGCGGCAGGCACCTCGTCAAGGCTTGCCGACCTGCAGCCGGTAGCTGGTGCTGGCCGAGGCGGTGGGGCCATCGGCGTGAACCGCGCGCACTTCCACCTTGTGCTCGCCGGCCGCCAGGTTGGTGGGCAGCGCGCCGCGCCACAGGTGCGTCGACGGCGTCGCTTCGGGAGAGCGATCGAAACCGCGCAGGCGCTCGGCCTGGTCGTCGGCCACGTTCTCCACCAGCAGGCGCGGATCCGGCTGCTCCACCCGCTTCATGCTCTGCCAGGCACCACTGTCCACGCGGTACTCCACCAGCGTGTCGGCCTGGCCCATGAACACATTGGCGTACACACCCCACGCCGGGTAGGCATCCTTGCGCAGCACCTTGGGCGCGTGCAGGGCGATCTGGTAGTCGTCCGGGGCGCGGGCCACGTAGTAGCGCAGGCCGTAGTCGCCGCCGGGCTTGACCGACAACACCGCATAGCCGTTCGGCGTGCCGTCGCTCATGGTGGCATCGGGAATGCCGCTGCTGTCCTTCACGCCCGACCAGAACGCGCCACAGGCGGCGCCCACGTTGTACTCATGCAACGGCTTGCTGCCCTGCCAGCCCTCGGCGGCGCCATGGTAGTAGTGCTGCTGGGTGTGGCTGTGGCCGCTGAGCACCAGCACGTTGGGGAACACCTTGAGCATCTCGAACAGGCGCGTGCGGTCGGCGTGGCGGAAGGTTTCGCGGCCGGGCGCGGCATCGAACAGCGGAATGTGCATGCCCAGCACCACCAGGCGGTCGCGCGGCAGGCCCTTCAGGTAGTTGCCGAGGAAGGTGAACTGGTCCGGGCGCAGCCCGCCCACGTAGCTCGGCTTGGCGGCAGGGTCGTAGACCACGTCGTCGAGGAACACGAAGCTGGCCCCGCCCTCTTCCACCGCGTAGGTATCGGGCCCGTACACCGCGCGCCAGCTGTCGAGCGAGTGGCGGTCATCGCCGGCGTCGAAATCGAGGTCATGGTTGCCCGGCACGTGGAACCACGGCACCTGCAGCAGCGCGGTGGCCTTGTTGATGGTCGGGTACAGGTCCAGGTCGTCGTTGACGATATCGCCGAGCGTGGTGCCCAGCCGTGCCGGATGCTTGCCGATGATGGGGTCGACGATGGCGCGCTGGTAGTAGTCGATGTCCTGCCGGCTGGCGGTCTGCGAATCGGTGAAGACCAGCATCTCGAACCCGGCGCGGGCGGCGTCGCTGCCCTTGGCCGGTTCCAGCGCGAAGTCCCAGTTGCGCACGTTGCTGCCGGTGGCGCGGATACCGTCGTACTTCAGCCGCGGCGAGCCCTGCGGTGCGTAGTGGCGCCAGTACGACGGCAGCCCATTGCTGGCGGCCGGGAAACGGTACTCATCGGGCTTGATCACAAATACCGTCTGTCCGTCGCGCACCGGCAGGCTGTAGCTGCCGTCGGCGGCGGTACGCACGATCACCTCGCCGTTGGACACCTGCACCCCGGCCATGCCGGGGTCGGTCGGTCCGCGCCCCGGCTTGCCGTCGCGTTCCTGGTAGACCTTGCCGGTCACGGTCACCTCGGCGGCCAGGGCGGGTGCGGTAGTCAACAGCAGGCAAGCCAGCCAGGCAGCAGTGCGGGTCATCGGGACGGTCCGTTCGGGGTGGGTGATTGTAAAGCGGCACATCATCGCTTGTGCCGCGTTTCACCGACGTTAAACGCGATTCATGCGCTCACCCTGCGTGGCGCGCCGCCAGCACGGCCACCGCGTCGGCCAGTGACAAGCCGCGCGCCCGCAGCAACACGATCAGGTGGAACAGCAGGTCGGCCGACTCGCCCAGCAGCGCCGCATCGTCCTGCGCCACCCCCGCCAGCGCGGTTTCCACGCCCTCCTCGCCCACCTTCTGCGCGATGCGACGGATCTCGCCGTCGAACAGCGACGTGGTGTAGCTGCCCACCGGGCGCTGCTGCTCGCGCTGGCGCACGAATGCATCGAGACGGCCCAGGAAGTTGCCCGGGGCCTGGTCGAAGCAGCTTTCGCTGCCGGTATGGCAGGTCGGGCCCGCCGGGCGCGCACTCACCAGCAGGGTATCGTTGTCGCAGTCCACGCGCACCGCCACCACCGCCAGCACGTTGCCCGACGACTCGCCCTTGGTCCACAGGCGCTGCTTGCTGCGGCTGTAGAAGGTCATATGGCCGGTGGCCAGGGTCAGCTCCAGCGCTTCGGCGTTGGCGTAGCCGAGCATCAATACGGTCAGGCTGTCGGCGTCCTGCACGACCACCGGCAGCAGGCCGTCGCCCTTGCTCCACTCCAGTCCGTCCAGCGCCTCGCGCGACGGCAGTACTTCAATAGACATCTCGAACCTCGATCTGCTGCTCGCGCAGGAACTGCTTGAGCGCGGGAATGGCAATGGCGCCACTGTGGAAAACGCTGGCGGCCAAGGCACCGTCGACATCGGCCTGGTCGAACACGTCGGCGAAGTGCTGCATCTCACCGGCACCGCCGGAGGCGATCAGCGGCACATGGCACAGCGCGCGCGCCTGGCGCAGCTGGGCTACGTCGTAGCCTCGGCGCACACCGTCGCTGTCCATGCAGTTCAGCACGATCTCGCCAGCGCCGCGGCGCTGTGCCTCGACCAGCCAGTCTAGCGTGCGCACAGGCACGGCCTGGGTCTTGTCCGGGTCGCCGCTGAAGCGCCGCACCCGCCATTCGCCGTCGGCCTCGCGCACCGAATCGACGCCGACCACCACGCACTGCACGCCAAACGCGTCGGCCAGTTCCTCGATCAGCGCCGGGCGTCCCAGTGCCGGAGAGTTGATCGAAATCTTGTCGGCACCGGCATACAGCACGCGGCGGGCGGTCTCCACGTCGGAAATGCCGCCGGCCACGCAGAACGGAATGTCGATCAGGCGCGCGATGCGCTCGATCCAGCCCACGTCCACCGCACGGCCTTCGGGGCTGGCGCCGATGTCGTAGAACACCAGCTCGTCGGCGCCCTGGTCGCGGTACCGCAGCGCCAACTCGACGATGTCGCCCATGTCGACGTGGTCGCGGAAGCGCACGCCCTTGACCACGCGGCCGTCGCGCACGTCCAGGCAGGGAATCAGCCGACGGCTCAGCATGCCAGCGCCTCCGCCAGGGTCATGCGGCCTTCCAGCAGCGCCTTGCCCAGGATCGCGCCGCCGCAGCCCACCGCCCTGGCCTCGGCCACGTCGGCAGCGCTGCGCACGCCCCCGGACGCCTGCACCGCCACGCCCGGCAGCAGAGTGGCCAGGTGCTGGTAGAGGCCGATGTTGGGGCCGGACAACATGCCGTCGCGGGCGATGTCGGTACACAGCAGGTGGGTCATGCCGGCCAGCGCATAGCGCGTTGCCAGCACGTCCAGGGTGTCTTCGGCGGTCTCGGTCCAGCCGTGCACGGGCAGCAGCCAGCGGCCGTCGTCGGCCTGGCGGGCATCCAGCGCGATGGTCAACCGCTCCGGGCCGAACTCGGCCAGCCAGCCGATCACCGTCTCCGGCGCGCGCACCGACACCGAACCGACCACCACGCGGGTAGCACCGGCATCGAGAATGCGCGACACGTCATCGCGCGAGCGCACGCCGCCGCCGGTCTGCACCTTCAGGCCGGTCTGGCCGGCAATCGCCGACAGCAGCGGGGCCAGCGTGTAACCGCCGGCGCGTGCGGCATCCAGGTCGACAAGGTGCATCCAGGTGGCGCCGGCATCGGCGAATGCCTGCGCGCGCGGCAACGGGTCGTCGCCATAGGTGGTCTGCTGCGCGTAATCGCCCTGCAGCAGGCGCACCACGCGGCCTTCGCGGATGTCTAGGGCGGGATAGACGGTGAAACTCATGACGGTTCGTTCTCGATGAAGTTGCGCAGGATCCGGGCACCGGTGGCGGCCGAGCGCTCCGGGTGGAACTGGGCGCCGCTGTGGAGGCCGCGCTGTACCACTGCGGCGAACAGGCCGCCATGGTCGCAGGCGGCCACGGTGTGCTCGCCCAGTGGCGCCGCATAGCTGTGCACGAAGTAGGCGCTGGCGCGCTCGGGCACGCCGTCCAGCAGCATCGATTCGCGCAACGGCCGCAACCGGTTCCAGCCCATGTGCGGCACGCGGATGCCGGTGGCCGGGTGCAGGTGGCGGACCACCCCGGGCATCAGCCCCAGGCATTCCACGTGGCCCTCTTCGGAGCCCTCGAACAACAACTGCATCCCCAGGCAGATGCCCAGCAACGGCACCTGCAGGTCGCGCAGCGGTTGCACCAGGTCCTGCGCATGCAGGCGCGCCATGCCGTGCGGGGCCGCGCCCACGCCTGGCAGGATCACCCGCGACACGCCCTGCAGGCCCTTCGCATCGCGTACCAGCCGCACCTCCACGCCCAGCCGTTCCAGTGCATAGCGCACCGAGCCCAGGTTGGCGCCGCCGGCATCGATCAGGGCCACCTCGGTCACAGCGCCCCCTTGGTGCTGGGCAGTGCGGTGCCCTGGCGCGGCAGCGCCTGGCGCAGGGCGCGGGCCAGTGCCTTGAAGCACGCCTCCACCTTGTGGTGGTCGTTGTCGCCGCGCACGCTCAGGTGCAGGTTGAGCCCGGCGGCGTCGCACAGCGACCGGAAGAAGTGCGGCACCAGCTCGGTGGGCATATCGCCCACGCGCTCGCGCTTGAACTCACCCTCGAACACGAAGTACGGCCGGCCGCTGAAATCCAGCGCCGCGCTGGCCAGGGTTTCATCCATCGGCAGGGTGAAGCCGTAGCGGCCGATGCCGCGCTTGTCGCCCAGCGCTTCACGCAGCGCCTGGCCCAGCGCCAGGCCGGTGTCTTCGATGGTGTGGTGTTCGTCGATGTGCAGGTCACCCTCGGCCTGCACGCTCAGCGCGAAGCCGCCGTGCTTGCCGATCTGCTCCAGCATGTGGTCGAAGAACGGCAACCCGGTGTGGGTCTGTGGCTCGGCGGTGCGGTCCAGGTCGACCTCGACGCGGATCCGGGTTTCCTTGGTGTTGCGCTGCACGGTGGCGCGGCGCGGTGCATCGGCCAGTTCATGGGCGATGCCGTTCCAGTCCCACTGCCCGCCGAACTGTTCGGTGCGCAGCTGGAAGCCGCGGATCTTCATGTTCTCGGCGAACTGGATGTCGGTGGGCCGGTCGCCGACCATGCCCGATCGGGCCCAGTCGATGCTGCGGTCCTGCAGGTAGGGCAGCATCATGCCGATGCCCGGCTTGCGGGTGGGCGCGTTGTCGTGCGGCCAGGTGCCGTCGATCAGCACGTCACGGAATACGATGCCCTGGCTGGCGAAAATCTGCAGCATCAGGTCATTGGGGCCGTCGAAACTGGCCTGCGGGTAGCCTTCGCTGCCCAGACCGTCCTGGTTGCTGACGATCACGAACTGGTAGCCGGCATCGCGCAGCTTGAGCATCGCCGGGATCACATCGCGCACGAAGCGGATCTTTTCATAGGCGTCGATCTGGAAATCGGCCGGCTCTTCAATCAGTGTGCCGTCGCGGTCCACGAACAGGATGGGGGTCATGCCGCTACCCTCCGCGCGGCCAGCGCACTGAGCACACGGTCGTTCTCCAGGGTGCTGCCGATGGTGATGCGCAGGGCGTCGTGCAGCTGTGGCGCGGCGCGCTGGTCGCGTACCACCACGCCGGCTGCCAGCAGCGCATCGAAGGCCTGCTGTGCATCACTGAAGCGCACCAGCAGGTAATTGCCCTGCGAGGGATATACGCGCAGCACACCGGGTAACACCGCCAGGGCCTGCTGCAGGCGGCCGCGCTCGGCCTTGATGCGCTCCACGCGCGAGGCGGTGAGCTGCAGGTTGCTGTCGCTCAAGCCCGCCAGGGCCAGCTCGGCGCAGGGGCCGGGAATCGGGTACGGCGCCTGGCAGCGGCGCAGCAGCGCGATCAGCGCCGGCGCGGCAATCAGGCTGCCGATGCGCGCCGCGGCCAGCGCGTGCGCCTTGGACAGCGTACGCAGCACGGCCACGTTGTCGTAACGCGGCAGCAGCGTGACTGCCGACGGCAGCGCGGCGTACTCGGCGTAGGCCTCGTCCACCACCACCAGCGCCCTGCCCTGCAGCGCCGTGGCTACCCGTTCCACCTGTTCCAGCGCGATCGCGCTGCCGGCCGGGTTCGAAGGCGAACACAGGAACACCAGCTTGGCGTTGCCGGCCAGTGCGGTGGCGATCACCGCGTCGATATCGGCATTGAGCGCATCGCCGTCGTCACGCAGCGGCACCTCCAGCAGCGGCGCGTTCTGCAGCCGCGCGCAGACCGCGTACATGCCAAATACCGGCGGGGTCACCAGCACCGCATCGCGGCCGGGCTCACACAGCGCGCGCACCAGCAGGTCGATCGCCTCGTCGCTGCCGCGGCCGATCAGCAGTTGCTCGGTCGCGCAGCCATACAGCTCGGCCAAGCGTGCACGCAGCGCAGCCGGCTGCGGATCCGGGTAGCGCCGCGCGCGGCCTTCGCTGTCGGCCGGATTGGCCCAGGCCGACTCGTTGGCGTTCAGCCATACATCGCCCACCAGCGCGCTGCTGCGCGCCGACGAATAGCCCGCAAAGGCCTGCAGGTCCGCACGGACCAGCGACATCACTGAAGCAAGCGCGCTCATGCGGCCACCTGCATGCGCAGTGCCACCGCATTTTCGTGCGCGTCCAGGCCTTCGGCGCGGGCCAGCGTGCGCGCGCAGCCACCGATCGCGGCAATGCCCTGCGCGGTGGCCGACTGCACGCTGATCATGTTCTGGAAGCTGGCCACGCTGACGCCGCTGTAGGCACGCGCGGCACCGGCAGTGGGCAGCACGTGGTTGGTGCCGCTGCAGTAGTCGCCCAGCGCCTCCGGCGTGTAGTCACCGAGGAATACCGAGCCTGCCGCCTCGACCTGTTCCAGCCACGCGCGAGGGTCGCGCAGGGCCAGGATCAGGTGTTCGGGTGCGTAGCGGTTGCTGATCTGGAAGGCCTGCGCCAGCGAATCCACCAGGATCAGCCGCGAGGCCTGCAGCGCCTGGGTGGCGATGTCCCTGCGCGACAGACGCGCCAGCTGTGCCTGCACCTCAGCGTCGACCCGGGCCAGCAGGGCCGCGTCGTCGGTGAGCAGCAGCACCTGCGAATCGGGGCCGTGCTCGGCCTGCGACAACAGATCGGCAGCGACGAAGGCCGGGTTGGCGCCGGCATCGGCGATCACCAACACTTCGGACGGACCGGCCGGCATGTCGATCGCCGCTGCACCGTCCTGGGCCACCTGCTGCTTGGCTTCGGTGACGAAGCTGTTGCCGGGGCCGAACAGCTTGTCGCAGGCCGGCACGCTGTCGGTGCCATAGGCCATCGCGGCGATCGCCTGCGCACCGCCCAGCTTGAACACGCGGTGCACGCCGGTCAGGCGCGCGGCCACCAGCACCGCCGGGTCGGCACTGCCGTCCTTGCGCGGCGGCGTGCACAGCACCACTTCGCGGCACCCGGCCAGTTGCGCGGGCACGCCCAGCATCAACGCGGTGGACGGCAGCGGTGCGCTGCCGGCCGGTACGTACAGGCCCACCCGGCCGATCGGCCGCACCACGCGCTCGCAGCGCACGCCCGGCGCGGTGTCCACTGCATAGCCCTGGCTCATGCCGGCCTTGTGGAACACGCCGATGCGCGCGGCCGCCTCGACCATCGCTTGGCGCAGGTCGGCCGGGACGGCTTGTTCGGCCGCGGCAAACTCGGCCTCGGTGACCTCAAACGATTCGGGGGCCACGCCATCGAAGCGCAGGCTGATCTCGCGCAGCGCGGCGTCGCCGTCAGTGCGCACGGCGGCGATCAACCCGGCCACCGCATCACGGGTCTGCGCGGCCACGGCCTGCACCGGGCGCTGCAGCGCCTGCACCTGCGCGCTGGCGTCCAGGGTGGACCACTCCACTACATTCATCGAAAGACGGTTCATGCCAGCGAACGCTCCACGCTCAATACCATCAGGCCCTGGGCGCCTGCGCGCTCCAGGTCTTCCAGCCGCTGCCAGGTCAAGGCGCCGTGGCACATGGTCTGCAGGCGCAGGTGGCCGCCGTCGTCGGGCAGCTGCACCAGCGGGTCGGCATCGGGCAGCAGCCGGGTCAGTTCGGACACGCGGTCCAGCGCGGCACGGAACATCAGCAGCTTGCTGTCCTGCACCTTGACCACGCCATCCAGCCGCCGCAGCAGCATCGCCATCAGGCCGGCGCGGGCGTCGTCGGGGGTCTTCACCGGGCCGGCCAGCACCGCTTCGCTTTCCAGCAGCGTTTCCACCGGCTTGAGCTGGTTGGCGGCCAGGGTGGCACCGCTGGAGACCAGGTCGCAGATCAGGTCGGCGGTGCCCAGGCGCGGCGCGATTTCCACCGACCCGGACAGTTCCACCACCTGCGCATCCACGCCGCGCGCGGCCAGCCAGTCGGCCAGGATTGCCGGGTAGCTGGTGGCGATGCGCTTGCCGGCCAGCTGCTCAACGCCGGTCCATTCCCATTCCTCGGGCACCGCCAGCATCAACCGGCATTGCCCGAAATTCAGGCCGCGCAGCGCCTGGTAGGCGTCCGGCAGGCCGATCCGGCGGCGCGCGGCGCCCTGTTCGTCCAGCTCGTTGCGGCCGACGATGCCGAAATCACAGACGCCGTCGGCGATCAGCCCGGGGATGTCGTCGTCGCGGACCAGCAGCAGGTCCACCGGCAGCGATTCGCCGTAGCAGAACAGCTTGTCGCGGCTCTGCCGCCAGCTCAGACCGCAGGCGGTGAGCAGGCTGCGCGCCGGCTCGGCCAGCCGCCCGTTCTTCTGGATGGCGATCCGCAGCCGGTCACGGGCCGGGGCGTTCTGGGTTGCACTCATGGGGGAGGCTCTCTTACTCGGATTCGGGGGGCGTAGGCGTGGCGGTGACGGCGATGGCGGCGGCATAGCCGCCGTGGCCATGCTCCAGCGAACGCGCCACGCGCCCGGTAGTGGTCACGCTGACGCCGGTCAGTTCGTGGATTTCGCGGTACGGCACGCCCTGCTGCAGCAGCGGGACCACCTTCCAACGGTCCGACAGCGCCTCCAGCTCGGCCGGGGTGCACAGGTCGCGCAGGAACGCGGTGACCTGCTCGGGGCTGGACAGCGCGGCGAAGGCCGCCGCCAGGCAGGCCAGATCGACCTGGGCGTCTTTTTCTCGGGGGGCGGGGCGTAGTTTCATCGTATCAATGTAATAGCGTGCTATTACATTAGCGCAAACGAGGGTGCAGGGTCAAACCGGGCTGCTGCTCGGACCGGGTTGGTTCAGGGCGGGAACGAAAAACGCCCGCTGAGCGGGCGTCTGTTTTGGGTATCGGGCGTTCAAGGGCGTACCGACCAACGGTCGGTACCTACCGGCACCTGACCTCGGCGCGGAAAGCGCCGCTGCGCAGGCACTCGCCGAACAGGCTGCCCTGGCGGCTCGGGATGGACTGGATGGCTTCCAGCTCCCCTGCCCCGTCCGGGCACTTCTGCCCGGCCAACCCGCGCAGGTCATGCTGCAACTGCTCCCGGTCGATCACGTGGCAGCGGTCGACCGTCAGCCGGTACTGGCCAGGACCGATCCGCTGGCTATGCAGCGAAGGATCGGTCCGGCACGCGGTCAGCAGGAGCAGCAGCGTAGCCGCCGCCCCCAGCCGCCTCATGGCATGACCTTGGCCTGCTCTAGTTCCACCTGCAGGGTGCTGGCCAGTTCCTCGCGCGACACCTCGAACTGCTGCTCGCGCAGCAGGTCCTTCACCGCCACCACGCCGCGGGCCAGCTCGTCGTCACCGGCCAGCACCACGAAACGGATCCCGGCCTTGGCCGCGTACTGGAACTGCTTGCCGATCTTCTTCGGCTCCATCTGCACTTCGGCGTTGATGCCACCGGCGCGCAGGCGACGGGCGATGTCCAGCGACTGCGGCAGGCTGGCGTCGTCCATCAGCGCCACCAGCGCGTGCACGCTGCTGTCTTCGATCCCCGCGATCAGGCCGGCTTCGCGCAGCTGCCAGAACAGACGGGTCAGGCCGATGGAAATACCCACGCCCGGCAGCTTGGACTTGCTGTAGTGGCTGGCCAGGTCTTCATACCGGCCACCGGAGCAGATCGAACCGATCTGCGGGTGGTCGGTCAGCGTGGTTTCGTACACGGTGCCGGTGTAGTAATCCAGGCCGCGCGCAATGGAGAAGTTCAGGCAGTACGCGGTTTCCGGCACGCCCAGCGCCTTGACCAGCTGCAGCACTTCGCGCAGTTCGGCCACGCCCACCTTCAGCGTGTCACTGGCGGCCGGATCGGCGAGCAGCGCGTCCAGCTGCGCCAACGCGTCGGCGTGGCTGCTGGAACGCACCGCCACGAAAGCCAGGATCCGCTCGACCTGCTCGGCCGGAATCGCGAAGCCCTCACCCACCAGCGTCTCGCGCACGTAGTCGGGCCCGCGCTTGTCCAGCTTGTCCACTTCGCGCAGCACCGCGAGCTGACGCTCGCCATCGGCCACGCCCAGGCTCTCGAAGAAGCCGCGCAGCAGCTTGCGGTTGTTCAGCTGGATGCTGAAGGCGCCGATGCTGAGCTCGGCGAACACCGCATGGATCACCGCCAGGACTTCGGCGTCATAACGGGTGCTCAGGGTGTCCTTGCCGATCACGTCGATGTCGCACTGGTAGAACTCGCGGAAGCGGCCGCGCTGGGCACGTTCGCCGCGGTACACGCGCTGCATCTGGTAACGACGGAACGGGAAGGTCAGGTCGTGCTCGTGTTCGGCCACGTAGCGGGCCAGCGGCACGGTGAGGTCGAAGCGCAGGGCCAGCTCGGGCAGCGCCTTGTCGCCGGCTTCGGCGGCATTGGCCAACGCGCCGGTGGACTGCACGAAATAGACCTGGCGCTCGGTTTCACCGCCGGACTTGGTCAGCAGCACGTCGGACAGCTCGAACACCGGGGTTTCCACCGGCAGGAACCCGAACCGCTCATAGTTGCGGCGGATGACGTCCAGCATGCGCTGGAACGCGATCTGCTCGCGCGGCAGCAATTCCATGATGCCGGGCGGCGTACGGGGCTTGATCACTTGCGGGACTCCTGCGAATCGGGGGATGAGCGTGGTGCATATTCTAGCCGCAGCCGGCGCGCCGGGCTGCGCTGATCGCGCCGGTCCGGGCCAATGGCCGCATGAAGTATCATAAGCAGGCCCCGCTCCCTGGTTCGACATGACCCGGCCCCACTCCGGTACCGCCCTTTCCGCCGTTGAAGATCCCGCCAGCCCGGGCTGCTCGCCGCTGCGCGACTGCCTGCACTGCTCGGTACGTCATCTGGCCGTGTGCTCGGCGCTGTCGCCCGACGAAGTGCTGGCGCTAGAACGGGTGACCGTGTCCCAGCCGCTGGCGCTGGGCGCCACCCTGGCCCGCAGCGGTGAACCGCGCCTACATGTCTATACCTTGACCGCCGGGGCGCTGCGCCTGGTGCGGACACTGGCCGACGGCCGCCGCCAGATCAGTGGGTTCGTGCTGCCCGGCGATTACCTGGGCCTGAGTGGCAACGACCACCATCGCTACGACATCGAAGCCATCGCCGACAGCCGCGTCTGCCGGGTGGCGCTGCCACAGATGAAAGAGCTGCGCGCGCGTTACCCGCACCTGGAGCGCAAGCTGCTGCAGCGCGCCTGCCAGGAACTGGACGCGGCGCAGGACGCGGCCATGTCGCTGGCCCGCCTGCAACCGGCGGAAAAGCTGGCCGATTTCCTGCTCCGCCTGGCTGTCCGCGAAGCCCGCCTGGGTGGCAACGGCCTGCGCGTGACCTTGCCCATGGGCCGCGGCGACATCGCCGACCACCTTGGGCTGACCATGGAAACGGTGAGCCGCACGTTCACCAAGCTTCGCCAGCAGGGCCTGATCGCCCTGCCCCACCTGAACACCGTCGAGATCCTCGACGAAGCCGCACTGCACACGCTCTCCGGCGAGTAACCGGTAGCGCCGGGCTCTGCCCGGCTTGTATCAGACATCATGACCTCCGAAACGAACGGCAGCCGGGCAGAGCCCGGCGCTACGTGAGCGGCCCCTCCGGCGATTGGCGCGTGGAACCGGGCTCTGCCCGGCTTGCATCAGACATCAGGACCTCCGAAACGAACGGCAGCCGGGCAGAGCCCGGCGCTACGTGAGCGGCCCCTCCAGCGATTGGCGCGTAGAGCCGGGCTCTGCCCGGCTTGTATCAGACATCATGACTCCGGAACGAACGGCAGCCGGGCAGAGCCCGGCGCTACGTGAGCAGCCACTCCGGTGATTGGCGCGTAGAGCCGGGCTCTGCCCGGCTTGTATCAGACATCATGACACCGGAACGAACGGCAGCCGGGCAGGGCCCGGCGCTACGTGAGCAGCCACTGCGGCGATTGACGCGTAGAGCCGGGCTCTGCCCGGCTTGCATCAGACATCATGACCTCCGAAACGAACAGCAGCCGGGCAGAGCCCGGCGCTACGCGAGCAGCCGTTCGCGTAACGCCGCGTATTCCGGCGCGCATGGCTGCGCCTGCGCGGGCCGGTCCAGCAGCGCCGACAGCGACGGCGGCACGTCCAGCGCCCGGCCGATCAACGGTTCCACCACCGATTCGAACTTGGCCGGGTGCGCCGTCGCCGCGACCGCCCAATCCCCCTGCATGCCCTCGGCACGCAACGCCTCCAGCACCGCCACCGCAGTGGCGGTATGCGGGCAGAACACTTCGCCTGCCTGTGCCCAGCGCCGCGCGATCACTGCACGGATCGACGCATCGTCCACCGCCTCCACGTGCAGGTCCGCGCGCAGCGCCGCATCGTCGTCGGCATACAGCCAGCGCAGCCGCTCGAAGTTGCTCGGCGCGCCCACGTCCATCGCATTGGCCAGGGTCGCCACGCTGGTCGCCGGCTGGTACGCGCCACCCTGGAAGAAGCGCGGCAGCACGTCGTTGGCGTTGGTGGCCAGTGCGACCTGTCCCAATGGCAGGCCCATCGCCCGGGCCAGCAGCGCGGCCATCGCATTGCCCAGGTTGCCGGTGGGGACCACCAGGTTGAGCACGTTGCCGGTACGGGCGTGGTGTTCCAGCGCGGCATGGGCGTAGTAACTCATCTGCGGCAGCCAGCGCCCCAGGCTGATGCTATTGGCCGAACTCAGTGGCACGCGGGCCTGCAGCTCGCGGTCGCCCAAGGCCTGCTTCACCATCGCCTGGCAGTCATCGAACGAGCCGGCCACGCGCAGCGTGTGGATGTTGTCGCCGAAGCACCCCAGCTGGTGCGCCTGCCGGGGCGACACGCGCCCATCCGGGTACAGCACCACCACGCGGATGCCCGGTTGGCCGTGAAACGCCGCCGCCACCGCCGCGCCGGTATCGCCGGAGGTGGCCACCACGATCGTCAGCGGTTGCTCGCGGTCGCGCTGCAACTCGGCCAGGCTGGCCGCCAGGAAGCGCGCACCGAAATCCTTGAACGCCGCAGTGGGACCATGGAACAGCTCCAGCACATGGTCGCCAGGGGTGCTCAGGGCGCGCAGCGGCGCGGGGAAATCAAAGGCATCGGCGCACAGCTTGGACAGGTGCGGTGCCAGCGCATCGCCTTCAAAGTACGGTGCCAGCACCGCGGCAGCATCCAGGGCCAGCGAGCCCTGCGGCTGGCACGCTGACGCCTGCGGGCGCTGCGCCGGAACATACAGGCCGCCGTCGGGAGCCAGCCCGGCGGCAATGGCCTGGCTGAGCGTGGCGGGCGGTGCGGTGTGACGGGTGGAAACGAAATTCATCGGTCATCCTGGAAGAAAGTAATAAACACCACACTCACCGCAACTGCGCGCCCGGCGCGTTCAAGGGCGAGACCCACCCCTGGCTGTCGAACCCGGCGTCGGCGAAGGCCTGCTGCACCGCCGCCTGCGCCGCCAGCGCGGCGTCGCGCCGCTCGAACCAGGCGAACACGCTCGGCCCGGCACCGGAAATGCTGGCCCCCATCGCACCGGCTGCCAGCGCCGCATCACGTGCAGCATGGAAGCCGCCAATCAATCCCGCGCGGCGCGGCTCCACCAGCACGTCGCGCAGCCCGGCACGCACCAGCGACGCGTCGGCGGTGAAGCAGCCGCTCAGCACCAGCGCGAGGTTGGCGCTCTGTTCAACGAACTCGCCCAGCGCGTAGCTGCCCTGCAGCGCCGCGCGGGCAAGGCGCGTTTCCAGCACGGCCTCCGGATGCACCAGCAGGCTGTGCCAGGCGTCGGGCACGGGAATCGGCACCAGCCGCTCGGCCGTGCTCAACACCAGCCCGCCCAGCAGCATCGGGCCCAGGTTGTCGCCGTGCCGCCCGCCGCTGGCCACCGCCTCGCCCTCCAGCGCGAACGGATACAGCGCCTCGCGCGACAGCGGCGCGTCCAGCAGCGTATTGGCCGCCACCAGCGCGGCCACGCAGGACGCCGCCGATCCGCCCATGCCCGACCCCAGCGCGATGCCCTTGTCGATCTCCACCTCGAATCCGAACGGCAAGGCCAGCGCCTCGCGCAGCGCGATCAACGCCGCACCTGCGGTATTGTCCGGCGCGTGTAGCGGCAGCGCGAACGGGGTGCCGCGGATGGCCGCAATGCGCACCTCCGGCGCGTCGATACGGCGCACCGTCACCGTGTCGCCAACACCGGCGATGGCATGTCCCAAGATGTCGAAGCCCACCGCGGCGTTGCCCACCGAAGCTGGCGAGAACGCCCGTGCCACGTTGTCATCACCACGACTCACAGGCGCGCTCCTTCGCCCACCGCCACCCGCAGCACATCGGCGAATACGCCAGCGGCGGTCACTTCCGGGCCCGCACCCGGGCCCTGCACCACAAGCGGGTTGTCGCAGTAGCGGCGCGTGGTGAACTGCACCACGTTGTCGGTCAGGCGCAAGTTCGCGAACGCGTGCCCGGCCGGCAGCTCAACCAGCCCCACCTGCGCACCCTCGGGCGACAGCCGTGCCACGTAACGCAACACCGCGCCCCGCGCCTGGGCCACGGCCAGGCGCTCGGCGAAGACCGCATCCACCGCATCCAGCCCGGCCATGAACTCCCCCACCCCGGCCTGACGCAGCGCCTCGGGCACCAGGCTCTCCACCTGCACCTGCTCCAGGCTCAGGTCACGCCCGGCCTCGCGCGCGAGGATCACCAGTTTGCGCGCCACATCCACGCCTGACAGGTCATCGCGCGGGTCCGGCTCGGTGTAGCCCATGCCGCGGGCCTGCGCCACCAGCTGCGAGAACGGTACCTGCCCGTCGTACTTGTTGAACAGCCACGCCAGCGTGCCGGAGAAGATGCCGTCAATGGCCAGCACTTCGTCGCCGGTATCGACCAGGTCGCGCAACGTGGTGATCACCGGTAGGCCCGCCCCCACCGTGGCTTCGTAGCGGAAACGCGCACCGCTGGCGGCGGCCGCCTCGCGGATGGCCTGGTAGCGCGGCAGCGGGCCGGCGCCGGCCTGTTTGTTCGGGGTTACCACATGGATGCCGGCCGCCAGCCACCCGGCGTAGCGGTCGGCCACCTCGGCGCTGCCGCTGCAGTCGATGACCAGCGCATGCGGCAGGTGCGCCGACAGCAGGTGTTCGGTAAAGGCGTCCAGGTCGGTGGCTTCGGACGATGCGGCGAGCGCGCTGCGCCAGTCGCCATGCAGGCCGCGCTGATCGAGCACCATGCGGCTGCGCGAGGCCACCGCGCGCAGACGCAGGTCGACGTTGGCACGCCCCAGCAGCTGCGACTGCGCCGCCTGCAGCTGGTCCAGCAGCGCCGCGCCGACATTGCCCGGCCCGATCACGCCCACCGAGAAGGTCTGCGGCGACAGCCAGAACCCGGCATGGGCGGCGCGCAGCGCCTTGGTGGCGTGCCGGCTGTCGACGGCGACCGAGATGTTGCGCTCGGACGAGCCCTGCGCGATCGCCAGGATGTTGACCTGCGCCCGCCCCAGCGATTCAAACAGGCGTGCGGCCACGCCCGGCTGCCCGGCCATGCCATCGCCCACTGCCGCCAGCACGCTGACGTTGTCGGTGAGCTGCACGCGCTGCACCTGGCCAAGGTTGAGTTCATGGGCAAACGCCTGCAGCAGTGCATCGCGCGCACGCACCGCTTCGGCCTGCTTGACCACGCAGCAGATCGAATGCTCCGACGATCCCTGCGAGATCATCACCACCGACACATGCGCGTTGCGCAGCGAGGCGAACACCCGCTCGGCCGTACCCGGCACGCCGATCAGACCGGTGCCCTCCAGGTTCAGCACGGCCAGGTCCGGGCTCAGCGTCAGGCCCTTGATCGGCCCGGCAACGGTCCGTTCGGCGGTGATGCGCGTGCCCGGGTGGAGGGGATTGAAGGTGTTGCGGATGATGATCGGCAGGCCGCGCTCGATCGCCGGCGACATCGTCTGCGGGTGCACCACCTTCGCCCCGAAGTACGCCAGCTCGCAGGCCTCGTCGTAGCTGAGGGCGTCCAGCTGCACGGCTTCCGGCACCACGCGCGGGTCGGCCGAGAGCACGCCATCCACATCGGTCCAGATATGCAGTTCGTCGGCGTTGAACAGCGCTGCGAAGATCGCGCCGGAATAGTCGCTGCCGTTGCGGCCCAGGGTGGTGATGCGGTCGCGGCGGTCGCGGGCCACGAAACCGGTGGCGACCACGCGCGGCGACGGGTGCGCCTCACGCCAGCGTGCGAGGCGCTGTGCGCTCTGCACCCAGTCCACGTCCACGCCCAGCTCGCCGCGATCCACCACCAGTACCTCCCGTGCGTCGAGCACGGCGCATTCCTCGCCCAGGCTCTGCAGGTACTGGCCAAGCAGCTGCGCCGAGTACACCTCGCCCAGCCCCTGCACCCGGTCCAGCACTTCCACCGGCAGCTCGCCGATCACCGCCAGTGCACCGAGAACCTCGGCAAGGTGGTCGAACCGGGCGTCCAGCCACTCCACCGTCAGGCCGGCGTGCTCACCCAGCAACGCCACCGCGGCACCGCGATGACGTGCGCGCAATGCATGCCACGCGTCGCGCCAGTGCGGCGCATCGTCGGCCGCCAGACCGGCCACCGCGATCAGCGCATCGGTGACGCCCTTCATGGCCGACACCACGGTGACCTGCACCGCTTCCTCGCGTGCCAGCAGCAGCTGGGCCACATGGCGGTAGCGCTCGGCATCGGCCACCGAGGTGCCGCCGAATTTATGCACGATGGTGGAGGTGGCGGCCCGAAGTCCGGGGGCAGCGGGTTCAGCGACAGCAGGCAGGACGGCGACGGATGACATGAAGACCTCGATTCGAGGCCCCGCATCGGGTCAGGTTGAAGGCGCTCCCCCGCAACCTGTTCCGGGTGCGGGGCCGTTGTTTTCGGAAATTACGCGAAGACGACGGGCCGCACCAGGCGAGTGGTGACGGTGGTAATGGTGGTGGTACCGCTGGTCTGCGCAGGCACGGCTCGACCGGCCGCGAGGGCGGAGGTGCAGCGCTGGGCGGTGGCGGCGACGAAGACCATGGGGCAAGAAAACTACGCCGCCGGGGGGCTTGTCAAGTGTTGCAGTGCAAAATCAACCTGGGCGCGATCGGCCTGCATCGTCGGCAAAAAGGTTGCGAATGAGACCATGTAGCCGCGCCAACGCGATCAGCCCGCATGTTCGGTGATTGCACGTGGTGGCCGATGTGCATGGGCGCACATCAGCACCCCGGAAACCAGGCACACGATCGCCACCGTCTCCATCGCCGTGGGCCATCGCTGTTGCCAGGCGAACCCGTACAGCAGCGCGAACAGGGTCTCGAACACGATCATCTGCCCGGTCAGGGTCAGCGGCAGGTTGCGGCTGGCCCGGTTCCAGCACGCGTTGCCCAGCACCGACGCCACCACGGCCACGCCGGCGCTGATCAGCCAGAACCAGCCCCAGTCCACCGCGGCGTGGGGTGCGTTCGGCAGCAGGAAGGCACTGGGCACCAACAACAACGCCAGCGCGCCGGTCGCCACGCCGGTCAGCAGCGACCAGTCGTGCCCGGACAGGTCTGGCCGCCGCGCCAGCCAGCGGCTGTTGCCGATCGAATAGACCGCCCACGAAAACAGCGCGCCCAGCGCACACAGCAGGCCCAGCAGGCGGCGGCCGGTGGAACCCTGCGCGTGCTCGGCCTGCAGCGCCTCGTAACCCACCAACGCCACGCCGGCCAGGCACAGCAGCAGCGCGGGCGCCAGTTTGCGCAGCGGCACGGCGCCCTTCTCGCGTACGCCCGCCAGCGTCACCACGACCGGAATCAGGCCCACGATCAGTGAGGCCGCCGCGCCACCGGCCCACTGCACGGCATTGGCCAGCAGCACGAAATACACCAGATTGCCGGCCAGGCTCAGCCAGAGCAGGCCGCGCCACTCGGCGATGCCGATACGCGTGCGCAGGTCGCGCCAACGCGGCGCCAGCAGCACCACGGCGATCAGGCCGTAGACCAGATAGCGGCCCGCCGAGAGCTGCACCGCGCCAAACTGGCTCAGCATCGCCGGAGCCAGGAACACCACGCCCCACAGCGCACCGGCGGCAATCCCGTTGGCGATGCCCACTCCCATCGATCGATTCATCTGCGTGCGTGCACCGCTGCCGGAAAGAAGGCGCCAGTGTAGGCATCGGCGCGGTAGCAATCTTGACCCAGGCTACTGCCGCTGGCGGCGCCGGTACTCGGCCGGACTCATGCTCCATTCGCGACGCAACGCCCGGGACAGTGCGCTCTGCTCGGAATAGCCGGCGTGCTGGGCAATCTGCGCGATGGTCGCATCGGTGGTGGCCAACTGCCCGCGCGCCCAGCGCAGCCGGCAGCTGCTCAGCCAAGCCTGTGGGCTCAACCCGAACGCCTGGCGGAACAAGGCATGCACGCGGCTGACGCTGACGCCTACCTCGGCCGCGATGCGCTCCACCGGCCACGCGTGTCCTGGTTGGCGTTCAATGCGCGCGCATACCGCCTGCAGGCGCGTCGCACTGCCGGCCAGCGAAAATGCGTGCAGCAGCAGCGGCATTTCGCGTGCCACCACCGCAGCGTCGATCTGCCCGGCGCCCGCCACGCAGACCCGGCGCGCCATCGCACGTACCGGCGCAGGCAGCGCCAACACCGGCTGCTGCGCCAGGCACTGCAGAGTGTCGTCATCCAGCAGCGCGGCCGGGCAATCCACGATCAGGAAGCGGTCATCCTGCAGCGCGCTTTGCGCGTGCCCCGCCGACGGCGCCACGAACGCGCCCTGCCACACGTCCAGGCGTGCGCCGCGCCCCTCCAGCTCGAAGGCCAGTTCGCCCTGCAGCGGCACCACCCATTGCGCGAAGTCATGCCGGTCCACGCTGGACGTGCGACCGTAGCGACGCAGGTTGAAGGCAGCGGTGAACATGGCGATAAGCGCGCGGAACCGGGAAACAAGCAGTCTGCGCGCCACCTGACCCCGGTGCAACAAGGGCTGTGCGGGCCGGTGCTATAGTCGGAACCGTCCAGTCAGCAAGGAGTGCATGCCGTGACGACCCGTTCCACTCTGCCTACGCGACAGCGCCGCCGGTTTCCGACCCTGCTCACGCTCCTGGCCGTGGGTCTTCCCTTGACCACCGCCCACGCCGAATCCCCTGCCCCGGTGTCCGTCGCGCGCACTGCGCCGGGCCCGCACTGCATGGACGCCAAGGGCCTTCTGGAAATGAACCAGAGCAGCCCCGACAGCATCACCTTGCTGGATCGCGACCAGTCACCGTGGCGGCTGCGCTTCAGCGCCGCCTGCCCGGGACTGCTCGCCGCCGAAGACCCGCGCGTTGCCGCTGTCGACAGCTGGGTCTGTGGCACCGGCAATGAACGGGTCGTTGCCGGCGACACAGCCTGCCCCATCACCGCGGTGGACCGGATCAGCCGCCGCGAATTCGCACAGCACGCAAAGCAGAGCGGCGTTGCGCGCCCGGTTACGCTGGGCCCGGTGAATGTCACCGAGCATCGGCGCACCTTCCGCGGTTCACCGTCGTACTGCTTCAACACCCGCCACGTGCGCAGCTGGAGCGAAAGCCCGCAGGGCTTCACCGTGGAAACCAACCCGCGCTATTCCGGTGGCCACCGGCACTACGTCATTGAAGTGGCGTCGTCCTGCGGCGAGCTGGTGCATTCGCCGCAGGTACGCTTCCATTCCGGTTTCAATACCGGCGTCATCTGCGGGCACCCGGGCGACCGGCTGGAAGTGATCCCCACGGTGGACCCCATCCTGATCGCAATCTCCGAACGTGGGCCCCTGCCGGAACCGCCCATCAACCGCACGCTGTCGCGTTGCGCGATCCTCGCCGTCTACCCGGCTGCGCCGTGACCGCCCTGCTCCGGGTGACGTTGAGCGACCGGCCCCAGCTGCTGCCGGAGGTCGCGGCCTGGTACTTCGCGCAGTGGGGACACCACGTGCCTGGTCGGACGTTGGCCGACGAATGCGAACGGCTGGAGGTGTTCCTGCAGCCCGACGCCCTGCCGATGTTGTTGATCGCGATGCAGGGTGACCGCCCTGTCGCGGCCGCGCAGCTGAAGTTCCACGAACGCGCGGAACGCCCGGAACGTCTTCACTGGCTGGGCGGCGTGTACGTGGATGCCACGCAACGCGGCAAGGGCATCGCCGAGGCGCTGATCGCCGACCTGATGGCACGCGCCGCCAGCGAGGGCGTGCGCGAGGTGTACCTGCAGACCGAAGCCGACGATGGCGGCCTGTACCGCCGGCTGGGATGGGAACCGCTGGAGTCGATCCAGCACGCCGGCGGGTTTCGGGTGCGCATCATGGTGCGGCGGCTTTCGCCGCCGTGATGGGTCAGCGCGCGCGCACCGGCTGCGGTGCGGGACGGTCGGCGAGCGAGCCCAGCGTGAACGTGTAGCCCGCCTCTTCCAGCAGCTTGCGCATGCGCAATTCGGCGCGCTTCGGGTAGGCCAGCGACAGCGGCGCATGCAGCGCATAGGACGTGGACTTGCCCGGCATCGTATCGCGGGTCACCGACGACTGATTCGTTTCACAGGCATTGGACCACAGGTCCGACAGCACCTTCGGTCCGATGGATTGATTGTTGCCAAGCCGAAGTGTCAGCCAACGCATGTGTTCCATAACAGATCCAGTCAGGCCTTTCGATCGAGTATGCACCAAATCCCCACCCCCCGTACGGCGGCGTCCGGCCCCCTTACGCAGACAGCCCCGGGAATCCCGGGGCTGTCTGCGCGTGTTCATCTGGCGCCGGTCAACGCGCCCGTACTGCCAGGTGTCAGTGCTTCATCGCATGTTTGCGGTCGCGCATCACCGCATGGCATTCCTGCACCTGCGGCAGCAAGCGCTGCACTTCCTGGCGGGCGGCCGGGGTGGTGTCGCTGTCGGTGAGGGTGTCCTTGAACGCCTTCAGCAGACGGTCTTCAGACTCTTCCAGTTCGGCAACATAGCCATACTGAGTGTCGCCCAGGGTGGCGCGGACCTTGCCGTAGAACTGCTGCATCGAACCCACCACCGTGCCGTGGTCGGCCGGCTTGCCACCGGCGGCCAGAACAGTAGCGCTGAGCGAGCGGACGAGTTCGTCCTTCACCCCGGCGATGCGGGTGAACAGCGCAGACAGTTCGGCATCCTTCACCTTGCCCGCAGCTTCGGTGTAGAAATCCTTGCCGTCGCGGGCGATTTCAATCAGGTCGTTCAAGGTGTGGGTGGTCTTGGTTTCGGTAGTCACTGGTGATGCTCCTGTGGTGTCGGGATGCCCGCATCTGCGGGGTGCCCGTGCTTGGGTGGGTCCACTTTTCCGCATCGCCGATGAAGTCGGCGTGACACTGAAACCACACGATTCAGCGAGGTATGCACGGCGAAATACAGTTGTTTGTTCGGCGTGTTCAATGCGCGATTGCTCCGTCACGACAGCGCGCGTCGGCGCTTCATCCAAGCCATGCACTGCCCTGCAATCGCGGTGGCCAGCACCAGGCTGTTGGTCACCACGAATACCCAGGAATGCAGCGCGATGCTGTAGGCAATGAAAAGCACCGAGGCGGTCATCTGGCCAATGAACAGCCACGTCGATACCGCCTGGGCATCGTCGGCGCGCCACTGCTTCCAGATCTGGCGCCACAAGGTCGCCACCAGCACCGCCGTCGCAGCCCACCCCAGCAGATCGATAGCGGCCATCAGCACGCCCCCGCCGGTTTGGTGCCCGTGGCGCACACCGCCAGACCGGAAGATGCGGGTGCATCGCCGATGCTGCGCTCAAGGCGCTTGAGGAAATCGCTGAAGCCATGGTTTGCCCGCGCGTGCCGACGCGCACTGGTCACCACCTGGGGCGCTGCCAGCCGCGCCACCCGCGCGCCGCTGCGTTGGATTGCATCGATGAGCGCCACGTCCTCGCCGGTGGCCAGGGGCAGGAAGCCGCCGCTGTCGCGGTACGCCGCTGCACTGAATCCCATGTTGGCGCCGTGCACATGGGGATGTCCATCCTGCGCCCGCTCGCCAAGCAGGAACTGCTGCCGTACCGAAGGCGCGTAGTCCAGCCAGTCATCCACGCTGACCACCCCGCAGAAGGCGCCGGCCTCGCAGGCCACCTGCCGCCACAGCCAGTCGGCCGGCACCCGGCTGTCGGCATCGGTGCAGCCGATCCAACGCGCGCCCAGCGACAGCGCATGCTCGCTGGCCACGGCCCGGGCCACGCCGACACACCCGGCTTCCACCCGTACCACGTGCACGCCGAAGCGCCGGCAGACCGCAGCCGTCGCATCACTGCACCGGTCCAGCGCCACCACGATCGCCACCGCCTCGCCCGCCAGCCCGGGATGCCGCGCAGCGGACTGCAGTGCCTGCAGGCACGGGCCGATCAGACGCTCCTCGTTATGCGCGGGAACGATTGCGGCGATCATCGCAGGCCCTCGTGCGCGGCGACCGAGCGGGGGTCGCGCGACCAGCCCTGCAGCAGCATGTCGGCATCGCTCCAAGAGAACGCCCGCGGCAGCAACGCGTCCAGCTGCGCGTGCACGAATTCCGCCGAGCACCGCGCCTGTGCGAAGTCGGGACGCCAATGACAGGCGACGAGCACGCCCTGCGTGTCCAATGACGCAGCCAGGCGCGCCGCCATCGCCTGCATCGTCGGCGGGTCCAGGTAGTAGCCCAGCTCGCTGAACACGATCAGGTCGAACGTCCCATCGGGCCACTGCCGCGGATGCTCGGCGCGCTCGACCCGCACATGCGCGTGCCTGGCCAAGGCAAGGCGCGCCGCCGTCACCGCCTGCTCGCTCAGGTCGGTGGCCAGCAACTGCGCGCAGCGCGGCGCAAGCGCAGCGGTAAGCACCCCGTTGGAGCAGCCCAGCTCCCAGCCCCGCAGGTAGTGTTCCCGTGGCAGGCTGGCCAGGGTCAGCGCACGCTTGCGCGCCTCGTACCAGCGGGTGCGGTACTCGAACGGATCTTCCTGCTGGTAGAGCGCATCGAAGTAGGCGGTTGTGTTCATCCGATCAGGACCTCGTAGGCGCGTTCGAAACGCTGCAATACCGTCGGTGGCAGGATGGGGTCGCAGTCCAGTCCGTCCACGGAACCCAGCTGGGTCGAGAACTGCGCGATGGCTGCGCGCTTGCGCTGCAGGACCTGCGGGCTCAGCGCGAACCGTGTTGCCGGAGTCCAGGCGCCCGGCGCGTCGTGCGGATCCAGCCAATGCCAGCCCCATACCGGGTACTCGCGCAGGGCGCAGCCACGCGACGTTGCGGCCTGCGCGCAGGCACGGCCCACGGCTTCGTGGTCGGGATGCGCATCCAGGTGCCACGGCCCCAGCACCATATCGCCGGGGCGCAGCACGGCGTGCAGGCGCGCGGCGAGCGCGGCTTCGCTGCCGGCCACCTCACCGTCGCCGATGTGCCAGGCTTGATGATCCACATCGACCAGACCCAGGCAGCCCAGTGCACGCGCAAGCTCCTGCTGACGCGCGCAGCGCAGCCGATGCGGCGGCCACGCCGGCTGACCGGGGTAGCAGGCTTCACCATCGGTGACGGAAATCACCACGACCGGCAGCCCGAGCGCCTGCGTTTGCGCCATCAGCCCACCACAGGCGAGCACTTCGTCATCGGGATGCGGCGACACCACCACCAGCCGTGCATGGTCGGCAAGCAGCGTCGCGACCTTGGATGCCGGCAGCGAACCCAGCCAGTCGCAGGCCATCCATTGGGCCTCGGTGACGCCGCCTCCGGCGATGTGGCGCGCTACAGCGTCCATCCCTGCCCCTCCCGATGACATTCCAAGCCCAGCTGCTGCCAGTCGCGGTCGGCATGGCTCTGCCGGATGAACACGGTCAGGTCGCTCCAGCGCCGGGCGTGCGCCGGGTCCATGCACATGGGCCCGGGTCCCAACGCCCGCGCAACCAGGTCCAGGGTCTGCACGCAGCCGCGCTCCACCACGCTGCGCACCCTCACCACGTCGGTCATGTGGGCGCGCGTGGGGTCCGCGTCGATCCGGGCGGCCAGCTCACGCAGCAGCGCCGCGCATGCAGACAGGGTCATATCGACCTGCCCCAGCAACGCAGCCACCACGCCCGGTTCGGCCGCCTTGGCGCTGCACCGCAGCGGTTCGGCCAGCGCCGTCGCCGCCCCATACCAGCACGCGGCGATGCCCGCGCCGCCGTGCCAGAAGCCCGGTCGTTGCAAGTAGGCGTCGGCGGTGCCGACTTCCACGGCAGGCACCTGGTCAAGGTGGGCGGTGGCGCTGGGAATCCGCTCCATCCCGGTCGCCTGCCAGTCCTGCACGTCGCAGTGGATGCGTGCACCCCGTAGATCTGCACGGTACAGGCGGCAATGCCCGTCTGTCCGCACCGTCACCAGCGCGGTATCCACCCACCCGGCGCCCGAGCACCACGGTTTGGTGCCGCTCAACGTGCTGCTGCGTGCATTGAAGGCCAGCGTCGCCGCAGGCCCCTCGGCGGCCCATACCGCAGCGAGCTGCCCTGCAGCCAACGGTGGCGCCTGCAGCTCCTGCAGAATCGCCTCGGCGTCATGATGCGCTTCAAGCACCTTGGCCAGGCACAGGTCCCGCGCGCCGAGGTGCGCCAGGTGCCGCCAGCGCTCCAGCGTGTGTCCTCCTCCCGGTGGCGGCAATGCGTGATGGCCGGCCAGCCATGCCCGCGCCTGCTGCATCAACGCGGGTGATTCCGCAGTGGGGATTGCCCTCTCCATCCTCGCGGCCATCTCAGGGCGTCAGGATCACCTTGCGGCAATCCTCCTGCTTGCGGTCGAAGATTTCATAACCGTTGGCCGCCTCTTCCAGCGGCATCCGGTGGGTGACGATCACCCCGGGGTCCAGGTTGCCTTCAGCGATATGGTCGAGCAGCTCCGGCATCAACTTCTGCACGTGGGTCTGCCCCATCTTGAAGGTCAGGCCCTTGTCGAACGCATCACCGAGCAGGAAGCCGTGCACGAAGCCGGCATACACCCCGGGAATGCTCACCGTGCCACCGCGGCGCGTGGCCGCGATGCACTGGCGGATCGCCACGCCACTGCTGCCTTCCACCTTCAGCGTGGTCAGCGCGGCTTCCAGCGCACTGCCCTCGGCTTCAAAGCCAACCGCCTCAATGGTGGCATCCACGCCGCGTCCGTTCGTCTGGGTGACGATGTACTCGGCCGGATCATCGACACGCGTAAAGTCGATCGGCGTCACCCCGTAGGTGCGTTGCGCGAAGTCGAGGCGGTACGCCAGGTGGTCGACCATGAAAATGGTCTCCGCCCCCAGCAGGCGACAGCACGCCGCGCTCATCAGGCCAACCGGCCCTGCGCCGAAGATCGCCACGCTGGAGCCGGGCCTGACCCCGGCATTGATTGCCGCCTGGTAGCCAGTGGGCAGGATGTCGGACAGGAACAGCACCTGCTCGTCGGACAGCCCATCAGGAATGCGCAACGGCCCCACATTGGCCTTGGGCACGCGCACGAACTCGGCCTGCCCGCCCGACACGCCGCCATACAGGTGGCTGTAGCCGAACAGCGCCGCTGGGGGCCGGATGCCCTTCTGGTTTATCGCCGCCCCTTTGCCGCTGTTGGTGGTTTCGCACGCGGCGAACTCAGCGAGACGGCAATGGAAGCAGCTGCCACAGGCAATCACAAACGGAATCACGACCCGATCGCCCGGCCGAAGGTCGCTCACACCGCTGCCGACCTCTTCGACAATGCCCATGAACTCATGGCCCAGCACGTCGCCGCTGTGGAGGTCGGGGATCTTGCCGCGGTACAGATGCAGATCCGAGCCGCAGATCGCCGTGGCGGTCACGCGCAGAATCAGGTCGTCGGGGGCCGCCAGCACCGGATCGGGGACGGTGTCGACACGGACGTCCTTGCTGCCGTGGTAGGTCAAAGCGCGCATATGCTGCTCCAGTGAGGGATGCACCATTGCTACGCCGTACCGCGTACCGGGGGGGTGACTCAACCGTGTGCGCCATGTTGAGGGGGAGCGACGGTACGTTCACCCGGGCGGCAGGATGCTCCAACTTCACCCGCACAGGCGTCAGCGAATGAACACACCCACCCACCCACGCGGCACGCCTGAAGACGATCAGCAGAAGGCGTTCACGCCGGACACCGTCCGCAATGACGACGCCCGGTGGAAGGACAAGGACATGCCGGAACAGGACGACGGCAAGGTCACCCCGTCCGACTATGAGGCGCCCCCGTCGCGGGACTGAGTCAAGGCACCCGTTGTCCGCCTACTGCTGCCCAGGCGGCGACGCGGGCGGCGCTTCCACCGGTGGCGATGCAGGGGTCGGATCGCCTTCAGGCGGCGCCTCCAGCGGAGGGGTTTGCGCGGGAGGATCGCCTTGCGGCGGCGCTTCGGCCGGTGGCTCCTGCACCGGCGGTTCCGGTTTCACCGGTACTTCCACGGGTGGCGTAACAGGCGACCCTGGCGGGGGCGTGGTGGGCGCGCCGGGCGGCGAATGCGACGATGCGTTCATCGGGTAGCTCCAACGAATGGGGTTACACAGCATCTCCGGTGGCGCGTCAACAACCGGCGACGGCGCCGTGCACGTATCGGCAGGGTGACGCTTAGTGCCCGGCCACGCCGGGCGCTATCCTGTGCGGCATTCCCGCAACGTGGACCGCGTACATGGTGTTTTCAAAATGGACCTCAGCGTTTTCGCTGTGCCTGCTGCTGGCTGCCGGCGCGCACGCCGAAACACCTGCCGAGGGTGTCCGCCAGGTGCCCAGCTTCGCATTGCCCGTGTCGCCTTACCTCAGCCCGCAGGCGCAGGACAGCGTACGCGGTGCAGTGATCCATGGTGATCCCACGGCCAAGCTGGACAATGCGGCCGTCCTTGCGCAGCTGGGCAGTATCCGCAAGGGTGCCGACCAGTGGGCGTATGGCGAGATCGCCGAACTGCGCAAGCGTTTCGCGGTAGAGCTGCATCACGAAACCTGGGGCGGCATTCCGGTGGTGCGCGTGCAGCCGCAGAGCGCACCGGCTGACCCTGCAAACCGACGCCTGCTGATCGAACTGCATGGCGGCGCCTTCGTGTTCGGCCGCGCCGACAGCCTGGGCCTGCTCGAGGCGATCCCGGTGGCGGCGATGACGGGCATGACCGTGCTTGCCGTGGAGTATCGCCAGGGTCCCGAGCACCGCTTCCCTGCCGCCAGCGAGGATGTCGCAGCCGTGTACCGGGCGGCGTTGGCGCGGATGCCCGCCGCGCATATCGGCATCTTCGGCTGCTCGGCAGGTGGCGTGCTCACCGGCGAATCACTGGCCTGGTTCGCCAAGGAGAAGCTGCCCATGCCCGGCGCTGCCGGCCTGTTCTGCGCGGGCGGCGACGCGCGTTACGGCGGCGACTCGCGCTACGTCATGGCCGCCATCAACGACGCCCTGCTGCCCCATGCTGACGGCACATTGCCCATCATGGAGGACCTCTACTACGGCGACGTGGACTTCCGCGACCCGCTGGTGTCGCCGGTGTTTTCCGAACCGCTGCTGGCGCAGTTTCCGCCCACACTGTTCATCACCGGCACCCGCGCGGCGGAGCTGAGCAATGTGTCCTACATGCACAGCCGGCTGGTGGACCTGGAGCGCGTGTCGGACCTGCATGTGTGGGAGGGTCTGGGGCACGCGTTCCATCTGGATGCCAAGCTGCCGGAAAGCCAGCAGGCGTATCGGGTGATGGCGAGGTTTTTTGCGCGGCACCTGGGGACGGCGCTGCCCGCCAGCCACCCTGCCCCCGCAGCGGCAGCTGCGACTAGATGATCACGAGGACAATGGGCGACGACTGTTCGCGCCGCGCGCAGGAAGAAGTCGCAGTCAGCGCAGGGCCGTGACGGCCAGCGAATACCGGCAGGCCGCGAGCTGCAACGCGGGCAACATGGTATTCGTTCGATGCGGTAACTGGGCGAACTCCGCTCTACACCTGGCGTTGACCATGGCTACACCGGCGCAGTACACGTGCGCTGGTGTACTTGCCCCACTCCTTCACAAGACAACGGGTCAGTCAACGATGTCCTCCACCGGTGTCTTCCATCTGATTGAAGTTGCTGGCCATCGCGAGCCCTCCAGCGATCGCGCAGCGCGTGTCACGTCCGTGACCGCGTCTTGCCTCAAGTGCAACCACCACTTCACTGCGGCGGACGAATCAACATTGCTGGCGGTGCCCGGGGGCATTGCAATGCGCTGCCCAGGCTGCAAGGCGAGACAGGCCATCAGCAGCGTGGTGTTTGAGGACATATTGCGGAGGCGGGAATAGCCTCCCGCCGTGTTCAGTTGAAACGAGCTGTTCACGGAAGGTGAGGGTACTTGGGTCCGTTGGCTGTCGCGTCGCAGCACCCGCCTTTATCGCCATCGAGCCGGCTGTGAGGAGCGCTCGTCAAGGAAGACGTTTCACTGCCGTAAACACTCTGCAGGCGTCAAGCTATCCCCACCCAGCGCAGAGCATTTCTGCGGCCTTTGACCAAAAACTCGAAGCCAATCGCCCCGGCTGCGCATAACGTGATGGTGATGATCACAGTTGCACTCACGAATGCAGGCTGCATGGCTTCCATACCGGGGATTCGACGCAGTCCTGCTTGAACGACGCCAAGTACGAGCATGTGCGAAAGGTAAAAATAGAAGCTGCGTGCCCCCAGCCAGCTCAGCATGCGTCGCCAACCGCTCACCCGCGTCCACGTGCGAGCCAGCGCAATCGCAATAGCGCACACGCACAAGGACGTGATCATCGACGAGAGCTTCAACTGTGATATCGCCAAGTCTGCCGCGCCAGGAATCCACACGAATGCCTCAGCAACGGAAGCCGCCGCCGACACAAGCCCCATCACAAGCAAAAGCGGCCAGTTGCTGGAGGACAATGCCGGTCCGCTCCGGCCAAATGCCAACCCAGCCAGATAGAAGGGCAGCCAGAGGAAGAATGGCAGCGCGTTGTAGGGAAATTGCGACCAAACCCCATCAAATCCAATGGTTCGGATACCGTAGGTGAACGTGACGGACGCCACGATGGAAACCGGAATTGCCAGCTTGAGCGCGTTTGACGACAAGCGTTCGAGAACCGGGGAGAGGACGGCTATCTGCAGCATCACGATCACGTAGTAGCCGACGGAAATCACAGTGCCCGTTGCGAGCATTTCTGGTAAATCCGCAACAGCCAGCTTGCCCGTGAACGCCTTCGCACTGGTGTAAACAGCCGCCCACACGAGATACGGGACCAGCAGGCGCCTCACCCTGCTTTGAATGCCGGCCACCCAATTCCTGGAAGCGGTTCCCTGAAGGGCGAACATGCCCGATAGGAAGACAAACAGCGCCACCGGAAAATTGATGAACTGCCTCAGCACGATGCCAAACGTATGGTTACCGCTCCCATCTGGGAAAGCCAGTGCGCTGCCGCACGCATGTATGGCGACCACCGCGACGATCGCGAGCCCCTTCCACACGTCCCAGTAGAGATTCCTCACAGCCTGCCCACGCCATTTGAAGGCAGGTCTTATAGCACGATTGCTACACGCGCAATCACAGCCTCATGAAATTGCACTCCGCCCTTCCACTCGGTCGTACGTCGCTCGCAACGCCCAATCGTCCCTTGCCCGCTTCCGCTGACTCAAAGGCTGTACGTCGATCGCGCCTGCAACATGGGCCTTGCTCCCTTCGGGTGACCACTCATCGTTTTTTTTTGGGGGGGGCGATATTTAATGCGAGTATCGGACGGATGCGCGGGTCAACTCACACTCTGAACCGTACGAATGACGGCATTGCAGTGCCGCCCTGATCTGACTTTCCACCACGTCGTCTGACGTGTCCTGCGCGTGGCCCGACCGTAAAGACGCGCCCTTGCCAACATCACAAGGGAATCTGTCGATGTAGAGCAACAACGCCCTATGCACTGGCCCAAGCGTTTGATTGTGGTGACCCCGGCCCGATTCGAACGGGCGACCTTCCCCTTAGGAGGGGGGCGATCAGTCCAACTAGCGCAAGGGTTTTACGGCCGGCTGTGCCAACGGTGTGCCGAAAGATGGGCCTCCCTCCGCCAGTGCACAGCGCGGCACCTGCTCTTCATCCGCCCCTTCAGCCCCAATCTTGACGGCACTATAGAGACAAGGTCGGAAAGGGTATGCTCAAGATGCCGACTAGGTCAGGCTCACCGAATGGATGATAGATGGACATACCTTCTCTACCCACCGACAATCTTTACAAGTTCTCCGCACTCTCAGGCCTGCTCTTGGTGGTATTCGGACTCGGGTATCCATCGAGCAAAGTATTTGAGATTCAGCTGTATCAAAATGAGGTCGGGACGGATGTTCAAGCCGCGACTCAGCGGGCCGAAGCGTTCGAGAGACTAGCCAAACGATTAGCAGATAACCAAGATCGGACTGCAGTGCAGATTGAGCGATATGAAAGCGCTCGGGATGCCGGACTGGAGCAGGCTGCTATCCTGACCCATAAAGGCAAGAGGATCGACATACTTCTTGAGCAGGCGAAGTTTTACCTAATTTTCGGTTTCGCCCTTGCATCCTTCGGCCTTGTCTTTTCATTTTGGGGTTTTTCCAACTGGCTTCGTTTGCAGCGCATCACCGACTCTGCTTTGCTGAGTCAGCGGCCGTCGATGTCCGATGGGCAAAACACCCCTAAGCCGAGCGACTAGCTTAGAAGAGGCCATCGCGCATTTCAGCTTTCCACTGTTGATGCGCCAGACGATGTGCGGAAGACTCGTTTGGCTGAGAGTTTACGACGGCTTGTGCTTCCCGCAGCTGGTGAGCGACCTGCCGTCTCTGCAGAGTATTACCGCGGTGCCGAGACACCACCTCTACAAGTTTCCTAAGTCCTGCAGCTGGGTGCGTTCGCGCTGTATCAGTGCGGCGAGAAGCCGGCCGCCAGCGACTAGGCGGCCCGCAGCTTGGTTGAGGTATTCGGCTTGGAGACGTCCCGCCTCCAGCACAGCCGCCATCTCAAAGCTGGTCGGCCTCCTTCGCAATGGGTCGCCAGGTGAGGCCAAGCCCCCATCGAGTGGCTGGACGGTCACCGGCTCTCCATTGGCGCTCTTGCCATAGGCAGTGGCCATCATCCGGCCGTTCTTGGGCGACCACCCACCCAGGACGATCTCGGTGTGAAGCTGGTCCCGGGGAATGCCGGCTCGGTCAGCGGCCGCCTCGTAGTTGGGCCACAGCTGCTCGATCACCAGCCCCAGCTCGGCCATGAGCTGCTCCATGCTGAAGTCCGCCCGGAAGCTCGCCTGCAGGCTTAGCTCGTACAGCCGAAGGAAGAACTGGGCCGACCCTCGGGTGGCCATGACCAGGTTGTACTGAGGGATCAGCAGCAGCTTTGCGGCCGAGGAATGCTCCGCGGTCATGGCGTCGACGGCCAAGGTGTCAACAGCCACTAGTAGCTTGTCGGGGCTGAGGATGACGTTGAGGATGCTCATCGCTGCGCCCGATGGGTGTATCGCCACTATGAACAGGATCTTGGCAGCTGTCTAGGGATCCCATGCCGCCCCCGGCCGCCTCAATCCTCGCCGCGCTCACAGCCTGGGCGCTACCCTGAAGTCCCTGTAAGGAGTCGACGACTATGAGCAAGCTACCGTTCAATCCAACGACCGACGTGGACGATCAGGACAAGGCACATACGCCAGACAAGCTGCGGAACGATAACGCTAAATGGAAAGACAAGGACATGCCAGAGCAGGAAGAGACAGCTCACCCTGAAGACTACGAGCGTCCGCGAAAGCCGTGATCGTCCTTGCCGGGCTACCTCTGCGAAGACGGAAGCGGCCGAATGCGCCACGCCTACTCGGCCTACGCAGCAGCTGCTGGTAGCCTGATACATCCCACAAGGAGCTGTCATGGACCGTAAAGCAGCAGCACTCGCCGACGATCGGCTCGACCATCTTGAAAGCCAGATGCAGGCACTTATGGGGCACGTGAAAGCGCTGGAATATGGCCTCCGATTGCTGATCGCCACCCATCCATCACCTAACGTCATCCTTCACACCCTGGACCGCATCACCGACCAGGCGCTCTCCACCACCCAGCTTGTGGGGGACGTGCCAGAGCCGATGTATCAAGCGGCCCTCCATCAGGGTCTAGGGATCATCAGGGAACAAATCACCGAGGCGGTCCGCCGTAGCCGTTGAACTCTGGCGCGGCCGGCCATGAGCCCAGCTTCAGCGCTTCGCTCAAACGTCGTTCCTGCTGCAGCTGGATTCCCGAGCGGTTGGGCTGCGCGGGCTCTTCATCCTTAGCCGTCAGCTGCTGCACGGCCTGGCGCAGCGGCACACCTTCCAAGACCCGGGCCGCGCACCACCGCTCGGCATAGCGCTTGCCTTGGCTTACGCTTGCCGCCCGGACCCGCTTGTCCTGCCACAGCTTCCGACACGAAAGGATCACCAAGATGCCATTGGCATCTGGCTGCACGCTGGCAACCTGGCGGTTTCCCCACCAAAGTCCCCAATGCTCACCGAAGTGCACCCAGCCCTGTGGGCGGAGGGCGGTCATGAATCCGGTTTGGTCGCAGGGCGGGCGCATGCTGGGCAGGATACGGAGGGGCATCTCAGATTCCGCGACTGGCGGAAATTACCCTGCCAGGAGGTTGATGCACGGCCCCGCCGGTCGCTCGTTCGGCTGCACCCCGTTCCGCGAAGCATCACCTTGGGGACGGAGGGTGCAGCGGTTCGGCAAAGACCATAGGCCGTCCGCGTTGCGGTCCGAGTTCCAGTCGGAGCCGGACAGCGTTCCGTCCAGCAGATGCGGGCGTCGGGACGCTCGGTAGATCGCATCTGCGACGGCCTCCATCTCTTCGGTGAACCACCGGTAGCCGTTGACGCAGATCGCAACCGGCTGATCATCAGGATGGGGATAGTGGGGCAGCACCTCCTGCAGCTTCACCGCTGCCTCCCGAACGGTGAGATCTCGGAAGCCGGGCGTTGCTGCCCAGTGATCAAGAATTCGCACGGCACCCGGGGTCATGGCGGCATTCCTTCACTATCTGGGCACCAGATACTCACGCTGACAGCGTAAAAGTGGCGCGAACGCTCCCACCCTAAATACGCTCGAGGTCACAGTATGTGCGGTCGATTCGTCCAGACCCCGATCCGAGACGCCGCCAGCCTGGGCTTCCCCCAGCTGGTGGGCGACCTTCTGTCCATGCCGGCCAGCTACAACCTGGCGCCGACTCAGCACGCGGCCGTGGTGCTGGACCGGGGCGACGGCTTGCAGGTGCAGCGGCTGGCCTGGGGCCTGCTGCCCTTCTGGGCGAAGGCGAAGAAGCTGCAGGGCTCGACCATCAACGCCCGTATCGAGACGGTGGCCACGAAGCCTGCGTTCCGCTCGGCCTTCAAGAAGCACCGGTGCCTGATCCCCATGGCCGGGTACTACGAATGGTCGGTCAATCCCGAGGACGGGAAGAAGGACCCGTGGTTCATCCACGCTGCCGGGCCGCTCTGGGCGGCCGGCCTCTGGGAAGACACCAGCCCCCTACTCGACCCGGACAACCTGGGCACCTTCGGCGTGATCACCGGCGACAGCAGCGGCGTGTCGGCCGATATCCACGACCGCATGCCGGTGTGGCTTGCACCCGGCCAGGCCGAGGAATGGATTGCGGCATCGCCTGACGATGCCATGGCGATGCTGCTGGCCAGCGAGCCGCCGGCGATGGAGGCCTACCGCGTCAGCCGGGCGGTGAACACCCCGCGGAACAACCACGAGGAATTGCCACTTCCCGTGGCCTAACGCTGCAACGCCACTCGGCGGGTAATGTCTAGAGACCGTTCACAACAAAGCGCGTTGAACTAACGACCACGAGACTACCTTGGTGTTTCAGATCAACCGAGGAAGACCCGATATGACGATCAAGACTGCAGAAGACCTGTTCATCCACGAACTCTCTGATCTCTACAGCGCTGAAAAGCAGATGGCCAAGGCGCTGCCCCGGCTCGCACGCGCGGCGACGAACCCCAAGCTGTCTGCTGCATTCGAGCTGCACCTTGAAGAAACTCAAGGGCAAATCGAGCGTATCGACCAGGTGGTCGAGCTGCTCGGCATTCGCCTCAAGCGCATTAAATGCGCCGCGATGGAAGGCCTGGTGGAAGAGAGCAAGGAAGCCATCGACAGCATCGAAAAAGGCCCTGTGCTTGATGCTGCGCTGATCGGCGGCGCACAGAAAGTGGAGCATTACGAGATCGCGTCCTACGGCACTGTTGCTGCCATGGCAAAGCAGTTGGGCTACAAGGCTGCGCTGCCGTTGCTGCTGGAGACGCTGGCCGAGGAAAAGGCAACTGACGACAAGCTGACGTTGATCGCAGAGGGCGGCGGCAACGAAAAGGCATCGAAGGCCGCATAAGCGCAGCGAATGGGGCTGCATTCATGCAGCCCCTCCAAACTGTATTGCGCATCCTGCAATCGTTGCTCACACTACGGGAACACCAAGAGGCGCACCTTGAAGGCGCGCCAGGCCCCCGTGGATATGGCAAACACGCACGCGACCCAGCATAGGGCCATGTTGAGCCAAATGCAGAGGAAGCTCAGATGCCTGATACCGGCATGTTTTACCTCCTGGAAGTCAAGCTTCAGCCATGCTTAGGTGGCGTCGAAGTGGATCTGGTTAGGGCGCAATGCAACGCCTGCCAGCGGATGTTCACCGCTCGAAGTCGTCCCGAGCTCCACAACATTGGCGAGAGCGGCGCGGTCTTGGCCTGCCCAAAATGCGGCAATAGGCAGGCAGTGTCCGGTGCCAGATTCCTTGAGTTCTTAACGCGGTTCCCCCATGGCTTTCCACTCGATGCGGCGGACCGATCTCTAGTCACACCTGCGGATCAGGATCTTCCACCGCGGTGAACTTGTAGACCTTGCCCACCACCAGGTCTGCTGCATCGGCCGGCGGCACCGTCATGCTGATTTGCGGCACACCGGTGGTGACCGGCACAAAGCTGAGCGTGACCACGCCGGGCTGGTCGGCAGTCTTCATTTCCATGTTGAGTTTGGCGCGAAATTCCATGTGGTATCTCCAGGTGTGCGGCGGCAAGATCGCTGGCCGCCGCGTCAGCGGTTACTGCTCAATCGACACAAGCGAAAGGCTCTGCGTGATCGTCTGCTGGTCGAACGAACCAGACTGGTGGGTCACGGTCTGCTCGGTGAAGCCCACCACCTCGGCGCGGTACGATCGCTGGGTGGACCCATCGGCGGGGTCGTTGATGGAGATCGACCCGCCCCAGGTCGAGGTGGCCCGGTCGGGGCCGTCGAACTCGTTGAGAATCTCGACGCTGCCGCCGACCGCGAACTGCTGCCACAACACTTCCCCCTGACCGTTGAGGGTCCGGTAGACGTTGATGGTTGCCCCGTTGGCGCCAGCACCCGCAACGAAGCCCTGTGACCCCAAGGCAGTCTTGATCCGGCTGTGCCGGCGCGAGAAGCCGATGGTCACAGCCTTGTTGCGGCCGTTGGTACTGAAGAGCCCGGTGGTGACCGACGTACCCACCGTGATCGTGGTCGTGGTCTGAACCGCGTTGCGCAACACACCGGCCGCGAGTGAACCACCCCAGTAGGCATTTCCCCCGTCGTCCATCCACATCGTCGCGTTGGCCTTGCTGGCCGCCGCGGCGCCCACATTGGGCCCGAAGTAGTCCACCAAGCCTTCGCCGGGCACGCCGAACCCATTGCCGATGATGCGCTGCGAGTTCCCCCTGTACACGCGCAGGTAACCGTTCTGCCACTCCATGCCGTCAGCGCCATTTGGCGCCAGCACCCGAAGGACATCAGACCGAATATTGAACTCGGTCCTGACGCCGTTGTTCTTCGTCTCTAAGCCGCCGATTACCCCATTGACGTCGGTGAACAGCGAGGCGGACGCAAAGCTCTCACTTCCACCAGGCGACCAAGGAGACGGGACGGTCTTGTCAGCCGCCACCTGCTCCAGCATCGGCTGCGTCATCCACACATATGGGTCCGCCTCCCCACGTCCGTCGCCCCACACGCCGCAGTCCATCGTGACGGCGTTCCCCGGAGCAACCGCAGCCGTTACTGCGTGAATCCAATTGCCCAACGCCCAGCCCCCGTTGTTGCCCACCACAGCCGAATCAGTCCAAGCCGATCGCACTTCGAGGATGTTTGCCCCGGCACCATCGAAAAACCGCAGGCCAACGGCATAAATACTGCGATGGCCTGCCAGGCGCGCAGAGAACATGTACCGCTTCCCCGCCGTGCAGGGGAGAGGGTTCTTGATGTACAAGACGCCATAATTGCCCTGCCCGATCACGCCGTTCCGGAGCATGCCGACGTTGTGGCCACCACGCGGCGCCCAACCTTGACCGGCGATGTCCCGCTCCGCATTCCATCCGCCGGGGTTCCACGCCCATGCCCACCCCTCAATGTCTGACGCGAAAGTGCTGTTCACCAGCAAGTTGCCGCCGCCGGGCACGTTAGCCGTCACCTTGGCGTCCAACTGCAGCAGCGCCTGAGCGCTGGCCTTCCCATCGACCTGCGCCTGCACGCTGTCGATCCGGGTTCCCTGCGCGGTGATGAGCCCACCTTGCTGGGTAACCGTCGCCGTCAACGACGACAGGCCGGATGCGTTGGCTTCCCCGCTGAGCTGGTCGGTGACGTCGTACAGCTCTACACGGTCGATGCGGATGGCTGCCACGTTGGGCCAGCAATACGCCCACAGCCGGACGGAGCCCACCGTGGCGTCGACCGCATCGAAGTCCACCGTGTAGCTGGCGAAACTGGTCGTGAGGGTCATCGTCTTGTCGTTGTTGCTGGTCGCCCCCGTTTCGCGATTCCTGCGCTCCAGCCGCATCATCAGGTTCATGGCGCCCGATACGCCGCGCGCGCGCACGACCGCCCGATAGCGCCGGATCCCCCGACTGGGGAACCACTGAGCGGTGTTCGCCGCCAGTGACGGGTTAGTAGCCGTGCTGGTCTTGTCGAGCAGGAACCCCGCCTTGCCATCACCGTTCGTCCCGCTCCACACCGGAAGCGGTGCTCCGCCTACCTGCCACCACACGGCACCGTCGGCAAAGTCGCTGTTGGGCAGCATGTTGTCGCCCACCGTGCGAAGCCCACTTAACGTGGCGCTTACGCTCGTCACCGACTGCCCCAGCGAGATCAGGGACCCTTCTGCCGCGGTTACCCGGCTGGTCAGCGCAGTGGTCGCCGAGGCGTTCGCCGCGCCGGCAGCAACCAGCTCGCTGCCACTCGGCATCCATGCCGTGGGCACCTCGCCTTCTTGGAACTGCAGGTTGTCAATCGTCAGATCCAGGTCACCCGGCGTCCCGGAATTGTGAGCCCGCCAGATGGCACGCGCCGCCACCGAACCGGCCGGTGCCGCGTACGGGCTGACCAGCACGTAGCGCTGGAAGTCTGCGGTAACGGCGAACTGCACCTGGATCGTCCCGTTGCTCGCCCCGGTGGCCGTAAGGAACTGGATATACCCATCCATACGCTGGCCGGCGGTGCCGCGCGCGTACACCGTGCTGACGTACTTTTTCCCCGGGATCACCTTCGGCCGATCCACCGCCTGCAGCTCGATCCCCAGGTAGGCACCACCATCGGCGCCCGCGCGGAACATGCGCAGCGCCTTGGTCGAACCAGGCAACGGCGAATCCACGTAGGTGACGGTGAACGTTCCGCTGGAGCTGGTGACGTACCGCATGGGCACCGCACCGTCGGACGTTCGCTCTTCCAGCGAACTGTTCGGCAGCAGGTTGTCGCCGCCGATGTTCTGCAGCTGGGCGGTGACCGACGTGAGCGCCTGGCCTTGCGCGGTGACGGTTTCCCCGATGAGGGTCACCTTCCCGTCCAGCAAACTCGTGGCTGCGGCGTTTGCGGCGACCGTGGCGGCCGTCTCGCTGATGCTGGGCATCCACTGCGTGGCAGCCTCACCCTGCTGCAGCTGAGCGTTGTCCGCCTCGAAGGAATAGGTGCCGGCGGTGGACGTCTGTAGCCGCAGCTGGACCCGCACCTCCGCCGCCCCTGCCGGGGCCACCACCGTCGGGGTATAGGTGAAGCGGCGCCACTCGGTAGCGCTCAGGTTGAACGCTTGGCTGACGTTGGTGGACAGAGCGACACCCGCGCTGCTGTAGAACCACACGATCAGCAGCGCCGTGGCATTGGCCTCAGTACCGCGCAGAAATGCACTCAGGGTGTACTTCTGCCCGGGCACGGCCTTGGTTCCGACCCGAGGCGCCAAGCCGATTATCTGCACCGAACCGCCGGCGGCGACGCCGGTTACCCGCCACGCCTGGGCCGATCCAGGCAACGGCGAGTCCACGTAGCTGCTCACCAAGCCGGTCAGCGCCTGGGAAAACGCCGTAGTCCACCCAGTCGGGGCGGCCGTCTCGCTGGTGCGCTGCTCAAAGCTGCTGTTGTTGAGCAGGTTGTCACCACCTATGTTCTGCAGTGCAGCGGTCACGCTCGTGATCGCCGAACCTTGGCTGGACAAGGTACTGCCCTGCTGGGTGACCCGAGTATCCAGCGCCGCCAGCGCTCCCGCGCTGGCTTTTCCGTCCAGCTGCGCCTTCACCGCCGTGATATCGCTGGCGTTGGCCTGGTCACCACTCACCCGCGCCTGCGCCTCGCTGGTGACACTGGCCTCGGTGGCCACCTTGCCGCTGCCGGCCGGCATGCGGGCTTCCATGGTGGTGATGCGTGACACCTGGGCGCTGTCGGCCGCCACGCGGGCAGTGCGCTCGTCGGCGACAAACCCCTGCGTTACCCCGGCCAGGTCGTTGCCCGTGTAGTTGCCGCGCATCTGCACGGCCAAGGTGTTGCGCTGGCTGGCCTCGGCCGCCAGTGCGGTGATCCGGGCCTGAGTTTCGTCCTGGACCAGCGCCACGCTGGCGCCAGGGGTCGGGCGGCCGATGGCCACCCAGTCGATCAGGTAGTAGTTGGATACGGTCTGCGCCGTACCCGGCTGCAACCGGATCGCCGCCAAGGTGGCCGGCCACCACGCAACGTCGGCGGCGTCCATGATCGCCACGCCGTCGCTGTCCCACGCCGGCTCGTCCATCACCAGGCGCTTGGCGGTGTTCCACGCACCGTCGACGGTGGTGGTCCACTGCAGCACGCCGGCCCACGTCGGGGTGCCCACCTTGCGGATGCGCAGCTTCACGTAGCGGTACACCGCACCGTCGATTGCCAGCGCCGCCGGCGACTGCACGTAGGGATTGGCCGCGGCATTGGCCGGCCGCAGCCAGCCGTCCACCAGCGTGGGTACGCCGTTGCCGCTCCAGTCCTCCACGGTCTGGTCGAAGTACCAGATGCGCTTGCTGTCGAACTGGGTGCCGCTGCCGGCGGCCACCTCGGACAGCGCGCGCGACAGCGATTCGACCTCGCTCTGGCGCGTCTGCTGCTCGGCGGTGATCGCCGCCTCGCGCGCCAGCTTCTCGTTCAAGAGCCCGTCAACGCGCGCCGCAGACTCGGCGCTGATGGCGTCCATGGCCTGGGCGATGGCCGACACACGGGCCTGCGTCTCGGTGACCAGGTCGGCGGTGACCTTGGCGATGCCTTGGGCACGCGCGGCCGCCTCGTTGGCATCGGCCGCGATGCGGTCGGCGATCTCCTTTTCCAGCTTCAGGCGCTGCTCGACCAGCTGCTCGGTGGTGGGCACCGGCGTGGCTTCCACCACCGCACCCTGCCCCGGCTTGCCGCGAACCGAGGCGGTGATCCGGAAGAACCACGTCTGCCCGCTGCCGTCGCTGTAGAGGTAGCGGGTTTCGGTGGTGCGGTAGATCTCCGTCCACGGGCCCTGCTGGGTCGGGCCGCGCTCGATGACGTAGACCACCCCGGCTTGGTCGACGGCGGCCCATTCGATCAGGACACCATCTGCCACCGGCTCCGGCGTCACACCCTCGACAGGCGGCGTGTCCGGCGAGACGTAGATCGTCGGGAACCAGGATGCGCGCCGCGGCGCCGGCGGCGTCACCGACGGAAGCGCGCCCGCCCCGATATCGATCAGGGTGTTTTTCCTTGCCTGCATGTGAATTACCTTGCGTTGAGTGCTTCGCGCATTGCCGAACTGCTGCTGGTGCGTACGCCCGTGGTGGTGACCGACAGCAGGTCCCGGATCAGCTGGTTCTGTTCTGCCAGCAGGGCGTTGCTCTGCTGCAGCGCTGCGTTGGTTTCGGCCTGGCCCTTCCCCTCGACCACCAGGTCGAACACTGCCCGGCTGAAGTTGTCCGGCAGCGCCTCGATGGCGTCGGCCAGTTGGCCCATGCTGGTGCCGTCCTCGGTGTCGAGGTTGCCCACCTTCATGCTGTCGATTAGGCCGGTCACCTGGCCATACAGGCCGTTGTAGTCCTGCCCGCTGGCGTAGAGGTTCCGACCAAAGCCCAGAGCCGCCTGTGCGGCCGCCTGCGCGGCGCTGGTGTCGCCACCGGCCACCGCACGCTCCAGCTCCTGCATCGTCTTCTGGAGCTTCTCCTGGTCGGTCAGCGGCGACAGGTCGCTGGTGTCCAACCCGTACCGCATCGCCTTCTTGTCTGCGTCGATCTGGGCCTGGAGCTTGCCCATGTTCGTCGCCCGCAACGCCTCGATCTTGGCCAGGTCCTCGGCGCGGGCGCCGGACAGGCCCAGCGCCTTGGCGTAGTCGTTGGCCGCCTTCACCTGCTGGCGGTACGTGCGTTCAATCGTGAGCGCCTGCGACTGGTACTGGGTCAGGTCGCCGGTGAGCAGCTGGGTGCTTATGTCAGCCATCAGGCTGGCGTAGTTGCCCAGCAGGCCACTCACCTTCTCGATCTGGGTGGCCAGGTCCGTGCCGGCCACGCTGGCCAGGTCCTGGAAGTAGTCCACCGCCTTGTTTACCTTCTCGATCTCCATCGAATTCAGCGCGCGGCCGAGCTGGTCGGCGTTGCCCACCGCCAGCGCGATGGACGCACTGAGCGCGGAGAAGACGTCTGACGCCTCGAAGTACCCATCCAGCTGGCCACCAAACCCGGCCGCCTTCACCGCCTCCGTGAACAGCCGGTCGGTCATGTCGCCCAGATAGGCCTCCAGCTGCGATTTCGCCTCGGCCGAATCGGCCGACAGCTGCAGCTTGCCCAGCGACACCTTCACCCCAGCCAGCTGCCCCGACAGGTCGACGCCCAGCTGTTTGGCCAGGTCCGTCGTGGCGCCGCGCACCTGGCGCGCGGCCATGTCAAAGGTGCGGTCGATGCCCGGGTCAAGGGCGCCGTACTGGGTCCACTTCTTGTCGCTGCGGAACATGCCTCCCTTGGCCTTGATATCCGCGTAGGACTGGCCGTCGAACCCACCGAAGCCGTAACTGCCGGTGAGCCCCTGCCCCGTCACCTTGGGCGCGCTGCGGCCGAACAGCTTGGCGTGGATGCTGGACCCGGACAGGATCGATGCGGTCTTGTCGTTGAAGCCCAGCCCACGGAACCCCTTGTCCGCGAGGCCCACCGCACCGGCGGTGGCGATCTTGCCGGCCCAGCTTTCGCCGTTGGCGATATCCCATCCTTGGTCGAACAGCTCGGCGTTCTTCATCATGCCGGCGACGATCCACCCGATGATGGGGACGGCGGCCGCGGCGGTAGAACCCGCTACCCCTGCGCCGGCAGCGGCAGAGCCGCCGGCCGCGCTAGCGCCCCCGCCGGCAAAGGCGGCGATGTTGTTGCCGAACCCCATCAGGCTGCCGGCGCCCGCGCCGCTGCTGGCGGCACCCGCACCGAACAGCCCCTGCCCTTTGGCCAGCAGGCCGGCGATGTTGCCCACGTTCTGCCCGCCAGCGGCAGAGCCGTTGCCACCGAACAGCCCCATCAGGCTATCCATGCTGAAGCCGCCGCCTTGGCTGCCCCAGTTGCTGATGCCGTCCATGATCCTGGTCTGGATCGGGATCACCAATTTCTGCTGCAGCAGCTCCCGGGCAAGGTCGCGCAACCCTTGCCTTGCCGTGTCCTTCAGGTCATCCCACAGACCGTTGAAGTCACGCAAGCCACTGGCCACGAAGTCGGCCATGGCGTCAGCGGCGCCATCCACGCCATGCAACACGACGTTTGCCCAGGCTTCGACGTTGGCGGCCGCTTCTTCTACCTGAAAAGACAGGGCCGCCGCCGCATCGGCGGCGTCCAGCATCGACCGTTCGTACTGCACGTAGCTGCCCGCCCCCTTGGCCAGCGCCAGTGCTTCCTTGCTGCCGGCGGCCTCGACTGCCTTCTGCAGCTCTTCGCGCATGTCGCGCTCGTTCATCAGCTGCCGGCGGTACAGCTCGCGTGCGCGCCCGACCTTGCCGAGCATCACCAGCTCACCGTCCATGGCGGCAATCAACGCCTCGGGAGCGCCCATCGCCTTCTCGACCTGAGTGGCAAGCTTGGCGTACTCCATGGCACTCTGGGCCATCAGTACATTGGCGTCGGCCTGGGCGACAGCCCCCTTCTCCAATAGCTCGTTGTACTGAGCCAAGTTGTTGAGATGCTTCGCCATCGCCTCAGCGAGCGGACCGTTCATCGCGCCAGCAGCTTCCTCTGCCTGTTGCTGATAGCGCTTGATCGACTCAGCATCTGCCTTGCGATCCTTCGCGCCGGCACGCTCAGCTGCGGAGGCAGCCTTGCGTGATTCAGTGAAATTCTTCTGCGCGGCAGCCAGCTCGGTCTGCAGCCGGATGTACTGGGCGCCCTGCTCGATGTATTGCTTGACCTTCGGGTCGTCGCGCTTGGAGAAGTCGAGGCCACCGGCCTGCGCCTCCTTGAACCAATCGGCCACATCCAGCTTGGCGACGTCCGCCGCACCCTTGCCGACGCGCGCGAGCTGCCCCGGCAGCGATTGCATCGCCGAAGCGATGCGCTTGCCTGCTGCGCCGGCCGAATCGCCCAGCGCATTGAACGAACCCGACAGTGCGTCGGTTGCGCTCTTCGCCTGTGTGCTACTCCCGGTAAATGCCTCGAGGATCGACCTCTTTCGGTCGACCTCCCGGCCAGCGGTAGCAGCCGCAGCCGTTTCTTCCGTCAGGCTCTTCGCGACGGCGGCAGCGGCTGGGGAACCTTCAATCATGGCCCGCCAGGCAGCCTCAAGGCCGGTGGCGAACTCGTCCGCCGTGACTTTCCCTGCCTTGAATGCGGCATCGAGTCTTTCAGTTTCCTTGATGAAGGCCGACGCCTGACCGACGTTGGAGAAGTTGGTGGCGGCTGCCACCATCTCGCCAATCGAGCCGGTGATCGTCTTGTAGTTAGCGTCGATTTCCTTCTGCAGGCGCAGGATCTCGCCGGACTGCTGCTGACGGTTCAGCTCGCGGAACTTCGAGATGGCTGCGTCCGCTGCGCCACCGAAGTCGATCAGCGCGCTTGCGGCTGTATTGGTGTTGTCGCGGAACAGCAGCCAGCCGGCCGCCGCGGTGGCCAACATGGTGATGATGCCGGCCGGGCCACCCAGCATCGCCAGCGTTGATGCACCTGCTCGGGCCATCCAGCTCGCGTTCGCCGCGGTCGCCTGGGCCTGCGCTTGGGCGAGGAGCAACGTTGCTTGGCGATGTTCCAACGTGGCAGCCGCCGCTTTTGCGCTGACCGAGACACTGCCGCCGATCGTCGCGGATCGACGAACTTCGGCCTGCGTATCGAGCATCGCTGCGCGGGTGCGCAGCTCCAACTGCTGTGCGGCCGCGAGGTTCTGCGCAGCAGCAGCCTTGTCTGCGGTGATTCCGGCATTGGCTGCGGCGACCCTTGCCAGTAAAGCCTTGGTCAACGGCCCCGCGGCGACGGCAGCGCCGGCGACGGCAACCGTCTGCAGGTTGCTCCCGAGCACCGCGATTCCGGCTGCGAGCGCCTGCGATGCGCCGGTGGCTTCATCAGCGCGGCCGATCATGACTTGCAGGTTGTTGTTGAACAGGGTCGTGGCCTGGCCGACCGTTGCGCTCATCTTCCCGAAGGATTCGTCGACGGCGGCGGCCTGGCTTTGAAGCGCCCCGATGACGTCCTTGGCAGTCAGCTTGCCAGCGGCCCCTAGTTCCCTGAGCTTGCCAATCGGTACGTTGAGGCCTTTCGCAATGGCCTGTGCAAGCGCTGGCGCCTGTTCCATCACGGAGTTCAGCTCTTCGCCTCGGAGGGTCCCAGAGGCGAAGGCTTGGCCGAGCTGCACCAATGCCGCATCGGCTCCGGCCGCAGTGGTCCCGCTGATCACCATCGTTTTGCTGATGGTCTCGACGACTCGGGCGAGATCAGCGCCGGACAGCTTCAGCACCTCTTGATTCATGGCGATTCGCTGGTACAGCTCGGCCGTCGCTCCGAGCGGCTGCCGGGCCGCAGCCGCGATCCGGACAACCTCTGCCTGTGCAGCCGCGAACTCCGCTTGCCCCGCAGTCACGAGCCGAAGTCGGTTGTTCAGATTCGTCCACTCATCAGCCTTTCCGATTACAGCTTTTGCAGCCGCGAGCGCGGACGTGAGTCCGATGGCTTCGACAGCTACTCGGCGGAAGCCCTGAGCCACTTCATCAGCGCCGCGCCGCGCTGCATCCGACATAGATGCCTGGATGCTGGCCATATCACGTTGGACGACACGTGCCGCCTTGCCGGAATCGCGCTCGAAGGCGCCTGTTCTCATCAGAAGATCGACGGTCAGGGTGTAAAGGCTCATGGCTTCTTCCAGTAAAAAAGCCCGCTCAGGGCGGGCTTTTGGGGCGTCCACAAATGGGGCTATTGGATTGGGACGTCCGCTCCGTTGATGGAAACGGACGTGACGATTCCCGCTGCATCGGTGACGCAAGACGCGGAGTCAGCCTCGCGGGGACGCTTGCTTCCGGCCACCACGAGACCGGAGCCGGCTGGCCACGAGAAATAGTGCTCGCCTGCCGTTCCCCAGTCCTTCGCATAAGGAACTTTGGTAGCAACAGGATCGCCCGACCCGGTCTGAATAGCTGACATGCAGTTCAGGAGTGCTTTCTCCGAACCGTCTTCTTTCGGCGCCGAGCAACCTGCCGCCACCAGTAGTAGGGTTGATACGAACAGCTTTCCGTGCGTCATAGAAACTCCCGAGATTTTCGGGGATCATGCCAGTTATGCCGGGATCTCCTCAAACTCCAGGGTGCTTCGGAAATACTGCCTGCTGATGTTCTCGACCGTCGGCAACTGGGTGGCATAGCCGAACATGGCGGTGCGCGCGGCCAGCACTGGGTCAAACGCCTTGGTCAGCATGTCCCGATACTGCGGAACCACACACCCGCGCCGGCGGCCCGCCAGCGCCGCGCCCAGCGTCTCCCAATCGGTCCCGGCCAAACCACCTTTCCGAGCCACCTCGGTCGGTCGCCCACTCAGCGTGGCGGTCAGCATTCTGTAGGTTGGCCCCGGCACCGTGTTGACCTGGCCACCTTTGGTTCGGTTGTGCAGGCTGCTGTCGATGCGTGCCACCGCCCAGCCATCGGTGATTCCCACGTCAACCGCACTGAACACTGCGATTTCGCCCACCTCCACGTTGGTCACGACGGTGGCGATGGAGACGGCCACGGCGCTGACCAGCGCATTGCCCGTGGGGAACAGCCAGGCGCATACGCTGCCGTCGGGCAGGCGAATGGTCGTGGCGGTGGCGCCGGCGGCCGTGACCAGTACGCCCGGTGGCACGTTCAGGCCCAGGACCGCGATGATGCCCGGCACAATGGCCTCGGCCAGGGTGATGTTGATGGCCAGCGCTCCGGTACGCGCGATGCGTGCCCGACGCGCCGGCCGGCCATCGAACAGGGCGGCGCCCCCATCGTCGGTGAGCCAGGTGCCGCCGACCAGGGCGACCGACGCCGGTGGAATTCCATAACCAATCAGCACCGCATCACCCCCAAACCGTCAGCACCACGTCCCCCGTGGCAGGGTTGCGCTCTACGCGCCGGACCAGCACCGGCTTGCCGTCGTGCAGGTCATATCGGTTGTACGTCAGCCGGCCCACCTGACCCGGCTGGGGCGCCAGGTCCTGGTCGCCGCGAACGCTGACGCGGTAGAAGAACCGCTGCGTGCGGTAGATCGACACAACGCGCTCTATTTCCGCCTGGGCATCCCCGGCATCCCAGAACAGAGAGATCACCGGGTCGGCCGAATCAGCGCGCCGATAGTGCGGGTGCAGCGGCGCACCGCCGTACACCTGAGCGCGGAACAACCCGGACAGCTCGTCGCGGCGCGCCTGCGGCACGTCCACCACGTCGGTGACCATGTCCGATGCGGCCAGCGCCTGCGCGTTGGGCCGGTAGGCCATGCGGCGCGTCAGGTTCGGGGCATCGTCGGGCACAGCCAGAAGATCCTCGGCCAGGTCGTCCCCGCTCAGGTTGAAAGCGGGCGGGCCGTCGAACGTCTCAGGCGCGACGACGCGGGCGAACCGCAGGACCCCGTTCGGGTCCTGATAGCACCCCACGCCATAGCTGGGCAGCATGGCGTTCATAGCGTCGCGCCCGGTCACCGCGTTACCGGCGTAGTAGCCGATGCCGGCATAGCCTGTGGCCGCGTCAATGGCCGAGCAATCGGCCGCCGACCATGCGGCCTTGCCCAAGCGCCCCATCAGGTCCGCCATCGCCTGCCGCAGCTTGGCGGGCTGCTGGCCGGGCCCGACGCTCGACACATCGGCCACCACCGGCGTGACCGGCGGCGACTTCATCAGCAGCTGCTGGCCGTCGGGCGACACCGTGAACGTGCCGGGCTCCAGCAGGTCGGCACGGTCCATGACGGCATCGGCGTAGATAGGGCCGTCGGCCACGAACATGGCCGTCGCATCCGAGTTGGCGCCCATCGCCGGCACGCTCGCCACTGCGCCGATCACCGCCGGCTGCGGCTTCCACGCCAGCGCGGCGATGTTGGGAAGGAACACTCCGCGGTTGATGGTGGCATCCAGGTCGTCGTGGGCGTCCCGGAAATGGAAGGTCTTGCTGCCGTCGTCGTTGATCTCGATCCGGTCCACCGTGAACCGGAACACGTCGGCAGCATCGGCCAGCATCCCGCCCAGCGCGCCAGCGCGGATCTGCACCGGCAGCCCGGCGCCGCCGCTGAGCGCCAGGTCGTCCAGCAACCCATCGGCATCCAGCACGACGCATTCGGCCGCGCTGGTTTGGCTCACGGGGTCACCTCCCCAGGGCCAGAAGTTGATCTCGCTGATAAGGCTCAAGCCATCGGCGAGCAACCCTTCGTAGCGGGCATTGGCAGGGCTGTCCCCGGGCGCGGTGAGCCAGTCCATGTCAGCCAAGCGGGTGATGCCGGACGCGGCGCCAGGCAGCCGCCAGCCCGCTTCTGCGGCGGCGCTGCGCGCTGCCCACTGGCCCGCGTTCACCGCCATGCACAGCCCACCTGCCTTGGTGGCGGAAAGCGTCCCGGCGAAGTGCAGTGGACCAGCCAGGTTGATCTCGCGCTGGTGCACCTGCGTGCCGTTGAGGTACAGCTGCAGCACGGTGGGGCTGCCGAAGGTCAGGCGCAGTCCCACCATGTCACCGTGCTTCGCCAAGGGCAGCCCGCTGGCGATCGCGCCGTTGCCCTGCAGCACCCGCCCGGTGGCCAGCTCCCAGCCGATGCCCGCAGCGCTGGCCCCAGGGTGTGCCTCCAGCGGCGCGGCCGGCGAGACGACGCCGACCATAGCGGCCAGTACGTCGTCACCCCAGACAGCGAATTCAACGCCGGCGGTGCCAGTGCTGAGCGCGAAGTCCGAGAGTGCCATGCGGCTCAGGTCGGCAGCCGCGGTGGTGGCCAGCGTCAGCCCGCCATCGCGCGCAGCCAGTAACGGGCCAATGGGTTGCGCCGCAAAGCGCCCGAAAGTGTCAGCCATGGGTCATCCCAAATTGTCGAACCAGTCTTGGGCCTCGTCCTCATCCGACCGGGGCACCAACACATCCATGAATTGCTGCATGCCGCGCTTGGTGCCGGCTTGGCTGTGCGCGGCGGCGGTGAAGGCAACGAAGGCGGCCGGCTTGATGTGCAGACTTACCGGATCGATGGGGTTCCGTTTGTGGAACTCCCACCATTCCAGATACTCACGGCGCGACATGGTCGCCCGCAGCTCGGACACCGTGCGGTGCAGGTGACCGGCCAGGACGTGCCAGAACCAGACCTCGCCGCGCTGCCTTAGACGTTTCCCGCCTCGGCCTGAGCTTCCTTGGCCTCGCCGCCAAACCCGGAGTGCTTCAGCGCCACCTGCTGCAGTTCGGCCGCGACCAGCGGCTTAAGTTGGGCGGCCTGCGCTACGGTCAGCACGGGCTTTCCGTTTTCGTCGCAGATGGTGGCCGCGATCAGCTTCGCGCGGTCGTTCTCCTGGTACAGCTTGCGGAACTCCACATCGGGAAGTTCCCGCACGTGGAACTGCGCCTTGTCGCCGTTCGGGAGGGTGACGGTATCAGCGTGCACGTCCTTGGTCGCAAACATGCCCAAGCTGGTGAAAGCCTGCAGCACGGTGTGCGCGGGAGCGAGGGTTTCGAGCGGGAGGGTTTCGTTGGTCTTGCTCATTGGCCGTTTCCTTAAATGGTGGCTGGGCGTGCGGGCCGCGCACGGCTAACACGCGGGGTTTCCCGCACGCCTGGCCGAAGGTAGACGGCCCGCCGAAGCGGGCCGGAAAGCGCCGTTGTGCCGATCAGGGCGCCGGGCGGTGGGTCGTGACCGCACCGGAGCCGCGGATGGTCATCGTTCCCTTCCAGACGTCGTTGTCGGCGACCTGGACCGCGAAGTTCTGCACGAATCCGTTGAACTGCTTGCACAGCACGGTGGTCGGCGGGGTGATGACGCCATCAACGGCGATGGGCTTCGGCACGCCGGCCACTTCGGACAACGGTGCAGTCACCAGGAAGTTCACGACCTCGCCAGTTTCGTGCAGGCGCTCCAGGGCCTCGGAGTCGATCGAGTCGTAGATCACTTCGATGGTGGTGCTGCCGGTGGCCTTGCGGCCCGCCACGAACTGGTCCCAGTCGTCGTCGAAGTCGGAGATATCGATCTCCGAGGCCTGGCCATCAGGGAAGCCAACGGAGCGAACGCGGGTCACCTTGATGACCTCGGCGTCGCCGATGGCGATGAAAAGTTGGGTGTGTTTGGACTTGAGCACCTGGCCCATTGCGCTGTACCTCTTGGAGTGAAGCCCGGTCGCCGGGCACAAAAAAGCCGGCTGTTGCCGGCGGTTGGGGTTGCAGTGGTGGTCGGCTACCGGATCGCCAGCAGCCGCACGTCGAAGGAAATGCCGAAGGAGCCGGTGTCGTCGTCATCCGGCGTTGGGTTGTAGGACTCGATGCTGCCCCTACGTTCAAGCTCGTCGCGGATTGCCACGGCGGCAGCATTGGCCTGGGAAGCCCCTTTTCCCCACACCGTTATCCGGACCCGCCAGCCGTCTCCAGGTGGCGGCTCAGAAAGGAGCGCGACCGGCGAGCCCCCGACCACGGTCCACGTTGCGTACGGCAAGCCTGAGCCGGCCGGCGCCACGCTCGGCCACAGACGCATGGGATCACCAAGTTGCGCGCGCACCGCGGCGCTGCCCTGGAGGATCGACTGAACCAGTGGAACCATCATCTCCAGCCCCTTGCCTTCATCAATTTGTCGATCGCCGCCGTGGTTTCGTCGATGATGACTTGCGCGGCCTGGCCGCCCTTTGCTTCGCCTGCCGGCGTCAGGAACGGCTTTGCCGCCATCTTCTTCGTGCCGAACTCAAGGAAGCGCCAGTAGTGGGCCCAGCCGCTTTGTTCGTAGGCTTTGCCAGCCCGCCCGGCCCGTCTGTTTCGCTTGGTGTTGGCATATTTCACCCGTTTGCCGGTGCGCACCCCCACGGTGAAATACTCGCCACCATGGCCGATACCGGCTTTCCGGCGATCCTTGGCGCTGGCGCGTCGGACCACGATTTGCTTGGCCAGGAAGCCCGTATCTCTCGCGACCCGCGCGCGCGCGTCATCCCGGATGATGTTGCCGCCCTTCCGCATGCCGGCTTGCACGGCCTTCCCTTGCATCTGCTTGGGTAGCTCCCGTAGCGAGGCAAGCAGCCCATCCAGGCCACGAATTTGCAGGGTCTCAGCCATCGTTCAAACCCGATACGGCCAGGACGGCAGTTTCACCTCTGTCATTGCTGGTGCCGGCGCTCTTGATGTCGTAGATGGTGCCCCCTTCCACGATCCGCCACGTTGGATCCACCTTTCGCGCCAACAGGTCGAACCGAACCTGCTCCCGGTATCTAACCGCGCCAGCAGCCACCGCTTCGGCCGTAGCGCTCAGCTGGTTGGTCTTCTTGGCCCACACCTCAGCGACCAATTCCCAACGGACAGCAGAATCGCCGCCGAGGGGATCCCGTTCGATCACCGGCCGCTCGAACCGGATTTTGTGGCGTCGCTCGCCTGCATGGGTAGCCATCAGAATTTCTTCCTGTACCAGAGCAGCCGCGACACACCCAAGGCGATCTCGGTGCTCAGCTCGCCGGCGGCGCCGCGGTTCTCGGCCCAATGGCCAACCATTAAGAGGACCGCCTGGCGAACGTCGGCAGTGAAGGCCATCTGGTCGTCCGAGGTGGGATCGCCCTCGACCAATGTGCGGTCGCAATGCATCTGCACGTGTACCACCGCTGCGTCGACATAGGACTGCAACAGAAGGTCGCTGACCTCATCGACGATGCGGCACTGCTCCCGCACCAAGGCAAGATCGAGGGCGACGTCCATTAATCCACCTTCGCGCCCTGAGCGCTCTTCAGGGCCTCGGCGAGCTTGGCGACACCCCAGCGACGGTCGAAGACGACACCTGCGGCTTCCAGCTCGGCGACCAGCGCGGTCTTCTCAGCGTCGGAACCCAGCTCGGCCGCTGCGGCGGGTGCCGCTGCCGCCGGCGCGGTCGGCGCTGCGTTGATGGGTGCCGCCTCGCCAGAGACAGGGGGAGCATCCGCTCCACCTTCCTCGGCAGCGCCGGTGGACGGCCCAACCACCTTGATATCGGCCGGCGCTGGCTGGAGCGTCACGACGGGGCCGGGCTGGCTCGGGGAAGGTGCAGCGGCGGGTTTCGTGGCGGCAGGCGCCGCCCCATCGAACTGCTGCACCAGGCCCTTACCGATCAGGGTGTATGCGTATTCGTCTTCGACGCTCTCGAATACTTGGCCGGCGCGCGTGGGCGAACGCGAGTCACCGTTCGTGTCGGGGCCAAGCTTCTCCACGTCGCCGCAGAAACCCCAAAGGACTTGGATCTTCATCTGTTTAGATCTCCGGAAGGTGGTGCGGCCGCATCAGCGGCCGCACCACGGCAAAGGCGGTGGAATCAGGCGGCGGGCTTGAAGCGGCCCTTGACGAATGCCTCGCGGCGACGCTTGGCGAGGCCCAGGCGCTCTTCGACCAGCAACACGCGCTGGTTCTTCACGAAGTCGTCGTTGATCATGCCGACCTTGAACAGGAAGTTCATGCGGTCATAGATCGTCGCGCCGCGCTGGAAGTTGGCCACCAGGAACTCGCCGCCGGTCGTAGCACCGTCGCCCTCATCCATGCTGTCCGATGCCACCACCGGCCGGCCCCACAGGATCGGGGTAACGAAGCCCTGCAGGTTGGCGAACAGATAGCGGTTCTGGCTGTCCTTCTCCAGCTCGATGTTCATCCAGTCCAGCTCGGTCATCACCGTCGCGTCGGCCGACAGCTTGGACTGCTTGCGGACCTGGTAGATGGCGCGCCGCACGGTGTCGATGGAGGTATCGCTGGCCTTGGACAGGTCATCATCGAACACGAAGGCGTCGGTCATCAGGCCCGGCAGGTTGTTGCCCAAGCCGTCACCCTTGAGGATCTGCCCTTCCTCTTCCAGCTTAAGGTCGTAGCGCAGCAGCTGCTGCAGGTAGCCGTACATCTGCGGCACGTCGTCCAGGGTTTCGTCGGTCACCGGAATCCAGACGGCCAGCTTCTTGACCAGGTCGGTCTTCTGCTCGAACGTGACGTTGCTCTGCGGCTTCGTGCCGCCCTCGGACACCGGACCCGCACCGCGGGTGTGCAGCAGCTCGCGGAAGTAGGTGTAGCTCTGGCCGGTGACAGAGATCGACGGGATCAGGTCGCGGATACGCAGTTCCTGGCGCATGCCCGGCTGAATGGTCGGGTCGAAGTTGGGCACGACGATGCCGGCGCTGGTGACGGCCTTGGTTTCCATCGCGGCCAGCTCTTCCTTCTTGACTTCGATCTCGGCCGAGCCCTTCTCGCGGCTCAGCAGCGACTTGTACTCGCCGTTGTCCTTGATGAAGTCGATGAAACCCTTCTTCTGACCCGGCTGGTTGCCCAGCGCAACGCCCTTCTCTTCCAGCTTGAGCACCTTGTCCACCACCTTCTGGATCTCGTCGGTGGCGGTCTGAATCTGGCCCTTGAGTTCGTTGGTGACCTTGTTGCCCTTCTCGATCTCGGTGGAGGCGCTGTCGTACTTCTTCTGCAGGCCGGCGAAGCCTTCCTTCAGCTGCTTTTCCAGGCCTTCGCGGATATCGGTGATGTTGTCGCTCATGCGTGCATTCCCTCAAAAATGGATTGGATAGATGTGCCGAGGTGCTTCAGCTCTTTCACGGTCTCCGTGTCCGCCATGCCACCGTCTCGGTGGATCGCAGGAAAGCCGAGCGAGGCGACGGCAGCCGCCTCCTTTTGAGACAGGCCCATGCGCTCGCGCAGGGCACATTCGAAAGCGCGCAGGTCCGACTTCACACTGAGAACCTGCGCCTCCGGGTTCATGCCGAAGGGGACGATCGACGCCTCCCACAGTTCGGCGCGCTTGATGACGCGGACGCGGCGCCCGTCGCGGGTCTCCATCGCGTCCTCGATGGGGTTGTAGCCAACCGACATCTCATCGAGCGTGCCGGCCTTCATCAGCTCGTAGGCGTCCTTGGCGTAGCTGACGTTGAGGTTGACCTTGCCCTTGAGCAGCAGCCCGTTACCGTCCTGTTTGAACGCGGCGTCGCCGATCAGCCGCGTCAGGTTGTGGTACAGCGCCAGTCGCAACCGACCGGTGCGTGTGGTCTTCACTGTGGTGAAGGCCCCAGGGAGGATTACGTCGCCGCCCAAGTCGATGTTGTCGAATACCGAGGCGTATCCCTCGAAGTTGCCCGAATCGTCAGCGGACTTGACCTCGAAGGGGCAGGCGAAGGTGTTAAGCATTTGCCGGATCTCCCGTGCTGTTGTCGTCCCCGATCGAGTCGGGCTTGTTGCTCGTCCATCGGGTGACCTGGTTGTATTGGTCACCGTCCAACACGGGCAGGTTTTCCTTCACCCGAACCTCGTTGATGGTCATCCAGCCGGAGCCGCCGGAGCCGCCCAGTGCGGTCTTGAAGTAGTTGCCTCGCGCGGTGCTGTCGGCCCGCAGCAGCCCTTCCACCACTGCCTCGACGAACATGCTGCTTTCGCCAAAGAGCTTGTCGTTGAGCTCGCTCTCGATGGCGTCCAGATATGGCTTCAGGCCGAAGGTCACAAACCCGCTGGTCTGCTGCTCAAGGTTCGACCCAAGCACGGACGTGGAGCGCGCCCGATTGGTGAGGTACAGCGGGACGCCCCAGATTCCGGCCAGCGCCTCTTCTTGGAACTGCTGCGACTCGATGAACTGGCTGTCTTTCTGCGTCATGCCGGCCGGCGTGATCGTCGGCCCGCCCTGCAAGATCGCCATCTTTCCCAGGTCGTCTACGTCACCCTGGCGAATATCTGGCAGCTTGGCCTTGATCTGAGCCTGTTGCTCCTTGGTCAGGAAGCCCGGATAGATGATGTAGCCACCGGTGAAGCCACCTTTCCGCATGAAGCGTGCAGACCAATCCTGCGCCGCGCGCGCGAGGCCGATCGATTCGGCCTGGTACTCGATCGGCGACAGCCCCACGATGCCGTCCGTGCTGAACAGTTTGAAGTGCAGCATGTTGACCGGGGACACCGGCGCTTCTTGTCCGCCGATGTTCGCCCAGTAGAGCAAACCGTCATCGGTGTCGATGCGGATGTTGTCGGCCGAGACAGGAATCAACCCGATCCACTCGTCGTCGTCGCTGCGCTGGATGATGGCGAAGGCGTTGCCGCGCAGCCCCATGTTCACGACGATGGCTTTGATCAAGTCCAGCCATTTGACGTAGGGGTTGGGCTTGGCCAACAGCCGCAATAGCCGACGCCGTTGCGGGCTACTGCCCTTTACCAGGGAACGGACGCCGCCCACATCCTCGTAAAGCTTCCAAGGCAGGCCGGAGGCAGACTCGCTGAGCACTTTCAAGCACGACCACACGATGCTCACGGTCAGCGCTGACTTGGAGGTCACGCGGACACCGGCCTTGGTGCCTTTTCCGCCTACCGAAAGATCGACCTCCACGTAGTCACCCGTCGCGGGGTCGTTGTAGCCGAAGAACCGCCAGCTCATCGGGTTGTACCAGCGAAAATTTGTCATCCGATCAGTCCAAAGAAGCCGTTTTCGAGGTAGTCATCAATGCCGCCGGCTTCGGCCGGCATGGCATGCGCAGCACCGAAGGCCATGCAAAGGGCCACCGCGGCGTCGATCTTGTTCACCGAACGCGCCTTGGATAGCCAGCGGTTCTCCCATTTGTCCGACTCGATGACGGCCGACATGATTGCGGACACCAGCACGGGGTTTCCCTTGAGCCGAAGCCGACCCTCAAGCAGCGCTTCCTCGAAGAGCCGCAGCGAGCCCGGCATCCACATGCCCTCAGGCGGCGGTAGCCCTTGGTCCTCCGCTGCCTTCACGGCCACTTCCAACGGCCTGCCCTTCTTCGTGCCGCCCTGAGGATGCTCGGCAAATGGCAGCGACAACCCAACTTCGAGCACCTCGTCTTCGAACTTGCGGAACGCATATCGGTCGTAGGCAATCAGCTCGACCAGGTAATCCCGGTCGTACTCGGCCAAGGTCTGAGCGACATGGCGGAAGCTGATCGTCTGTCCCTGCGGTGCATGCAGATGCCCGCCATTGATCCATGTCCGGTACGGCAGCTTGTCGCGCAGCTCCCGCGCCGCGACGGTGTCGCCCGGGGTCCACGCTTCCACCCACCCGTCGTAGGTGGGCTTGCTGATCATCTGCGTCTGTCCGTCCACCACCACCGACACCTCGACACTGCCGGTTTCCACCACCGCCCCAAGGGCCGTGATATCGCGGCTTTGCGAGAGGTCGAGCCCCAAATAGACCTTTGATCCGTGATGCTGCGCAGGGTCGAAGTCGGCGAGCGCCGGCTCAAGAGTTGATCGGGTCATCCACGCCGTCTCCGCGTCGGTCCAGATGCAGAAATGAAGGCGAAGAATCCCGTTCAAGGAACCCGGAATCGCCTTCGCCTGTTTGACCAGGTCCGAGAGGTACTGCTCTGTGATGGTGACGCCGAGCAGAGGGTTTGCCTTTGCCCAGCACGTCGGGTCTTCCAGCGGATCGTCGCCGTCGTCCAGCGCGCACACGTAGCTGAAGGTCCGGTCGTCAATCGGGTCGCCCACGAAAGTCGGGTCATTCACCGCGGCCGTGTGGCCCGCCGCGACCTTGACCGCGTGTTCGTGCTCTTCCCAGCACACCGAAGTGCGATCGCTACCGGAGTTGGTGATCATGAAAAGCAGCGGCTCGCGGCGGAATTTGAAGCCGCGCTCAAGCATTTCGATGATCTTGCGGTCGGGCAGCTCGTGGACCTCGTCCACCAGGACAAAGAAAGGCCGCGGACCCGAACCGGTCTTGCCGGTGTCGCGCGATACGGGCCGGAAGAAGCTCTGGCTGGCCTGGTGGGCCATGTTGTATTCACGCCCCTCGCCGCCGGCGAACTCCACGCGCTTGGCCAGAGCCGGTGATTGCTTGACCATCTTCACGGCGTCGGCGAAGAGGATCCCTGCCTGGTCCTTCTTGGCAGCGGCAGAGTAAATCTGCGCGCCAGCCTCGCCGGCGGCCGTCATCCCCAACAGCCCGAGGCCACCAGCGAGCGGGCTCTTCCCGTTGCCCTTCCCTTGCTCGATGTACGCCCGGCGGAAGCGACGGAACCCGTCAGGTCCCTTCCAACCGAACAGCGATCCGACGATGAAAGCCTGAGAGGGATGCAGCTCGAACTTGCGGCCCTCGAATTGGCCCTCGGAAAGCCGCAGGATCCGTTCGAAGAAGCCGAATGCGAACTCTGCCGCCTCCAAATCGAAGCGGAGCCCCCTCTCGGGTCCCTGCATCAGGTCCTGAAGGTGGCGCCTGCAGGCGTTACGGACGTGCGGCCCGGCCACAATGCGACCGGCGAGCACGTCCAAGGCGTAGGCCTTAGTGCGATCGACCGGCGCCGGCGCCCCCGAAGAACTCGTCGTCGGGGTCGTCTTCGTCTGTGCCATGCGAAACCTTTGACTCATCCACCGGTGTGGCGCCCAGCTTCGAGAGGATCGAGCTGAGCGCTTGGGTTGCAGACACACCGAAGTCAGCCTCGGGGTCATCCATCTTGGCCGTCCAGAAGCACGCCAGCCTGAGCAGGACGCGGTGCGAGGCGTTGAGCCATGGCATCTCCCGCTCGAACTCCGCCCAGGCCCGCTTCTGCGCCGCAGTCATTGTTTTGTACGGCTCACCCAGCACCCGCGTGCCCTTCGGCTTCTTCCTGCCGGCATGGCGCCCCGGATTCTTGACGGCCGCACCGCCGGTCGCGGCTTTTGCGACGGGCAATCGGGGCCTGGCCATGAAAAAACCTCTGAAAATCTGCGCTTTTTCGGCAGGTCGGGCACCCCTCTCAGGGTCGTCCCGCGAATTGTGGATACGGAAAGAACAGGGGACGCACGGTCTAGGAGGCCGCAATCCCCATAAATTCACCCCCCCTACCTGAATGGGCGACTTTCGTTCAGGTTCCTGTGGATAAGTGCATCGGTCGGCGCTTCCGCCCAGACCTCACGAACCGATGGGCCATCCGTCGTTGTCACACCCGCGTATGTGCACCCCACCCCGCTCCACGCGCGCCTGGTCGGTGTTGTGGCAGTTGGCACACTGGCTGTCGAAGGGTCCGTTCCAGAACATCTCCTCCGTCTCGCCGGCAGGGTGACCGTTGGTGTGGTTGCAAACCGTGGCCACAGTCGCGTGCCCTCGAGTGCTGCACTTGCTGCACAGCGGCTCACGGTCCAGCTGCGCCTTGCGCGTGCGCTGCCATCGGGCCGTGCCGTACAGGTGAGCGAAGGCGCTGCCGCCCGCTTGACGTGTGCGTGGCTTGAACTTCGGTTGGGTCGCGCTCATCAGTACGGGTTCCCATCCATGTCCGTGCGTGGTGCGTCGCCCTCTTGGCCATCCACTGGGATCGGCGCGCCAAGCTCCTCGCCCAGCAGCAGTGCGACGGACTCAACCAGCAAGCCGATCTGTTCCGCCTGCCGTGTCACCTGGCGCCCCAGTTCCACGATGGTGGCGTGCTGGGTTTCAGCCAGGGCTAGCAGGCGATCAATGCGTTCGTCCATCAGAACTCCTCAACTGCCCAGCCACCACCGTCTCGCTTGGCCCTGACCTTCACCGCGATGAAACGGAACGGGTACATGGCAGCCGCGACCTTGATCTTGGCCCGTGCATCGTCTTGCCAGTGGCCTTTGACCTCATGGCACTCCATGACGCCATCGGCAGCCATGACGGCGAAGTCAGGCGTATAGAACGTGTTGTCTGCCAGCCGCAACTTCAGGCCCTCGAACCGGTGCCACACGATCTTCCCGACCGCCTGCAATTCGCGCAGCCGATCGGCATACGCCTGCTCGGTCTTGTTGAGCTGGCCGGGCTTGAGCCGACCTAACGCCAGCAGGGCCTTCCCGTTTCGGCCCAGTGCCATCAGCGCCGCCGGGCGGGTGCGCGGGCGCTCTTTCGCTTAGCCACGACAAGAACCGGCTTGGGTGCCGGCATGTGCTGCTCAACAACGATCAACCGGGACTCCAGCGCCTGGGAAACGGTGCCCGCCGCGCGGTCCACCTGGTCGATACGCTCATTGAGAGCAGGCAACACGGCGCCCGTGGTGGTTGCGATGCTGCTCTCCGCATGTACCAGACGCGCTTCAAGGTCGCGCAGGCGGACGGACAGCGGGGGCCACAGGGTTACGCCAAGCAGTTTGATGGTACGGGACATGCTGATCTCCAGGGTTCAGAGGCGCTTGGCGCCGTTGATGGCCGTTTCGACGGCCAGGTATCGGTCTACGGCTTCGTCGCGCTCGGACTGGGCAAGCTCGCAGGCTCGTACAATTCCCGCCGCACTGACGCGGCGTAGTCGGTTTTCTTCTGCAGCTGCTGCGGCAGCGGCGGCACCGTCGGCCAGGCGGCTGGTCTCGCAACTGGCCCAGTGGCCGCGCAGCCGCCCAAGCTCACCATCGCGACCAGCAGCAGCGGCCGCAATACGCGTTTGATAGTCGGCATTGATCTGTTCCTGTCGGTCATCGGCGACGTCGGCCGCCCGCTGTGCTTCGTTCACCTGGTCACGGTCGACCGCTCGCGCTACCTGTTCGCCGCTCAGGGCTTCATGGGTCGCCGCATTCTCGACCACCGACCCCGCAAGATCAGCCCGATCCCCCCGCCACGACCAGCCCGCCGCAAACGACAAGGCGCAGCACGCGAGCCACGCGAGCAGCAGGCCCGCAGTGAGGTAGGCCCGGCTCATTGGCCCAGCTCGGCAATGCACTTAGCGTGCCGCTCCAGCTGCCGATCCCACACGCCCCAACACACCTTGTTCGGTTGGCCATGGATCAACGTCGAACAGTCATAGCCGCCTGCCCGCTTCCACTGCAGCAGGGCATCGCACGCTGCGCGGTAGTTGCCCACCAGCAGCTGACGGCGCATGGACGACCCCTGCCAGTTGGCGGTGCCGTATTGGTAGGTGAAGTCCAGATACAGGTCGTATTCGCCCTGTGTCAGGGACACACCAGGCAGGGAAGCCCGAAAGCGCTTCTCTTCGCCGGCGATATGGGCCTGGGCGGTGTGAAGCGCCCGGGCCGGTGTCGTGCGGTCGCCGAGACGCACCGGCGTGCCGTCCGCGTGGAAGGTCGACCCGAACCCCACGGTCGGTCGATCATTCCTCGTCGGGATGACTGCCGTGTCCGTGTAGCCCTCGCGGGAGACGATGGTGATGAGGCCGGCGGCGCTCAGCACAATCCCCGCGACAACCGTTCGGATTGGAAAGCCCGACGGCCGGCTCATGCCTTCGCTGCCTTCGACTGCCGCCACTCGCGGACCCAGCGCCAAGCCAGGTAGGTGATCTGACCGACCAGGTACACGACGGTCAGGATGACGACCAGGCGGTCGAGGTTGACGCCACCCGCTACCGCCCCGGCGACCGCAATCGGCGGCGTGACCTTGGCTGCAGCACCTACCGCGGTACTGATGATTTCGTCCCGCATGTTTGCCCCGTGGATTGTCCGGTTCGGCATGCGCCCCTCCCGGTGTTGGTCAATAGGTGCCCGCCTCGCTGCCGGCTTGGCGCGAGGGTTAATCCGGTCTGGATGGCGGGCAAAGAGAAAGCCCCGGCTGTGGCCGGGGCTTGCGTCTGGATAGTGGCTAGAATGCCGCCGTTTCCGATGACCTATCAAGTCATCGCTATGCAGCGCGCGAAAGGGCCTGCTTAAACTGCTGTGCGGCGTCGGCTTCTGCGGCGCGCATCTGGACCAGCATCCACTCGTACACCGGTTGCCAGAACCGGCTATAGGCAGACCAGTCCGCACCGATGGCGGCTGCACGTTTCCTGCCGCTCAACTGTTCCTGGCCGCTGCCGCTGCACGCCTCGCACTGCACCGCACCTACACCATCCGGCGCAGGCTGCGTCCTGCGGCCCTCGCAGGGCTTGCAAGTGCCGGCCCCCGCCAACTCATTGATCACCGCCAGCGTCAGACCACCCAGCTGCTCCATGGTGCTGATGGGCCAGCACAGCGCGCGGGTAGCCTCCAGCTTTGCCTCAGCGCGCGCGAACTCGCGCCGCTGAAGATCGGTCACCACGTTCCCCGCCCAGCCCATGCTCGTCTTGGCGATCCCGTATTCCGTCCTGGCCAGGCTCAGCACCTCCTGATGCCGCTTGTACTCCGGCGCCACCATTGCGATCACGGCCTTTCGAAGGTGGTCGATGCGGCGCGATGCGCTCTCTGGCCACCACAGGGCCTCCAGCAGCTCGCGCCCGAGTCCCGCCGGCACCATTCCCAGTGCTGCGGCAATGTCTTGCGTGGTCAGATCGGGGGTGCCGCCCCGGCCTGTGTCGAATTTAACGGTTGTCGGCCCCATCCGGCTGGACAGCAGCTCACGTACGTTCCCCATGTCCCTACCCCTTATGCTTTCGTCGATTGATTTCTCGGCGCAGCGCGCGTGCCCGCCGCAGTGCCTGCTCTGCCTCGCGGCGGCTGGCCGGGGCTGTCCACGCCCTCGTCCATCGCATCGCGGCTATGTCTTGCTGGATGCTGCTCAGCAGCGCCAGTGCCTTGTCGTCGTAGCGGGTCAGGTCCATCCGTCCAGCTTGCAGTCATCTCGTCGCACCGATCGCGACCGTTTCCCTACGCAGCCCGGTCCCAACATGTGGGTAGACGCTCCACCTTCCCGCCCCTGGCTTCGAACTGCTCCAAGGTCTCCACTGGAGGCATAGCCTTCACCTTGGCGGGCACCGGTGTGTTCGCCGCCTGCATCTCCACCCGGGCAGCGCGCGAACGCTTTGGGACGGCAGGTGCGCGCTGGCGCGGAGGCCGCGGCGGCCTGACCCGCCGCGCATCCCTCTCGCGCTGACGCTGCTTCCGCTCCGCATCGGTCAGCACCACCCGCGGCATGCCCTGCCCCGTCAGCTGGTACACGGGCCCGATCTTCGTCTCTGTACGGGCCAGGAACCCTGCGGCGACGCAGTAACGAACCGCGTCGCGCACTGCCGAGCGTTGGTCGGTCGTCTCGGCGCCGCAGCCCTCGGAAATCGCCAGCGACGTCCAAGGCGCGTCGATCGCGTTCTCGGTCAGCCAGGCGCGGACCGTGGCCGGGGTCGGATTGCTTTTGGTGGTCATGCTGCCTGCCTCTGTTCGTTGATGAAGGTCTGCTGGGCTATCAGCTCGTCGTCCGAACCGAATGCCTCGTGGAATTTCTTGGACCAGTGCAGGGGCGGTCCCCATCGGTCCACCATCTGCTGCTGAGTCATGTGCTCGTGCCGGTAGCGCTGGTGGTGCCACTGACACAGCGCGTACCCGAAGAAGTGGCCGCGCCGCCTGTCCCCAGACTTGGCGTGGTTGTATTCGCAGCCGTAGACCACATGGCGCTGAGCCATCAGGCCCTCCGAGAACCGGATCAGACAGGCCATGCAGGGCCCGGTCTTGGCGAGTTCGATCCGTGCGGCCTCAGCCTTCGTCGGCGGTGGGGCGCTGGACCACATCAGCGTGCTCCTCCCGTCGAACGGGTGCGGCGGCCAGACGGGCGGGCCAACTGGCTAACCTGGGCCTCCAGGCGCTTTGCTTCGGCCATGTAGTGCTCGTGGCGCTCCTGCCGGATGGCCGCGCTGAACTGGAACTGCTTCAGCGCCTCGTCGGCGGACTCGCGGTGCGCCTTGGCCAGCTTCTTTAGCGCCGGCACTTGCAGGCGCGGGTCGTGTTCGAAAATGTCCAGCTGGTTGTTGTCCGAGTGCATCAGGCGGCCAGCCCTTCCCCATCGAACCCCAGGTCCGCCGCAGCGCGCGCCATGGCTGCGCGTGCGGCATCGCGGTCACGCACCGGGTTGACGACGGGGCGCATCGGCGGCAGCGCGAGGGCGGGCTCGGGGACTGGCTTGCCGTCCACCACATGCCGCACGGCCCGCTCGTAGGCGTCCTGCAGCATCCTGCTCTGCTGGTAGCCATCTTCGGCGCTGGCGTAGTGGTGCAGGTCCAGGAACGACCGCACCAGCACGGTAAAGCCGCACTGGGCACGGCCCGGCCGCACTTCCTGCTGGACTTGGGCGAGCGCCGGCACGTCAAAGCACATGGCCCGGAAGCGCGGCGGGTTCGGCGGCCATTCCAGGGCGTCCCGCATGCAGGCCGACAGGCCGGCGGCCAGCTTCTTCGGGCTTAGGCCGCTGATGCACTGCAGCCAAACTTCGCCGGCCGTCGTCAGCGCCCCGGATTGCGCAACCGGCGCTGCGCCGTTCGCTCGGGCCCACTTCGCCGGGAACATGGCCGCCATGCGCTCCCACAAGGTCCACAGCGCAGACATTGCCCGTGCGTCGGACTCACCGGACGACAGTGAATTCGCCGTCAACAATTCCTGCGCCGCCAGCGTGGCCACCGCCTCCCTGCTCTCGCTCGTACTGCTGGCGGAGCTGGGTGACGTGGTCGGCAGAACCTGGGTGAACGATTGCATGGTTGGCTCCAGCGTTGCGGTGGTTGGTCGGGGTGTCGCGGGCGAGCCAGGCGGCTTCAAAGCCCTGCCAGTTGCGGTTGCAGCACTTCGTTAGGCAGTCATCGACGGAGAAGCCCATCTGCGCAGCGCGGTGTAGTTCGGTGCCGAAGCTGGCCAGCACGGTCGGCGTGACCGGAGCGCGGCGCTGGCGGCGCAGGTGCAGCCAGTCGCCAAGGACCTGCGGAGACGGCGGGCTCGGCCAGGAAGAGAAATCCAGTTCCGCCGGCTGGGCGGCAGGCGCGCTCGCGCGCTTCTTCCTGCTCTTAGGTTCTATTCCTGGTTGTATTCCTGGTTCATGTGCACGACGTTCACTACCCTGGTGAACGTCGTTCACCACCTCTGGAACGTCATTCACTACCCCTGGTGAACCTGATTCACTAGGGTGATGAACGTCGTTCACCACCAAATACGGGTCATGGTCCGGAGCCTTCGGCTTCGCCTGCACGCCAAAATGGAAGTTCAACAGATACTGGTTGGGCAATTTGACGTTGCCGTTTGCCCGCGCCAGGACGGTGATGTAACCGGCATCGGCCAGCCGCCCAATCTGGTCAATCACGGAGCGGCGGGTAAGCCCGCAGTCGTCCGCCAGCGTGTCGTGGCTGGGGCGGCATTGCCCGGTGTCCTTGTTGTGGCGCTCGGCCAGCATCAACAGCACAAGCTTCTGCGTGCTGGTGACCCGCTGCCGGGCAGCCCATGCGAATGCTTCGAAACTCATGTCAGAGCCCCAGTGCCAGGTTCTCGCCCGGGGCCACCGGCCACCAAGTGCACGCGCTGACGCGGCTGATCTCGCATGTCTTCTTCGGACCACGCCACACACGGCAACGCTCCAGCAGCTCAGGCAGACGCCGTCCGAGCATGTGCCGGTCAAGGCCGGTTGCCTTTGCCAGCTCCATGCTTGTCATGCCCGGATGTGCCTTTACGGCGTCGGCGGCGCGGTCCTGCTGGGCGGTCTGCAGGCCGGTGGATACCACGTGCGCGGCGGCCTCGTGGCTGGTGCTGATATCGGTCGAGCGCGCGAGACGGCTGCTCATCGGTACTACCTCGTTGATTCATCGGGCCGCTTGAGGGCCTGAAAAGGGACAACATCGCCATTGCTTCGGGAGAGCCGGTAGCGCCGCCCCAATTCGGCGCGTGCCAGATCGGTTGCGGCCTGGTCGACGGTCATCCCTGCGTGGGCCGCGTACTGCTCAAGGCGTTTTCGCTCGTCGCGCGACAGCAGTATTTCCATAGGCCCTCCATCGGGACTCTTCTGGCCCTTCAGGCGGCGTCTGCATCAGAGCTACGCTGTTCCAACGACGCGAGGCCAGCCAGCACCAGGTCGCGCACAAAGACAGCCGGCTGGCGGCCGTTGAAGTTCGCCAATGCCTCAATCACAGCTTTTTCGGAGTCGTTGAACCGGACCTTGATCGGGTTATCACGAATGTTCGAAGGGTCTGCGTACATGTCCGTATGAATGCCTCAGGAGGAATGGGTGAAACAACGCAATGCAGCGCGCGGCGCGTCAGGCCGCGTCAACAGAAACGATTCGATGGATATCCGTGTCTTCTGGCGCGGTAGCGGCTTCTGGTTGCGGCTGAATGCCGAGCAGTTGCACAACCTGCGGAAGGGCTGGGACGCCCTGCTCTTCCGGCCAGGCCTGGACCTGGCCAACGGGAAGCTTCAGCACCTTGGCCAGGTGTCCGTCATTGCGCAGCCCCAACTTCTCCCGCAGCGCGCGCTTGGTGATCTGCGCCTGTGCGATCGATGCGCCCGGCGAGATGGTGCCGTCGGTCGCCGGGCCGAACACGGCCGGACACAGTTCGTGCCGGGAAACGCCGGTGATCGCCTCAATCTTGATCACGTGGCCTGGCGGCACACGCCGGCGCTTGCGCCAGTTGCTCACTGTGTTCTGTCCTACGCCCAAGGAAATGGCGAGGGAAGTGACCCCGCCGGCGGCTTTCACAGCTTTGTCGAGTGCGTCCATGCTCAGTAGCATCACATATCGTGATCCTGTGTGCAACACGTTTTGTGTTGGCGCAACATCACAGACCGTGAAGAATTACGGCATGGCCTTTTCTGACAACCTCCGCGCCGCCCGTCTCCGTAGTGGGATGACCCAAGAAGCCCTGGCACTTGCCTGTGGCTGGTCGGGCCAAAGCCGCATCGCGAATTACGAGTCGTCGGCACCCAGCGCGCGCGAACCCAAGGTGTCCGAGGTTCCGCTCCTGGCCAAGGCGTTGGGCGTATCAGTCGCCTCGCTCTTCGGTGAAGCGCAGGTGTCTCAATCCGCGCGACCCGATCCTGCCATCCTCGCCAGCACGTACCGCTTCTTAGTCGATGCGTTCGCAACGTTGGGCAAGGCCGTCGAATTTGAAACCGAGGCCGACCTGTTCGCAGACGTGTACGAGTGGATTGCGGCGGACGACCGCCCGGCCGATCAACGGAACCTGGTGGATTTTGCGAAGTGGCGCGATAAGCGTGATCAGGAAAGGGGCAAAGGAATAGATGAGCAAAACGGAAGCGCTGCTACACAAGTTGGTAGAGCGAATCAACGCAGCGCCTAAGGCGCGTCTTCCACTTAAGTCTGTATCGGAGCTGGCAACGCCCGGCTTTGATTCAGTGGTCCGTGAGAGCCACATCCGGATGATTCGGTCGCTGGCGCGAACCTATAGGCAGTTCGGCATGCAGCTGCTTGTCGACCAAGCCACGCTGGGTAAAGCCGGCATCGACGACCTGACCGATGACGAATTGATTGCCCTCCACCGCGATCTGGATCGAGCCCGCGAGTGCATCCGGGACGACGTGTCCTTCGAGGAAGCGGGAATCCTCCGCAACTCCTTCGACCAGCGATAAGCAGAATCTGGGCAATTTCCTGAACGGAATTCGTCCAGTTCATAAAACGCGCGAAGCAACATCACGTATCGTGTTGACTTAAGGATCACGTTTTGTGATTCTACTTCCGTCGCCCCAGTAACAGCCCATCCGGGCCGGGGAACGGAGACTTCCATGGCCTGCTTCATCGTCAGCGCGCGCGCCCACCCAGTCGTGGAAGCCCGCACCAGCACCGCCACCATCGTCATCAAAGCCGGTGGCGTCATCGTCAGCCTCTCCCCTGAAGAGGCCACCCAGCTCTGCAAAGACCTGGCACACGCCGCCATGGCGCTGAGTCGCACCGCTCGCGCGCGCCACGGCATGGTCCCCGCCGGTGGCATCGAGATCGCCCGCGGCAACGCCGACCGGGTCGGGGTGGCGGCATGAGCGCCTCCCCCGCCATCCAAGAACTGCGCGATTCCCTCGCGTGGCGGCTACGCCTGGAACGCGGTGCGCTTCGCCGTGCCCGCTACTTCGAACAGCGAGCCAACAACCCATCGAACCCGAACCGGGCCGCGTCCGCGCGTGTCGCTGCTGGCTACCAAGGCGATGCCGCGAAGGATCGCCGGCGAATTGCCGAGCTACGCGACACCCTTGCCACTCTCGAAGGCGGTGCAGCATGAGCGTCACCACCTACGAACAGTTCGCTCGCGCCCAGTCCGTCCGCAGCCAGGCTATTCGCAACGGCTGGAATCACCACGAGTGCGTCGGCCAGCTGGTCCGCGCCGGCTACGACAAGGCCGTCCAGAACGACCTGGCCGAGTGCGCGCGCCGCCAGTGCTTCAGCGGCCCGCCCGGGCCGGGAGGCAACGCAGCATGAACTTCGCCTCCTTCCTGATGGGCGTGCTGGCCGGCGGCGGCGTCGCCGCCATCGTCACCACCATCTGGCTCGAATTCTTCAACGCGGCGCATTTCGAGCAGCTGATGCAGCAGATCCGCAGCCAAGGGCGCGGTGTATGAGCCAGGCCGCAGCCAAAGCCCCGACCGTGGCCACCACCGTGCGTGCCATGCGCCGCGCCGGCGCCGCCGCTGAGCCAGTGCCGGCAGCGACCGTCGCCGAATGGGCCAACGCCCTGATGGGCCAGCTGTACGGCATGCAGAAGGCCGTCCGCTACGAGTGCCGCCCGCTGCACACGACGGAACCGTGGCTGGAAGCGCAAGAAGGCGACGTACTGCAGGCCCGCAAGCGCGGCCTGGAGGTGCGCGCGCTCTACCTGCACCCGCCAGTCGCCAAACAGCAACACCGATGGCCGCCGGACAGCAACGGCGACGGCCACTGCCTGGACTGCGGCGAAACCGAGTGGCTCGCAGGTCCGGACTGCCGCCCCCATGCGCCGCTCCGCGACCACCGCTCTTCGATGCCCTTCCGAATCACCTGGATGCTCGAACCGCTCGAAAAGCTCCAGCACCTGACCAGGCACATGAACCCGCTCGACCGCGCCAAGTGGCGCAACGAAACCACCTACCTCATCGACCGCATCAAAGACCACGAGAAGGGAAGCCAGCCATGACGAGCGACAAGAACAACAGCCCGGTGACAGCGCCCATGTGGTGGGACGGCGGCGACCGCGCCATCACAGCGCGCGAGAAAGCCACCATCGAAGAACACGGCCCCAGCTGTTTCAGCATAGCCCTGTTGCCGGCCACCCCGTCCGCCCGCTGGGCAGCTGATGGCCTGCCCGACCCGCACGCCGGCCGCTACGCCTGCGAGCGCGCCGCGCTGACGCTGGGCAACCTGACTGACGACGAGCTGGCCAACGCCGTGTACCTGCACGGCAACGAACAGCCCTCCATGGCCGACCTGGTGGCAGGAAAGGCGCTGTCGGGGATCGTCTACCTGACGGCCGCAAAGGACCGCATCCGCTGGCTCTCGCGCGCACTGGCGGCGACCTGTAAGCAACCCTTACAGGCGGGCGAAGTGCATGGGGATGCGCTGACCGATGCTGTCGGCCGCATCTTCGGCTGCGACGGAAGCCCGTACCGCACCCGCCACTTGGTTGCAGTGCTGCGGGAGTTTGCCGCCCTCGCCGCCCATCCCGCGCAGGGCGTCGACCTGGGCCCGGTACGCGAGTTTTTGCGTCGGCGCATGGCTCAATGGCGCTCCCATCTTCCTTCCGATCCTGGCGCGCCTGGCACTGTCGCGATCAGCGGTGATGGCGAAGGTAGCTACAACAACGACGTGCGCATGTACCGCGAGGGCATTGCATTGATGGACCGGGTGCTGGCCTTGATCGACGACCAGCGCGATCCAGCACCGGAGGTGGGAAATGGCGACTGAGGTCTGGTGCGAATTGGTATGCGCTCGATGCGCGAAGACCAGCAACGGGCAGCACACGCGGAATGGCCGGGTCCCGAGAGCGGAGCTCAAGCAGGACGCCGCAGCCGTAGGTTGGACCTTCAATAGGGACGATGAGGCGCACTGTAAGAAGTGCAGCGAGGAGATCCCCAATGGCTGATATCGAACAGCGTGCCCGCGATCTGCAACGGGTCCGCGCCGCCCATCCACACAACCCGGCCGGCTCCCTGGCCACCGCTAAGCCGCCACGGGATCTGCGCACGAAGGTCCGCCCCGTTACCGAGGAGCAGCATGCATGATCCGTTCGGCGGCAACCGTTTTACCCGTGCACGTAGTGCAGCGCTTGTGCATAGCTGGTGCCGAGTCGAGCTGCTACGGCTTCGGCCTCCAGCAAGCTCGGATGGCGTCCCGCCGTTTCTATGGTTCGCAGGTGTTCACTGTTCGGACCAAAGACGTGGACGACACCCTGCCAGTACGCCCCATGGTCCACAGCACTTACAACCAGCCCAAATCCGTTGACTTCAATACGATCCGGCATTCGCGTACTCAGTTTCTCCCCTGCCCTGAATCCTGCCACGTCACTCGGCGTTCGTCACGTCGGGAACGGCGCCCATTCTCTAAATGCTTCAGCCGAGGCACTGCTATGGAAAGCACAAAGCCCAGCCTGCCCTGGCTGCCCGCCCATCTGGGAGGACGTGCATGACTCAGCGACACATCAGCCACCCCGAGGGGCTGCCGCCCTGCGCCGCCGGTCACAGCGCGCGCCACATCCTCGACCTGCGCGGCGTCGACCGCGGAGGCGGCCACCTGGTCGAGTGCAAATGCCGGGCCACCAGCAAGCACGCAGAGCCCGACCAGGCTTTGGCCGAATGGCGGCGCATCAACCGCCCTGTCCGCAGCGCGCGGAAGGTCATGCCCGCGATCACAGCGCCGGCAGCGGCGGGCAACGTGCTGCAGCTGCCCATGCGCTTTGCACCACCGCGCCAGGCCGAGTCGGCCAAGGGGGTGAACCGTGGGGGCGGCTGAAAAGCTCGACTTATCAGGCAAGGACTGGCTGACGGCCGAGGAAGCCGCGCACTACTGCGGCGTCTCCAACAGCCAGTTCCGAAAGAACGCCTTGAGCTACGGCCTTACGCCCCGGCGCTTCATGGGAAAGCAGTTGTACGAAAAAGCGGCTCTCTATACCGCGATCCAAGGCGCTGAAGAATGGCAAAGGTTCGACTCTACTGGCGCGGCACAAAGGCCTACCTCGACTGGGCGGAAGGCGGCGAGCGCTTTCGCCGGTCCATTGGGGAACCTGACGCCCGTGAGGCGGAGAGAATTCGTGGCGCGAAAGAAGCAGAGCTGACGCATGGGGTCCGGATCTTGGCGCGTCTGCCCAAGGTCCGCGACTATCTGGAATGGTATCTGGACTGGTACGAATCAGAGCACCCCACCACGATCTCGAAGGCGCGCAGTGAGATGAAGCGTTTTATCCAGCGCTTTGGTCATCGTCCGATCGATACGATTCGCCCGGTCGAAGTCGAGCAGTACAAGCGTGGCCGACTGCTGGACGACAAGGCAGCGAAGGAAACCGTAGGCAAGGAGATCCGCGTTCTAAAAACAGCGTTTCAGCGCGGCGTGGAATGGAAAGAGCTTGACGTCAATCCACTGGAATCGGTCAAGGCTCCCCGCGGGGTTCGCAGTGTAGCGGTGAAGTTCTACGACCGGCAGGCAATGCGCAAGCTCTACAGAGCAAACATGGCGCGAGCGCCCTTGTGGTTGTTCTTGGCGCACACCGGTCTTCGTCGCGGAGAGGTGATTGGATTGGAGAAAGCGTCAGTGGCGGGCGGCCGGCTACTTGTCGAGAGTGACCCCGATGAAACGGGCGCGGGACGCACGAAGTCTGGCAAATGGCGCGAGGTGCCACTTAACCGCTATGCGCGGTGGGCGCTCCGGCATTTGCCTGATCCGGTAGTAACGGTTCACAAGGACACGGTGTCGGACTGGTTCGCGAAGGACGCGGCGACAGCCGGGATCGGCGGTCATTTGCACCGCTTACGACACACCTTCTGCGCGCACATGGTTATGGCCGGCGTGCCGCTACGCCGCGTACAGCTACTCGCAGGTCACGCAGACTATGCCACGACGGAAAAGTACTATGCGCACCTTACTCCAGATGGAGACGACTCAGCGGTAGGTACATTGCGCTTCTAGACCCTGATGCAGAACTTCTAGCGGTAAAGGCTGTGGCGAGGGCCGCGCAGATTTAAGTGCCCACCGCTACTCCTTCACTCCACAACGCGCACTTCTTCACGCGATGCGGCAGACACTGGCGGCGTCCGAAGAGGCGGGGTGAGTAATGAAGATGCGAACTGTTTGGAAGGAGAACGGGCTCTCTATAGTTCTCCTCCTCCTGGCTGTAATTTTCCTGGCCGGACAGATTGCCGCTGGCTTCCAAGTGCACAATGAGGAGCTTGTCCAACACGGGGCGGAGGCACTGACCCTTTCGCAGTACCTCCACAGCGGCCATTTCGTCAGCGCCACCTTTGAAAATTGGGAAAGTGAGTTTCTCCAGATGGGCATGTACATCCTGCTGACGGTAACACTTCGGCAGCGCGGCTCCGCTGAGTCCCGTCCTCTCGAACCTGGCCAGGAAGCAACCACGATTCGACCCGGGCCAAAACCGTGGCCGGTGCGCAAAGGGGGATTCTGGAAGACGTTGTACGGGCACTCGCTTGCGATCGCGTTCGGTCTGCTCTTTGTGGTGAGTTTCGTACTCCATGCGCTCGGGAGCTGGCGGGCGCAACAAGACGAACAGCGCCTTCAAGGATTGCCACCACCCGGTTTTTTGGACCACGTGACCAGCAGCACGTTTTGGTTCGAATCGATGCAGAACTGGCAGAGTGAATTCCTCGCGGTGCTTGCGCTGGTCGTTCTGACGGTATTTTTGCGGCAGAAGGACTCACCCCAATCCAAGCCGGTTGAAGCTCCGCATTCTCAAACGGGAGAGTAGTTTTTTGTTAACTTTGCGCCATGCTACGAATCCGTTTTCGCCACTCTTCATTCACGCCACAAGCGCCTCAGCTCCACGGTGCCTGCGGTAGGGTTTGAGTCTCGAGACCAATAGGAGAGCCGCATGGCGATCAAGACTGCCGAAGACCTGTTCATCCACGAACTTTCCGATATTTACAGCGCCGAGAAGCAGCTCACCAAAGCGCTTCCGCGACTTGCCCGGGCTGCTTCCGACCCCGACCTCGCCGCGGCTTTCGAAACTCACCTTGAGGAAACTCAGGGGCAGATCGAGCGGATCGACCAAGTTGTTGAGTTGCTTGGGATTCGGCTGAAGCGAATCAAATGCGCCGCGATGGAAGGGTTGGTGGAGGAAGGCAAGGAGGCGATCGATTCGATCGATGAGGGCCCGGTCCGTGATGCTGCTCTTATCGGAGGCGCGCAGAAGGTTGAGCACTATGAGATCGCTTCCTACGGAACCATTGCTGCCCTTGCCAAGCAACTGGGGTACAAAGACGCGCTTACGCTTTTGCTTGAGACACTGGAAGAGGAAAAAGCCACCGACGAAAAGCTGACTATGTTGGCAAAGTCTGGCGGCAATGCTAAGGCCGCAAAAGCGGCCTGACGCGGGGAGACTCTCATGGCGGGCCGCGCTGCTCTGCTCATCATTGACCTATTCAGCCTGTTTGATTTTCCTGCGGCTGATGAACTCGCTACCCCGGCGGTCGATGCATCTGTGGCAGCGGCGCGGATCCGCCGTGAATTTGATCGGCGGAAATTGCCCGTGATTTATGCCAACGACAATTTCGGCGATTGGCAACGTGATTTCCCTCAATTGGTGCGGGATTGCCGCAGTCACGGCGGACCGGCAGCGGAAATAGTTAAGAATATCGGACCAGGCGCAGGCCACTACTTTGTGCTGAAACCAAAGCACTCTGCCTTTTTGGCGACTGCGCTTCCCGTTCTGCTGTCCAAGCTGCAAATTACGGATCTAGTGCTCTGCGGCATGACCTTGGACTCCTGCGTCTTGGCCACCGCGTTGGATGCCAAATCTCGTGAGTACCGCACCATCATCGCCGCTGACGCGGTCGCTGCGCTTCCGGACAGACGCGGGCTGGCGCTCCAGCTAATACAAGTATCGGACGCTGCCGAGGTCATGACGACTGAGGCCATACTGAAAGCGCTGTAGCCGCTGTGCCAACTGTGCCAAATTGCCGCCAAACCATAGCCAAATAGAGCAACTTGGCCCACCACTCAGATGTCTAAGTCTTTGATTTTGGTGACCCCGGCCCGATTCGAACGGGCGACCTTCCCCTTAGGAGGGGGACGCTCTATCCAGCTGAGCTACGGGGCCTGGAAGAGGTGTGAAGGATACAGCGTGATCGGCTACGCGGCCATCCCGCTTGGCCACCGTACACGTAGGGGGGCCGCTTCTCCCCTATCCTCCCGTGCCCACACCCACCCGCAGCATTTGTCCGTCCATGGATCCTTCCTTCTGGAGAGCCCTCTCCCTGCTTGGCGACAGCCGATTGCTCCTTCCGGCTGCGGCCACGTTGATGCTGCTTGGCTACCTGGATGGCAGGACACCCTATCGACGATGGTCATGGGGGCTTGGCGCTGTCGGTGCGGCTGTGCTGACGAGCAAGCTGGCCTTCCTGGGGCTGGGAATCGGCTTGACGTCACCGCAGTTCACCGGCTTCAGCGGACATGCCGCATTTTCCGCCGCCGTGTGGCCCGTTCTGTTCGCCACCGCAACCCCTCGGCGACCGTGCTTCGCTGCTGCATCCGGCCTGATCCTTGCCGCGCTCATAGCAGCATCCCGGCCGCCACTGCATACCCACTCCTGGACCGAAGTCATCGCCGGCTGGCTGTTGGGCGCGCTGGCCGCGGCCTGGGCAGTCCGCGGCGCTGCTCCTGCCGATTTTCACCGACCGTACTGGACCCCTGCCGCACTGGCCGTTGGCAGCGTCTGCCTGACCCTTCTTTGGACTGTGCGCCCACACACCTTATTACTGCTTGCCACCGGGCATCCGCCCCACTGAACCACCCGTCCCCTGGTCACACAGCGACTTGACATCAAAAGCGCTCAGCCGTGATCATAGGGATGAATTACCCCCTAACGGAGTAGGAGAACCCGTTCTATGAAGAAGATGCTTGCCGTAATCGCCCTGGTAGGCCTGTCCTCCCCGGCTTTCGCCCAGGACGCTCAGGTTGAGCAGACGGGTGCTGCTACCGAAACCACGACCTCTGCTGAAATCGCTGGCACCGAAGCTGCCGGTTACTCGACCGCTGCCATCGCCGGCACCACCGTCGGCGTGATCGCTACCGGCGCCGTGCTCTACAGCATTGGCGGCGACAGCTCCAGCGGCTCGAACGACGATGGCGGCAACAACGGCGGCACCGATCCGGGCGGCCCGGGTACGGGTGGCACCGGCGGTACCGGTGGCACTGGTGGTACCGGCGGCACCGGCGGCACCGGCGGCTGATTTAGCCAAAGCCTGAATCCATGCCCTCGCCGGGCCATGCTTGGCGAGGGTTTTTTATGCCCGCCGAAAAATCAGACTCTACATGACCATGAAGTTCACCTGCCTTGCGGTCGCCCTGTTGGCGACTGCCACCCTGTCCGGCTGCATGCTTGCGCCAGGACAGCACCTGCGTCACAGCGATGTATCGGCTGGCCGGCAAAGCGATGATCGCACCCTGGAGATGGTCACCATCACTCCAAAACTCATCGCGATGGATCGCGCGACGCAGGATGAGCAGGTCCTTCCGCCCGAACTGTTCGATTACCAGCCTGCCGATTACACCGTCGGGACGGGCGATGTCCTGTACATCACGGTCTGGGACCACCCGGAGCTGACCGTCCCCGCCGGCTCCCAGCAGCAGGGCAACCTTGCCGGCCGCCTGGTGCAGAGCGACGGCGCCCTGTTCTATCCCTACATCGGCAAAGTGCAGGCCCGCGGCAAGACGCCGATGGCGCTGCGCGAAGAGATCAGCCGCCGCCTGGCGCAGTACATCGAATCGCCCCAGGTCGACGTCTCGATCCTCAACTACGGCAGCCAACGCGTGTGGGTGACCGGCGCTGCGGAACGTTCCGCACCCATTGCCCTGGGCACCTCTCCCCTCACCTTGTCCGATGCGATCAGCCAGGCGGGCCTCAACCCGAGTCAGGCCGACCTGTCGGGCGTCAAGCTGAGCCGCGGCGGTGCCACCTTCACTGTCAACCTGGAGACGCTCGCCACGCAGTATGGCGGCCGACAGCTCTACCTGAAGGACGGTGATTCGATCTTCATTCCGTACCTTGACCGAAAAGAGATCTTCGTTGTCGGCGAAGTGAATCTGCCGGGCGCTTACAGCTTCCGCACAGGCGACGTATCGCTGAACCAGGCACTGGGTCGCGCCCGCGGGCTGACCCAGGAAACCTCGAACGGCAATGCGGTCTATGTGATCCGCGGCAGCAGGGACCTGCAGACGATACCCTCGCGCGTGTTCCAGCTTGAGGCTCGTTCCCCCACCGCCTTCGCCGTCGGCAGCCAGTTTATGCTGCAGCCTGGCGATGTGGTCTTCGTCGGTGCCGCAGGCGTGACCCGCTGGAATCGCTTCGTGAACCAGCTGTTGCCGTTCAGCAACATCCTGTATACCGCTGCGCGCACGGAGAGCGAAGTCGGGAACAACTGACATGGCAGCCTTTGACGTGCACGCACGGCGCCACAAGGCGCCCATGGTGCTGATGTCGTGCATCGCCTTGGCCAGCACAATGCTGCTGGCCAGCTGCACCACGGGCAGCCGCGCCACCAGTGATTCGTTCCGCCTGCTGTTCCAGGGTCGGGTACAGGCAACACCCGCGCAGGTGGCAGCCACGCCCTATCCACAGGCACAGCTGAAGGCGCCGGACATGGCGGCCGTTATGGTGCTGGGCTTCGTCGATGAAGGGCAGCAGACCTGGTATGCCGGCAACCATGCCGTGTTCAAGCTCGATGCCAACGGGCTGCTGACGGGGACAACGGGCAATGGGCGCCAGCTCCACTCGCGTATCGTTGGCCCCTCGCCTTTCAGCAACCTTGCACACCTTCAAGGCAGTGCGCCCGTGCAGCGTGAATACGACTGGATCCCCGGCTACCGGATGGGTGTCCAGGCGCATGGCACCGTCCAACGAGGTCCGCTGGAGTCGGTGGAGATCCTGGGCCGCAAGCGCGACCTGATCCGATTCGATGAACGCCTCGACGGTGGCATGCGGGCCCACAATATCTACTGGGCCGATCCTGCGACGGGCTTCATCTGGAAAAGCCGCCAACAACTGAGCCCGGACTATGAGGTTGAGCTGGTTCAGCTCAAGCCCTACCGGACATCGAAGGACTGAGACATGCAGTTGCGTTTCCTTGCCCTGGCGACAGGGCTTGTGTGGTCGTGCACCACCTGGACGGCTACGGCACAATCCGCATCACTGATAGCCCGTGTCGACGGACAGGTCCATGCACCGGGCGACTACACGCTCGCTACAGGCGCGCGGGTTTCGAGCCTGCTTGCAACCGCGCGCCCTGGCACCCAGGCCTACCTGCCCGGTGCCGCTCTTTTCCGTGAACACGATCGCCTTGAACAGGTGCGTCTGCGTGCGGGTATCGAGCACGACCTCATCGACCTCCAGGACCACAAACGCCCGGAGATAGCGAAGGTCGCCGAACAACTCCTGCAGTGGATCGACGCGCGCGACGCCACGGGGCGCGTCCCTCTGGCAACCACGGATGTACGCCTGATGCAGGTCCAACCTATGGCAGACCCGGTGCTGGCGCCCGGTGACAAACTACACTTTCCGCCCCGTCCGACGACGATCACCGTTATGGGTGCCGTCGGCGCTGCCTGCGAGTTGCCGCACCAACCCGAACGCGATGCCCGCGACTATCTTCGGGATTGCTCCATCACGAAGGCGGCCGACCCCAGCGACCTGTTTGTCATCCAGCCGGACATGGTCGTCCAGCGGATCGGAATCGCGCTCTGGAACCGCGCCGACCCCCAGACGGTTGCACCGGGCGGGGTCATCTACGTGCCCCTGCGCGAGCGCGAGATCAACAAGGTCGACCCGTCATTCAACACCGATTTTGCTGCGTTCATCGCAACACAGGCTTTGACACCGTGATCTGCCGTAAGACGACGCGTCCGACGACGCTTGCATTCTCGATGCTTGCGCTGGCCCTGTCGGCCAGCCTCCATGCACAGGAAGCACCACCCGTCACCGCGAGTGAATGGGGCGGCGTAGGACTGTTGCAGACGCCCACCGCACGGATGGCGGCTGATGGCGACATCGCCTTCACTGCTTCGCACAATTCACCGTACAGCCGCTACAACCTGACCATGCAGCCTTTCCCCTGGCTGGAGGGTGCGTTCCGCTACATCAACGTCTCCAACATCCGCTACGGCTCAACCGATATAAGCGGCGACCAGAACTACAAGGACAAGTCGATCGATTTCAAGGTCCGTCTCTGGCAGGAAACGCGCTGGACACCCGACCTTGCCTTCGGTGTGCGTGACCTTGGCGGCACCGGCTTCTTCTCCAGTGAGTATCTTGTCGCCAGCAAGAACTTTGGCCCGGTGGATGCCTCCATCGGCTTGGCCACTGGCTACATCGGCAACCGCGGGGACTTCTCAAACCCCCTTGGCGCGATTGATGATCGCTTCAAGGATCGCCGCCCCATCGCAGGCAGCAACATCAACGATGCCGGCAAGTTTGGTGCCAGCAACATGTTCAAGGGGCCGGTGGGCATCTTCGGCGGCATTACCTACCAAACCCCCTGGGACGCGCTCCTGCTCAAGGTGGAGTACGACGGTAATGACTACAAGCGCGAGCCCCGCAGGAACAACCTGAATCAGTCCACGCCCATCAACGTCGGCCTGGTCTACGTTCCGAACCGGAACATCGAACTGGCTGCCGCGTGGGAACGCGGCGATGCGGCCATGTTCTCGCTGACGTTCCGGGGCAATCCAGGGCAGGCCGCTTCGTCGGCGAAGCCATTCGACCCTGCGCCGGTCAAGCTGAAACAGCGCATCCCGCCACAGCCGGATGCGCTACCGCAGTCCGCGGTGGCAGATGCGCAGGCGCAAGGTACCGAAGTCGATTGGGAAAGCGTCGCCCGCCAGCTGCGCCAGAATGCCGGTCTCCGCATCGAGCAGATCTCGCGTCGCGGCAGTGAACTGTACATCGACGGCTACCAGGCCAACTACTACCACAACGCAAAAGGCATGGGGCGCGCCGCACGCATCCTGGGCAACGAGGTGGGCAGCGAATACGACTGGTACACCTTCCGGACAACGCGACTGGGCATGCCGATCATCGATGCATCGATGAAGCGAGACACCTTTGAAGCCTACCTGGACGGGCGTGCAACCGAAGATGATCTGCGCCGCAGCACCGAAGTTTCCGTGCCTGCCGACGTTGAACGCGAGGTCCTCTACACCCAGGCGAAGAAGCCATGGGGCGGCGGTTACAGCATCGGCTACCGCCAGAACCTTGGCGGGCCCGACGGCTTCATCCTCTACCAGGTCGCGGCGAATTTCAGCGGCAGCGTGTTCTTCCGGCCCAATGTCTGGCTGACCGGCACCGTCAGCGCCGACATCATCAACAACTACGACAAGTTCCGCTTCGACGCGCCCAGCAACCTGCCGCGCGTACGCACCGACCTGCGCCAGTACTCCACGACGTCGGACGTGATGATGCCGAACCTGCAGTTCAATGTTGCACGCAGGCTCGGACGCGACATCTATGGCATGGCGTATGCAGGCTATCTGGAGTGGATGTACGCGGGCGTCGGCGGTGAGCTGCTCTACCGCCCCATGGGCGAAAGCTGGGGGGTGGGCGGCAATCTGAACTACGTGCGCCAGCGCGACTATGACCAGCATTTCGGACTGCGTGATTACAGCATCACCACCGGCCATGCCACGCTGTACTACACGTTCGACGCGAAGCAGCGTGTGGTCGGATCGCTCTCGGCCGGGCGCTATCTTGCCGGTGACTACGGCGCCACGATCAACCTGGCACGTGTCTTCGACAATGGCATGACCATGGGTGCTTACGCGACCAAGACAAACGTATCGGCGGCCGAATTTGGCGAGGGCAGCTTCGACAAGGGCATCTACTTCAGCATTCCGCTCGACACGGTACTGCCCCGTTCGACGCGCTCCCAGGCCACGATCAACTGGGCTCCGTTGATCCGCGACGGTGGCGCCATGCTCAATCGCAAGTACCCTCTGTACAACCTGACAGGCGAGCGGGACGAGCGGTTCTTCTACGACAACATCAAGTCTGCGGCCGACTGAGTCGGCCGCATGGCGGGCAGTCCCACCCTGCCCCAGCGCCATGCAACAACAGCACAACCCTTCGCACGAACGACGGACTCAGCGAGCGCCGGCATAGCGTGACCGGCGCTCGCACCACTGGCCGCAGGCGCGAGTCCCGCAGCCTCCAGCGAGCTGCTTATTGGGTCTGCAGTGGCTGAGTATCATGGGGCTGCGCCTCCATCGGTCGGCGAAGGCCCATCGCGAGCGCGAGCGCCAGGCTGACGAACACACTGTTCATCGCCGAAACAGACAACGCCGAACTGCACACGATACCGAGGACGACCACCACCTCGATACGGCTGTAGCCGCTTTTCTTCAGCGCCATCACCATGAATGTCAGCAGGAACAGCAGGCCGAGAATGCCGTGATCGAACACCGCTCTCAGGAAGTAGGAGTGCAGGATCACCGAATAACAGTGGCCGTCCCCGGAGAAACTGAACAGGTCCTCATAGTAGGACAGGCTCTGACAGGAATAGCTCGACAGGGGGGTCAGCGGCATGCTGCCCAGCAGGAACTTCCACGCGGGCCAATGCGCCACCTCGCCCAAGAACACCATCATGAAGTTGTAGCGGTCGATGGACTGGATGCCCCCACCGTCGGACCGAAGCACAAAAATTGCCACTGCCACGCCTCCCAGCGCAAGCAGGCCGGCCATGTAAAAGAAGGTTCGCAGGGTCAAGCGGTTCAGGAACACGCCGTAGAAAAGCACCAGCAGCGCCAGCACCGAGCTGCGGGAGCCGGACAGGCCGATGATCGCCACCAGCACCGCAAACCAGAGAACCATCCGTCGGCCGAGATCATTCCGGAGGATGTAGAACATCAGCATCAGGAAGATCAGCTCGAAGTTGTTCTCAACGTATAAACCCGGCCTGCTCCCCATGCGCGGCGTGAGATCCAACGCAATCGAGTATGCGTACTTGGCCAGGAACATCACCAGCAGCCACTTCAGCAGTTTCACCGCGGATGAGCGCGAAAACACATTGGCACCGAAGAACAGGCAAAGTGGGGCGATGTAGAAGAAGGCTTTGTAGGCTTGGGCAAAATCGAGGATGTGCGCCGGCTGGAAAAGCAGCATCAGTACATACGATATGCCGACATAGAGAACCGAGCCGATGAAGAACGCGATTACCGAACGCTTTGGAATCTTTACGATCAGGGCGGCACACAGCAGCAGCACGCATTCAAACATCGCGTTTGCCGGAAGGACGTTGTAGGACAGCGGGCTGAACAGGCCGACCAGCCCAATCAGCAGAAAAGAGTAAAAGAATACGCGTGCCGACAAGCGCGCCCTCAACGTACGCATACATATCCCTCTGGATGCAGCTCAGCAACACGGCTGGCGTAACAGCATTGAAACAGGCTCGCGCTCGAGCGGTCAGGCATTGCGCGCATCACGCACCCTCTTTGCCAGCGAAACGGCCAGCGGCAGGAAGAAGCAGCCTGCCGCGGTGGCACCTATGTAGAGTCTGGACGCCCGGGAAAACTGGGCGGTGAACCGGGAGCGACGCGCCGCCGGAATCCGACGGTACATCGTCATCGAATCCCTGTAGCACTGCATGTAGGTCGCCCAGGAGCACCCCTTGCCCAAGCCGCCTGCATAGCGCGGCAAAGAGTAGAAGAACAGCTCTTTGATGACCGAGGGGCCGATGCGAGCATCATCCTGGTCGCCATTGCCCATCAGATGCGTCAGTGCCACGATCAGGTCAGGGTGGCGGCTGAAGTTTCCGTGGATGCTTGACGATGCACGCACTCCGTATCTGTAGCGGACCTGCCGGTCAAACGTGATCTTCCTCGCGCGGGACAGCCAAAGCGGCACGACCGCGAGATCCTCATGGATCACACCTTCAAGGAACGCATGACCGGATTGAAGATACAGCTCGCGCCGGACAATCTTGTTCCATGCGCTATGGCCATAGACATCGAATCGCGAGATCTTCTCCGGCATGCCGTCGATACCTGGCGTGGCGGGCAGATACTGGCCCAGGATGCGCCCCGAGTCGACATCCACACGCTCGTAGCCAACCAGCACCAGATCGGTGTCCCCCGCCAGTTGCAGCAGAAACGCCGGACCGGATGCCACGATGAGAAGGTCGTCTACGTCGACAAACCAAAGGAATTGCCCGACAGCCGCCAGAGCGCCGGTGTTCTTTGCCTTGCCCTGGCCGCCATTGGGGACATGCAGCACCACAACGGAGGGCTGATAGAGCGCTATCTCATCAAGCAGGCTGCCGGTCTTATCGGTGGATCCGTCATTCACAAACACGAGCTGGACCTGGCCGGTGGCCAGCAGCGGTGTCACCGAATCGACGAAGGCGTCGAGATATGCCTCACCGTTGTAAACGGGGACAACAATAGACAACAGGCTCACGGTTCTGCCCCGGGCAACGCGGGGCCGCGCGCCATGCGCAGGCGAAGATCCGCAAGAACAAAGGGAAGGTATTCGATAAGGTACCGCCGCCAGAGGCGGCCCGGCTCACGCAACAGCCGGTAGGGAGCACGCAGATTGAACCGGTTCACCCATTCCGGATAGTACTTCACCCCGCCATCGAGGGCCTGGTCCAGATAACCTCCGCACGTGAATCCTAGCCCCGTCCATCCGGAGTTCTTCAGGCCAAGAAGGAAACGCTCCTGATGGGGCGCGCCCATGCCGCAGATCACAACATCCACGTTCAACGCACGCAGCCTGTCGTAGCACGCATGGACATCGCCCTCGCCATTGAAGAATCCGGAGCGCGCGTACGCGACATCCACGTCAAACTCTGTGGCAAAGACTGCCGCCGCTCGTTCCGCGACGCCATCCACACCCCCAACGAGCGCAACCTTGAGCGCATGCGTGCGGCAGAAAGCAAACACTTCGGGGGCCAGGGAATTGCCATCGAAGGACTCACGGGCGATAACGCGGCCAAGTTGCCTGCTCGCACTTGCTGCAAGCAGGTTTCCATCGGGCAGCAGCACATCCATGCCAGCCAGATCAGAGGCGTAGCCAGGCCGGTCGATCGTCATGCGAACTGCATGAGGATTGACGAAGCTGATCAACAACGCGCGTTCGCCGTAGGCCTTGAACGTACGCCAGTCATCGTGCCGGCGCCCCAACAGGGCAGTCAGCTGCTGCAGCGCTGCGACCGCTTCAGAGGTGCCCGCCATCAGAACCCCAGTTTCTTCAGTGCGCGGGACGCAAAGCTCTGACGCCACGACTTGCCCCAGTGATGAATTGCGTACGTATTCTCGGTGATGCTCGAGAACATCAGTTCCTTCACCGGGCGACTGGCGTCATAGGGGTTGTAGGGATAGAAGTGCTCTTCTGACAGGATCGAAACTGTCGAAGGATCACCGGCAGCAACCGACGCCATCGCCACTTCAGGGGCGATTAGGTAAGGCTTTCGGGCAGCAAAGCGCTCATCGATCAACCGCATGCACTCACGAGGCAACCAGTGCCCCGGGACGGATCCGATGACGCCGGTGGTGGGGCGGCCAGGTGCCTCCAGACCCAGGAAGCAGCCATGGCCCAGAAGTGGATCGAACGACTTCACAACCTCAATATCTGCATCAAGGTAGATGCCACCCTCGTCGGCGATGGCGCGCAGCCGGATATAGTCCGACAAAAAGGCCCACTGTTTCTTCTTCAGGCAGTGCTGCAGGAAGGGGGTGTCGAACTGCGTGGACGACTCATCCCAACGCACGATGCGATAGCCCGGCAGCTTCTCCGCCCATGTATCGATGCATCGGCTGTACAGCGGCGGCAACGCATTGCCCCCGAACCAACAGTAGTGGATGGTCTTTGGAATCACGATACGGGCTCCTTTGCTAGCGCCCCAAGCAGAAACGCCTTCGAGTGCTCCCGAAGCTCCACGACACGCTGATTCACACGCTGGTAGTTGATCGGTTCAAGCTCAGCCGCCCCGAAGGCTGGACTGACCGAGGCGTCGCACAACCTGTCTTCAAGGCCGAGCATTGCCAGAAGTGATTTGAAGCGCGTAAGCCCACGTCCGGCATTGCCGATGGCGACAAACTGCTTTTCGAAGATGATCGAGAAGATCATGCCATGGTAGGAATCGGTGACGACAAAATCGGCGTCACGGAAGCGGCGCGCCCATTGACCGATATTCACGTACCCAGTCAGATCCGTCTCCGGCTCCGCGAGGGTCATCGTGTCCAGCTGCTGCGCCCGCTGGACGGCCTCGATGATGCCCTGCTTCGTTGCGGATCGATCAAGCACATAGGCATACAGGCCTCCAGCGCTGTTTCCGGGCGCCAACTGCTGGATGACACGTTCATGGAACGCCCGCTCGACCAGCAGCGTCGGGTCCAGCACATGCACCGCATCTTTCCTTGCGAAGCGTTGCCCGCAAAGCGCGACGCCCGAATCTTCACGGACCGACACCGAATCAAACTCCCCAAGCAGCCGTGTAACCTGCCCCACCTTTCCATCATCGGCCCATTGGTCCGTACCAAACGAAGCGGCATATGAAATCCGTCGCACAGACGAATTCTGCAGGAACGACAGAAAATAGGCGTCGTAAGCCCCGTCGTCGATGTAATCCAACCGCCACACCTGGTCGCTTCCCACAATGACGGCATCCAGACCAAGTCGCGCGCTTTCCGCAGCGAGCTGCGATGGGGTACGACTGACCCCGGACTGGTTCGGCAAGAACGCCTGCATGAAGCCGGCGTGCTTGCGCAGCTTGAGGAATTGGCTGCGATAGTTGGCTATGTTCTGGCCCGGAATGCGCTTCAATGCGGCTATGGCAGCCAACTTCCACGCCGCCTTGTGATGCTCCTTGCGCAGCAGAATAGGCTGGTATCCCTGCTCGCTCAGGAATGCATACAGCGCCGCAACCTGGACGATACCGCCGTAGTTGGAATGCAGCGGGAGGGTGAGCAGGCCGATTCGGCGAGTCATGATTTCTTCCTCAAGGGTCGGAGGACCAGGGACTGCAGCATGGCCCGCAACGTACGGTACGTCCTGCGCAGAAGCTGGCCATTCTGATAGTTGTAAAGCACGTCGTAAGGCAACAGGCGCAGGAAGAACCATCCAAGCCCGCCCCCTTGCTTGGCCTCCTTCAGGGCCCGGTGGGAGACCTGGGAAAGGCGCATGCGAGTAACGTAAAGACGCCTTCTCATGGGCTCCAACCCACCGTCGCCGGCCTGGACGCGTTTGCGGGGACGCCAGATGCCACGCGAATCCATATGGGCAAGGCGAACCTGGAGCCCTTCGTTGCGATGACGGAAGGTTGCCGCCTGCGACTGGTGGATCTTGCCGGGGTCGATCGGATCAAGCGAAATTTCGCCCCGTCCGCTCGCGCCTGCGAGCAGCGCTGCGATGACAGGATGGCGCACGATCACCACGTTCGTGCCGAGGCTGTCCTTCACATACTCCGGCAGCCATGCATCGCCCATGACAACATCGGCGGTCTCGCAGGCAACGTCATCACAGAAATCGCAGGCCAGCGGCTTGAACAGGCCCAGCCCCCAGTCCGAGCCGTACAGGCGGAAGTTCTCCGTGCGCGCAACCTTGGTATTGGACCGTACTTCGATTGAGTAATCATTCGCCGGGCGGGACGTGTCCTTGACGCGGAAGTCCACATCGCTCACCGCGTCGGGATGAATGCCCAACTGCCACCCGAACGATTCCACAAAGCCGCGCGACTTGAGATGACCGCAGAAAATACCCACGAAGTACTTGAGTTTTCCCTGCAGCAGCGGATCGGTCTCGGCAGCCAGGCGCAGCGCCTTGATATGGCACGGAACACCGGTAATGGCGAACGTCCGCGTGGTATCGGCGCGCACCTGCTCCAGCACCTCGTGGAACCCCGTGGGGTAGTAGATCGACTTCACCCGCGTCCGCAGTTCATCCACTGAACTGGAAATCAGATACTCGAAGATGCCGTCGCTGGCGCCACGCCCGACGTGGATGACCGCATCGACCTCACCGCGTGTGAGCAGTTCTTCAAGCACCCACGAGGTGAGACCCCCGGAGCTGCCCGAAAGACGATGCGGCCCGGTGATCGCATGGCCGGCATGCAGATCCGAGTAGAAGCCCGTCGAAGGATGATGCGAGATGCCCTGCAGCCCCCCGAACAACTCCTCGGCCAGGACCGTCTCATTCCTGTCGGTCCCGAACGGACACGTCGCTGCAGACAGTGATTCCAGGGCCGGATGGGACGGTTGTGGCATGCCAACGTCGTTGATGGACATCTGCACGCCGCTAGCCGCCATTGCGCAACCGCCGCAGCCAACGCAGTAGCCGCCCTTGACGATCTGCCCAAGTGTAACTGCCTGGCTCATGCGGGCTCGCTCTTGCTGAATGAACGGTGGGCGGTGCAGCAATACAGGCCCACCAACAGTGCTTCGGTCGCAATGGCAGCCTGGATTGCACCCTGCATGCCAAACCGGCTGATCAGAAGATGGTTCAGTACGAGATTGCAGACCGCTACCAGCCCCATGATCCGGATCTTCACCCGCATCAGGTTGCCCGTGCTGAGAATCGCACCGGCACTGGTGGCAACGAAGCGCATCGGAATGCACGGTGCAAGCCACATGAGCACCCACGCGGCTTTCGCATATTCCTTGCCGAACAACAGGGGCACCAAGTACTGAGCCAGCAGGGCCGTAAAGACCGCCGCGGCAAGCCCTAGAAGGAGCATGTACTTGTTGCCGGCACGATAAGCGGCGCGGAACGCGTCCCGATCCTGGAATGCCCAGCGATGAAGGCGCGGCATCATCAGCTTCTGGTAGATCGTGGTGGGCAGCAGGTACAGCGCGGCCAGGATGGTGACCGCCACGCCAAAGGTCGCAGTAGCCTCGGGCCCCAGATGGTGGCTGATGAAAAGAATGCTGCTCTGGAAGTAGACCAGGAAGAACAGGTTGCCCAGACCGAATGCCCAGGTCTCCGATGCCACGGCCAGAATGCCCGGCTGCTTCAGAACCACCGGGTCGGTGGGTCGCTCGTGCCCGACCACGCCCATGCGTCCGGTCGCAAGCGCGACCATGTTCGGAATGCCGGCGAGTACCAGCAAACCGCCCACCAGCGCGTACAACCACGCCAGGGTAACCGCATCCAGACCTTGCCCTGCCAACAGAACGCCGACCACCACGAGGAACCTGACCATCTGCGGCAACGTCTGCCAGACCATCAGCGGAACAGGCTTTTCCTCAAGCAGGAACCGCGTGGTGACCACCTCGATGCTGGCCACGGAGAGAAGGCTGGTGGACAGGATGAGCAGGCACCACGCCGTCGGGTCTTCAACGCCCAGCCCGACTATCGCCCAGGCCGCCACGCCGGCAATCGTGATCACGGTGCTCAACGCGCAGAACATGAACGTCGGACGGATCCAGCGCATTGCATGCCAGCCCTCGCGCCCGAATACCTTCAGCCAGAACGCTTGGAGCCCAAAGGCGGTCAGCGGTGAGACGATATTGATCGTTGTGAACGCCGCCATGAAGATGCCGTACTCCCGCGGCCCCAGGACGCGCGCGGCGAGTATCTGGGTGAGGAACGTCAGCCCGGCGCCCACGATGGTGAACAGACCGATGACGGAAACGTGCTGGATGGAACGTTTCATTGTGTATGACTTCAAACCGCGTATGCGTGCGGGGCAAGGCCCTGCCAGAGAGGATGCCGCGACTGCCGCGCAGACATGCCGTTGCCTGGTTCAGTACGGCCGCCGCCGATGCATCGCCATCGCGCGGCAACGGGGCCGGACACAGCGTGGGTCAGGCCGGGCGCGCACCCCGGCCTCCCGCGCCACCGCCTCAGGAAGAGGTGGACTTGTATTCGTAGTACCCGTAGCTGTAGTAGCCGGTTGCGCGGCGCTGCACTGCGTTGAAGATCGCGCCCTTGATGCGGACGTTGTTCTGCTCGAAGCGGCGCTTGGCCAGCGCAAGCTCCTTGGCCTGGTTCAGCCCGAAACGGGCCACCATCAGGCAGGTGCCAGCGTGGTGGGCAATGATTGCCGCATCGGTCACCGCCAGGATAGGCGGCGTATCGATAATGACGATGTCGTACTGCGGGGCCAGCTCTTCCAGCAGACGCGTGAAGTTGGCATGCATCAGCAGCTCGGACGGATTCGGCGGCACGTCGCCACGGGCGATGTAGCTCAGGTTGTCCAGACCGGGCAGCGTGCGGATCACCTCGGATCGCTCGGCCTTTCCTACCAGCAGATCCGACAGGCCGGGCGTCTGCGTGGTACCGAGCGCCTTGTGAAGGGTGCCCTTGCGCATATCGGCGTCGATTACCAGGACCCGCTGCCCCGCTTGCGCGATGACGGCGGCAAGGTTCGAGGAAACAAACGTCTTACCTGCATTCGGGCTGGCGCCGGAAATCAGCACGATGTTGTTCTTGGCCTCCAACCGTGCGAAATGCAGGCTGGTGCGCAGGCTGCGCACGGCTTCAATGGCTAGGTCGGCCGGGTCCTTCACCGCGAGCAGATGCAGCTTCCCATCCGCGCGGAACTTGCCCCGCACCGAGTCACCCTGCTGCTGCACGCTGACCGGGATGGAGGCATACACCGGCAGCCCAAGCTCCTCGATCTGCGCCGGGTCTTCCACGCCGCGATTCAGCAACTGCTTGAGCAACACCATGGCAACAGAGAGGAAGGCGCCGAGCGCCGTACCGATCAGCACCACGATCGCCTTGCGTGGCTTCACCGGCGTGGTTGCATCCACTTCTGCGGCATCAATGATGCGCACATTACCGACCGTGCCTGCACGCGCCACATCCAGCTGTTGCGCCTGATTGAGCATGCCCGTGTACATCTCATTGCTCACCTGCAGATCGCGGGTGAGTCGCAGCAACTGCTGCTGGGCTTCGGGCAACTGCTTCACCTGGCCCTGGAAATTGCTCTTGCGACCTTCCAGCTCGCCCACCTGGCGCATCAGTGCCTGGTAGGCCGGGTGATCGCGGGTGAACTTTCGATCCATCTCGGCCTGTTGCAGGCGCAGTTGCTGGATGCTGGTCTCGACCGCAACCTCCTGGTCCAGCAGGCCCTTGGTCTGCAGGGTAAGGTCGACCGAATTGGCCTTGGTCTGGTAAGCACTCAGTGCCTTCTGTGCTGCATCCACCTGGCTGCGAACGTTCGGCAGCTGCTCTTTCACGAAGGCCAGCTGGGCCGACGCTTCGGCCGAGTTGCGCTCAACGTTCTGGCGCACGTACGCCTGTGCGACCTGCTGCAGGAAGCTCTGTGCCAGTACGGGATCGGCGCTCTCATACGCGAGGGTGAGGATGCCGGAGTCCTTGCCGGACTCGCTGACGCCGATATCGCGCTGAAGATCATTGACGACGGTCAGATGGCGCTGACGCATCAGGTCAAACCGCATGCCAGGATGCGCGCGGAGCAGGGCAACCTGCATTTTCACGCCACCGCCGGTTGCAGGCTCACCGACACGCCCTTTCAAGAGCCGGTTGCCATCGTCGTCCAGCAGCTCGTAGCTGCCCTTCTCCCCGACAACGAGCGTCATCTCGCGCGCCAACTGCGCGCGCGGGACGTCAAACTGGAAGATATCGAGCTTTTCACCGCCCCAGCCGAAACGACGCATGCCAAAGCGCACGTCGGCCAAGGCCTCCGGATCCCTGGCTGCCGCCTTGCGGGCAAGATAATTGCCAATCAGCGGGAAACGGTTCGGCTCAATGCTGACATCCAGCTTCAGGGCGTCAACGGCACTGCCGACGACCGACCGGGACGTGATCAATGCAATTTCGGTGGAGGCCTCCGCCGCGCCGCCGCTCATGCCCAGCGACTGGCTCACATCCGCCAACCCCGGAAGCGACGGCACCTTCGACTCGACCTGCACGATCGCATCGGCGCGGTAGATCGGCGTTGCCAGCAGCGCGTATGCCGCAGACACGAGGAAGAACGCGAGAGTGATGGAGATGATCCACCACTTGTAGTCCAACAGCGTGCCCAGCAGCTGCCGCAGGTCAATCTCGTCGTTGTCGTCTTGCGCGGAACTGCGTGAATCAGTTGTCATGGGGAATAGGCATCAAGGCAAAAAGGGTTAAAGGCAATAGAACGTGCAAGAGGCGCGCATTAAAGATGCCGCGACCAACTCTCCACGCCCTCGGCCATCAGCTTGTACACGTGCTCGAACGCGGGGCGCTGCTGGCGGTAGGGATCGGGAATCTCCCGGTCCTGCTGCCACTTGCCCAGTAGGAAGGTCTTGCCGGACGCCTCGGGCGCGATTTCCGCGATGCGGCGGACGTGCTTGCGCTCCATGGTCAGCACCAGATCGGCCGAGCCCAGGATCGCACCGTTGATCTGACGGGCGCGATGCGCCGCCCCATCCAACCCACGTTCCAGCAACAGCTCCTGCGCGGTAGCATCGATGCCGTGGTCGACCAGTGCGCCGAGCCCCGCCGACGAGACGTGGATGTCCTTGCCCGCGACGGCTTGGCGCAGCATCACTTCGGCCGATGGGCTACGGCAGATGTTGCCGACACACACAAAAAGAATGTTTTTGAACACTACCTGGATTCCATAACAATTCGCGCAGGCCACAGCGTGCCTACGACGCCCAGCCAGTCGCACAGGTTACCGCACGACGCACGCAGTGGCACAGTTTTTTTCATCAAATCATCGACTTAGGCCACCAACTCGTCCCTCACCCTAGTACGCTGACTTCTGCCCAAAGACCTTGAAGACCGTCATCACGATGATCCGTGCATCCAGGGTGGGGCTCCAGCGACGAATGTAGTCGATGTCGTACTGAACCCGCTTTTTCATCGACCGTAGCTCGGGGGTTTCGCCGCGCAGGCCGTGCACCTGCGCCCATCCAGTGATGCCCGGCTTGACGTAATGACGGTGCATGTAGCGCTCGATCAGCCGCTGATAGTGATTGTTGTGCTGAATGGCGTGCGGCCGGGGACCCACCACCGACATGCTGCCGCCGAGCACATTGAAGAACTGGGGCAGTTCGTCAAGGCTGGAGCGGCGCAGGAACGCGCCGAACCGCGTTACCCGCGGATCATTGCGGGTGGCCTGGGTGATCTTTTCGCCGTGCTCGGCGTGTACCCGCATGGAACGGAACTTCAGCATCCAGAACTCTTTCCCACCCAACCCGTGGCGCTTCTGCCGGAAGAGTATCGGGCCCGGCGAGCTCAGCTTGACCCCGATAGCGAGCAACGCCAGCAGCGGCGAAAGCAGCACCACGGCGATGCTGGCAACGAACAGATCCTCGATCCGCTTGCCCAGCTTGAATTTCTGGTCCACCAGGCCTTGGCGAACGCCAATCATCGGCACGCCACCCACCTCGTGCACGCCCGGATTCAATGCCCCCAGGCCGGTGGTATCGGGGATCAGCCGGACGGGAACCGGAAACCGCTCGATGTCCTTCAGCATTGCCTTGATCTGGACGGCGCTGCCCATCGGCATGGATACCCACAGCTGATCAAAGTCTCCCGCATGGGCCGCCATGTACGCCGGCAGATCCTCCACTGCTCCCAAGCGATGCGGCCAGCCACTGCGCCGCCCACCGGCGATGTCGTGGGCGCCGGCAAAGTAACCGATCACTTCTTTGCCCAGCTCCGGCTTGCCGTGAAGCAGTCGATGCAGCTTCAACGCGGGCGCGCGCAACCCCACCAACAGCACTCGCTCCCTGTCCAGCCCGCGCGCACGCAGCCGGTGCAGCTGCACCCTGAGTACCACCCGCACGCCGGTCATGGCCAACAGGCCGGCACCGAACCAGCCCACCAGCCAAAGCGTCGGCACGGCGTCGGCCACGTCGATCAGCATGGCGTACATGGAGAACAGCGCGAACACCGAGGTCCACGCCATCAGCAGGATCCAGAGATCGGCCAGCAATCCCCGGGCCCTCCAGTTTCGATACATCGGGGCAATGGAGAAGCAAACTATGGCGCTCAGCAGCACCGCGCCAAAGATGACCTTCTGCTCATGGGTGGGGGCCGCCCATCCATAACGCAGGAAATGGGTGGCAACAGCAGCCGCCGGCACCGCCAGGAAATCGCCCAGACGCAACCCAAGCTCAAGCGCGGCTCTCGCCTCACCGCGGCGCGCTCGAATCCGACTACCCGTGTCGGCCAGCCTTTCTACAGATCCTTGTAGCATGTACCGCTCCTTTTTCTCCGCACTCATTCCGCATCCTGATACGAGCCGACGCCAAAGGCTCCGTATCGGCCGTCTTGCGCGCACACAATCAAGTATTGTAACCAGATTGTGACGGAACTTAGCGGAATTTCTCGACGTTTGCGAAGCCGGCTGCCTGAATAGGCACGGTTTGTGCAGGGGCCGACTGAAAGGCACGCGCCTGCCGCTTCAGGAGAAGCTCGTCACGACGCATGCCATCCTTGAGCCCGGCCCTGAAAAGCGGGCAAGTCGGTCTGTTAACATCCCACCCCCACGATCCGAGCACGCCCGGGTAACTGTCCGGCGCCCTCCAGCACTCAAGGAAGAGCTCTTTTGCAGGACGTACTCATCTGCGGCGGCGCCGGCTACATCGGCAGCCATATGGCCCAATGGTTGGCCGAACATGGCCACAGGGTCACGGTGCTGGACAACCTTTCAACCGGGCACCGCGCAGCCGTGCGCTGGGGCGAACTGATTACAGCGGATCTGATGGATCCCGCAGCGCTTGAGCGGGCCTTCCACGGGCGACGCTTCGACGCGGTCATGCACTTCTGTGCGCGGTCACTGGTCGGCGAATCGGTCGCCGATCCTTATGGCTACTACAGCAACAACGTTACTGGCACCTTGAACCTCCTCGAGGCGATGCGTCAGCACGGGGTGGAGAAGCTGGTTTTCTCGTCGACCGCAGCAGTGTTTGGCCACCCGGCCACCGCCGTGATCAACGAGGAGCACCCCACGGCGCCGATCAACCCCTATGGGGCCAGCAAGCTGATGGCCGAGCGCTTCCTGGCCGACGCCGCGACAGCGTACGGCCTTCGCTCAGTGACCCTGCGCTACTTCAACGCCGCCGGTGCCCTGCCCGAACACGGGATCGGCGAAGCGCATGCGTGTGAAACACACCTGATACCCAACGTCCTGCGTGCCGCCTTGGGCAAGGGGCCGCCACTGAAGGTGTTCGGCAGCGACTACGACACCATCGACGGCACCTGCGTGCGCGACTATGTGCATGTCCAGGACCTTGCCCAGGCCCACGCATTGGCGCTGGAATTCATGAAGCACCAGGAGGGCGCCCATGCCTTCAACCTCGGCAACGGCCGCGGCTTTTCGGTAAAGCAGGTCATCGCTGCGGCGGCAGCCGTAGCGGGTGTCCCCATCCCATGCGCCATGGCCCCGCGCCGTGCGGGCGACCCGGCCTCACTGGTGGCATCCAGCGCCAAGGCGCGCGACCTGCTTGGCTGGCGACCACGCTGGACGGAACTGACCCCGATCATCGAAAGCGCATGGCGCTGGCATCGGGACCCGCCTGAGTGGTCTCCCGACAGCCCGCCGCTGGAGCAGACAGCAGTCAGTGCCGAAAGGCAGCCCTGATCCCAAGGCCGCCCTTACCCGGACTGGATCAGCCGATGTCCAGTTCCGGAAAGCCCTTGACCAGTTCATCCACGGCCTTGATCTGACCCAGGAAGGCTTCCAGCGCAGCTAACGGCAAGGCACTCGGGCCGTCGCAGCGCGCATGATCCGGATCGGGATGTGCCTCGAGGAACAGGCCCGCAATGCCGAGGGCCATGCCTGAACGGGCCAGCTCTGCAACCTGACGGCGACGACCACCGGACGCCTCGCTGCCGGCATCGCGGCGCTGCAGACTGTGGGTGACGTCGAAAATCGCCGGCAGCCCGCCTGTCGATTCAATCATCTCGCGGAAACCGAGCATGTCCACGACCAGGTTGTCATAGCCGAACTGTGCCCCGCGCTCGCAAAGAATGATGCTCTCGTTGCCCGCCTCACGGATCTTGGACACGATGTGCTTCATCTGGGTGGGACTGAGGAACTGCGGCTTCTTGATGTTGACCGCGCGACCGGTCTCGGCGATCGCGACGACCAGGTCGGTCTGACGCGCGAGAAACGCGGGTATCTGTAGTACGTCCACGACCTCAGCAACGGGCGCCGCCTGGGCGACCTCGTGCACGTCGGTGATCACGGGCACGCCGAAGCGACGCTTGACCTCCTCGAAGATGCGAAGACCCTCCTGCAGGCCAACGCCCCGGAAGGACGTGATCGACGAGCGGTTGGCCTTGTCGAACGAGGCTTTGAAGACATACGGGATGCCAAGCTTGGCGGTAACCGCGGTGAAGTGTTCGGCCGCACGCAGGGTCGAATCGAGGTCTTCCAGCACGTTGAGGCCGCCAAACAGCACGAACGGCAGACGATTGCCGACCACCACACCTTCCGCAACGGTAACGTTCATTCAGACTCCTGGGGCAAGACGACCGACCACGACCGAAGCCGCTTGGGGTCAATGGCCCATTCTAGCGGCTGCGTGCGAGGCCCGGGTACGGGCATATGGCGTCGGTCTGCTAAAATCCGCGTTCTGCATGCCGCACCCCCACCCTGCCAGCGGCTGCGCCCTTTTTGATACGCAACAGGAGTTTGCATGTCCTCTGATCTGCTCAAGGCCCTCGGCCTGGACGCGACCAACGCTGGCACCTACCTCGGCAATGGCGAGTGGTCCACCGCCACCAGCGCCGGTCTGATCACCCCGGTCAACCCGACCACCGGCGAAGCGATCGCCCAGGTCCACGCCACCACCGACGCCGACTACGAAACCATCGTGGCCCGCGCCCAGGAAGCCTTCAAGGTATGGCGCACCACCCCGGCCCCGCGCCGTGGCGAAGCCGTGCGCCTGTGCGGCGAAGCACTGCGCGCGCACAAGGACGCGCTGGGCTCGCTGGTCGCGCTGGAAATGGGCAAGAGCAAGCCCGAGGGCGACGGTGAAGTGCAGGAGATGATCGACATCGCCGACTTCGCCGTGGGCCAGAGCCGCATGCTCTATGGCTACACCATGCATTCCGAGCGCCCCGGCCACCGCATGTACGAGCAGTACCAGCCGCTGGGCCTGGTCGGCATCATCAGTGCGTTCAACTTCCCGGTCGCGGTGTGGGCCTGGAACTCCTTCCTGGCCGCGATCTGTGGCGATGTGTGCATCTGGAAGCCGTCCAACAAGACCCCGCTGACCGCCATCGCCTCGATGCGCATCTGCAATGAAGCGCTGCGCGGCGCCGGCTTCCCGGACATCTTCTTCCTGATCAATGACGCCGGCACCGAGCTGTCGCAGAAGATGGTGGCCGACAAGCGCGTGCCGCTGATCAGCTTCACCGGCTCCACCCAGGTGGGCCGCCAGGTCGCCGAAAAGGTCGCCCACCGCCTGGGCCGCTGCCTGCTCGAGCTGGGCGGCAACAACGCCATCATCCTGGACGAAACCGCCGACCTGAAGCTGGCCATCCCGGGCATCGTGTTCGGCGCGGTCGGCACGGCCGGCCAGCGCTGCACCACCACCCGCCGCCTGATCGTGCACGAATCCATCCATGACGACGTGCTGGCCACGCTGGTCAAGGCGTACAAGCAGGTGGAAGGCAAGATCGGCGATCCGACCGACCCGGCCAACCTGATGGGGCCGCTCAACAGCGACGGCGCCGTGCAGCAGTTCCTGGCCTCCATCGAAAAGGCCAAGGCCAGCGGCGGCACCGTGGAAACCGGCGGCACCCGTATCGATCGCGCCGGCAACTTCGTGCTGCCGGCCATCGTCACCGGCCTGAAGAACAGCGATGAAGTGGTGCAGCACGAAACCTTCGCCCCGATCCTGTACGTGATGAAGTACAGCACCCTGGACGAAGCCATCGACATGCAGAACGGCGTGCCGCAGGGCCTGTCCTCGTCGATCTTCACCACCAACCTGAAGGTCGCCGAGCGCTTCCTCTCGGCTGCCGGCTCGGACTGCGGCATCGCCAATGTCAACATCGGCACGTCCGGTGCGGAGATCGGCGGTGCGTTCGGCGGCGAGAAGGACACCGGCGGTGGTCGCGAGTCCGGCTCGGATGCGTGGAAGGTCTACATGCGTCGCCAGACCAACACCATCAACTACTCCGATTCGCTGCCGCTGGCCCAGGGCATCAAGTTCGACCTGTGATGCCCGCTGCCCCATCGCTGGATTTCACCGGCCGCCGGGTACTGGTGGCCGGCGGCAGCAAGGGCATCGGGCGGGCAATGGCGCTGGCGTTCGCTTCGGCGGGCGCCCGCGTGTCGGCCTGCGCCCGCGGTGAGCCCGGGCTCGCTGCGCTGCGCACGGATGCCCAGGCCCTGGGCCTGGACATCCACACCGCATCGGCCGACCTCGGGGTGCTCGACGACATCGGCCGCTGGCTGGCCGACGCCGCCCACGCACTGGGCGGTATCGATGTGCTGGTCAACAACGCCACCGGCTACGGCATGGCCGACGATGAAGCCGGCTGGGAAGCCAGCCTGGGCATCGATCTGATGGCGGCGGTCCGCGCCTCGCGGCTGGCCCTGCCCTGGCTGCAGCAGTCCAGCGATGCCTGCATCCTCAACCTGGCCTCGATCGCCGCGTTGCAACCGCGACCGGGCGCCGCCCCGTATGCCGCGGCAAAAGCCGCACTGATGCACTACACCACCTCCCAGGCACTGGCGCTGGCGCCGCAGCGTATCCGCGTCAATGCCATCGCCCCGGGCTCGATCGAGTTCGAGGACGGCCTGTGGGCCCGCCGCCGCGAGCAGGACCCGGCGCTGTACCACGCCACGCTGGCTAAAATTCCGTTCGGCCGCTTCGGGCAGCCGAAGGAGATCGCCAATGCCGCCCTGTTCCTGTGTTCGCCGCTGGCGCGCTGGATCACCGGCCACACCTTGAACGTCGATGGTGGCCAGGTCCTGATGGGCTGAGGCCCTGCCCGGGTGTACGCCGCCCCGCGCCGATGGGCTAATCCCGGCGCAGGCACTATCATGGGCGCTCTGCCATGGAGGAAACGGATGAACCAGCCCTATCGACAGACCAGCTCGCTGGCCGTAGTCAGCTTGATCATGGGCATCGTGGGCTGGACGGTCTTTCCGTTTCTCGGCAGTCTCATTGCCATCGTCACCGGCCACATGGCGCGCGCGGAAATCCGCCGCCAGCCGCAGGCGCTGGAAGGCGATGGCCTGGCGGTCGCCGGGCTGGTGCTGGGTTGGCTGGCGGTGATCGGCAGCATCCTGGTGGTGGTGGGTTTCGTGCTCTTCTTCGGTGGATTGGCCCTGTTTGCCGCATCCCAATCGTGAGGTCCCCATGAGTGCATCGGATTCGACCGAACGCTTCAGCAGCCGCGTCGCCGACTACGTCCGCTACCGCCCCGATTACCCGCCGGCCCTGCTGGACTGGCTGCATCACGATATCGGCGTGCCCACCGAAACCCTGGTCGCCGATATCGGCGCCGGTACCGGCATTTCCACCCGTCTGTTCCTGGCCAGCGGCCACCCGGTCATCGCGGTGGAGCCCAATGCGGCCATGCGCGCCGCCGCCGAGCAGTGGCTGACCCCCGATTACCTGCGCCTGAAACTGGTCGACGGCACCGCCGAGGCCACCACCCTGGCCGACGACAGCGTTGGCCTCGTCGCTGCCGCCCAGGCCTTCCATTGGTTCGATACCGCAGCGGTGCGCCGCGAGTGGTCGCGCATCCTGCATCCCGGTGGGATGGCGCTGGTGTTCTGGAATTCCCGCCTGCTGGACGCCTCGCCGTTCCTGATCGGCTACGAACAGCTGCTGCTGGAGTTCGGCACCGATTACACCCAGGTCGCCGAGCGCTACCAGGATGACGACGCCATGCGTGCCTGGTTCGGTGCGGGCCTGCGTGGCCTGTCCAGCTTCCCCAACGTGCAGCGCATGGACCTCGATGGCCTGCGCGGCCGCCTGCTGTCCTCGTCCTACGCGCCACAGGCCGGGCACCCGCGCCATGCGCCGATGCTGGAGGCGCTGCAGCAGTTGTTCGATGCCCACGCCGTGGACGGCCAGGTTGCCTTTGAATACCACACCCGTGCCTTTGTCGGCACGCTGGACTGATAGAACGCCATGTACTCGCTTGCCCGCCCCTTCCTGTTCGCCTTCGACGCAGAGCGCGCCCATGGCCTTGGCCTGAGCGGCCTGGAGATGGCCTACCGCACCGGCACCACGCCCCTGCTGGCCGGCCGTATCGCACCGCTGCCCACCAAGGCCTTAGGCCTGGAGTTCCCCAATCCGGTCGGCCTGGCCGCCGGGCTGGACAAGAACGGCGAGCACATCGATGCCCTGCTGGCGCTGGGGTTCGGCTTCGTCGAAATCGGCACCATCACCCCGCGTCCGCAGGCAGGCAATCCGAAACCGCGGCTGTTCCGGCTGCCGGCACACCAGGCCATCATCAACCGCATGGGGTTCAACAACCTCGGCGTGGATGCACTGGTGCGCAATGTTGAACGAGCCAAGCGCCGCCACGGGCTGCTCGGCATCAACATCGGGAAAAACAAGGACACGCCCAACGAGCAGGCGTTCGACGACTACCAGCACTGCCTGCAGAAGGTGTATCCGCTGGCCGACTACATCACTGTCAACATCTCCTCGCCGAACACGGCCGGCCTGCGCGAGCTGCAGGAAGAAACGGCGCTGCGCCAGCTGATCTCGCAGTTGCGCGACAGCCAGGAAAACCTCGCCGCCAAGCATGGCAGGCGCGTGCCGATGCTGGTCAAGGTGGCGCCGGACCTGAGCGATCGCGACATCGATGCGGCCGCCCGCGTGCTCAGCGAATTGAAGGTGGACGGCGTGATCGCCACCAACACCACGATCGACCGCAGTGCGGTGGCCGGTGATCCGCGCGCGCAGGAGGCAGGTGGCCTGTCCGGCGCGCCGCTGCTGGGCCAGTCCACGCTGGTGCTGCGGCGGTTGCGCGCACGCCTTCCCGAGTCGATGCCGCTGATCGGCGTCGGTGGCATCCAGTCCGGTGCCGACGCGGTGGCCAAGATGTCCGCCGGTGCGGCCCTCGTGCAGTGCTACAGCGGCCTGATTTTCCGCGGCCCGGCGCTGGTGCAGGACTGCGTTGAAGCCATCCGCCGACGCCGCGAAGCCCCCAGCCGCGGTGCGGTTGCCCCCCTATGAGTGACGCAATGCCTGCCTGGACCCTGACTGAGAACGCGTCGCTGAAGGCGCTCAACACCTTCCACGTGGAGGCAAGCGCGGCACAGCTGCTGGAGCTGCACGACCCGTCGCTGCTGCCGGACGTACTGGCGCTGCCCCAGGTCGCCGACGCGCCGCTGCTGGTGCTGGGCAGTGGCAGCAACGTGCTGCTGGCCGGCAACGTGGACGGCACGGTCCTGGTGTTTGCCAACCGCAGCATCGAGATCCTGGAACACCGCGCCGACCACACCGTGGTTCGTGCCGGCGCCGGGGTCAGCTGGCATGGGCTGGTGATGTGGTCGCTGCAGAACGGGCTGTCCGGGCTGGAGAACCTGGCGTTGATTCCCGGTACGGCCGGCGCCTCCCCGATCCAGAACATTGGCGCGTACGGCGTGCAGGTGGACGAGTTCATCCAGACCGTCGAAGCCTGGGACCGCGAGACGGCTGCGTGGGTCCGGCTGGATCCCGAGGCCTGCCAGTTCGGTTACCGCGACAGCGTGTTCAAGCAGATGCCGGAGCGCTACCTGATCACCGCGATTGAACTGCGCCTGCCCTTGCTGCACGCGCTGCGCCTGGGCTATGCCGGCATCACGGAAGAGATGCAGTCGATGGGCGTGGAATTGCCGGTGGCCGCCGATGTGGCCAACGCGGTGATCAACATCCGCCGCCGCAAGCTGCCCGACCCGGACGTACTGGGCAATGCCGGCAGCTTCTTCAAGAACCCGGTGCTGCCGCTGGAACAGGTGGAGGTGGTGCTGCAGCATTTCCCCGACCTGCCGGTGTACCCGGCCGACCAGGACACCCGGCGCAAGCTGTCGGCGGCCTGGATGATCGAGGCGTGTGGCTGGAAGGGCTATCGTGAGGGGGACGCCGGCGTGTCGCCGCACCACGCGCTGGTGCTGGTCAACCATGGCACGGCCACTGGTGAGCAGCTGCTGGCGCTGGCGCGGCAGATCTCGGCCTCGGTGTTGGAGAAGTTCGGCGTGCCGATCGAACCGGAGCCGCGCCTGATCGGCGCGCAGTGGTGACCCCGCCACTCGCCCTGCCCGCCCCCACACCCCTGCGTGCGGCACTGCTGATGCTGGGCAGCACGCTGGCCTTCGGGCTGATGGCGGTGGCCATCCGCTACGCCACCCGCTCGGTACCCACCCAGGAAGTGGCGTTCTTCCGCAACGCCTTCGGGCTGATGGCGTTGCTGCCCATGCTGCTGCGCCCGGGGCGCGCGTCACTGAAGACCCAGCAGCTGCCGCGTTATCTGCTGCGCAGTACGATCGGCCTGGCATCGATGCTGTGCGCGTTCTGGGCGATCGGCTACCTGCCGATGTCGCAGGCGATCTCACTGTCCTACTCCACGCCGCTGTTCGTCACCATCGCCGCGGTGCTGTGGCTCGGCGAGACCGTGCGCGCGCGACGCTGGGCGGCGGTCATCATCGGGTTCATCGGCGTACTGATCATCGTGCGGCCGGGCTCGACCAGCTTCACGCCCGGCACCCTGGTGGCGGTGCTGGCCGCGGTACTCAGTTCGCTGGTGGCGATCCAGATCAAGCAGCTCACCCGCGTGGACAGCGCCGATGCCGTGGTGCTCTACACCTACGTGTTCTGGGTGCCGCTATCGCTGATTCCCGCCGTGTTCGTCTGGGTGTGGCCAACCGGCATGGCCTGGCTGTGGCTGGCTGCCACGGGGCTGTTCGGCACGGTGGGCCAGCTGCTCTGGACGCGAGCGCTGCGCCTGGGCGAGGTCTCGGCACTGACCCCGATCAGCTTCATGCAGTTGCCGCTGGTGGCCGTGCTGGGCTGGCTGCTGTTTGGCGAAACCCTGGACCGCTGGACCGTGATCGGTGCCGGCATCATCCTGGGCGCCAATGCCTACATCGCCCATCGTGAAGCGGTACTGGTGCGGCGCGCCGCCTCGCAGGCCGCATCGGCCGGCGCCAAACCAGGGGAGTAGAGCCACCCCATGGGTGGCTGACAGACAAACCCCCGGTAGAGCCACCCCATGGGTGGCTGACACCCAACGATCCCGATCACACAACAACCACCAGTGGGTGGCGCTACCCCGGCAGCCCGGTGGCCGCCATCCAGCTGCGCGTCGCGCTGTCCACCACGTTCCCCGGCGCAAACTGCTCCTCCATGTAGCGCAGGGCCTGGCGCCGCTGCGCCGGCGGGCGGGACGCCGCACCTGGTTCCAACAGCAGGTCATGGAACTCCTGCACGTCATGCAGGATGCGCCAATGCCGGTAGTAGGCAAGGCGGTCGCGGTCGATGCTCACGGCGCCGTAGCCCTCAGCGAACCCCGGCGGGTCATCGCGCCCCCAGCGCCCCCCCACACCCGCACCGATGAACATCAGGTCGCGTTCGCGCGGGGCCAGCAGCATGTCGTCCCAGTCGATCAGGCACAGCCCGTGGTCGGCCCGCAGCAGCAGGTTGCCGGCGTGCAGGTCGCCATGACACAGCACCCGCGCCCATGCACGGCCCTGCAGTCGCTCACGCAGCTGCGCACAGCGCTGCCAGACCTCGCCAATACGTGGCCGATGCTGCTGCCAGGCGCGCAGGAACTGGGCGGCGAGGTCATCGCGCACCGGCCAGCGCGCATCATTGCGATGCAGCCATGCGCCTACCCGCTCCACCGCCGTGTCGTCATCGAAGTCCGGCTGCGCCAGCCCGGCGCGAAGTTCATCGGGCAACGGCGTGTCGTGTACCTGCCGCAGCACCGCGCCCAACCGTCGCCACTGCGCCTGCGACAGCGCCGATTCGAACCCGGATTGGCCTTCGACGTAGGCAAAGAGCGTCCATTGCAGGCCGTCCAGGCGCAGGGCCGGCGCGCCCTCGCGTGTGGGCTGCGGCGCAGCGATCTCGGCCAGGCCGCGCTGGTTGCGCAGGTACTGCAGCACTTTCCAAACGGCGTCATCGACGGCATAGCGCCGGCACTTCAACCACCAGCGCGCGCCATCGCGTGCGATCACCTGGTACACGGTGGCGCCGGCATCGGCACCGGTCGGCCGTTGCACCACCACGTTGGCGTGCACGCCCCATGCATGCGACAACGCCACGCCAATCTGGGAAGAAGACAATTCCTGAGGATGCAGCATCGCTCCGCCGTGTCGCACGCACACGCCATCACTATGTCAGAAACACGGGCGGCGCACAGCGCAACCGATCACGAACCACGCCGCTGCGCGCTGCCGTCAGGACGGCAGCGCGCGTTGGGTTACGGCAGGAACTTCTTCTCTGCGCCGATCAGGATCGACTGCACGTCGCCCGCCTGGCTGTCGAACAGGAACTGGTACTCGAACCGGAACAACCAGCCGGAGGTGGACTGGAACGGCGCCCCGATGCCGAGCAGCGTGCGGCTGCGCGACTGGTCGCGCAGCGACGCCGAATAGGCCGGGCCGGACAGCAGGTCGCTGTAGCGCAACGTGGCCGCATTGCTGCCCTGGAAATCACGCTGGAACTCGATGCGTGCGCCGGGCAACCAGGTACCGCTGTCGGTACGCACCAGGTACTCGCTGCGCAGGCCCAGGTTGCCCGTGCTGGTGCGCAGCTTCTGCTCGTCATAGGTGAGCGTGTCGCCCACCCGGCCCTGCTCGGTGTAGCCGTCCAGCGTGGCATCGGCCACGTCCAGTCGTGCATACGGCGACAGCAGCAGGGTTTCGCTGCGGTGCTCGTAGCCCAGTGCCAGCGAGGCAAACAGCTGGCGGCCGTCGCGGCTGCCCTGCACCGTGTTGCCGTTGCCTGTAACGAAGCGCCGCGCGTCCAGCGACAACCACTGGTACCCCACCAGGCCATCGAGGTAGGTGTTGCGGCTCGGCCGCCAGCTGGCATAGGTGGCCACGCTGTAGCTGTCCACACTGCTGTGGCTGCCCTTGTTGCCGACATCGGAGCTGTCGTGGCCATAGCCCACGCCCGCGCCAAGCGCGAACCTGTCACTGATGCGCCTGTCTGCGCCCATGCTCAGGCCGGACGTGGTGAAGTCCGCCGAGCTGCGGCCGTTGCGGTTATTGCCATTGCCGAAGCTGAGCGCGCCGCCGGTCCACACCGCAATGCCGCCGGGCAGGCCGCCATTGCCGCCGGTGGCATCGCCGGCCCTGGCATCGGCCGGGTCTGCTGCAGGCTCGATCAGGTTCATGCGCAGGGAATCGGCCAGACTCTGGTCCACCGCCGAAAGGTTACCTCGCTGCCCTGCCCGTCCCGACGAAGCCGACGACAGGCTGATGCCGTTGCTGAAACCGTCGCCACCGCCGCGATGCAGGCTTTCCAGACGACGCTGGAAGTTGTTGATCTGGCCGCTGGCCATACGCCGGGTTGCATCGGCCTGCGCATCCAGGATGCCCATCACTTCGGCGTCCTTGGTCGGGTCGGGGCGAGCGGTGATGGTCACCGCCAGCGTGGCCGGTGCGGAGGTCGCATAGGCGTTGCTGAGCGTGTACACCAGCTGCGCCACGCCGGCATATCCTCCGGCCGCGGCAAACTCCAGCCGGTAGCCGACGTCGCTTGCCTTCACCGTGGCCGTACCCGCGTTGGCCGGCATCACCGACACCACGTTGGCCGCGGTGAACGGACCACCGCGCGCGCCCTCGGTGAGCTCCACGCTGATGGTGGTGCCCGCCAGGCCACTGGCCGTGAGTGCAGCGGCGATCGGCTGCGGGTTGATGGTGACCGTCACCTGCGCCGGGGCCGACACGCCGCTGCTGTTGGCCAGCGTGTAGGTGAACCCAACCGTGCCACTGGCCTCCAACGGCGCCGTGTAGCTGATCTGCAGGCCGGCGACGCTGGCACTGCCGGTGGCCGGTGCAGCCGCAATCGCGGCGGTGTCGAACGGCCCGCCGCTGGCGCCGGTGGTGGCATCGAAGGTGACGGTCTGGCCAGCCAGCACGGTCACCGTCTGCGCCGCCGCCACGGCCTGCGCTTGGCTGACGGTCAGGGTGATGCTGCGGGTGCCGGGATAGTTCTGCCCATCACTGGCACTGAGCACGAAGGTGCTGGTGCCGATGCTGGTGGGCGTACCGCTGAGCACACCGTCGGCCGACAACGCCAATCCGGTCGGCAGGCTGCCAGTGGTCACGCTCCAGGTGTAGCTGCCGTTGCCACGGGTGGCGCTGAACGCATGCCGGTAGGCCTGGCCCACCTGCGGCGCGGCCAGCACCGCCGGATCGATCACGATCTGCGCCGGGTCCACGGTCAACGTGTAGGCCTGGTCCACCGATTGCCCATTGGCATCGGTGGCGCGCACCGTCAGCGTGCTGCTCCCGGCGCTGATCGGCGTACCGGACATCACGCCGCTTGCCGCATCCAGCTGTATCCCGGCAGGCAGGCTGCCGCCCTGCAGCGTGTAGGTGTACGGCGCCACCGCACCGCTGGCGGTCAGGGTCTGCGTGTAGGCCACGCCCACCACCGCGTTGGGCAGGCTGCCCGGCGCTACCACCAGGTTGGGTGCGGCCACCTCCAGCGTGTAGTTCTGCATCCGCTGGAACGGTGCGCCCGTACCGGTAGAGGAATCGGTCACGGTTACCGCAATCGGGAAGTTGCCGCTCTGCGTGGCCGTTCCGGACAACACGCCAGTGGCTGCATTGAGGCTGATCCCGGCAGGCAACGCACCGGTTGCGGTGTAGGTGTACGGCGCGGTGCCGCCACTGCCGGCGAAGGGGGTCGAGTAGGCCACCGCGTAGTCGGCCTGCAGGCTGCCCGCGGCCGGGGTCAGCGCCAGCGTCGGTGCGCCGGTCACAAGCATCAGGGCCTGCTGGTTGGTGACGCCATTGCTGTCGGTGACGCGCACGGTGACGGCGAAGCTGCCGGCCTGGGTCGGCGTACCGCTGAAGGCGCCGCCGCTGCTGAGCACGATGCCGGCAGGCAGCGCACCGGAAACCAGGGCGAAACTGTACGGCGCGGTGCCGCCCGTGGCCGAGAGCGTGGTGCTGTATGCGCTGCCCACGGTGGCGGCCGGCACGCTGGTCTGGTCGATGGACGGACCGGCCGACGTGCTCAGCGTGTAGCTCTGTGCGCCGGTATGCGGCCCTGCCCCACCCGAGCTGTCGGTGGCCAGCACGGTGAACGTGCTGGTGCCCGATGCGGTTGGCGTCCCGGACAGCACGCCGCCGTTGGTCAGCGACAGACCCGGCGGCAACGCACCGGTGACCGAGAAGCTGTACGGCGCCACGCCGCCACTTGCACTGAAGGTGGCGCTGTAGGCCAGTCCCTGCGCTGGCGACGGCAGCGTTGCCGGGGCCACGACGATGGTGGGCGCAGCGACCTGCACGGAGTACGCCCGTGCGCCGGTCTGGCCGTTGGCATCGGTGGCCGTCACGGTGGTGTTGAACGTGCCACTGGCCGTCGGCGTGCCCGACAGCACACCCGCGCCGGACAGACTCACGCCGGCCGGCAGCGCGCCGGCGCTGATCGCGAACGTGTACGGCGCGATGCCGCCGGTAGCGGACAGGGCCTGCGTGTACGTAATCGCCACGGTGCCGCCGGGCACCGTTGTCGGCGCAATGGCGATGGCGGGCGACGCGACGATCACGCTGTAGTTCTGGCTGATGCTGAAGGGTGCACCCGTGCCACTGCTGCTATCGGTCGCGGTCACCGTGACCGCGAACGAACCGGTCTGGGTGGGCGTGCCCGACAACGCACCGGTGGCCGCCGCCAGCGACATCCCGTTCGGCAACGTACCCGCGGTCACGGCGTAGGTGTAAGGCGCGATACCACCGCCTGCGCTGAACGTCTGGCTGTAGGCGGCCGCATATGTGGCGTTGAGCGTGCCTGCCGCCGGCGACAGGGTCAGGCTCGGCGCACCGATGGTGAGGGTGTAGCTGCGTTGCCCGACCTGTGCGGCGGCATCAGTCACCTGCAACACGGCGGTAAACGAGCCGGCCGTGTTGGGCGTACCGGAAATCACGCCACCGCTGCTCAGGGTGAGGCCGTTGGGCAGTGCGCCTGACACGAGGCTGAAGGTATACGGCGCGCCAGCCCCCTGGGTCACCGACAAGGTCGCCGTGTACGCCGCACCGATCGCCCCGTTGGGCAGAGTGGCCGGATTGAGCACCGGAATGCCGGGCTGCACGGTGCCGCTGTAGTTACGGCTGCCGGTGAACGGCCCGATCCCGGTGCTGCTGTCGGTGGCCTCCACGGTGAACGCGTACGGACCTGCACTGGAGGGCGTGCCGGACAACGTGCCGTTACTGTTGAGGGTCATGCCAACGGGCAATGCACCCGCGACGACGCTGAAGGTATACGGTGCCGTGCCGCCACTGGCACTCAGCGCCGCGCTGTATGCCGCGCCCTGGGTGGGGTTGGGCAGCGTCGTTGGCGTGATGCCGATGGTGGGTGCACTGATCGTCATGGTGTAGGCGCGTGCGCCCGTCATGCTGCCGGCGTCGGTGGCCGTGACGGTCCAGTTGAACGAGCCGCCCGCCGTGGGCGTGCCGCTGACAACGCCCGCGGACGACAACGTCATGCCGGCCGGCAACGCCCCTGCGGTGACGGCAAAGGTATACGGCGCTATACCGCCGCTGGCCGTTACTGTCTGTGCATACGCGATCCCAACACTACCCGGAGGCAACGTCGCCGGCGAAATCACGACGGTAGGCGCGGCCACAGCCAGCGTGTAATTGTCCGAGACACTGAACGGCGCACCGGCGCCTGTGCTGCTGTCGGTGGCGGTGACGGTCAGCGGGAAACTCCCGGTCTGCACCGGCGTACCGGACAACGTGCCGGTACTGCTGTTGAAGCTCACACCCGCGGGTACTGCGCCACTCAAGGAGTAGGCATAGGGCCCGTTGCCACCCACGGCGGTGAAGCTCTGGCTGTACGCCACGCCGTAGGCAGCCGACAGGGTGCTGCCGCCTGCCGGCGACAGGCTCAGCGTGGGCGCAGCGATGATGATGGCGTAGGCGCGCTGACCGGCCTGCAGGTTGGCATCGCGGGCCTGCACGGTCACGTTGAACGTGCCGGCCGCGGTCGGCGTGCCCGACAGCACCCCGGACGCCGACAGCGACACGCCGGCCGGAAGATTGCCCGCAGTGACCTGGAAGGTGTACGGCGCCACGCCACCGCTGGCGGTCAGGGTCTGCGAATAGGAGGAGCCCGCTGCGCCGGCGGGCAGCGTCGACGGTGCAATCGCAATGGTTGGCGCGGCCACATTGAGCGTATAGGAGCGGCTGGCCGTGTACGGCGCGCCTGCGCCCGTTGTCGCATCTGTCACGCTGACCGTGATCGGGAACGTACCCGTCTGGGTTGGCGTGCCGGACAGCACGCCGGTGGCCGCAGTGAAGATAAGGCCACTGGGCAACGCACCACTGAGCGAATAGGCATAGGGGCCCGTGCCACCACTGGCGCTGAAGGTCTGGCTGAAGGCCGACCCGTAAGGACTATTCAGCGTCGCGCTCGACGGTGCGATGGCAAGGACGGGCGGGGCGATGGTGATCGTGTACGCCCGCTGCCCGGTGAAGGCGCCGGCATCGGTGACCTGCATCGTGACCGGGAACGATCCTACGGCGGTGGGCGTGCCGGAGATCTGCCCGGTGCTGGTGTTCAAAGCCAGACCGCTCGGCAAGGAGCCAGCGACGATCGCAAACGTATACGGCGCCCCCGCTCCGCCCGTGACCGTGAGGGATTGGGCGTAGGCAGCTCCGGCACTGCCACCGGACAGCGTTGCCGGCCCGAGCACCGGGGCGTCCTGCAGCACCGTGACGCTGTAGGCACGCGAGCCGGTGTAAGGGCCGGTGCCGGTACTGCTGTCGGTGGCCGTGATGGTGAACGCGTAGGAACCTGCGGTGGTGGGCGTGCCGGACAGCGCGCCCGTCCCGGACAACGTGATGCCCATCGGCGTCGCGCCAGCAGTAACCGCGTAGGTGTACGTCCCCGTGCCACCCGATGCGGTAATGGTCTGGCTATAGGCGGCGTTGCGGGTAAGCGTGGGCAAAGTGGTGGGCGCGATTGAAATTGTCGGTGCGGACACGACCAGCGAATACGCCCTCGACCCCGTATTACTGGCACTGTCGGTGGCACGCACAGTGAAATTGAAGGTACCGCCTGCGGTCGGCGTGCCGCTCAGCGTGCCAGTGGTGCCCAGAGTGAGACCTGCGGGCAATGCACCAGCGGTCACCGCAAAGGTATACGGCCCGCTGTTGCCGCCGGTGGCGGTCAGCGCGGTGCTATAGGCAGTGGCCACGCCCGCGTCTGGCAACGTCGTGGGCGCGATGACAATCGGCGGGGCCGCCGAAACCACCATCGTGAAGCTCGTTGCGTTGCGATATGGTCCAGTGCCGGTGCTGCTGTCAAAGGCGCTGATGGAGGAGGCGTAACTGCCCACTGCCGTGGGAGTGCCCGCCAGCACGCCGGCGGCACTCAACGCTATGCCCGGCGGCAGGCTGCCGGTGTCCAGGGCGAATGTGGTGTACGGCGCCGTTCCGCCCTGCCCGACCAGCTGATGGCTGTAAGGCACGTTCACGGTCATCGTCGGCGGGGGCTGCAATGTGATGGTCGGGGTATCCACCACGAACGTATAGGTCTTGCTGGTGCTCAGGCTGGCTGCATCGGTGACATTCACCGTGGCCGAATAGGTGCCGCCGCCACTGGCGACACCAGAGAAGGTGCCGTTGCTGAAGGTGATGCCCGGTGGCAGCGACGCCGCGCCCAGGGTGTAGGCGTAGGGAGCGGTGCCGCCGCTGCTGCCCATGGACAGCGTGTAGCTGGCACCGATGACCGGCTTGGGGGCGTTGGCCGGCGTTACAGTGATCGGCGACGATGCGGCGCCGATGTTCACGGTGACATTGATGATGTCGCCGTTGTCATCCTTGAAGGTGAAATTGTCCACCGGCGCGCCACTGCCGTTGTTCGTGTAGGTGACCTGGTTGGTCAGCGGGTTCACGCTCACCTGGCCGTGGGGGGTGGCGTAGTTGTTCGGATTGCCTCCCGGGCCACTGCCCCCGATGCCGCCGAAGGAGTCGCAGTGGCTTGCATCGATGACGATGGTGCCGCCGGAGGCCATGGGCGAGGTGGACGGGGTGGTACGCGAATCGGGAACCACCATGTCCGGGCAATTGGCCGCATGCACGCTGGCCGACCACAGCAACGCCATCCACAGCGGCGTCAATATAATGACGCGACGCAGTTTGAATGCCGACAGCTGATTAACCACGGCCAGCGCAGCGCGCTGGACCCACGTTCCCTGTGCCATGAGTTTATCCCCTGAAACCAGGGCCGCACTTCCCCACGAAAACGCCCCCCGGCGGGCGTAGTAGGTAACCAGCGGCAGCACTTGTCAAGTATGTCCTGTTTGATGAACAGTACAGCCACGCTCGGGGTCAGGAGCGGGAGTAGTACAGGAAAGGGGATATTCACGGTGTCCGATTCATTTCTTGGCCAGATAGTCATTTACTCGTTTGGGTTCCCGCCCAGGCAAACTGCGCAATGCAATGGCGCGCTGCTGCCGATCAACCAGAACCAGGCATTGTTCAGCCTGCTGGGCACCAGATTTGGAGGAAATGGGCAGACCACGTTCGCATTGCCTGACATGCGCGGCCGGGTTCCGGTCGGGCAAAGTCCAGAGAATCCGATCGGCAGCCTCGGCGGGGTGGAAGCGGTAACGCTCCAGCAGACCCAGATACCCATGCACACGCATGTCGCCGCCGCCACCGGCGCCGATGGCACCGCGCGCAACCCGGTCGACAACCTGTACGCGAAGGCCGGCAGTCCACTTTATGGCCCGGCAAACGGGCAGCTGGTGACGTTGAATCCCGCCACGGTTTCCAGCAGTGGTGGCAACCAGGCGCACGACAACATGCAGCCCTACAGCGTGCTGAATTTCTGCATGTTGCTGTCGGGCATTTTTCCTTCGCGCGGCTGACCGGAGACCTGCAATGAGCAATCCCTACGTCGGCGAAATCCGGCTGCTTCCCTTTACCTTCGCCCCGCTCGGCTGGCAGGACTGCAATGGCGAACTGCTGTCGATTGCCGAGTACGACGTCCTGTTCAACCTCATCGGCACCACCTACGGCGGGGACGGCATCAACACGTTCGCCGTACCCGACCTGCGAGGCCGTCTGCCGCTGCACCAGGGCACCATGCCCGGTGGTGGTACACCCCATGTACTGGGCAGCGTGGCAGGCAGCGAAACCGTGACGCTGCAACTGACGCAATTGCCGGCCCATAGCCACCCCATGGTGGCCACCGACGCCGCCGCCTCCGCGCAGGCCCCATCGACCAGCACCGTCCTGGGTGGGATCAGCGGAGACACCATGTACACCAGCGACATCAACGGCGTGGCCAGTCGCGGGCTGGCAGCAACCATGCTGTCCTTCAGCGGCGGCAGCCAGCCCCACGACAACCTCATGCCGACACTGACCCTGCGGTACTGCATCAGCCTGTTCGGCATTTATCCGTCACAGAGTTGAGCCCGCGCACGACCACCATGGACTGCCGCAAATCCACAGGGAATTCCACTTATGTCTGACCAGTTTCTCGGCGAAATCCAGATGTTCGGCTTCGACTTCGCGCCGGCTCAATGGGCGCTGTGCGCCGGCCAATTGCTGCCCATCTCCCAGAATACAGCGCTCTTTTCGCTGCTTGGCACCAACTACGGCGGCGATGGGCGGACCACCTTCGCACTGCCCAACCTGCAGGGGTTCACCGCCTGCGGACAGGGCCAGGGTCCTGCGCTCTCGGATCGGACGCTTGGCGAGGTGTTTGGCACTACCAGCGTTACCCTGCTGGAAAGCGAGATGCCGCGGCACAGCCATGCGGTGACCATTTACGCACAGCGAGACGCAACCAAGCTGCATGGAACGCCGCTCCAAGGCGACGCCGTGACCATTCCCACCGCCACGGCGCCCTTTGCCGACGCCACGCCGGCCAACGCAGGTTTCGCGCCGTCGATGGTGGGCGTGGCCGGCGGCAGTCTGCCCCACGAAAACCGGCAGCCCTACCTGACGGTGAACTTCTGCATCGCGCTGAGGGGCATCTTCCCTCAACGTCCGTGACATCCGGCCACCCATCACTGCCGGGCTTCCCGACGTCGCTGCCACATCCCGTGGCGGCGACGTCGCCGTTGCACGCCCATGGCATCACGCTGCGCGCTGCCCTGGAACATGACATGCCGTTCATGCGTGACCTGTACCACCAGTCGCGCGCGGCGGAGCTTGCCACGGTGCCCTGGCCGGACGTGGCACGCCGTGCGTTTCTGGACAGCCAGTTCGACCTGCAACATCGCCACTACATCGGGCATTACGCCAATGCGGCGTTTCTGATCGTGGAGCGCGCCGGCAGCCCGCTGGGCCGGCTCTACCTGCATACCGACGGCGATACGCTGCACATCATCGACATCCTGCTGTTGTCGGCGGTGCGTGGACAGGGCGTAGGCACCGCCCTGCTTGCACATGTGCAGCAGCTGGCACGGGATGGCGCGTGCAACGCCGTGGAGTTGAGCGTGCTGCGTGACAATGCGGGCGCACTACGGCTGTATCAGCGATTGGGCTTTGCCAGCGTTGGCGGCGACACGCTGCGCCTGGCAATGCGCCAGGCACTCAGTTGAACAGTGCCTGGTAGATGAACCCGGTGCGATCACGCGCGATGGGCACCAGGAAGATGCCGAACTCTCCCAGCGCTGCATGCTGCATCGGATAGGTCTTCTGCGGGAACACGATCGCCGCTTCGTGGCGGAACAGCAGCGAGAAGGGCGCGCGCACCTGCCCGGGCATTGACTCACCCGGCTGCAACGGGCGCGCCTCGACCAGTACGAACGAGGTGTTTCCCACATCGCCCAGTGCTACCTCGAACGTCTGGTTTACCAGTCCTGCAAAATTATCCAGGGCAAAAAACTGCATGCGCTTTCCGTCCTTGCAACGCCGGGGTCAGGGAATGAGTCTTGCACAAAGCCATCGCGGGCGGAACACCATTCGCGCGCACGCCACGGCGGGCAAGCAACCGCGCCTGGCAGGCTCACGTGGACGTCGCTGCCGACGCCAGCGCCTGCAGTTCGCGCTGCTGGAGCGCACGTGCCTCCTCCAGCTGGAACTGCGTGGCAAACAGCGGCACCGCGAACACGAAACGCGCACCGCTGTCGTCGCGCCGGATCACATACGCCAGCTGCAACCGCGCCAGCGCGCGCCGCAGTGTTTCGGCCTCCACCACCACGCCGGCCGCGTCGAAGTCGGCCAGCACGTCTTCCAGGGCCACCCCGCGCTCTGCACCCGGACCCAACTGTGCGCACGCCAGGCGATACACCACGATGCGGTCGATCCGGTTCGCCAGCGGGTCGGGGGTCAACCGCGCCCAGCCGGCCAACGCATCGAACACCGGCTCCGATCCAAGCGCCGCATGCACCTGGCGGGCATCGATCACCCGCTCGCCCCGCCCCAGCTGCGACAGCAGCTGCTGACAGACGATCGCCACCAGGTTGGCGCGGCGACCGCAGGCCGCCACCAGCGTACGCGGCAGGTCCAGCGCCGCGAAGTGCACGCCCAGCCGCGCCATAGGCTCGGTGGCCAGCGCATGGCAGGCCTCGTCTTCCAGCCCGCCCACGTGAATGACCTCGCCGAAGTTGCGCAGTGGCGAGGCGAAATCCAGTGTCACCGCTTCGTAAAGATCCCAGAACCCGGCCAGCATGAAGTGGCAGCGCCCCTCTTCACTGATGGCACGCAACGCGGACAACTGCGGGTAGCCGTGCTGGGCCTCATCACGCAGGAACAGGTCGGTTTCATCGATCAACAGCAGCACCCGCCGGCCCTCGGCGCTGGCCGAGATCGCCGCGACCAGCACGTCGATGCCGGTGTCTTCGGGCAAGCCAAGCTCCACAGCCAGCCGCACGGCGAGGCGATGGTCACGCAGGGACAGATACCGGCAATGCACGTGCGGATGCCCAACGAAGCGTCGCTCGATCGCCTTCATCAGACTGGTCTTGCCCAGCTGCCGCCCGCCCACCAGCAGGTAGTTGCCCGGTTCCCGGTTGAGCACGCGCGCCAGCAACGATTCACGCCCGAAGAACGCCGCCGGGCGGGTGATGCCGCCATGGGTCTGGTAGGGCGATATGCGGGTCACCTTCAGCTGGCGCGCCAGCAGCGCGACCAGCAACGCCACCGCGCCCGGTTGCAGCAGCCAGCGGGTCTGCGCCGCCTGGTCCAGGCAGGCGCAGAGGTTGGCCGGGTCGTCGGCATAGGCCATCAGTGCCGGCTCGGCCTGCAGCGACGGACTGACCAGCAGCACCACGTCCTGGCCGTTGGGCATGCCGCGCAGCTGCTGCACGATGGCGTCGCCGGTCATCTCCGGATCGGGCAGGTACACCCAGAGGCGCTCCAGCGCCAATGGCAGCGTGTCGGGCAGGCGCCACTCACGCACGCAGCCGGGCAGTGTCCAGCCTTGCGCCGGTGCATCCGCCGCGCCGATGCGTGCGGCCAGCAGCGCAGCCTGGGCGTCGGCGGGCGCCTCTACGTGGCGCAAGGTTTCGCGCCAGCGCACACCGGCCACGCCCACGTCCGCCAGAACGCGCGCGCGCAGCCGCAGCCAGCCCAACTGGCGGTCCAGCGCGGGCAGCGCTTGCAAAGGCTGCTGCAACAGTAGCCGCGGGGCATGCAGGATGCTGGCCACAGCGGGGCGCGCGCGGAACCATATCAGGCCCAGCACGATCAGCAACAGCGCGGTGATGCCCAGCAGTAGGCAGAGCCATTCGATGATGGTCCAGGGCGCGCTGGACTGGCAGTCCGGCGCCAGCCAGCGCGAGGGCGGTGCCGGGGTACCCGGCTGGCAACGCCAGTGTCCGTTGGCAGGATCCAGGGTGTGGTCCAGCGCGGTGCCGGCCAGGCCCGCATTGGCCGGAAACTTAGCGGTGAAGCGCAGCCGCAGCACGAACGGTGCGGGCACCTCGGCCACCACGACCGCTTCGGCCGGATCATGCACACCCGGCACGGCGACGGCGGTGGGCCATGCGCCTTCACGCTCCCAATAGCCCTGTGCTTCTTCGCGCAGGAACATCGTGTCGATGCGGGCACGCTGCATCAGCATCATGCTTTGGCCATCGTGCCTGATCTTCCACGCCACCCAGGGATTGAGCATCGGCGCCACGAACAGGCTGGCGATGAACCACGTCGCGGCCGCGATCAGCAGCAGCCGCCAGGTGCGCCAGCGCAGCAGCATGCCGCCCGCCGCGCTCATGCGGGCAGCTCGGCAAGGCTGTCGATGACGTGGCGTGCGCAGCGCCGCACGGCGTCGCACCGCCATTCCAGCCACGCGCCGTCGGCATGCACGCGCACCGCCAGTAGGTTGTCCCAATACAGCTGGCGCAGCAGCGGGTCGATCAAGTACGGCCGCGCCGGCGCCAGCCGCGCGCGATCCAGCCAGCTGCCGATCGCGGCGCGCGCGTGGACGTCACGCAACACCGGCAGCAGCGCCTCCCACAACCGCGGATGGGTGGACAAGGTCGTGATCACGGCCTCGTCGTCCAGCACCGCCTCTGGCGAGGGCGTGGTCAACAAGGTGAGCGCGGCCTGGGCCAGCAGTGGATGGCCGCCGGACAGGTGCAGCGCGCGCGCCAGCAGGTAGTCGGGTACGTCGGGCGCAGTGCGCTGCAGGTCGTCCACGACCAGCTCCGGCCACTGCTCGCTGGCCGCGATGTTGAGCAGCGACAGGTCGCCGCCCTGGTACTTCAGGTCCGCCAGCGCTGCGCCACCGCAGATCAACAGGTGCAGCTTGCCGCTGTACATCTCGCTGAGGCTGCGCAGGATGCCGGCCAGCACATCGCGCGGCCCGGCTGCGCCCTGCTCGAAGCGGCTTACCAGGCAGAACAGGCTGCCGGGCTGCTGCAGTCGGCGCGCCAGCGCCGCTTCAAAGCCGGCATCGGAGGTCACGCCTTCCAGCCCGCATTGTTCGGCCAGCCGCGCGAAATAATCCTCGTCGCCCTCGCCTGCCCGGAACGGCGGCTGCAGGTGCAGCACACGGTCGTGGCCATAGCGCGCGACAGCCTCGGCCAGGATCGCCTCGCGTTCGGGCGGCTGTCCCCAGTGCGCCTGGGTCAGCAGCAGGCAGACCGGATACGGCCGCAACTGCTGCAGGCGGTCCAGCAGGTGCAGCACCGTGGGCGGCGTCGCGTTGCGCACGGCCAGTGCGACGGCCGGCTCCACCGGGAACTCGGGCTCGAAACCGGCCGAACACAACAGCGCGTTGCTTTCCGCTTCGGTCAGGCGCAGGTAGTTGCAGCAGCCCAGCACCCGGTCGCGGTGGCGGCGGCTGGGCAGCGACGCGCCCGAGCGCCAGTTGTTGACCGCTTCCCGGCTGATGCCGATCTCGGCGGCCACGCCCCCCGCACTGGCGCGGATGCGACGCATGTGGCGCGACAGCAGCTCGGCGAATGCGGGAACAGCCATCGGAAGCGACCAGAACGGAGGGGAAGCGGCCACCCTACCGTGGCGGCCTGCACTGTCAACCACCTGCGTAACGGCCGGGGTCAAGGTGCGGCTGCAGCGGCAGGTGCACGCGGCACGAACAGCTTGCGTGTCAGCAGCAGGTACACCACGAAGACCAGGACACCCAGCAGCAGCACCCCTACCGACAACCGCCCCAGTACATCACCGAGGCGTTGCTGGCTCTGCAGCCGCTCGAGCCGGTCGAAGCGCGCTGGCTGCGCCCGCGAATATGCCACGTGCACCTGCGCGCCCTCTTCCAGGTACGGCGCGGCATTGTCTTCGCTGGTGGTGAATGTGCCGGTGTGCGCTACGCCATCGACGTTGAACTGGTACTGGAACTGGTACTCGTGGCTGATCCGGCCCTTGCGCCGGTGCTCGTCGATGCGATCCAGCTGTACCGGTGCCTGCACGGTCACCGCGTCCTTGAGGATGGCCTCGGCGTTGCGGTGACCGCTCAGCGCGGTCCATGCGAACCCGAGGGCCAGCACGGCATAGCCGATGGCGCACAGCCAGCGCGAGAAACGGCGGATGCGTGCGTGCGACGTGTCCGACACAGGAATACTGATCATCAAAGGCCCCGGCTATGTCATCGCCAGCAGCGGAACTGCGCTGGCACCGGGAAAGTCTGGGCAACGGCGGACGGCGACGGAACCCGCAGTGCGTCACGTTGCCGGGCCGTGCACTTGACGATGCGTCAAGTGGGCAGGCTTAGAAGAACTCGTCGAGCAGACAGTAGAAGGCCAGTAGCGCGGTATCCGGCACGGTGCCGTAGCGCGCAAAGAAGGGCGCAACCCACTGTCCCCCCAGGTTGCTGGCAATGCTGCGCGCGGCAAGCGCAAGGTCCTGGTGGCGATCGGCCACGCCCAGCCGCCCGCAGTCGATGAATCCGGTGAAGCGCCCCTGCGCCGCCATCAGGTTGGGCAGGCAGGCGTCGCCGTGGGTGACGACCAGGTCCGCCCGGGTCGGCACGCTCGCCAGCAGCGCCGCGAAGACCTGCTGCACCGTCTGCCCCGCGCGTGCGTCGTCGAAGTCCTCGGCATCCACCACGCCGGCCTCCATCCGCGCCCGCGCCGCCGCCAGGCGATGCGGCAGCCGGTGATCGAACGGGCAGCGATCCGTCGGCAGCCTGTGCAGCGCCTGCAAGGCGTCCGCCATCATGTGCACCACCTGCAGCGGGGCGAGGTCCGGTGACGAGGCCAGGTCACGGCCCGGCACCGCGCGCATCAGCAACCAGCGCCCGTTGGCATCGTCGTGCGTATCCAGTACCTGCGCGGCTTCCATGCCCTGCGTCTGCAGCCACTGCAGGCGCGCGACCTCATCGTGCAGCTCACCGAAGGGATCGTCGGCCGGCTCGCGTTTGATGAAGACATCGCAGCCGCGCCCGCCCTGCACACGGTACACATCCGCGCGCGAGGCGCCGATTGCCTCGGCGTCGATGCGGCACCCGGCCAGCCGCTCGCGCCACGGGTTCGGAAAAGGCACCTTGCCCGTGTCGTGCGGAAGGATCGTGGATGGCGGCATACGTCCATCGTGCGGCCGGCCACACGAAATGCAAGGGGACGTGCCGCCGGCCGGTCGCTCAGGGCGCGATATGCACCGCAAGGCCGGTCTGGCCCACGGCCAGTTCATCGCGCAGGCTCAGCTCGGGAATCCGGTAGTCACCGCCGTTCTGGCGCCGGTAGGCAATGACCGGATCGCTGGCCAGGCCATCCAGGCGGGCGCCCAGCTTTTCCAGCTCATACGGGTAAGAGTCGGCATCGACGCGGCTGCTGCGGTAGATCAGATGCGCCGGGAGTACGTCGAATCCGGGATAGAACAGGATGCCGTGCTGGATGGGGAACAGCACGTCGTCGATCGGGCCGTTGATGCCGCGCGGACCATAGTGCGACGCCCAGCCTCCGGTGGTGACCACCAGCATGGCGCGTTTGCCGGTCATGGCGCCCTCGCCGTAGCGGTCGCCCCAGTGGCTGTCGGAATGCTCGCCGACGCCATAGGCGAAACCGTAGGCATACACGCGATCGACCCACCCTTTCAGGATCGCCGGCATCGAGAACCACCACAGCGGAAACTGCAGGATCACCGCGTCCGCCCAGCGCAGTTTGTCCTGCTCGGCCGCGATATCCGCGCTCTGCCTGCCGGTTGTAAATGCCTGGCGCGAATCCAGCGAGGCGTGGAAGGGAAGCGCAGGATCGCGGCCGACATGGTCATCCGCATCCACTTGGGATTTCCACTGCATGGCGTAGAGATCGGAGACCTGGACGGAGTGGCCGGCCTGCTGCAGACGGTCGACAGTGAAGGACTTCAAGGCGCCGTTGAGCGATGTGGATTCGGGATGGGCGTAGACAATCAGGACGTTCATGGACACTCCAGTGGGGGAATGCGGTGATGGTGTGTGCCGTTCCGATATAGTGGAAATGAATTCCTGCAATCCCAGGCATTGCCATGGACAATATCCTGCGACGTGTCGACCTCAACCTGCTGGTGACGCTTCAGGCGCTGCTCGATGAACAGAACGTCACCCGCGCCGCCGAGCGCCTGCACCTGGCGCAGCCGACGGTAAGCGTGCAGCTGGCCAAGCTGCGGGCGCTGTTCGACGACCCGCTGCTGTTGCCGGGTCCGCGCGGGATGCGCAGCACCGCACGTGCCGACACTCTGCGCGGCCCGCTGGCAGAAGCGTTGGCGGCCCTGCAGCGCGCGTTGGCGCCGGTGCAGTCCTTTGACCCGGGCCAGGCACCGCTCACGTGGCGGATCATGGCATCGGACTTCGGCGAAACAACCGTGGTGCTGCCCGCGCTTCCAGCGCTGCGCCAGGCCGCGCCGGGAGCGCGCCTGGCCGTGGTGGGCCTGGCGCCGGTGCAGATGGTGCCGCAGTGCGAGCGCGGTGACATCGACCTGGCCATCCACATCACCTCCGAAGCGCCGCCGGGCCTGCACCATCGGCCGCTGTTCCAGGAGCGCTACGTGCTGGCGGGCCGCCGCGACCACCCCCGGCTCAAGCGCCGCCCCACGCTCAAGCAGTTCTGCGCGCTCGACCACGTGATCGTCTCGCCCGACGGCGGCGGCTTCCACGGCAATACCGATACCGCACTGGCGCACGCAGGTGCGCGCCGCAACGTCGTGCTGTCGGTGCCGCACTTCCTGTTTTTGCGCGGCGCGCTTCTGCACACCGACATGGTGGCGATGATGCCGTCGCGGCTGGTGGCGCAGGACCCCGCGCTGAAGGCCGTGGAGGCGCCCATCGATGTACCCGGTTTCGAGATGGTGATGCTGTGGCACGCGCGCGTACACCGGGACCCGGCCCACCGCTGGCTACGCGAGCAGATCGTGGCCGCGATGGGGTGATGCGGCCGCCCGGGAGCGCCGAACCCTGATATTGCGACGCGTCATGTAAACGATTACAGCCCCTGCTAGCGTGTCCCTGCCTCGCCGTTGGGGCCTGCTGACCGGGAGCGCATCGATGCGGCTGCATGCTCAACGCTGGACTGTTCCGCCCGCGCCCCGCCATCTGGCCCGTGCCCTGCTCTTTCCCGCCCTGGCGCTGGCTGCCACCGGCCTGGCGCAGAACCTGCCGCCCCGCACCCAGTGGCAGGCCAGCAGTTCCTCGCAGCAGGTGCCGGCGATGGCGGTCAGCCACCTGATCGACGGCAACCCAACGACGGTCACCGGCGGCGCCTTCAGCCCGGGCCACTGGTTCCAGGTGGATCTGGGCGCCCCCGCCCAGCTGGGCGGCGCGCGGATCACCTGGGACGTCTCCAATCCGGAGGGCTACACGCTGCAGACCTCAATGGACGGCACGAAGTGGCAGCCCGCCTACACCATGCGCGATTCGCTGGGCGGAATCGAAACGCTGTTCTTCGCACCCCGCCAGGCCCGTTATCTACGCCTGGCCAGCCCGGACAAGACCTCCGACTGGGGCGTATCGATCTTCGAGCTGGAGCCGCTGGATACCACGGCGGCGGCACGCGTGGCCGGGCTCGATCCGGGCCAGGCGGCGTCGCTCTGGCAGGGCGGGGCCAGCGTTGCCCTTCCCGCGCAGACCGGCGGGCAATCGCGGCTGGACATTTCCCTGCCACGCGCGCAGCCCACCACCGGGCTGGCAGTGGACTGGGCCGGCGGCCACGGCGCCGCCCGCCTGCAGGCCCAGGACGCCACTGGCCGCTGGATCGACCTGGCCGGTGACCTCCAGGCCGGCAGCCGAACGCAGAGCTGGTTGGCCGGCAACGCACCGGTGACCGCGAAGGCACTGCGCCTGACCGTGGCCGGCAATGCTCCGCGGATCGGGCGACTGCGCCTGCTCGGCCCGGCCGCGGTGATGACCCCGATGAAGCGCTACCAGGTCGCCGCCAGCGGCGCGCATCGCGCCTTGTTCCCGGCCTCGCTGCACCTGCAGCAGACCTACTGGACCGCCGTGGGCGTGCACGCCGGCCGGCAGAAATCGATCTTCGACGAGTACGGCAACCTTGAAGCGTTCAAGGGTGCGCCGCTGGTACAGCCGATCTGGCGCAACGCCGATGGCACCACGGCCGGCGCCGCCGCAGCGCCGGTGAAACACGCCCTGCGCGATGGCTGGAAACCGATGCCGTCGGCCACCTGGTCGCCGCAACCCGGGCTGGAACTGCAGAGCGAAACCTTCGCCATCGAGCGCGGCGGCCAACCGGTCACGTTCGTGCGCCACCGGCTGCGCAATACCGGCGCTACGCCGGTGACGGGCACGCTGACGCTGGCCGTACGCCCGATGCAGATGAATCCGCCGTGGCAGAACGGCGGCCTGTCGCCGATCCGCGAGGTGGCCATCGAAGGCCGCGCGGTGCGCATCAATGGGCGACCGCTGCTGCAGTCGCTGACGCCGGTCGATGCCGCCGGTGCGGCCCCGTTCGGCAACGAAGGCAGTAGCGAGATCACCACGGCCATCGCCACCGGCACGCTTCCGGCCGCCCAGCACGCCGACGATGCCGACGGCCTGGCCGCCGCCGCGCTCGCCTATCGCGTGCAGCTTGCGCCTGGCGCGAGCCGCGCCGTGGTGCTGGCCTTCCCGCTGGGCACTGCGGCGACCGCCGCCGACGGCAGCCTGCCCGATGCACCCGCGCTGGACCTGGCCACCCTGCCCGCCGACCCCGACGCGGCCTACGACGCGCTGGCCACCGAGGTGTCGGCGGACTGGCAGGCACGGCTCGGCCAGGTTGGCCTGCGCCTGCCCGATCCGTCGCTGGTGGACATGCTGCGTGCGCAGGCGGCGTACATGCTCATCAACCAGACCGGCCCGGCCATGCAGCCGGGGCCGCGCAACTACAACCGCTCTTTCATCCGCGATGGCATGGCCACCTCCGCCGTGCTGCTGCGCATGGGCGAGGCCAAGGTCGCGCGCGATTACCTGGCCTGGTACAGCGCGCACGGCGTGCACGCCAACGGCCTGGTCTCGCCAATCCTCAACGACGACGGCAGCGTCAACACCGGCTTCGGCTCGGACATCGAATATGACAGCCAGGGCCAGTACGTCTCGCTGGTCGCCGACGTGGCGCGGCTGGACGGTGGCCCCGAATCGGTGCGTGCCTACCTGCCCAAGGTGAAGGCCGCGCTGCGCTTCCTGCAGGAACTGCGCGAGCGCACGCTGGTGCCGGGCTACATGGCCAGCCAACCGTCGCCGGAACGCTTCGCCGGCATCCTGGCCCCGTCGATCAGCCACGAAGGCTACCCTTCGCCCACCCACAGCTACTGGGATGACTATTGGGGCCTGAAGGGCTGGCACGACGGTGCCTGGCTGGCCGAGTCACTCGGCGACCATGACACCGCCCGCTGGGCGCGCGAACAATACACCGCACTGCACGATGCGCTGTCCGCCTCGATCCGCGCCACCATGGCGTGGAAGGGCATCGACTTCATTCCCTCCTCGGCCGACCTGGGCGACGGCGATCCGACCGGCGTGTCGATCGCACTGGACCCCACCGGCGCGCAGGACGTGCTGCCCGCCGAGGCGCTGCGTACCACGTTCGCGCGCTACCTGGACGACGTGCGCAAGCGCAACCAGCCGGGGGCGCTGTATGCCTACACCCCGTATGAAATCCGCAACGTGCTCAGCTACGTGCATCTCAACCAGCCCGACGCCGCCGACGAGCTGCTGCAGGGCCTGCTGCACGACCGCCGCCCGCTGGAATGGCAGGTGCTCGCCGAAGTGGTGCACTCGCGGCTGCGCTTCCCGCGTTACCTGGGCGACATGCCGCACACCTGGATCGGCGCGGAGTACGGGCGCACGCTGTTCGGCATGCTGATGCGCGAGGACGACGATGCGCTGTCGCTGTTGCCGGGCGCCCCACCGTCGTGGGTGGCCGGGGAAGGACTGGCGGTTGATCGCCTGCCCACCGCCTATGGCACCCTGCAGATGGAGGCGCGGCAGCACGACGGCACGCTGCGGGTCACCCTGGGTCCCGGCCTGCGCAGGCAGAGTGCCGTGCGCGTGTGGTGGCCGGCACGCACGCGCCCGGCCAGCGTGCGCGTGGATGGCCGCGCGGTGCGCGATTACGATGCCGACGGGGTGCGGCTGGCGCAGCCGTTCCGCACGCTTGAAGCGCGCTGGTGAACGCAACAGACGAACAAAGGAACGCGAGCACGATGGAGATGGACCTCAACGGCCAGAGTGTGGCCGCTACAACGCCGGCACAGGTGGACGCAGCCCTTGCGCGGGCGCACACCCTGCCGGCCTTGGAGCTATGGGCGACTGCCCCGACCGGTGCCACCTTTTGCATGTTGCGCAACGGTGTCCATGCCTGGCTGATGTACATCCCGGTTGAAGGCGATGCCGGCGTGCGGTCCTGCGGTGATGCCACGCGCATCGGATCGGCCGAGTACGTGCTCGGCAACGGGCAGGTGGACACCTACCCGCTTTCCTGGTGCGTGGCGGTCGAGCAGTGCTTCAGCGCCGTGGCCACCTTTCTCCACAGCGGTGGCGACAGGCCCGAGGGCATCGTCTGGCTGGCATCCTGATGCCTACAGGTTCGGCAACCCCGGCGGATTGGTCTGCGACTGCGCCACCGCCTCTTCGCTCACGTTCCACCGCTTGAGCGCCTGGGCATAGGTGCCCGAGGCAATCTGTGTGTTCAACGCCTGGGTGATGGGTTCAGCCAACCCGCTGCCCTTGCGCGTGGTCACCGAAATCGCCGCCGCATCGGGCCACCCGCCCGGGAACAGCCCCACCCGCCGCACCTTGCCGTCGCGCGCGGAATACGCCCCGGTGGCGTTGGGCTCGAAGGACACATCCGCGCGCCCGGTGATCACCGCCAGGCGGCCCACCACCGCGTCGTCGAAGTACTGGTACTCGACCGGTTTCAGGCCGGCGGCGATGTTCTGCTGGTCCCACGCACGCAGGATCTGGTCCTGGTTGGTACTGGCCCCCACCACCACTTTCAGCCCGGCAACATCGGCGGGCGTGGTGATCCTCTGGATCGGGCCGTCGGTGCGGGTGTAGATGCCCAGCAGGTCGTAGCGGTAGCTGGAGAAGTCGAACTTCTGCTTGCGCGCTTCGGTCACGGTGATGTTGGAGATCACCGCATCGTACTTGCCCGACTGCAGCCCCAGCGGCCAGTCCGGCCACGCCACCGGCACCAGCACCAGCTTCAAGCCCAGCCCGTCGGCGATCAGTCGGGCGATGTCCGGTTCGACGCCGACGATCTGCTTGTTGTCGGCGCCGTAGTCGGCCAGCGGCAGCTGCCCCGGATGCGTGGCCACGGTCAGCGTGCCCGGGGTGACAAAGGTGAAGCCTGCCGGGATCAGCGCCGCCGCCTTCGGATCCGGCGTGCCTTGCAAGGCAGGCGCGGCGTCACCGGCCAGCGTGGCGCGGGCCGCAGGTGGCCCGTCGTTGCCCTGCTGGACGCGCGAGTAGACGATGCCGGCAACACCGATCACCAGCGCCGCGGCAACCAGCACGCTGCCAGTGGAGAAACGTCGTGTGTGGGGAGCGTTCATGCGGATTCCCTGCGGAAAGTGAAAGGTACGGTTACAGCGTCTTGGCAAGGAACTCCGCCGTGCGCGGCTGGCGCGGCCGGTCGAACACCACCTCCGGCGGGCCCTGCTCCACCACCCGGCCCTGGTCCATCATCACCACGTGGTCTGCCACGCGGCGGGCAAAGCCCAGCTCGTGGGTGACGATCACCAGCGTGGTGCCCGAGCGCGCCAGCTCTTCAATGACGCTCAGCACCTCGGACACCAGCTCCGGGTCCAGCGCCGAGGTTGGTTCGTCGAACAGCAGCACCTTGGGCTGCAGCGCCAACGCGCGGGCAATGGCGATACGCTGCTGCTGGCCGCCGGAGAGCTCGCGCGGGTAGGCGTGCGCCTTGTCGGCCAAGCCAATCCGTTCCAGCAGGTCGAACGCCTGCTGCTCGGCCTGGGCGCGGGCAATGCCGCGCACCGCGATCGGGGCCTCGACGATGTTCTCCAGTGCGGTCAGGTGCGGAAACAGGTTGAAGCTCTGGAATACCATGCCCACGTCTGCACGGCGTCGGCGGATTTCGCCTTCGGGCAACTCGTAAAGGGTCTCGCCTTCGCGACGGTAGCCCACCAACTGCCCGCCCACGGTCACGAACCCCTGATCCGCACGTTCCAGATGATTGATCAGGCGCAGCAGGGTGGATTTGCCGGCGCCGGACGGGCCGATCAGCACGGTGACGCTGCCTGCCTTCAGCTCAAGGTGCACGTCATCGAGCACGGTCTGGTCGCCGAACACCTTGCCCACGCCCTGCAGCGACACTGTGGCGCCGTTGCCCTGCAACACCGGGGCGATCGACGGACGCGACCCGGTGCGGGCAACGGTGGCCGCTGCAGGCGCACGTGGCGGCACCTTGGACACCGTACGTTCGCGCTGCAGCTGGCCGCGCGCGAAACGTCGCTCGATACGGTGCTGGGCCAGCGACAGCACGGTGAGGATCACCAGGTACCAGACCGTGGCCACCATCAGCAGCGGCACCACTTCCAGGTTGCGCCGGTAGATCACCTGCACGGTGTAGAAGAGTTCGGGCAACGCCAGCACGTAGACCACCGAGGTGCTCTTGGCCAGCCCGATCACGTCGTTGAACGCGGCCGGCAGGATCGAGCGCATGGCCTGCGGCAGGATGATGCGGCGGATCTGCCGGCCACGCGGCAACCCGAGCGCCGCCGAGGCTTCATACTGTCCGTGGTCCACCGAGAGAATGCCGCCGCGGATCACCTCGGCCGAGAACGCCGCCTGGTTGAGCGTCAGCCCCAGCACCGCGGCGGTGAACACGCCGATCAGCTGCGTGGTCGGGTACGAAAACAGGGTGATGCTGGTGAACGGCACGCCCAGCGCGATGGTGCTGTACAGATAGCCCAGGTTGTTGAGCAGCAGCAACAACACCAGCAATGGAATCGAGCGGAACAGCCACACGTAGCCCCACGACACCGCCGCCAGCAGCGGCGAGCCGGAGACCCGCGCCAGCGCCAGCACGGTGCCCAGGCCGAAGCCCAGCGCCGTGCCCAGGGCGGTCAGCCACAACGTGCGGGCCAACCCTTCCAGCACCGGGCGGGCGAAGAACCATTCGGCAAACGTGCCCCAGCCCCAGCGCGGGTTGCCCAGCACCGACTGCAGGCCGAACAGGATCAAGGCCAACGCCAGCACGGTACCGGCCAGCTGCAGCGGATGCCGTGCCGGCACGATGCGCAGCGCAGGCGATGGCGTGGTGGGTGTGGCGATACCCGGCAGCGTGCTGGACGGGGTGCTCATGCGTGGACTCCCTGCCGCAACGGCGGCGCGGCGTTGGCGCCCGGATGCAGCAGCGGCAGGTGCTTTTCGAACGGCAGGTGGGCCACCGTTTCCGGGTCGGCGTGCAGGTCGAACAGCGCGCGGTAGCCATGGCCCAGGTACAGCCCCACCGCTTCGGGCTGGCGGAACCCGGTGGTCAGGTACACGCGCCGGTAGCCCTGCCGCACGGCCTGGTCCTCCAGCTCCTGCAGCACGCGTCGCGCGATGCCTTGGCGGCGCAGGCCCGGCAACGTCCAGATCCGCTTGAACTCGGCGGTGTCGGCATCGCGGTGCGGCATGAACGCCCCGCCGGCGATGGCCACGCCGTCGCGCAGCAGCAGCAGGAACGCCCCCACCGGCGCAGCGAATGCCTCGGCCGGGTAGCGCTCCAGTTCTTCGCGGGCGCTGCCGCCGATACGGCCACGCACGTCCGCGTAGCGGCTGTCGTACTCCTGCTCCAGCCCATCGAACAGCGGCCTGGCCAGCGGGTCGTGCACCGAGGTGTACAGGAACAGGTCGCTCATGCCGCATCCTCCACCAGGTAACGCTCGGCCAGCCGCGCCCACAGGCTGGCGGCCGGCGCGATGGCTGCATCGTTGAACACGTAGCGCGGGCTGTGCAGCGGCGCACTGTCGCCGTTGCCCACGAAGACGAAACTGCCCGGCCTCGCCTGCAGCAGGAAGGCGAAATCCTCGCTGGCCGTGCGCGGCGCGAACCCGTCCACCACCTGCTGCGCACCGAACGCGTCCAGCGCCACCTGGCGCACGAACGCGGTCTGCTCGGGATGGTTGATCACGCTGGGAAAACCACGCGGGAACGCGACCTCGGCACGCGCACCGAAGGCGGCCGCGGTGTGTTCGGCAATCTCGGTGACGCGGCGGCGCAGGGTGTCGCGCACCTCGGGAAGGTAGGCGCGCACGGTGAGGGTCAGCTCGACCGCATCGGGAATCACGTTGGCGGCCTTGCCGCCATGGATGGAGCCCACCGTGACCACGCCCATCTGGCGCGGATCGACATTGCGTGACACCACGCTCTGCAGCGCGGTCACGATATGCGCGGCGGCCAGGATCGGGTCGACACTGCCCTGCGGCTCGGCACCATGGCCGCCCTTGCCCACCACCCGAACCTTCGCCCAGTCCACCGACGCCATCGCCGGGCCGTTAACGAACCCGAAATGGCCCACCGGCACGCCGGGCCAGTTGTGCAGGCCGTAAATCGCATCCACCGGGAAGCGCTCGAACAGGCCGTCAGCGATCATCTTCGATGCGCCCGAGCCGGTTTCCTCGGCCGGTTGGAACACCAGCTGCAAGGTGCCGTCGAAGCGCCCGTGGTGGGCCAGGTAGTGCGCGGCCGCGAGCAGGATGGCGGTGTGGCCATCGTGCCCGCAGGCATGCATCAATCCCTCGCGCTGGCTGGCGTAGCCCAGCCCGGATTCCTCGTGGATCGGCAGTGCGTCGATGTCGGCACGCAGGCCCAGGCGACGGCCGCCCTGCCCGCGCTGCAGCGTGCCCACCACGCCGGTACCGCCAACGCCGGTGGTCACCGCGTAGCCCCACTGCTGCAGCAGCTCGGCCACGCGGGCGCTGGTGCGGTGCTCCTCGAAGGCGAGCTCGGGGTGCTGGTGCAGGTCGTGGCGGATCGCGATGGCGTCGGCATTGCGCGCTGCGATGGCAGGCAGCACGCCGCCGTGCAGGGGAACGATATCAACCGGGGGCCGGTGCAGAACGGTCATCGTGATACTCCTTCAGCCCGCCTTGCGCACGGGTGCGGTGTCGCTGGCATGGCGGCTGGCCTTGCGCGGCAGTCCAAGATGGTCGCGCAAGGTGCCACCCTCCAACGTGCCGCGGTGGTAACCACGCGCCTGCAGGATCGGCAGTACGTGGCTGACGAAATCGTCCAGGCCTTCGCGCTGTACCGAGAAGCCGAGAATAAAGCCATCGCTGGCACCGGCCTCGAACCAGCGGATCAACTCGTCGGCCACGTGCTCGGCGGTGCCGATGAAGTTCGGTCGCGGGCTGACTGCCTGCAGCGCCACCTGGCGCAGGGTCAGGCCCTGCGCGCGGGCGTCCTGCTTGATTTTGTCGGTGGTTGAGCGGAACGAATTGGCGCCGATGTCGCCCAGTTCCGGGAACGGGCCGTCCGGGTCGTACTGGGTGAAATCATGGTGGTCGAAGAAGCGCCCCAGGTAGGCCAGTGCATCGTCCAGCCCGGCCAGCGCGGCGATGGCCTGGTACTTGGCTTCGGCGTCTTCCGCGGTGGCGCCGACGATCGGCCCGATGCCCGGAAAGATCTTCACGTCGGCAGCGCTGCGACCGTGTGCGATCGCCGCGTTCTTCACCTTCTGGGTAAACGCGCGGGTTTCTTCCAGCGACGGCGCGTGGGTGAACACCGCATCGGCGTATTTGCCGGCCAGCGCAATGCCGTCGTCGGACGCGCCGGCCTGGAAGATCACCGGTTGCCCCTGCGGCGAGCGCTGGATGTTGAGCGGGCCTTCCACCTGGAAGAAACGGCCCTTGTGGTCCAGCCGGCGGAATTTTCCGGGCGCGAAGAAGGTGCCGCTGTCGCGGTCGCGCACGAAGGCATCGTCGTCCCAGGAATCCCACAGGCCCTGCACCACCTCCAGGTATTCGTCGGCGATCTGGTAGCGCAGCGCATGCTCGGGATGCGGGCGGCCGTAGTTGCGCCCCGAGCCTTCCAGCGGCGAGGTCACCACGTTCCAACCCGCGCGCCCGCCGCTGATCAGGTCCAGCGAGGCGAACTGCCGCGCCACCGTATAGGGGTCGCTGTAGGAGGTGGACAAGGTGCCGGCCAGGCCGATCTTCGTGGTGGCCGTGGCCAGCGCCGACAGCAGCGTGATCGGCTCGAAGCGGTTGAGGAAATGCGGAATCGATTTCTCGTTGATGTACAGGCCATCGGCAACGAAGCCGAACGCGATGCCGTGGTCTTCGGCGGTGCGGGCCACATTGATGTAGTACTGCAGGTTGACGCTGGCATCGGCCACGTTGGAGGGATGCTTCCAGGCGTGCATGTGGCCGCCGGGGCCCTGCAGCATGATGCCGAACGGAATGGGACGCGGGGTCTTGCTCATGGCGCTCTCCTGGGGGATCAGGCCACCGCCGCGCGGGGCGCGGGCGACAGCAGTTCGAGTGAGGTGAGGCGTGCGTCGAGGTCGGCCACCGGCGCATCCAGGATGAATTCGCCCACGCCGAAGCGCTGGTGCAGGTCGTCCAGCGCGCGGCGCACATGCTGTGCATCGCCCGACAGCACGCTGGGATGGGTCTCTTCGATGCGGTAGTCGGCCACGCCCACCTGCCGCGCATACTCGGCGGCCGCTTCCGGGTTGGGCAGGTTGACGGTCTGCCCCGGCCCCAGGTGCAGCTTGTAGATGCGCAACGCGCCCAGATGGCGTGCGGCCGCCTCGGCAGTGGGCGCCGCGAAGGCCACCGTAGCCAGCAACGGGGCCTGCGCGGACGCCGCGCGGTAGGCGTTGAAGGCCGCTTCGATGCTGCGCGGGTCGCCATCGAAATGCGCCGCATAGACGAATCGCCAGCCGAGCTCGGCCGCCAGGCGCGCGCTCTGTGGGCTGGCACCGAGCAGGAAGCGCTCCGGCGGCGTGCGCGGCAGTGGCCGGGCCTGCGCGGCGGCATGCGGGTGGTCGGCGGGCAGGCTGCTGGACAGGAAGCCTTCCAGGTCGTGCAGCTGCTGCTCGAACGCGCCGGCCGGCGTACGTCCGGCCGCCAGCGCCGCCGTGGAAGCCGGCAGTCCACCGGGTGCCTTGCCGATGCCCAGGTCCACCCGGCCCGGGGCCAGGCTGGCCAGCAGGTTGAAGGTTTCGGCCACCTTGTACGGCGCGTAATGGCGCAGCATCACCCCGCCCGTGCCAACGCGGATGCGCGCGGTCTGTGCCAGCACCCAGGCCGCCAGCACTTCCGGCGCGGGGCTGGCCAGCTGCGCGGTGGCGTGGTGTTCGGCGAACCAGTACCGGTGGTAGCCCAGGTGCTCGGCATGCTGGGCCAGGCGCAGGCTGTCGCGCAGGGCCTGCTCGGGCGTGCCGCCGTCGCGGATCGGGCTTTTGTCCAGCACGCTGGTCAGGTAGCTCATCGTGTGTTCCTTGCTCAGGGATGCGCCACGGGAATGCCCAGCAACCCGTTCAGCGCGGCCAGGATCGGTTCGGCACCGGAGATGTACTGGCGGTCGTCGTGCGCGCCACTGGCATGCGCCGACTGCACGCCCTGGGGCAGCACCAGCTTGGGCAGCGACTGGTCCTGTTCGCCGATCTCGGCGATCACTTCGCGGCGTGGCCGGGCAAATCCGATCCGGCGCACATCCAGCTGCGCGTCCAGTCCCTCGATGCTCGACAACGCGCCTTCCAGCAGCAGGCTGTGCCGGCAGAAGAAGCGCTGGCCCGGCAGTTGGCCGTCTTCGAATTCGCGGTCGAGCAGGAACAGGATGGGTTTGTTCGGGGGATAGGCAGACACGGATACGTTCCTCGTCGTGGCCGGCAGCAGCGCGCCGTTGGAACCTTGATGCTAGAGACGTGGCCGCGTGGGCCTGCGTCGTAACTCGACAATCAGCGGTCGGATCCGGCCACGCAAATGCGCGTTGGCCATATGCAAAGCGCCTGGGGTTATGGGGCCGCACGCAAGCGTGGGGCAGCGGTAGCCCCTGCCCACCCCAGCGCCGGCGCAATCTGTTCGGCCACGATCTGCAGGATCCGCCGGTAGTCGCTGGCGGGCAGTTCATAGGGCAGTTCCACGCGCAGCTCGTCCACCTGCTGCAGCACCGGGTCGGCCTGCAGCAGGTCCACGATCTGCGCAGCGCTGCCCACCACGTCCGCGGCAAACACTGTGCGCCGCGGCCCTTGCGGTTCCAGCGTGCGCGCGTGACGTTGCGCGGCAAACGCGAGCAGCCGCTGGCGGGTGGCGGCGTCGGCGCCGTCCAGCGGCACCAGCACGCGCCCGGCGGCAACGCGTGAGGTCGCGCTATCAGCCAGGCCGCTGCGGTACACCGCCAGGTGCTCGCGTTGGGTGTTCACGAAATCCGCATGGGATTCAGCGCGCGCCACGTTGCCCAGCAGCAGGTGTAGCCCCTGCCCGGCCGCCCAGCGTGCCGACGTCAGCGAACCGGCGCCGTACCAGAGCCGACGTGCCAGCCCGGGCGCATGCGGCTGCAGCCGTGGGCGGTACTGTGAGACGGCGTTGCCCACCTGCGTATCGGGGTCGCCCAGTGGATGTCCGTGCAGCGCCTCGATCAAACGCCCCACCCGCGCATGCGAGAAGTCGATCCGCGTTGGATCGCCATCGAACAGCAGGTGGCCCACCAGGTCCGCAAACGGCGGCGGTCCGGTGCTCACGCCCACCTGCAGGCGGCCGCCGGACAGTACGTCCAGCAGTGACAGATCCTCGGCCAGGCGGAACGGCGTTTCGTAGCCGAGCTGGATCACCGCCGTGCCCAGTTCGATACGCCGGGTGTGCTGGCTGGCCGCCGCCAGGAACACCGCCGCCGAGCTGATGCCCGGCTCCAGGTGCCGGTGCCGCACCCACGCGCCGTCGTAGCCGAGCGCCTCGGCAAAGGCGATAAGCGACAACGCATCGTCCAGGCCGCTGCGCGGATCATCGGGCCGGTAGCTGCCGGGGGTAAGAAAGGCCAGATGCCGCAGCTGCATGCGCCGATGCCTAGGCGATGCGGCGCAACGGCAGCGGCGCAGCCGTCGGTGACAGGTGGGCCGCGGCACGCTCGGCAGCCAGCACGATCCGTGCCTGCAACGCGGCACTGCCGACCTGGTCGCCACTGAAATCGGCCGGCGTGGCGTACACGCCGATCGGCAGCGTGTGCGCCTGCAGGAAGCTGAACAACGGGCGCAGCTGGTGGTCGATCACCAGCGCGTGCCGCTCGCTGCCGCCGGTGGCCGCCAGCAGCACCGGCACATCCACCAGCGCCTCCAGCCCGATGAAATCCACCAGGTGCTTGAACAGGCCGGGATACGAGCCGCGGTACACCGGTGCTGCGGCAATCAGCAGGTCGGCCGCTTCAATCCGCTGCAGCGCCTGTTCGATGCGCGGATCCACTTCCTCGCGGGTGAGCGCCTGCCCCAGCGAGCGTGCAATGGGCGCCAGTTCCACCAGCTGCACATCGATGTGCAGCCGGTGACGCAGCTGGTCCAGCAGTTGCCGTACCAGCAACAACGTGCGTGAGTTGGCCGAGCTGGTCGGCGAGCCGATCAGCGCGACCACGTTCAATGCAGATGACATCACCATGCTCCCTGTAGAGCCGACCGTTGGTCGGCTGCGTTTGCTCAAAACCGGTAGTTGACGCGCCCATACCAGAACGCGCCGATGGTGCTCAGCACATCGCCGGTGTCCCAGGTGGTTTCGATGCTGGCCACGTCGGTGGCGCTGCGGGCGTACTCGGGCACCTTGCGGGTGCGCTTGTCGAACACGTTGTTGATGCCCAGCGCCGCGCTCCAGCCACCGCCCAACTCCGCACTGCCGGACAGGTTGGTCACCAGCACCGGCGGCTGCTTGTACTCCACCCCGTTGTTGAGGCGCTTGATCGGCCCGTAGTAGGTGAAATCGACATTCGAGCGCCAGCGCCCGTGTTGCCAGCCCAGACCGGCCACCTGCGTGTAGGACGGCGTGCGGAAACGCAGTGCGTACTCACTCGATTTAGTGAGCAGGTTGATGTTGGGCAGCCCCTGCAGCACCGCCGGGATGTCGCGCACTTTCTGTATGGTGGTGCGGCCCACGTTGGCGGCGTAGCTCCAGCGCAGTTTCCCCCAGGAGGTTTCCTGGTTGGCTTCGAGCGTCAGCTCCAGGCCCCGCGTGCGGGTGTCGCCCACGTTGGTGAAGTAGCTGGCGTAGAAGGCATCGCCGGGCAGGATGCTGATACCTGCCGTGCCCAGCAGCGCATCGATCGTGTTCTTCTGCGCGGCGCTCAGCACCGTGCCGCTGCTGTCGGTGATGCGCGCCGGGTCCTGCGCGTTGTAGCCGATCTGGCTGGACTGACCGAGCTGGCCGCGGATGTCGATCTGGTAGGCATCCAGCGCCAGGTGGAACGCCGCGCTCGGGTCCCAGGTCACGCCCAGGCTGTAGTTGTCGGCCTTCTCCGGCTGCAGCGGCGTGGCACCCAGCGCCAGCGCCGCCGGCGAGGACACCTGCGCCACCAGCGTGGTGCCGCACGGGCAGCTGCCGGTGGCCTGGTAGTACTGCGCGCCCAGGCTCGGGGCATGGAAGCCGTTGCTCACCGTCGCGCGTACGCCGAACGCATCGGTCACATCAAAGCGCGTGGTCAGCCGCCCGGTCGATACGCTGCCAAAATCGGAGTGATCTTCCCAGCGCGCCGCGGCATCCAGGTACCAGCGCGAGGTCACGTTGGTCGCCGCACCCACGTACACCGCCTTGCTGTTGCGCGTGGCCTCCACCGCATCGGCGGTGGAGTAGCCGACGAAGGCGGCCGCACCGAAGCCGGTGTACGACTCCCACTGCCCGGCCCCGCGCTCGTAGCGCTCGTGCTGGTACTCCGCGCCCGCGCTCACCTCCAACGGCGAGGCGAAGGCGCCTACGTCGAAACCACGGCGCAGGTCCAGGTTGGCGATACCCTGCTGGTAGTCCAGCTTGCCGTCATAGAAATCGGTGGGCGCACCGGGGTAGGTCAGCGAGAAGTTGGCCGAGTGGCGCGTATAGGTGCGCACCGTGTTGCGATTGCCGGTCAGGCTGCCGTCGATGTCCCAGCCCCCCCAATGACCCTTGACCCCGGCGGTGCCGGTGTACTGCTTCTCCTTGGTTTCCAGTACCGGCAGGAAGCCATCGGGCCACACGTTCAGCACGCTCGGTGCCTTGTAGGTGCCGAAGATCGTCGCCGGCAGGCGGAAGTTCTGGATGGCCTGCGCGGTGCGGTCGCTGGCCGTTGCCGTGGCGTAGAACTGCGCGTTCTCGCCCAGGCCATGGCCGGCATTCACCGCCAGCGCGGTGAGCGCATAGGACGGCGAACTGAGGATCGTGTTGGCTTCCGGATCGCGCGATGCCTCTGCCGGGTTCGGCGTCGTGCCGGCAGGCAAGCGGTTGTTGGGGCGCAGCGCCACCAGGTTGCCGCTGGCGTCCACCGCCGGATAGCTCAGGTAGGCATCGATGTAGCGTCGCGTGCGGATCGCATGGTGCTGGCGGGTGTTCTCGCCGGACAGGCTGACAAAGCCGTCCTGTCCCCACGGCAGCCCGATGTTGGCGCGCACGCTGGTGCGGGTGCCATCGCCATCGATGCTCTGCCCGCTCTCCACCGACACATCGCCGCCGTGCGCGTTCGACTTCACGATCACGTTGATCACCCCGGTGATCGCGTCGGAGCCATACAGCGCCGATGCACCATCGCGCAGCACTTCGATATGGTCGATGGCCGCGGCCGGAATCAACGCGAGGTCGGTCCAGGCGTGCCCCGGGTAACCGCCCCCGTTGGCGCCACTGACATAGGCGCTGGCGTTGCGGCGTTTGCCGTTGACCAGCACAAGCGTGTACCCCGGCGACAGGTTGCGCAGCTGGTAGCCACGGATCAGGCTTTCCTGGTCGCTCTGGTAGCCACCGATCTGGCTCAGCGACGGCAGGCTGCGCTGCAATGCCTCCAGCAGGTTCGCCTGCCCGGTGGACGCAAGGTCCTCAGCTGAAATCACATCGATGGGCGTGGAGCTGTTCTTGACCGTGCGGTTGCTGGTGCGCGAGCCGGTGACAACCACCGCATCCAGCGTGGACGCAGCGGCGGTACCGGACGTCACCACTGTCTCGGGCGGTGCCTCCGGACCAGCGGCGTGGGCAGCGCCTGCGCCCAGTGCAAGCGCGATCAGGACAGACAGGGAGGTCAGCGTCGGCACGCGTGCCGCAGGCAGGGAGCGGAAGGCAGGAGGCATGGGGGCTCTTGAAGAAAGGAGGACGGTCAGGTCCGCGACGGTGCGTCGCAGGGCATCAGCTGGAGTTGGGCGCAGCGCACCGGCAACATCGCGACAGAGAGGGCAAGGACATCTCGGGGCCTGATCGAGAACAGGCCTCCATTCAAGGGCCTGCGGGCAGCGCGCAACAGCCGTTCACGCGCCACCCACCCGCAACATCGCGCCACGCACATGCCCGTTCGGCATGACCTTAGACGCCGACCCCGCTGCACGCCCCGCGTGGATGCCGCCCCATCGCCGGGCATCGATGCGCGACATCGGCGGCCATATATCCCGATGTCATGACGTCATTAGCGCCCCGCCCTGCGTGGCAGCGCCCACCCCGCTAGCATCAAACGATGCCCTCCCCCCATGACCCGCACACCCCGCCCACCGTTGCCATCGCGGCCTGCCACGGCCAGGGCCTGTTCGAGTTCGGCTGCGCCGTCGGCCTGTTCGCCCCCATCCGCCCCGAGCTGGACGTGGCTTGGTACACCACCCAGGTGTGCGCCGCCGAACCGGGACCCCTGCGTATGCTCGGCGGCACCCACGTGCAGCTGCCTTACGGCCTGGAGGCGCTGGACCACGCCGACACCATCGTGGTCCCCGGCTGGCGTGACCCGGCCGAGCGCCCACCGCAGCCATTGCTGGATGCGCTCATCCGCGCCCACCAGCGCGGCGCACGCATCACCTCGATCTGTTCGGGTGCCTTCGTATTGGCGTGGGCCGGCCTGCTCAACGGCCGCAGCGCCACCACCCATTGGCGGCTCACCGACACCCTCGCCCGCGAATTTCCCAACGTGCGGGTGCGCGAGAACGCGCTGTACGTCGACGAGGGCAGCATCATCACCTCGGCCGGTTCGGCCACCGGCATGGACATGATGCTGCACCTGGTGCGCAAGGATTACGGCGCGCGCGTGGCCAACCTGGTGGCCGAACGACTGGTGCTGGCACCGTGGCGGGATGCCGAGCGCAGCCAGCGCGTGGTGCGCTCGATACCGGTGGGTGAACCCACCCGGCTTGCCCGGCTGATGGAATGGCTGCGCCGCAACCTGCGCGAAGAACACTCGCTCAAGAGCCTGTCCGAACAGGCCGCCCTCAGCCAACGCACACTGCAGCGGCAGTTCCTCGACGCGACCGGGTTGTCACCGATCGACTGGCTGATCCGCGAGCGCGTGGCCTACGCGCGCGAGCTGCTGGAAACCACCGACCGCCCGCTGCATTGGGTGGCCGAACAGGCCGGGTTTGGATCGCAGGAATCGTTCCGGCGGCATTTCCGCGGGCAGACCGCGCTCAGCCCGGCCACCTATCGCGACCGGCACCGGGAAGCTGCCACGGCGCGCGGGCCGGGCTGCTGACCGGCGACTGCCTCATCCGGCGCGCTGCAACTGGCGTGCGCCGTGCGACTGCGCACGGATATGCCAGCACTGCAGCGCGAAGCCGATCACGAACAGCACCAGCCCATCATCCAGCTCGGTTCACGGACAGGTCGCGCGCATGTCGGCGATGCGGCATTGTGCAGGCCGCACTCCCGCGCTCCCTAGGTCATTGCACTCTTTGTGGGCCGGAAACCATCGCTATGGAGCTCTCCGAGCCGGAACAGGTCGCCCGAATCGAAGCCCACGACCACGCCCACCGGCTCCACGGCACCCAGCAGCTGATGAATGCGTCCATCCAGTGAAGCGCGGAGCAGCAATGTTGCGAACGCCAACGCAAACACCATGTGGCCGGGCGTGCCCAGCCCGGCGACCTCGTCCGCGTTGCAGATCACGCCGGCCGCTTTCAAGGTTGCCGAGCCGAGGTAAGCCTTGTCGGGATAGTGCCTGGGGTTGCGCCACAACCACTCGCAGGCCTTGTCCTCCGGCTCGTAGTGACTCAACAGGCCGAAATACAGGTCCGCGAATTCCACCCCGTCGCGGGTGGCACGTTCGCCAAGCCCGAAGTAGATCGCGCGCACCGGGAAGGGGCACGGCGCCCGCCGCAGCACGCGGGTGAGCCACTTGCCCAGGCCGGCACTCCCAACCGAACAATCAAGTTTCGCCAGCGCCGCCCAGGACGCGTGCGGGATGCGCTGGTCGCCCCAGGCCAACAGCGTCTGCATGGACTGGCCGACGTCCCTCGAGGCGCGCACTTCAGCAGCCAACAGGCCGTAGAAGGCGCGATAATCCTGCTCTGACATCGTGCTTCCTTGCGGGTACGGGTGGAACCGCGAACTGTAGCGCCTGACGGCAGATTTCGATAAGGCGGCCTGGTCACCTCAGCCGGTTCTGCCACCAGGGTTGGCAGGATGCTGCAATTGGTGAACATGGATCACCGCGCGGGTGGCAAACCTGGCGGCGCTGCCGATGCTGCATCGGCGGACAAAGACGGCCGGTTAGCGAGCTGTCCAGCCACCATCCATCGGCAGTGCCGTGCCGGTGATCTGAGCAGCGGCGTCCGAGGCCAGGAAGACCACCATTTCCCCAAGCTGCTCGGGCGTCACAAACTGCAGCGAGGGCTGCTTTTCGGTCAGCAGTGCGCGCGCGGCGGATTCCTTGTCCGTTCCCTCCCGTTCAGCCAACGCGGTGATCTGCTGCTCTACCAGCGGCGTCCGCACCCAACCTGGGCAGATGGCATTGGCCGTAATGCCCGTGCCCGCGTTCTCCAGCGCCGTCACCTTGGTGAATCCCACCACGCCATGCTTCGCCGCCACATAAGCAGACTTGTTCACCGACGCAACCAGTCCATGCACCGACGCGATGTTGATCACGCGGCCGGATCCCTGCTGCTTCATGTAGGGCAAAGCAGCCGCTGTTGCATGGAACACCGCCGATAGATTCAGCGCGAGGATCGCATCCCACTTCTCGACAGGGAATTCTTCGATCGAGGCGGTGTGCTGGATGCCCGCATTGTTCACCAGGATGTCGATGCGCCCCATCTTCTCGACGGCATGGGCAATCATTTCCCGCACCGCCTCACCACGGGAAAGGTCGGCGCCATCATGCGCCACCCGGACGCCAAACTCGGTCGCCAGGCGGGAACGGATGCTTTCGATCTCCGCCGCATCGCCAAAACCATTCAACACGATATTGGCGCCTTTCCGCGCGAGCGCAGTGGCAATGCCAAGGCCGATACCGCTGGTGGAGCCAGTAACCACCGCGACTTTTCCAGTGAACATGGTCGAGATTCCATCGGGCGTGGGCGGTCAGTGTAGCGGCCGGGAAGCCCATCAGCGCATGCCGCCCGCGTGGCCTGAATGGATCCACGCCATGCGGGAATGCCCTAATCGGCTCTGGGAGCTACCCAGACGTCAGTCCACTTCTACGGAGATTCGATCCGAAAGGCGCCACGGTGGACGACATCGCCGGCACGATCCATCCGCACCCGACGCTGGGGGAGGCGGTGCAGGCAGCGGCGCTGCGTGCGCTGGGGCATACGTTGCATATCTGAGACAGGTCTGCAGGTCCGAGCCATGCTCGGACAACGTGTGATGTTAGAAGCCTCAGCTCGCACTTGGATGAGGACGACGCAGCCCACGCAGCACCGTGGCAAGCTTCTTGACCGCACTTTCCAGTTCATGCGGGGCGTGGGCGGCAAATCCCATCAGGAAACCTGCCCTGTGCCCGCTCGACGCATGCAGTTCCTTCAGCCCAAGCAGCTCGATTCCGGCACGGCGGGCGCCGTCCACGGCCTCGCGCTCGGGAATGTCGCCGATCAACATGCACGGCATCTGCATGCCGCCGTCGGGCACCGCCGGCTCCACGAAGTCAGCCAGATGCTCGTGCAGCAACATCGCCAGCACGTCGCGGCGCACGGCATAGGTCGCGCGCATGCTGCGTACATGCGCGCCGAAATGGCCACCTTCCATGAAACGCGCCAGCGTAAGCTGTGGAATTGCTGCACTGTGGCCATCCAGCAGGGTGCGGGCCACGGTCATCGGCGCCACCAGCTCCGGCGGCAGTACCATGTAACCGATGCGCAGGCCGGGAAACAGTGACTTGGTGAACGTGCCGATGTAGATCGTGCGCTCATGCCGATCCAGTCCCTGTACGCATGCGGTGGGCTTGCCTGCGTAATGGAACTCGCTGTCGTAGTCGTCCTCGATGATCCAGCTCTGGTGCTGTCGGGCCCATTCGATGACCGCCAGGCGCCGCTCCAGCGCCAGTGTCGCGCCCGTCGGAAACTGGTGCGATGGCGTCACAAACACTGCCCTGGCCGGTTCGCCCGGCGTTTTGCTGGCCTCGACCAGTTGATCCACCCGCAGGCCGTCTGCATCCACCGGCACGGGCACGCACACCAGTCCGGCGGCGTCAAAGGCCTTGCGTGCCCCGTGGTACACGGGATCTTCGATGAAAATCCGCTCGCCCGGATCGAGCAAGACCGTCGCGCACAGCGTCAAGGCCTGCTGGGAACTGGTCAGCACCAGCACGCGCTCGGGACTGGCCCGCGCGCCACGTTCAAGATTGACGTAATCGGCGATGGCGCGGCGTAGCGGCTCCACGCCTTGCGGCGGGCCGTGCAACAACGCAAGCGTGCCGAATTCCTTTATTACCTGCCGGCCCAATCGCTCCCAGGTCTGTAACGGAAAGCTGCGCGTTTCGGGCACCCCGGGCGCGAACGGGCGAGGTGTCCGGGCGTCGCGCACGCCGCCACTCTGGAACAGCGCGCTGCCACGCCGGCTGAGGCGCAGAGCCACCTTACCGTCCACCCCGCTCCGCCGGGGCCGGCCGCGGCACGGCAGATGTCGGGCGCGCTCGGACACAAAGCTGCCGCTGCCCACCCGCCGTTCGATGAAGCCATCTGCGTGTAATTGACCATAGGCCGATTCGACCGTATCGCGTGAAACCCCCAGGGACTTGGCCAGCGCCCGTGACGCAGGCAATGGCCTGCCGGCGCAAAGCACCCCGTCGAGGATCAACTGGCGAACGGCCCGCTGTAGACGCGCGTGCAGCGGCAACGCCCCGTGCGCGGGGTCCCCGATCCAGGCTTTGACCGACTCAAGTTGCGCGTGCTTGAACAATTGGCCTGCCCGTTTCGAAACAAATGGATGGGAAAACCAGTCCATTTTAGAACTAAAAATACGTTCCCCAGGCCTTCGGGCCATTGCCAGGAACCACCGTCATCCCATGTCACTCCCTTCTCCACATTCATCGACTCGCTGGAGCGATCTCACCCATCCCATCGTGGCTGGACTGATCTCGGTCATCGTCAACTACGGCGGCACTTTCATTCTTGTGTTCCAGGCCGCCAAGGTCGCGGGCCTGAGCCCGGAACTGACCGCCTCCTGGGTGTGGTCGATTTCCATCGGCGTGGGGGTGACGGGGATCATCCTGAGCTGGAGGTTCCGCGAGCCGATCATTACTGCGTGGTCCACGCCTGCGGCCGCGTTTCTGGTCACGGCACTGGCAACCACGCCCTACGCGGAGGCCGTGGGTGCCTATATGATTTCAGCAGCGGCGTTTGTGCTGCTCGGCCTGTCGAGTTGCTTCGAGCGTGTCATCCGCCTGATCCCACCAGGCGTAGCCGCAGGTTTGCTCGCGGGCATCCTGCTGCAGTTCGGCATCGGCGCATTCGCAGGCATGAGCATCGACCCGTTGCTGGCCGGACTGCTCATCCTTGCCTATCTGGTGTTCAAGCGGTTCTCCGCGCGCTACGCAGTGGTCGGCATCCTGGTGCTGGGGCTGGCCTTCCTGCTGAGTCAGGAAAGGATCGATCTGTCCGGGCTGCGACTGGAACTGGCCACACCACTGTTCACCATGCCGGCGTTCTCGCTCAGCGCCCTGTTGAGCGTCGCGCTGCCGCTGTTTCTCATTACGCTGACCGGGCAGTACATGCCCGGCATGCTGGTGCTGCGCAACGACGGCTTCAGGACCAGCGCCAACCCCATTGTGACGCTTACCGGCCTGGGCTCGTTGCTGATGGCGCCGTTTGGCTCGCATGCCTTCAACATCGCCGCCATCACGGCGGCCATCGCCACCGGCCGAGAGGCGCACGATGACCCCTCCAAGCGTTGGGTGGCGGGCGTCGCCGCAGGCGCGTGCTACCTCCTCGTAGGGCTGTTCGGCGTGACGCTGGCTGCCGTCTTCATGGCTTTCCCGGCCACGTTCATCACCACGCTGGCGGGACTGGCGCTGCTGGGAACCATCGGCAGCAGCCTGAGCACCGCCCTGGCCGACGCAACTACGCGCGAAGCATCGTTGATTACATTTCTCGCCGCAGCGGCCAACATCACTTTGCTGGGCATTGGAGGCGCGTTCTGGGGCCTGGTGGTCGGACTCGTTGCCCATGCGGTGCTCAATGGCACGCAGCCGCTGGAGAAAAAGCAGGGTGACCGGCGGTAATTGGAAGCGGTTCAATGCGCAGAAGGCGCGGCCGTGACGTAAGCGATACCTCGGTCACCGTTGATGCAACAGGGCGCGCTCCGCACACGGGGCGTCCATTTGCCAGCTCGTCACCGGACGCCTGCCATCGACGGCATCTTCGACGGGCCGGCTTTTGCGTCTACCGCATGATTCATCGCCCCAGCGGCGATAAATCGGCCTGCTCGCTGGGGGTGTCGGGTTTCAGCTATTTTTGTTAGATACACCAAATCAACAAGGGCGCCTCTCGGCGCCCTTGTTCTTTCAACTCATTCCCACTCAATCGTCGCAGGCGGCTTCCCCGAGATGTCATAGACAACCCGCGAAACCCCCCGCAACTCATTGATGATCCGGTTGCTCACCGTCCCCAGGAACTCATACGGCAGGTGCGCCCAATGCGCCGTCATGAAGTCGAGCGTCTGCACCGCGCGCAGCGCGACGACATACTCATACGTGCGCCCATCGCCCATCACGCCTACGCTCTTCACCGGCAGGAACACCGCGAATGCCTGGCTCGTCAGGTC